>JGI10211J34971_10000972_pt1 | contig 23842 bp, 19 predicted proteins | sample Etolagsediment_FD_34971 | JGI IMG/M metagenome (IMG submission 34971)
GCAACAAGCCGCCGGTCCATAAAATTCAGCACATTCAAAAACGTCAGCAGCGCAAGCAACAACAACGGCATCCTGGACGAACGATTCACAGTCATAAAATCCTTATTTCCCTACAATCCCCGGTCAACTCCCCGCCAACCGCCAAAAGACCCCGACAAAACGGCCAAGGCGTCCTTTTTCGCCCCGAGGGGCATTGTAGAACTATATTTCCCATATGGACCTGCTCGCGACCACCTCCTGCCGGTTCCCTGGTAACGTACACGCATTGCAAGACGCTGTCAAGGCCTGTGTAAAAGCAGGGATTGGAAGAAAGGTGGGGCATAAAAAACGTATTTTCGTGCAAATTTTCAACAAATCTGCTTTGAAAGAGTAAATTCTTGATTGTTCAAGGAAATTTTGTAAAAATTATTGATGTCGGAAAGAGAAAATTCGTTAACCGTGTAAACGGAAATTGTCAGATTACAGAACTTTTGCAGAGGCTATTATGAAACGGCGTGACTTTCTAAAAACAGCATCGACAACAGCAGCATCGTTTGCCTTGAGCGGTTGTTTTGAATCTGAAAATATGTTTAGCGACAAGAATCTTCCCCGCCCTAACGTTCTCTGGGTCATCGTTGAGGATATGTCGTGTCACTTAGGCTATCAGGGCGAGAAACTTGTGCAAACTCCAAACGTCGATAGGCTTGCTTTAGAAGGTGCTGTCTTTTCCAATGCATACATTACCTGCCCGGTCTGCTCGCCGTCCCGATCGGCGATGGTCACAGGCATGTATCAGACAACGGTCGGGGCTCATAATCATCGGTCCTCGCGCGGGACTAAAATATATTTGGAACCTCAATACAAACTCGTTCCGCAATATTTCAAAGAAGCGGGCTACTATGTCATCAATACTGATGAGTCTATGAAAAAGAATGGCAAGACAGATTATAATTTTGTTTTCGATTATGATCAGTTATACGAAAAGCCTGATCTATCGAATCGTAAGGAAGGTCAGCCGTTCTTTGCACAGGTGCATCTTCATGGTGGAAAGTTTCGTGAAGGCAAGGGGTGGAAAAAGAAAGTGCAAAAACATATTGAAAAACCCGTTACTGCCGACAAGGTTACTTTGCCGCCTTATTATCCGGATCATCCTGTGGTTCGCGAAGACTGGGCACAGTACCTTAATACGGTTCAATATACGGATGTTGAAGTTGGGCATATCATTGACAAACTTAAAGATGAAGGCGTGATAGACAATACTATAATTGTGTTTATGACCGATCACGGCATAAGCCATGCCCGGGGCAAACAGTTCCTTTACGAAGAGGGGGTGAAGATACCTTTTGTTATCTGGGGTCCGAAGTACATCAAGCCGAAAGTTAGAAAAGACTTTGTCTCTCATATTGATATGGCTGCGACAAGTATGTATTTTGCGGGAATCAAGGTGCCTTCTTATATGGAATCAAGGCCGCTGTTCGGGCCTGATTTTAAACCGCGGGACCATGTTGTTTCAGCTCGTGATAGATGTGACGAAACTGTCGACCGTATTCGCAGTGTTAGAAAAGGTGATTTCAAGTATATCCGCAATTTTTATCCAAAGCGGCCGTACCTGCAGCCTTGTACATATAAGGACAACAAGGAAATCTTAAGAACACTCAGGAAACTGCACAAAGACGGCAACCTCAATGATATCCAATCGCTGCACTTTGCTCAGACGAGAGCCGCCGAAGAATTGTATGATCTTAAGAAAGATAAATGGGAGATCGACAATCTTGCTGCAAATCCGAATTATAAGAATACCCTTGTTGAAATGCGAAGCATTCTTAACCAGTGGATCAAAGAAACTGGCGATAAGGGTCAATACCCGGAACCTGAAGCAGCATACGATGCAGAGATGCAAAAGTATATTGATGACGTAACGACGTGGCAGCCGGCAGATTATATAAAGAAACTAAAAGAAAACATTCTACTGATGAAGAAGTGGAAGGCAAAGGGCAAATAACCTGCCTCGAAAACGAAAATCCTTGACAGTTCAAGGTGAATTTGATAAGATTATTGATGTCCTACGGAGAAAGTTATGTTGTTTAAGAGTTTATCTGGGAAATGTCAGATTAGTGTTCATTTTAGGCTTTAAGTTGTATAAATCTGATATCAAAGGCGAGCTTATAAATCGTAAGAAAGCTTTTACGCTCATTGAGCTTTTGGTTGTGGTAGCGATCATTGCACTATTGTTGTCGATAATTACGCCTTCCTTTCGTTTGGCTAAGGAAAAGGCAATGAATCTTTTGTGCAATAACAACCTTCGCCAGTATGCCCTTACTGCTGAAATGTATCTTACCGGTAATAATGACACTTATCCGAGAGCGTGGGACAGTCTTTTTTCCGACACTCCATCCGGCTGGTGCCAGTGGCACGATGAGGAGAATTTCCTGGATAAGAGGCCTGACCTTGCCGGTCCGTTGTGGCCTTATCTTGATGCCCAGGAGGTTCATCTCTGTCCGGTATTCGCCAGGGTCGCTAAGCAGCATGGCAAAATACATCCCGCTCATAATTCGAGTATTCCCGTTAAGCCGCAATATAGTTACAGTATGAACGCCGCTCTTGGCCCGGAGGGAGAAAACCCGGAGAATGCACTTTGGCCCGGGATAAAAAGAACTGAGGTTCGCCGTCCGGCGAAGACATTTTTCTTTTCTGAAGAAAATATGTGGGTCACCCCGGGCTTAAACGGTTTTGTCCTTAACGATAATGCACTGGTAGTGAGATGGGACCTGACATTGCCGTACGATACTGAGCCTCCGCACACTGACTCCTTCGGATTTTTTCACAATTCCCCCAATTTGAGCAGGTATATCTATTCCGAGTGGGACGAGATCAAAGATAAGGATGTCGGTAATGTTTACGCGGTGTTTGTTGACGGTCATACCGACCCAGTCTATTCGAAGGACAGCTACAGGTTCTACAGGCCACAATAAGTTTAGTAAATACCGTTTAAAAGAGAAAATTCTTGAGAATTCAAGGTGAGTTTTGTAAAATTATTCGTGTTATGGAGGGAAATTATGTTTTTTAACCGTTTACCCCGTTAGAGACTTTCCCTTCGGGTCTCTAACGGGGTAAATGGGAAATGTCCGCTGAAAATTCCTTGCACCTGGCCCCTTTTTCACAATAATATTGAGGCAGGATGACTTTCCAGATACTACCAAGCATACAGAACCACCGACCGTTTAGGCCGGTCCACAACTCTGTAAGGTCCGACAGCATCGTCATGCGCAAAGCTAAAGCATTCACGTTGATAGAACTGCTCGTGGTTATCGCCATCATAGCCCTGCTGCTGTCTATCTTGAGCCCCGCTCTGACATCCGTAAAAAAACAGGCCCAATTCATCATCTGCAAAACCAACCTCAAAAACTACGGCGTCGCCGGCACCATGTATTTACAGAACAACAACGATTCTTTCCCCAATTCGTACACCTGGCTCCATGCCGACGGCCAGGATGGCGGTCAGATAGAACCGTGTGACTGGCACGACCGCACATACCTCGCCGATGGAATCCTGTGGCCCTATCTTGAGGCCGATGATGTCCACATGTGTCCCACCTTCTACCGCTGGGCAAGGACTATCGGCTGCGAATCACCCTCACATGATGCTGACATTCCCGTTGACCCTCAATACAGTTACAGCATGAATTCCTACCTCGGTTACGGCAAGTGGTTTTTCGAGGCCAAGGTAAAAAAAATCTCCGAGATAAAACGCCCCGCAGACATCTTGTTTTTCTCCGAGGAAAATTTATGGGCCATTGAAGGCCTGTCCTGGACTTACCTGAACAATAACAATCTTCACATGAGGCCCTTCAATGACAACGACACCAAGTACCTCTATAACAACATCGCCACATACCACAAAATCCGCGGCAACGACAGAAACTCCGGCATAGCCAACATCGTCTTCACCGACGGCCATGTAGGTACCGGCAGCAACGAAGATGGCTATAAATTAGCCGCACCGTTCCCAAACCGCGACTAATTAGACTGACCGCCGGCACAAAGCCACCCTACCTGTCTCAGTCAATATCGAATGCCACTCCCACCGCCACAAACCAGCCTGATGTAACCCCGGATTTGGCAGATGAACTTCGAAAGAGTAAATTCTTGATAGTTCAAGAAAAGACCGGTGAACGATGCTTCTCCATATTTCAGGGAATATTGTCACAGCCCTTGCGACCGGAGGAATTGGACCGTGACTATATCACCTCTGCCCGGTATCTTCACCTGGACTGCTGTCACGCCGCCGCCGCGTTGCTGGCGGCTCGCTGGATGCACGAGGCGCAAAAGACCGTGGTCCTCGATGCAGCAGCAACCGACAAGCCCATTTCCGACCCGATACGGGCACTGGTGGCCCAGACGGATGTGTTGATCTGCGGTTCGGGTTTCGGCGCCATGCTGACCGGACACGAAGACCTGCCCCAGGCCGGGCGGGCAATCCTCGACCTCGGACCGCGTATCGTCGTTCAGACCGAAGGCGTTGATGGCAGCTACACGGTCAGCCCGGACGATGAGTTTCATACCCCCGCTTTCGAAGTTGACGTGATCGATACCACCGGTGCCGGCGATGTGTTTCATGGTGCCTACCTTGCCGGTCTCGTGAAAGGTTGGGATCTCAGGAGAATCGCCACCTTCGCCTCGGCCGTTGCCGCCATTCACTGTACAGTACTGGGCAACCGCAAGGGTATCCCCACCATGGAAGAAGTCGAAACGTTCCTCCGCTAGCGCAGTTAACGATTGCATACCTGACAGGAGATAGTTTTGAAAAGAATTGGGATTAGTCATAATTACTGGGGAACCGACTTTAACGCAGCCCCGCACTTAAACAACCCGCGCAGCGACTCCATCAACTATTCACTATTCACGCCTGTCCTGCTTGTGCCCCAGGTAAGCTCGTGCCCAGGGTGCTTGTGCCCAAGGTGCGGAGTCGAAGGGAATCACTATCGACTATCTTGCACCCGCACCCCGCGCGCGCACATTTTCACCCATTTGTCAAGCGCAGAATTACCCCAAATTACTATTCAAAGAAAAAAAGCACTTGACGACAGGAAATGTCTATTAAAAAAGTGTCAAAAACGGTTAAAAAGTGCGCAGAATTGTTAAAAAAGCGCCAAAAAGTGCGCCGAATTGACAAAAACGGTCGATTTTTTGTAATTTTTCTATTTCGGCCTAAGTCCAGTTACAGAAAGGAATTAAAAAATTTTTCACCCCCAATCCTATTTACCAGGTGTCCACGCGCTCGCCAATTTCACAAATTTTCAACCAAAAACTAAGCACTTTTTCTCGCCATTCCGTGCCCTATCTAAACTGCACTAACCCCCAACTACGTAAAAATATACAACCAAATTTTCGCTATTGTATAAGTTCCTCTAATACAGACCCATCTAACAAAATTCTTACCCCCGACAGTGCTGAATTTCACATCACAGGCCAACAGACAACCTACCGGATGGATTTTAGCCCGTGTTACGTACCGCAGCCGTAAATTGTTAAAGCCTTATAAGCAAAAGACCTACAAAAATTCAACTCAAAGCGCGACGTTTGGTCTTGTTGTCCTGTTTGCAGATGGCTTCTTTACCTCTACTATATCTATTGCCGGTTTTGAACATGCTGTTTTTGGACATTGGCCGGTCCAGCAATACATGCAAAGCTCCTCTTTGGGCCGTCCGATGGCTTCAACCATATCATCTATAGTCTGATATCTGAGTGTTGAAACGCCTAAATCTCGGGCAATCCATTCAACCATTCGCTTGTATTTCTCGGAGTTGTGGTCTATGTATTCTGATACATCTTCCAGGTCACGGCCTTCCAGACTGCGAATGGCCCTGCGGGCAGCAAGCTCATGGATGGATCGCGTGGAAAGATTGAACCTGCATGGAAACATCAGAGGTGGGCAGGCGGGTCTTATGTGTACCTGTTTGGCACCGCAGTCCCAAAGTTTTTTTATGGTGAAATTCTTAAGCTGCGTCCCGCGGACGATAGAGTCCTCACACACGACTATACTATTACCTTCGATTACCTCTTTGATGGGTATGAGCTTCATCCTTGCGATGAGGTCGCGCCTCTGTTGTGAAGGTGGGGTATAACTCCTGCCGTATCCCGGCGTGTACTTAACAAGGGGGCGTCTGAATGGTTTGCCGGATTCCATCGCATATCCTAATCCGTGAGCACATCCGGAGTCAGGGACCCCCGAGACAAGGTCAACCTCAATATCGTTATCGCGTTTTGCAAGGTGCCGGCCGCATCTTTCCCGGACTATTTCTACATTTATTCCTTCGTAGCTTGATGCAGGAAAGCCGATATATATCCAAAGAAATGCACAGATTTGGTTTACATCTCCTCGGCCCGGCCTTTTTTGCATAAGGCCATCTTCATTTATCAGAATTATCTCTCCCGGTTCAACATGTCTTTCAACCTCAAACTCATTATTTGGAAAGGCGCTGGTCTCACTCGTCACGGCCCATGCATCTGTTCGCTTGCCGACAATAAGGGGTGTATAGCCAAATCGGTCCCTTGCTGCATATATCCCATCTTTATGCAGCAGCAACAGTGAGCACGAGCCGTTGATAGCATCAAAGACGTTCTCTATGCCATCTATCAAATCGGTTCCCTGGTTGATTAACTTTGCTATCAACTCCGGCGTGTTAACCGCCCTTTCGCTTACCTCGCTAAAAGATATACCGTTCTTCAACAGTTCTGCCGCCAGTTCCTCGGCGTTTTCTACAAATCCGCTGGTTACTATGCAAAACGGCCCGAATCTTGAGTTCAGATAAATTGGCTGTTCATCGTAGTCACTGATAACACCGATGCCCTTGCTGCCACTCATGTATTTATAATCATCGTAGAATTTTGACTTGAACTGGCTCTGGCTCAAGGTGTGTATCTGGCGGGTGAATTCTTTTCCAAGCACCGCCATCCCTCCGTATTCGGTTCCCAGATGTGAATGATAATCTGTGCCGTAGAATAGAGTTTCTGCGCAATCCTTTTTCGAGACTACTCCAAAAATACCGCTCATATCTTATCTCCTTATACGATATGCCTCGAACTGCCTGTTTTGAGAGCTCAGCCCGGTGCCGAGCACCCCAATTACTTTAAGGTATCACAATCATTATGAAGATGCAAGTGTTTTTGTCACCTATCAAGCAATGGTAAAGGTTATTAGAGAAACTTATACGATGGCAAAAATTTGATTATATAATTTTATGTAGTTGGTGGTTAGTGCAGTTCAGATAGAGCACGGAATGGGGGGTGAAATTGGGTTTGATTGGGTTTGTTTTCGGCGCGGTTGGGGAAGCGAATATTTTTATAATGCTTTGTTAATGCTTTAGTTACGTTCATTTTTGGCATTCCAGCAAATTGGGTTTGTTTTGTATTTTAGCGGTTATTTTGGTCAATTGCTTCGTTAATTGCCTTTGGCTAATCCTCGATGTACAACTGTACGACTCCGGTATAGGGAAAGACAAAAGCCTTGCACTTGAGCTAAAATTCCTCGCTAAAAATAAGATAATCATCAATTTTCAAATGCTCCAAACGAGTTTTAATAGATTATTTGACTGGGCCTGCTGGCCTTAAGACGTGCGGTTCTCCGCGCTCTCTGGGGGCATATTATAACCGATATTTTTCAAAATACAAGCAGTTTTTTCGATTTATAGAAAACTATTTTCGCATGTTTGCTAAATGTCAAACTTGCCAGGACTTATAGAAGCCACAATTTTGGGGAAATTTTCCACAGTGTTCAAGAGGGATTGAACTTCCAACATCCCTTCGACAGGCTCAGGGCATATTCGTATCTCGTAACTCGTGACTCGTCGCTCGTGACTCGTGGTTCGTGACTCATGGTTCGTGAATCGTGAAGCGGACAGCGTATAGCGTAGAGACAAACTCGAAATACTAAACCCGAAATTCGAAACAAATACCAAGAACGAATTCTCGAATGTTCAAAACGAGGTTTAATTGGGGGATTGATTAGTCGCTGGTTGTTAGGTTTGTTGTGCTCACTTCGTGAGAGCTTGTTTAGGAGTCGGTGCGTTAAAACGAACCATATGAAACACCCTAAAGAGTGGCACCTAAATTTTGTTGTCATGCTCGTGTTGGGAGATAAAAGAAGGGCTGCAAGCAATACACGATAGTCCTCAACCCTGCTCTGAGCCGAAGCGTCCATGAACCTCTTGATATTGTCGTGTAACTTTGTTAGCTCTATGTTACATGTGGCAAAGTCGCCGCCATGCTCAACTAACATTTCCTCGGCCTCGTGAACGAAGTCAACTATTTGCTGGAGTTCTTCGGTGGTCATTAGCTCCTTTAAGTTTTTCATTTTAGTAAAACAGCAGCCCAAGCCGCTATAACACTTATGCCTGCTATCGCTGCTGCTATTATTGCAGTCCAAACGCTTCTGAACGCAGCCTTTGACGTATTTATCATTGATGCCGTTTGCAGGACTTGACGAATGGCATAAGACAACTCCCCCTCATTTGCTGTTTTCTGTGGAGCTGTACTGATATGGCTGGCGCCAACCTCCAATGCCAGAGCGTGCCACGCGCCAAAACGTTTCTGTTGACCTGTATCTAATTTTTTGCCGTTTTCTCTTGTGATAAATTCTTTGGAGTTTGGCATCCTTGCGATCTCAAGCGCTCTCTGCTCGTATTTTTCAATTTCTTTGTTTGTCATCTTTTCGCATCACTTTCATATCAATATCAATTTATCGTTTTTCGCGGTGTTTGTAGAAGTCTTTGCTTGTTTGGTCTTGCATAAGCCACCTTTAGTCTGCCTTCTCTTTACATATCTTTTCAAATTTCGGCAGGATTCTACCGAGGTTATGATAATACTCTTCAAAAATCACAAGTGCTGCCGACAAAGTTGGCGGCCCGATACCTTCTCGGGAGCCTGAAAAGTCGCGCCTTAGTTCAACGTATCCCTTTTTAGGTTTTAGATCGGTATATGCCCCTATCACTCCCGACCAATTTGGATGGGCTATTTCGCTAATGTCAAAATAAAACTTGCGCATTCCTTTGAACTTTTTTTCAAGGTGGTCAATAACCGTTAGTATGTTAAAAGCATCTATGGAATGAAAGGGCTCCTTTGCATCAATAGAAGGTTTTGTTTTCCACCCAAAGGTTATTTTCTCAACAATTTCTTGTATAGAGCTGGTGTCTTGCGTTGTAATAGCCTTCTCAAGCTTCTCGAAGATGTAATAGCAAAAGGCACTTGTCTCAAAAAGAGAACGAGTTATAACATCTGCTGGAACCATCCTGTTCTGCTCATATAGCATTATCGCAACCTCTGATAGGTCTATAGCACGATGTAGCAAACTCTCTCTAACCATCTGAACGAAAAAGGACATACCCGACTGTAGCGATGTTTGTGGAATATCAATCTTTTGTACGGACTGGGCAGAAAGTCGGTCGATTATTTTCTTCGGGTCTTGCATATAATCCCACTCTTCGTAGCTTGACTTGTGTTTCGTTCTCGGAACCTTTCTGTTTATAAACACACGAACAAAACCGCTACAGGGCGGCTTCTGTTTGCAAGAAAAATGGCCGGGGGTTAATGACGCACAAAAGCGGCGCTCCGCAGGTTACCCGTACGGATACCCCGGCCATAATTGGTAAATTCAAACGACTTGATGCTTTTGTTTTCATATCTTAATTATCCCACATTCGGGACGGATTGCAAGAAAAATCGGGGGATTTGAAAAAAATTTTGGAGGGGAAAAGGGGGAAACAGCGTACAGCGTAGAGCGGGGAGGGGGGGGCGTTTCGATTGATTCACTGCGGGTAATTAACAGCGAGCTGTCAGCTAAGAAGTTCCGGTGTTACTATCCAGGACAGCTGCCATTGATTTTGCCCGCCGCGACTTATACATACGATGCCACCGTTTTTGAACGCTACAACGCTTGTTGATTCACTGCCGGTTATTAACAGCGATGTCAGTTTGCTCAGAAAAGGCAGATGGCCCACAATCATTACATCCCGGTCGGCCAAATTAAGCTCGTCCGCCAACTTGCCAACGTCGTCATTGGGCCCAAGCCCATCGCGCTGGAGAACGCCTTTGTCTGTATCTATCACCTCGGCCAGAATCTCGGCTGTCTGTGCAGCCCGTGTTTTGCCACTGTGCCACAGGCATCCCACGGAGAGATTCAACGGCTCGATAAAAGCAGCGACCTTTTTAACTTCCACGCGTCCTTGCTCGGCCAAAGGCCGGGCCGAGTCAACATCCTTCGCAACGGCTTTGCCGTGCTGAACAAGATATAAGTTCATTTTTCACCTCGCCAATTGCTTACTGAAAAGCTTTGCCTATACACAATATATGTTCGCAGCTTGACGGGATTTGTCAAGTCAAACGTAGATGACGAAGAAAACATGAAATTTCGATTGCAGCTTATTTGAAAGATTATGGTATAATATACCCTTAAGGGCAAAAAATTCGGCGCGTGTGGATTGTAAGCTGTTGTTATAAAGGTTCTTACCTGCGAGCGAACGGGAAAATTCAACTGTGAGCACTATATCTTCGTGGCTTGTAGAACCGTCATAGTGGACTGAAGAAAAACATTTCGTCGAAAGGGCAAGCTGATGTGTCCAAAGTTTTCAAACGGATTTCTGAATCGGCTTTTCATATCCTGTGCAGAGATTCTTATTTTTGCGATAGCGATGATTATCATTTTGCCGTGCTCAGGCTGTAAAAAGAAGCCGGCTCCCGCTGCCTATGCTCAGGCCCAAAATAGCAGCGGCACAAATCGTACCGAATCCGGTGCTGATAAGTCAAATCAGGCCCTTCCCGGAGGGTCTGAAGATAATCCGCCACCTGGGCCTACCCACAAACATGCTGCCTTTAGGGAAAGACAAACCGAGCGGGTACGTATGGTGGACCGGCAAATTCGCAGAAGGGGCGTTACCGATCCCAATGTGTTGGCTGCCCTTAAAACTGTTCCCCGCCATGCGTTTGTCCAGTCGCGCGATTTGCGCCAGGCTTACAACGACCACCCTTTACCCATCGGCTCCGGTCAAACCATCAGTCAGCCGTACATTGTGGGCTATATGTCCGAGGCTTTGAACCTCAAGCCGGATTTCAAGGTTTTGGAGATCGGCACAGGCTCCGGCTACCAGGCCGCGGTCTGCGCGGAAATTGTCAGTCAGGTTAATACGATTGAGATTATCGAAGCTCTCGCCGAATCAGCCAAGAAAAGGCTAAAGGAACTCGGCTATGAAAATGTGTTCGTAAAAAATGCAGACGGCTATTTCGGCTGGAAGGAAGAAGCTCCGTTTGACGCGATTATAATAACCTGCGCAGCCGGGTTTGTGCCGCCACCGTTGATTGAACAGTTGAAACCCGGTGGAATAATGGTTCTGCCTTTGGGTAGTCCCTTCGGCTATCAGGTACTCGTGATGGTTACAAAAGACCACAAGGGAAAAACTTCAAGCAAAGAGCTTTTGCCCGTGCGGTTTGTTCCGATGTTAGGGCGCTCGGAGCGTGGGCGTTAAGAACCGGCTGAAAGATGATGGCATTGTCATTGGTTATTCTGTGCATATCGGCGGCAGCCTTGGGCCTGGAGCTTGTTTTGATACGGGCCCTGTCCATCGGACACTGGCATCACTTCGCATATCTCGTTATTAGCACCGCATTACTTGGTTTCGGCAGCAGCGGGACTCTGGTTGCCATTGCCCAAAAATCCTTCCGGACGCACCGACACATTAGTCTTTGGTACTCTGCCGTCGGCCTGGCGGTCACAACACCTGTAATGTTCTGGGCGGCCCAGTATATTCCCTTCGACCAATTACGGCTGGTCTGGGACGCCAGGCAGTTAATTTATCTGCTCGGATACTACCTGTTGTTCTTTGTGCCTTTCTTTTTTGCCGGCGGCTGCATTTGCCTCAGCTTTACGGTCTGGGCGGAGAGTGCACATCGGCTCTATTTCTTCAACATGGTCGGTTCCGGACTGGGCGCGCTGGGCGCGGTGGTCTTGATGTACGGGCGCAGTTGCGAACAGTTGCTTTTGGTGGTAAGCGCTCTTGCCTTTGTTGCGGCGTTTGTTCAGGCCGTAAGAATATCGGCTCGTGTGTTCACGGCAACGTTACTCTGTGCGCTGGTGGTTTTCGTTATTTTTACGCCCGGTAGAATGCTTGGGCTTAAACTGCGTATTTCGGAAAACAAATCGTTGGTTTACTACAATTCCCTGCCGAACTCGAGAACCTTAGCTACTCGCTACAGCCCCCTGGCCCGGCTGGACATCGTACAGGCCCCGGCGATTCGTTACGTACCCGGCTTAAGTATTGATTATCGCGGCCGTATTCCCGAACAGATTTTGCTTATCAGCGATGCGGACGGCATCTCAACTATCAATCGTTTCAATCATCTGGATGATTTAGCCTGCTATGACAACATCACTTCTGCTTTGGGCTATCATCTGATTCCCGGAGCCGACGTTTGCATTATAGGCGCAGGCGGCGGCAGCGACGTTGCTCAGGCCGTTTCCCTCGGCGCCCGCAAGGTGACCGCGGTCGAGATGAATCCCCAGATTATCGAATTGCTTCAGGTCACGTTCAGCTCGTTAGCTTCTGACATCTACAGCCGCCCGCAGGTTGAGACAGTTGTGGCGGAAGGTCGAAACTTTCTGCAAACAACAATGGGGCGATTCGACGTGATTCAGATTTCGTTACTTGATTCATTCACGGCCGCTGTTGCGGGCCTTTACGCCCTTAACGAAAGCCATCTTTACACGGTTGAAGCTGTTTCGAAAGCCCTTGACAAACTCACCCCCAATGGCGTGTTGAGCATCACGCGCTCACTGAAGACGCCGCCTCGTGACAGCCTGAAGATTCTTGCAACCGTGAACGATGCTTTGCGGGCTCGTGGAGTCAGCCGGCCGGCCGACCATATCATTATGATTCGAAGCTGGGCCACAGCCACAATTGTCGCGTCCCCTGAACCTTTCCCTGAATCCTCCCTGGGCGCAGTCCGGCAATTTTGCGAACAGCGCCATTTCGATTTGGTTTGTCTGCCCGGCCTAAAAGCAAGCGAGGCAAACCGCTTCCATGTCCTGGGCGAACCTGCGTACTACACCGGCGCCAGAGAGATTCTTGGCCAAGAAGCTGAAAAGTTTTATGAGGATTATGCTTATAATGTTTGTCCTGCCACTGACGACCGTCCGTACTTTTTTGACTTTTTGAAACTGAAGGCCCTGCCTTACATGATTCGCCAGATGCCGCATCAGTGGCTGCCATATTCCGAATGGGGCTATTTTATCCTGTTGGCCACTCTGGTTCAGGCAGGGGCCGTCAGCGTGTTGTTCATTCTCGTGCCACTGGTTTTTGCAAAACCTATTAAGTCCGCTCCGACCGGCAAGCTGGCGGTGCCTGGGTATTTTCTCCTGTTAGGCTTCGCGTATATGTTTTTGGAAATGGGCTTTATTCAGAAAATGACGCTGTTAATCGGCGACCCCGTTTTCGGTGTTGCGGTTACTCTGGCCGGCTTTTTGGTGTTTTCCGGCTGTGGTTCTTTAGCCTCCGCTCGGCTGGTCCGCTCCAGCGCCCGGAGGGTATGGGTTGCGGTGATAGCTATTATTGTCATTGGCATAATAGAGATTAATTTGCTCAAATTCGGGTTTGATTGGCTGGTTGGTTTTTCGCGCTTTGGTCGGGTGGGTTTGGGCCTGGTAATTTGTGCACCGTTGGCTTTTTTCATGGGGATGCCGTTTCCTACTGCTCTGGCCGAACTGGACAAAAGAAATCGGCCGCTGGTGCCATGGGCCTGGGGAATCAACGGCTTTGCTTCCGTAACAGCTGCGGTCCTGGGCACATGCTTAGCCATTTCATTAGGCTTTACCTCATTAGCGTTGATAGCTTTAGGCTGTTACTTCCTCGCCGGCCTAATTTCAGGACGAATCTGCACCTGCAAGCGATAGCTTGAGAGATCATATTGTCCAAGACCATAAATATTAAGGGTTTACAAATTCAGCAAAAAGGCTTGAAATTTTAGCAAACGAGTGTATAATAGAAGTATGGGAACATTTCACACAAGCTGTAGAGTTGCCAATCACATCGATAGATCGAAGTCTGTTCGGATATCGAAGCTGCTGGTGGATACGGGTAGCGAATACACCTGGGTTTCTGCGGCGAAGTTAGAGAAGATCGGAGTCCGCAGAGAAAAAAAGGACATCCGCTTTGTTATGGCTAATGGTGAAGTGGTGACTCGCAGCGTCGGTTTTGCAATAGTGCGCGTCGGCCGAAACTTCACCATAGATGAGGTAGTTTTTGCCGAGCCTGGTGATCTGATCTTGCTGGGAGCTCGGACCCTCGAGGGTCTCAATCTCACTGTCGACGCCATCAGGAAGAAGCTTGTTGCAGCCGGTCCCCTGCCAGCGGCCTAAACCTTGCTGAGCAAATGGCTAAACGATTAAAATAGCTCTTATGAGCAAAGTTAATTGTGATATTCGAATAGGCACATCAGGATGGCATTATAATCACTGGAGGGAGCTTTTTTATCCTGCCGGGCTGGGGAAAAGTAAGTGGTTTGAGCATTACGCAAAGCATTTTGATACCGTTGAGATTAACAACACCTTCTACCAACTGCCAAAAGAAGTGTCTGTGGAAAGATGGCACGAACAGGCTCCGGCTAATTTTGTTTACACGGTAAAGGCCAATCGGTATATCACTCATATCAAGAGACTAAAAGAGGCTGCCGAGCCGCTTGCAACATTCTTTGAAAGGATAGATTTATTGAAGGAAAAGCTCGGCCCTGTTCTGTATCAATTGCCGCCAAGTTTACACAAAAATCCGGACTTGCTCAGGAGTTTTATCAAACTGCTTCCTAAAAAACGTATCGCTGTTTTCGAATTCAGGCACAAAAGCTGGTTTTCCGAGGATACTTTCAACCTGCTCAATGAATCCGGCTGCAGCTTCTGCATCCATGATATGCCGGGCATCCAGACTCCGCGCGTAGTCACATCTGGCATAATTTACATTCGATTTCACGGCCCAACAGGTAAATATGCCGGCAGCTATTCAAAATCTACATTACGGGACTGGGCCGGCTGGATCAAAGCCAATATCAAAGGAACTCGTGGCGCATACATCTACTTCAATAACGACACCAACGCGTATGCCGTCAATAATGCAAAGACATTGAAAGAGCAATTATTGTAATCCGCCGCTTGGCAGAGCATAGTCATCTCAAATTTTCAAGTTCGATCCTCGCTTCGCTCGGGTTCACCCTGTTAGAGGCTTACATTCAAATATCTTTCGAATTTGCTGCCTTTTACGAAAATGTCCTCTTCAAAAAATCCTGCAACTTAGTTTGAGCCTCTAACAGGTCTAATCGGACAGGACAATGCGAAACCCGAAGTGATCAGAGCAGGTGACCGGGGTGAAGCTGCTGCGGAACGCTACCCGGCAGGGGCTCGCAAAGGTGTCCCAACTGCCGCCGCGGACAACACGATAATCCAAAGGACTGAATGCAGGACCCTGTGGGTTATCGTAGGGGCTTACATTATAATAGTCTGAATCGTACCAGTCATTGCACCATTCAGAAACATTACCTGACATACTATAGAGGCCGTAGCCGTTCGGAGAGAAACTGCCGACGGAAGCCGTATATGGATTAATCCCGTCATCCCAGATAGGATGATAGCCTTCTGTCGGACTCACATCGTAGGGATAATACGGACTGCCCCCCTGCCAGAAACTTTCATAATTCGCCTGATTGTGGCTGATGGTATCGCCCCACCCAAAACGGTAATACGGGTCGTGCTCACCGCTGCGGGCGGCGTATTCCCATTCAGCCTCGGTTGCAAGGCGGTAACCCTTCTTGGTAAAATCACAGTCCCAGGTTGAAAGGTCGTAGCAACTCTCTTTGCCTTCTTGAACACTTTGCCAGTTGCAGTAGCTGGCCGCACCATACCAGCTTACCTCTACCATAGGGTCATCCGACATATCACGCGGGGGGTCGCCTTTTGTCCTGACACTGAAAACGCCGCCTGAATAGTCAATCTGACTATAAGAACTGCTTGTTGAAGTATCACAATAGGGTTGGTCGTTTCCGCTGCCATAGACTATACCGCCGGAGACATAAATACTGCTTCCGAGAGCGGAATTCAAATACTGACAATACTGGCCGTTGGTTGCCTCATATTTGCCCATAAAGAACGAATCAACCAATACCGCGTGGAGGGGTAGTTCATCTGAGTATCCATCACCGACATGCCTTCCCATTTCAAATTCACCACCGCCGATAAAGACAATATTGAGATCATCAGGAGCATTAGGGTCAGTTGACAGCCACTGATTTGCCATCTCGGTAAGGTCGTTGTAATCGTACCCGTTGAGCCACTGACCGCCCATCAGGGCAAAATCTTCATAATTGACAAAACAGTCGCCGTTAAGGTCAGCCGATGGACAATCGGCTAAGGTAAAACTACTTATAAGTACAAAAAGCGCTAATAAAATGACAGAAAATATATTTTTTTCAGAACACACCCTTTTCCTCCGGAACCGATTTTCCGGCTTGTAAATGCGGTTTTCTGCAATTTTACAGCATGGAAGAGTGGCTGTCAAGGAAAATCTGCAAAAAAAAAGCCGCTTGCCCTTCAAGATTTGTCCGGGGGGGACAGGAGCGGCAAGCGGCGACCTTCCCATTGCGGGAAGGTAGAAGGAGAATAGAACTACAGTATATCACAATTGGGCCGGCAGATGCAAGAAAAAACCTGCGAAAACTTAAGGTTCAGCGCCTTCTCAACACAACTCCACCTACCCATTTCCCGGATGAGCCGAAAATAATTCCTTATTCTGGCTTCCTGCGTAACGAGTTGTTACATTTGTTGTGCAAAATTCAATAAAAACAAGGACAAGGTGCCTGGTTATGTCGTCAGAATCGATCAAAATTTTATTAACGGGTCTGCCGGGCTGTGGCAAAACAACAGCCGTGATGAAAATCATAGCTAATCTCGATCCCAAAAAAGCGGCGGGCTTCTATACGCAGGAGATTCGCGAAGGCAGTGTGCGTAAGGGTTTTCGGTGGATGAGCCTGGACGGAACTGAGGGAATACTCGCTCATGTGGACACTAAAGGCACGCCGCGGGTGGGCAAATATGGTGTGGACGTGGAAGGCTTTGAGAAATCCGTAGCGGGGATTCTGGATATTGAGCAGACTGGGGCCGAGCTTTTCGTTATCGATGAGATTGGCAAGATGGAATGCTTTTCTGAAAAATTCGTAACCGCAGTGCGCCGGCTTTTTGCCTCCGACAGGTCGGTGTTAGCCACTGTGGCACAGAAAGGCGCAGGTCTCATTTCCGAAGTAAAGAATCATCCGGCGGCCAAACTATTTATTCTGACCCGTCAGAATCGTGACGAGATAATAGCTAAAGTTTCGCAAATCCTGTCCTACCTGAACAGGCCTTTATGACACACAAGCGATGCTGGTTCGAAATGCAGGAAGGCTTACCATGGCTGCAGCGTAAAAGCAGGCGAGTCGGCGATATGTTCTGTTCCGCCGGTTTTTATTACCTCGACCATCTGTGCGGCCCAGTCGTCGATTATGTGTTCGGCGTGCGAGTACCACGTCAGATTGGCTACGCTTACCAACGACGACTTACCGTGCTCACGGTCGGCAAAGGTTGCAATCACGTTGCCGGTTGCTCCATCGCGGATCCTGGCTTCCATGGCAACCGTTCCGTGATCTATGGTTACCGCAAAGATCATACCGGCGGCATTTAGCCAAACCTTGGTGGGAACGAGCTGGACGAGGGCCATCTCGAGGATGAGTGTACGGGGGCCCTTCGAATCGACAAGACGAAAACGCTCGTTGGGGTCCGACTTAAACGCCTCGGTTACCTTAGTCTGCATATAATTTGCGATTTGCTGCGAATCTTTTTGGCGGTCAACTGCGAGGGTAATGCTTTCCCACCAGTCGGCCTTGGGGAGATAATCCGTGTTTACAGGGGCCACCAATATCTGCGTGTAACCCTCCCAGTCCGCGTCGCGATCGTACCAGGTCCGGTGAAACGGCGACTTCTGGTCCTCTACCATTATCTCATGGTTTTGAATGAAGCCTGCCGGCGGTGCGGGGGCGGCTTTGCAGCCTACCAAAATGAACATTACCACGATTAGGACAGTTAAATAGATAATGCGGCCATTTATTTTCATAGAGCACTCCTTTAATCTACAAACAAATATCTATTCCTCATATATTCTATCCTGTGAGGTAAAAGGTGATTGTACGCTGTGCGGTACTAAATTGCCAGTTGTTTCTTTGCGAAAAGCGGATATAAGCGTTTCAAATGATTGATGATTAGTGGTAGCTTTTCTGGATGCGTTATCAGTAGATGATGGCGGTGGCTTCTTCGATGGCCCTGATGGTGTGCTTGGTGTCTGTTGGATTTGCCAGGACTGCATCGAAGCCTTTGTGATGCAGGGCATCAATTTCGGTTTCGCTGAGGTTGTTGGCGATGGCGATTACCTTTGTGCCGCTTAAATCTTCATTCGTCCTTACGTATTTGCAGACCTGTGTTGCGTCGATGTCGCTGGCCATGAGGTTAATCAAGATGACATGTGGTATGAGTTTTTGCGCAATCAGGCCGGCGTCAAAACTGTTCTGGGCTGTCTGGACTTCGTAATTCCTTTTGGTCTGCAAAGCGTCGGCGAGGTTTTCGACGGCTTCCCAGTCGCTGTCGATAACGAGGATTCGCATTTTACCGATTTCGATGGTATCGGTGGGGATATTGTGGGCCTTCATAAAGCGAATGAGTTCGGTGGTGGGGATTCTTCGGTCCCTTGAGCCCGGAATACGATAGCCCTTTAATTGCCCGGAGTCGAACCATTTAGTAACTGTACGCGGGGCGACGTTACATATTTGTGCGACCTGCCCGGTCGTTAAAACATCTTTTCTCTTTTGCATATCCAAACACCCATATCCCGATGCCACAAATCGGGCAAAATACATAACCTTGCGGGCTTAGTCCGGCAAAGCATCCGCAGGGATACCTCTTCGGGTTTTCCAGCACAGCTTTATTCGGCGTGATTGGGAGGCAATTTAAGTTAGAATTGGCAAAAATGTATTTTTTTACTGCAGGGAAGGTTTGGGGCCGGGCCAAGTCCCATAAAAAACGGACAAGTCGTGGTTTTTAAATCCAGCCGTATAGGCGGATATGGAATAGCTGATGATGGGTATTTGCCACCAGCGGACGCGGACATATCAGAATTTGCGAGTTTCAAAGGGTTTGTATATTGGGCCGACCGGAGGAAATCTGCTTAATTTCAGGAAATTAGCTTAAAGTTGTAGTTTTTTCTTGACTGCCCGCGAAAATTCTGTATGATAGATGCATAAGGTTTGCTGTTTGTGAACCAAGGCGCAAATCGTCCCGGAGATATGATGGCGTTGTTATTGCTACTTCATCATACTGCGGGACAACAAGAGCGGCAGCTTGTGAAAGGCCTGAATTGGTGGTAAAGCTACAAGAGCACTGATTGCACAAGAAAAGGGCGAAAGGCATTTTTTAACAGAGAGTTTTGCCGAGTCCAATTTTCCGGTGCGTCGGTGAGTATGGCGATTTGGAAATCTGTGGATAAAAGCGTTAGCCCAGCGATAGAAAGGAATAAGCCGGGATATGAGAAAAAATCTCGTTAGCTTTCTGGTAAAACCTGCGTTATTAACACGAAAACAGTTATGTTTTTTGTTGTTTTCGCTGCGCCGGGCTATTTAAGCGCTTTTGTGAAAGGGATTTCGCAGACCATACATCATCTCGTTTGAGCTTTTCCCGCCATCGGCCACCTCGTTTTTGCGCGATGTGCAGTAAGTATGCTTTGAGAAGGGCTTAAGGGAAAGGTTAGAAAAATGAACATACCTCAACAATTCGACACGATAGTTATGAGAATCGCATTTCTTATATCAGGAGGAGCTCTTGCGATTCTGGTACAACAGATTATTTCCAAGATGAAGGCAAAAAATCTGGAGCAGGAATTACAGAATCGTATAGACAGTGCTAAGCGGGAAGCGGAAAACATCATCAAATCGGCACAACTGGAAGTAGCGGAGGAAGGAATCAAGAAAAAGGAGAAGTTTGCTGCCGAGATAAATCAAATGCGTTCCCAATTGCGGGAACAGGAGAGGCGACTGAGCAAACGTGAGGACGTGCTTGACCGTCAGGGCGAACAGCTTGGGCAGCGTGAAAAACAGCTAAGGGACGCCGAGCGTGAGTTGAATCGAAAAAGACAAAGTTGTGAGGCCAAGAGTAAGCAGCTTTCGAACCTGATTGCACAGCAGAAGAATCAGTTGCTGAAGATTACCTCAATGGATATTGAAACGGCCAAGGGGCTGTTGTTGACACGTCTTGAAGGTGAGTGCGAACATGAGATGAGCGTGTTAATTCAGCGTAAGGTTACCGAAGCCGAGGAAAAAGCAGAGGAAAAGAGCAGGGAGATTATTAACACAGCTATTCAGCGATACGCAGCGGAGCAAACCTGCGAGGCGAGCGTCTCGATGGTGGATATTCCCAACGATGAGATGAAAGGCAGGATTATCGGCAGAGAAGGCAGAAATATCCGGGCGTTCGAAAAGGCCACCGGCGTTGATGTGATTGTGGACGATACGCCGGGTGTGATTGTTGTGAGCGGGTTTAACCCGATAAGGCGGGAAGTAGCCAGGCAGAGCATGGAAAGGCTTATTCAGGATGGCCGCATCCACCCGAGCCGAATTGAAGAATTAGTGGCACAGACAAAGAAGGACGTGAATCAGAAGGTTCTGCAAATAGGCAAGGAAGCGGCGGTTGAGGTTGACGTTCGAGGCCTCAGCAACAAGATTCTGTCGCGTATGGGGGCGCTGCAGTACAGAACAAGTTTTGGACAAAATGTGTTGCGGCATAGTATAGAAGTTGCGTTTTTGACCCAGGTGATGGCGGATGAACTGAACCTTGACGGCTCTATAGCAAAGCGGGCGGGATTTCTGCATGACATCGGCAAGGCCATGGACCGGGAGATGGAGGGCGGCCATCCCACGATTGGTGCGAATTTTCTTAAACGGTTTAATGAGTCTTCGATTATATTAAATGCCGTGGAAGCCCACCACGGAGATATTCCGGCCGATAATCCTTATACGCCACTGGTGGCCGCGGCCGATGCGATAAGCGCCTCCCGTCCGGGTGCGCGGCGTGAAACGCTGGAGAGATACATTAAGAGGCTTGAAAAACTGGAAGAGCTTTCCAGTGCCTTCAAGGGAGTGGAAAACTGCTACGCGATTCAGGCTGGTCGCGAGGTTCGCGTAATTGTTGATGCTGAGAATGTTGATGACGCCTCGGCTATGAAGATTGCTCGTGATATCGCAAAGAGCATCGAGGATGAAATGACTTATCCCGGCGAGATCAAGGTGACATTGCTGCGTGAGGTGCGTTGTGTGGAATATGCCCGTTAATAACTGACTATTTTTGCTCTGTAGAAAACGCATGAAAATTGTCATTCTGAACGGAATGAAATGAAGTGAAGAATCTCCGGCGCACGAAGGATTGAGATTCTTCGCTGCGCTCAGAATGACATATAAGGTTTTCTACAGAGCAACTATTTTCTATTTACTATTGGTTTGAGATTCTTTGGTAGAGGGCGGGGCTTTGATATGAAGATAAATATTCTTTGTGTGGGCGACGTTGTGGGCCGGCCGGGCAGGCATATTCTGTCGCAGAAACTATCCGAGGTGGTCAAGCAGCGTAATGTTGACTGTGTGATAGTGAATGCGGAAAATGCCGCCGGCGGATCGGGGCTGACGGTACAGATTTATGACAAGCTTCTTAAATACGGCGTCCACCTTATAACGCTTGGAGACCATACGTACCGCAGGAAAGAAATTATCCCGATTTTAGAGTCGGCGGACAATATTGCTCGGCCTGCGAACATATCGCCAAACGCTGCAGGGAAAGACTTTGCGATATACCAGACCGCCAAGGGCGCAACCGTAGGCGTGGTAGCGCTGATCGGCCGGATGTTTATGAAGCCTGCGGATTGTCCATACGCGAAGATCGACAGCATGTTAGGCTGGCTAAAACGGGAAGCGGATATAATTGTGGTCGATATGCATGCCGAGGCTACCAGTGAAAAGATTGCGATGGGCTATTATCTTGACGGGAAGGTCAGTTGCGTTTTCGGCACACATACGCATGTAACCACAGCGGATGAAAGAATTCTGCCAAAGGGCACGGCGTATATTACAGATGTGGGGATGACGGCAGCACATGATTCGGTGTTAGGCAGAAAGGCCGAAAGCGTAATCAAGGCGTTCCGGACGCAGATGCCGTGCCCGTTTGAGATAGCTACCGGCGATGTGAGAATTAGTGCCATCCTGGTGACCGTGGACAGCACAACGAAATGTGCTGAGAGTATCGAGCGGATTCAGGTTGCCCAGGGCGGTGACGAGCAAATCAGTTACGACAGTGATGACGGTAAGCGGAATCACCATAACGGTTTTTTGACCAACTCATTATGACACCATCTACATCTGTGCACTACACCGTTTACATCTATACTCTACACCATCTGCCTCTATAGACTACACCATCTGCCTCTATAGACTACACCATTGACGCCCATATCCTGTATGTCTATTGGAAAAGGTGGAATTTTCCTTTGCGGCCGAGGGTGGATATGGGTTTTTTGAAATTTTTTTAGTTTTTTTGTAGTTTCTCCTCTGTCCATATCTGCTTACTATCACTAATGTTATAGCTTTTACCTGTTTAATAGGGGGGGGGATTTTACATTTCGTCCTATAATTTTGTTGACCTCAAGTTGACGGTTGGCTAAACTATGAGATAATGGAAAAGTAGTGTTTGCAGCGGAGAGAGTGGCAAATGAGGAGATATATAAGTGAGAAACTTTTTCGTTTCGACTATAGGTTTTTCTTTTGTTTCGGCTTACCCTTATCACTTTTATCCCCACCTTCGGCTTAGTTCATTTTTCCCCGGTTTGATGTAAACCGGTTTATATATAAATGTGACAAATGTTTGGAAAAAGTAATGTAATGTAATTTTTGGAGGATTTTGCCATGAGAGGTATTAAACAAAAATTGTTATTGGTATGTGCGCTTGTCTTGTTGATCGGCGCACAGGTTGCTCTGGGTGACTGGTACCCGGGCGATGGACACAAGATGCACTATCCGCAACTACCAGACCCAACCGGTTGGGATGTATCCTTCTGGCTCAATTTTATGGGAATGCTCCCTTTGCAAGGTGAACTGGCTGATGACTGGCGGTGCTCAGAAACCGGCCCTGTCGAGGACATCCATTTCTGGATCTCCTGGCAGTACGGCCAGCAGGGTACACTCGGGCAGGCGATGGTGAGCATCTACTCGAACGACCCGTGCGGGCCGTTAGGCTTCTCAGAACCAAATGAGTTACTCTGGCAACAAACGTTTACAGATTTAGATGCTGTCTATTATGGCGACGGCGACCAGGGCTGGTATGATCCTTTGTGGATGTATAACCTGCACGACCACTCCGAATACTACCAGGTCAACATCACCGACATCCAAGAGCCGTTTATCCAGCAGAAAGACAAAATCTACTGGCTGGCGATTCGGCTTACCCCACCGGGCGTCGGTTGGAAGACCTCGCTGGATCACTTCATGGATAATGCGGTCTTCACGTATATAACACCTGACCCCTGTGTCATCCCCCCCGCCGATGGCTGGGGAGAGCTGAACGACCCATGCATGGGCGGACCGTTGGATTTTGCGTTTGTGATTACGGGGCCGGAGCCACCTCCGAAGAAGCCGGTGCCGGATTTGAAGTGGTCGCAGCCGCCCATCGAGTATGACCCGACGGAGCCTGAGCCGAGATTTTGCGGCTGGGNTGAGGTTTCTT
>JGI10211J34971_10000974_pt1 | contig 23801 bp, 25 predicted proteins | sample Etolagsediment_FD_34971 | JGI IMG/M metagenome (IMG submission 34971)
AACCACCTATCCCTATTGCTTGTATTGCCTCTCCACCTGATCCTGAAATTAAACTCATATCTTTATTTTACCTTATTTTTTACCTTTGCCTTTACCGTAACCTTTCTTTGATTTTGATTTACAATTACCCTTCATTTGTTAATGCTCCTTTAATTACATTATATAAATCTTGAGAGACTATTTGCGCTTCTAAATGCAAGTCTAAATGCTCTAAAAGTTTAGTAACTTCTTCCTGTGTTAAAATCCCATCTTTTGTGAACTCGACTAAAGTTGGGTAACCCTTGAGGTAAGTGTTTAGTTCATCAAATAATGGTGTCCCTAAAAGCTGTAACATGAACTGTCTAAGGTTTAGTTTTAAAGATGTATCTACTGGTTTATATGGGTCAATCATTATGTCTCCTTACTTGAACTTGAGTTAATTATTAAAACATCATCTGTTAAACAGTAACCAAGGTATTCAGAATCAAAACTTCCGTCATTATTAGTTGAAGCGTACCAATCTAAACTGTCTCCATTCATATAGTAACTGCTAGGCGGTTTTAAATTAGCACCTGTGAAATTAATCGGCTTATTTCCTTGTTTAATCGCTTTAACAGTAAATTTGTAAGTTTGCCCTGATGTTATTGCTTGGCTTACAGCACCTAAAGGTTTAATACCCATTATCTTACCGTCATCAGTGATTAACACAGGAGAGTAATTAGCGTTTCTAGCAATAATAGCCACTCCGTTTGTACACTTTATATAATTTCCTAACCCGTTACCTACTTTCCCGTTGTCTAAGTAAGGTAGAGTAATTCCCATAGGTTCGATGTCATAAAATCCTAATGGAGTGTCAGATACCGAATAATCTGACACTTGAACAGAGTCAAAAGTATCGCCTCCTACACTTCTTTTATAGTTTTGTAAAACTATAGAACCTGTAGTATTGAATATATTATCTCCTATAGTATTAACACTACCTGAATCTAGTAGTCCTTCATTAGTTAAACTTGCACCATCATAATTTAATTTATAAATATAATCTGTAGTACTGTAACTCACTCCAACTAAAAAATCACCAGAAGTACCTACAGATATTAAAGGAATAGCTCTATTAAAAGATATATTGCTACCATTATCACGTAGTTCTACAGATGTAGCAGAGATGGTAGAAGCTCCTGTATTTATTTTTAGGACTAAAGCGTAGGCTTTCCCGTTAGTATAATCGAAATAAGATGCGGCTAAAAATTGTCCGTTAGGTAATTTATGAAAACAATACCCAGCTTGAGAGTCTAAAAATTTAGAACTCCCCGATGAAGAATCATAGAGTATTGTATTTACCCCTCCTACAGATATAGAAGCTCCAGAAGTGTCTACTGAACAAGCGTATATCGCAGAATCTCCAGAAGGTCTTACCACGAAAGGAACTATAAATTTCTCTTCTACTGTGTCAAATAGCATTTTACCTACTTGACTACTTGTTGTATAAGGTGTGCCATCAATGGTTTCTACAGATCCCCAAGTCAATGTTGTGCCAGAAATAGCTCCTACTACACACATTACTCGATAATTACCTGTATTCTCTCCAAAAGCGTAAAGCACTTTATCGTTTACCGAATCATAGCAAATATCGTACCCACCAGTGCCTGTACTAGTCCAGTTTGTGGTAGTAACGCTTGCTTTAGCCCCAAACACAGGAGTTGTGCCGCTATAATCTATAATAAAACTCTCTAAGGTAGCGCCTGACTTTGTGTAGACTAGTAATTTATTAGAAGACAGCTTAAGAAACCCACCTGTGCTGCTACNTATAAATCCGTNAAGAGTGTCTCCACTGTCTGTGTAAGCGTTTACTGTCAGTTCTCCTGTACTGCTATCTATAGATACTATGCCTGCACCAAAACTTGCGTCTACCGAAGAACGACCTAACCATACCATTTTATTTACAGAAGGATCAACAAATACAAGGTTAGTTACAGAGAGGTTAGGGTAAAAACTGTATATGTTTTTTGTCCCCAGTAAATCTGACCTTAACTTATAAGCCTTTCCATCAACACCGAGAAACCAGTTATCCCCGATAGACATATTTTCGCCTGCTTCAAGAGAAACTGTTTGCTCTAAACCACCACCACCGACAAATCCTGAATTATCTACCATTATATACCTCTCTCCATTACATACTGTGTACCATTAAACCATACACCAAAAGAAATATTATTTGTTATCGTTACAGTCGCAGCAGCAGCTTCAACACTTCCATCTGCATTAACTACGATAATATTATTTCCATTTCCATTTAAAGTCCAGTTATTATCTTCCCATGAATTAACACCATCAACTAAGAACTTAATTAACTTCTGAGTAGAGGTAGGGCTATCAGGTAAGTAATGAGTTATACTTCCTGCACTTGAATCTATAACATTTACCGTATTCGCTGGAACAAAGCTTAAAGCACTTGTACTTGTTGATNTTTGNACTGTAGTAGCTGCACCTGATACAGATATCCAAGAAGGGTTAGCACCTGTACCATTTGTTTGTAAAACCTCCCCTGCACTTCCTGCACCAAGTCTAGTTATATTCGTTCCATTAAAATATAAAACATCACCTTGCGCTAAACTAGAAACACCTGAAAAATTAACCACCCCATCTGCTGAAACTCCATTAACGTACTCAACAGCAGACCTATCAGATTTTAACTTTAAAAACTTATCACCATCAGAACCAGTTACACTATCAAACCATGAAGCAATATCTGCAAAACGTGTATTCTGTCTTCTATGACCTTCTGCGGTAGTCATTGTACCACCAGTTTCTGCATCATTTGCTGTATATACGTTAAAAGTCATTAATTACCCTTTCTTTTTCCGTCAGGCTCTACTTCTATCATAACCGACAATAGCCCCCACTGTTTACCAGTAGAGGTTAAACCAACGATTAAACTTGCACCATTACCAGCAGTATGATCAGTTCTAACCGTAAATACAGAGCTTGAACCACTACCGATAATAACATCACTATCTATAAACACAGAAGAACTTATTAAACTTTCACCAGTCGCCTTGGGTTCAACAATTACATCTTGTTTTCTCTGTATCGCTACTCGATCTAATTTAACGTATTTTGTTATTTCTTGTTTATTGACAGGAGCAAATAGTTTAAGAGCAATCGACTTAAACTTCTTGTCAATCAATTCCGTGTTTTGCGCATAAGAACCTGTTTCAATCCTACTAGAGTATTCAACATTATTGTCTTTATAATTTCCAGAACGACTAAACTTATAAACATTTCCGTCATAATCACTAATGCAAACATTATTTATAAGAGTGAAAATACTTGCAATCTCTTCAAAAGCAACAGTCCATAAATTCCATTTATGCCAAGTAGACCATGTTGGAGGTTGCGGTTTAGAAGTTTTGCCATATTCGTAAACATAAATACGATTTGCACGTTCACTATCGAAAGTTGGGGCAATGCAAATATATCTCTGTTCAACAGTATCTATAACCGCCTTAATTTTATCTGCTTGAGCAAAATTAATTAATTCAACTTGATCTCTAATTGGTTTACTTAAACTTTCTTGATCAGTTAAACCAAATTCAGAAGAGATTGCCCCACCAAAACTTATAAAACCATTACGAGTTAAACCTATAATTGTGTTACCAATTTCAAGAGCAGAACGACCAATCATTCCATGAATCTCACTTTCCCTCTCTGCTTTAAATTGTCCTTGTGCTGAATTTTCAATACTTGGATCATAGAAACGATAACCAGTTAAAGTATGTAAACTAAACCTCTGAGTAACTATATCTTCTGTTGTTATCGCAGCACCACGCTTAAAATTAACAAAGTTACTTGCTTTCAACCCTTCAATAACATCAAATTCTAAAAAGCCAGAAGTTGCTCCATTGAAAATCTTAGAATTTCGAGAATTACTTAAAAAGATATTCCCTTCGTTACTAACAATAGCTGCTCTTCTTTTATATAAAGCAATCTCTTCAAAGGTATCAGAATAACTTATAACGGTAAAGGCAATAGAAGCATCACCTGTACCACTAGTTTGAGTTAAAGTTCCACTACTAGCAGGTCTAGCTGTTCCCCCAGTCTGTCTTGCTTCAACTACCAATTCACCATCACCAGAAGTTTTTGTTTTAGTAATTAATAATGTCGCCCCACCAGTTGTATAAACATCATTAATTACTGCATTAACTGTATCAAGGACTGTAAAATAAACCCTAAAATCACTTGGGTCAGGAGTTAAAGCAAGCTGATTAGAAGAAGCATCAAAGTTATAAACTTCATTTGAACCAAACACTACGGACAAAACATTGTTTATTTTAGTGTAACTTACCTTATCTATCGCACCACCAAGTGCAGGGCTTGTATTAGCAGGGCTTCTTATTTCGGTTAAGCTTGGAGTTGTAGAATTAAAATCAACAGCATCAGAGCGAACATAAAAAACTTCACCACTCGCTAAAAAGTAAATTTCATAATAAAAGCTATCATCTCTTTTTTTAAAAGTGCAACTATCAATAACCCTAACATTACCAAATATAGATTTATCTCTATAAAGTTCAAATCCTCTTCTAACATAAAGGTCATTATCGCCAATAAACTCCATGTTAAAAGATTTAGATAACTGCCCTGGTTGTAACTGATCGGGGTCTTTTGCGGTTTCAACATTTAATACCCCTTCTGAATTAACGTAAGCCATTTAAGAACTTCCTTGTTATTGGACTCCCTTGCTGATCAACATTCTGCTCAACCCCACCCTTCAACATTAAGCGACCCTTTAAAGCTTGATTAATTACATCTTCTTGTGTTGGTTGCAATATACCTTGATTCGGATTAGAGAGTTGGTTTACTGTTTGTTGTCCTGCTTGCCTTAATAATGGAGGTACAGTCTGCCCTGCCATAGCGTTTACTAAACCAACTGCTCCACGTGTTCCATAGTCTGCAATTTTTCGAGCGTAATATCCACCTGGACCTGCACCAACGATACCACCTGCAAGAGCCCCAAGACCTACCCCAAAATCAGGGCTTAAAAGACTAGCTGCTGCACCTAAACCTGCACCAACGGTAGAACCGCCTGCAAGCTGCGCTCGTCTCTTCTCATCAAGTTCTGCTGCAAGTTGCGCTTGATTAGTTTTTAAAGTATCACTTGTTTTAGATATATCCTTTTCTAAACCACCTATATCTCTTTGAGCTAAAGCAAGTTGTTCTTCTGTGTTTTTAAGTGTAATTAAATCATCTTGTACTTTTTGGAAATAACTTTCATTTCCCTGCGTTGTAAATGCGCTTAAAACGGACTTTTCTTTCTTCCCTTGACCTTTTCCTATAATACTTCCCATTAATTGGTCTGCGGTCATTCCTGACACCTCTGGTCTTGCTTCGCGTGTAATCTTACCCATATTCGGCAAGAATGTAGCGTTGAAAATGTCTTTTCTCTCGTCAGCGGTTACTCCTGCTCTATCGAACAAGGTTTTAAGAAACTCAGGTTGATTCCTTGCAAGGTCTGGGATTTGATCTGCAATACTTAACCCTTCTAACCCTGCAAATCTTTTAAATGCTTGATATTCAACTGGGTTCTTTTCTTGAAAGTTCTTTTCAAATTTATCTAAAGCTAACTGCCCTTTTATGTTTATTAACTCTTGCTCTTTTTCTGAAATGGGCTGGAGTAATCCTGTTCTTTCAATTTCTAACTCTTGCCCTTGCTTTGTTAGTACATCTTCACTTTCTCTCTTTAATTGAGTTTTACTAATCTCTGCTTGCCTTGCAGCTTCTCTTTGTTTTGCGGTTATATCCGCCCCAATTTGAGCTTTCTCTTTTTCCGCTAACACTTTGGTTTCTGCTTGTTTAGTTAAAGTTCTTTCTTTTTCTTTTAAAAGTTCTTGTTTGTACCTAGAGTCAATCTCTTTGATATTTTGCTTTAACGCAGATTTAATTTCGTTTGTTGGTTGAGTAGTATTTACGTTTTTAATATTTTCAGCTGCTTCAAATAACTTAACTTCATTTTTAAAATCGTAAGCTTGTTTATAAAACTCTTTGTCTGAACGTCCTGCTTCGTCCATTAACTGTTTCATTTCTTCTAAACTTGCCTTTACGTCCCCTCCATTCTTATTAAAAATGTTCTTAACCTTAGCTGATTTCATTTCCTCTAAGATAGTAGGCGTTTCTTCACCAAAAGCATATTTTAATGTTCTTTCTGCAACATCAGGGTCAGCTTGTATTAGTTTTTCTGTTTCATTAAAAACATCTTTAGCTCTATTCTTGTTTCTAACTATATTCCCAGTTTTGTAATCGATATTACCTAATGTCTTTAAAAACTCTCTTCTCTGGAAATCATCATTCCTTTGGATTCGAGCAGCAGAAGCTTTCTGGTAAGTAGTTAAAGCAGGGCTACCAGTTTGAGAAAAGATGTTATTCTCATCAGAAACTAACCTTCCTCTAATCTTTGCAAGTTTAGCAAAATCATCCTTGTTCGCTCCTTGCATTAAAGAGTCTAGTTTTTTCTTTAAATTTAAAAGCTGTCCTGCTGTAGCCCTACTGTAAGATTCAGGATTAATCCCAATCTCTTCTGATAAGTTAATATCTTCAAATATTCGACTCGCATCATAAAAATTAGTTTCAGTTTTTGCTAACTCAGTAGCTTGATTATAAAGTTCCCTTTCTGCTGCTAAATCAGCTTGGTATTTATCTAAAAAGCGATTTTGTATTTGTTGCCCGATATCAACATCAGCTTTAGCTTCTTGAAAAGACTCTTTAGCTAAACGAGTTGCTTCTACTGCTCTTGCTTCTGCATCTTCTTTTAAAAGTTGTAAGCTTTCTTGAGCGACATCCTCTGATTCAAATTTAGCCGTAAACCTTGTTTCTTCTGCATTAAGTTTAGCTTGGGTTTCGTTAATACGATTTTGGATTTTATCCAACTCAGCTGCGCCTTTGCTTTCTGCGATTGCATTTGCTTTTTCTACTTTTAAGTTATCTAATTGCTCAGTTAAATTAGAATCAACCTTAGCTATGTCATCTTCCAGCTGTCTATTAATGTTTGTTTTAAACACCGTAAACTTATCACCAAGAGCTTTGTCAATCCTTGCAGCTTCCTCTTGTAACTCACTCATTTTACGAGTTAAAACATTATTCATTTGTTCACTGTATTCAGAAACATTTTTATAAGCAGTAGGGTTTGTTACATCCCAGTTTTTAGTTAATGCTTCTGCATGTTTTTTATAACTTTCAAACAGTTCATTTCGGTACTGGTCAATAACCTTATCAACTTTACCTTTTAAGTCTTTAGCAACTTGCCCTAAATCTTTACCGCCTGCTGTTTCAAGGAAAGACTCGCTAAGCTTTTCTATTTCAACACCAAGTTCTTCTGCTAAGGCTTGTTTTTCTTTTAACCTTCCTTCTAAAGAGTTTAACTTAACTTTAAGCTCACTTACAATCTCTTCAAGATTTTTACCACCTGCTTTTGCACCAGTTTCAATAACTTCTTTAAATTCATCACCAAGAGTTAAAAGCGCACGACCATAAGGAGTTTTTGCTGCTTTTTCTGCAAATAAAGAAAAGTCTTGACCCAACTTACCAAACCAGCCATCTCTCTGCTTTTTAATAGCTTCACTAATTGGTTTACTTATCGGTTTTATTGTTGCATCTAAAGTAGCTAAACCCTTAGTAAGTTTTCCTTTAGCAGCTTTAATAACAGGAGAGGCTGCCTTAGTTAAAGGGCGAGAAACATCAGATAGCATTTCACCGCCTGCCTGTATTAATCCAGTACGACCGATTACCCCTGTGATTTTTAAACCAACACCAAGAATAGTTCCAATACCAACCCCTTGAGCGAAATCAGTTACAACTGCCCCTGCAACATCTCTTGCTACAGAATCAGTATCACCTTCTACGTCTTCTCTAATAGTTTGTGCTAAACCTGCACCACCTGCACTACCAAAAGCGGTAGCTAAAGCGAGCGGAGCAACTGCAAGACCACCAGTAGAAGCAGCTAAAGCCCCTGCACCAAGTAAAGCACCTGCTGCTGGTAGCCAATCTAAAACACCTCTAGTAAATTTACCTTTATCCCCTAAAACATACAAGTTACCAGTAGCATCATCTTGTAGATACATAACCCTGTCTGTTTCAATTAACTTTGCAGGGATATTCTCTTCTGCAAGAAAGTCATTTGCTACTTGAAACATTTTTGTTTTAGAAAAGTTTAAAGGATCATCAAAACGATTTTTAGGAAGAATATTAGCAATCTCTTCAAGTCTATTTCTTTGCGTTTCAGATAAACCCGAATATTGCTCTAAGTTTCCTTTCTCTACTGTTTTTCGTGCATCTGCTTTAAGATTAGCAACTTGCTTTTTCGCCTCTTCATACATTCTTAACAGTTCGTCGTTTGATAACTCTTCTAATGATAATTCTTCTAATGTCATTTAATAACGCCTCTTTTACGCAATGCAGCTTCTATCTTTTCTGGGGCTTGTAAAATACTTGCATAAGGGTTTGAAGTTTGCGCTGTTGGAGCTTGGTTCGTAAACCTTTGACCACCAGCACCACCTGACCTATTTAAAGTTCCACCTGGGGTATATTTACCATAACTACTTTCATAATAATCTATAAGAGAATTAAAAGTCGCCCCTGCTTGTGATTTTAAAGATGAGTCTAGGGTTATCCCTAGTAGGTTCTTTTTGTAAAGGTTTGCTTTTTCCTTAAATACAGGTAATGTATCTTGCACACTTGGAATTGGAGCTTGAAATGCAGAAGCATCTTTATCTGATAGTCCTTGTGCGCCTAATGTAGCTACAGCTTCAACTAATCCTAATTTCTTTAATTGAGCATTTAAGCTATTAAGTCTTGCAACTTTTGGATCGGTTGTTGTAACCTTTCCTGCTGTATTTGAAGCTTCAACAAACCTTCTATACAAATTAGAATCTTCTTCTAATAAAGCTTGCATTTCATTAATGATATTAACAGCATCAACAACTTTTTTACCTTCGTTTGCAACCCTTCTAATAGCACTTTGATCAGACTTTGATAAAGCATTAAAACTTGTAATGTAGCTAACGGTTGCTTCATCTGCAACTATATTTTTCAAGAAGAATTGACCACTTAAGTCAGGGACAGGATCACCCAACTTAATGTTAAACCCTGCACCACCTTTGTTTAATAACTCTTTTCTTTTCTTTTCATTGTCTAACCTTAGTTTTTCTAGTTCTAAAGGTTGTTTTACCTTTTTGTCAGACAAGTCAAATTCATTTGCTTCTAAAGCAACTTTTTCATCTGCGGTTAAGTTCGCCCAGTCTACAACTTGTGCTAAGTCTTTAACATTGCCGCCACCTTCTTTAATAACTTGATAATACTTCCTAAACGCTTCTTCTTGCGGAGAAATTGGTCTTTTAGAAGCGCCTAATTCAAATGTTCCATCTGCTTTTTGCCCTGGTAATGATTCAGGGGTTAATTGCTGATAAGGGGAATAACCCTCAGAAGCACCTATCGTTTCCATTAAGCCTAAAAGTCTTCTTTGCTCTGCTTCTTGATTTGCTTGAGCTTGCTTTCTTTGTGCGTTTCTACCTAAAACTTGACCAAGGATTGGTGCGCCAGAAAATAGAAGCTGTCTTTTAAAAGCCCCAGCCATTGTATCTTCATTTCTTTCTGTTTGTTGTTGCTGAGAATAAATGTTTGCAAGAACATTATTTAAGTTACTTTGCCCTTGTAGATATTGTGCATTTGTTCCTCTTAATTGTTGAACTTGAACCATTTACAGACCTCCAAAGCCTAAGCCTCTTTTAAATTTATCAAATAAACCTAATTTTTGCTCCATCTCAGGGGCAGTTAAATCAGCTGGATTTTCAAATTGATCAGAATCTGCTTCCATTTCTTCTTGTGCTTGATTTTGAACACCTTGCATTTGAAATAAAGCATTTGCCAACCCTGCATTCTCTTGACGTGGACTTGCTCCACTACCATTCCCTATACCAAATGCCCCAAGACCTGCGCCAATTACACCACCCGCAATAGCTCCTTTAGGTCCTCCAAATTTAGCACCTAAAGCTGCTCCTTGTTTGCCTCCTGAAACAGCACCACTTAGTCCGCTTTCTCCTTTTTCTGCTGCTTCTGCTGCTTGTTTCTCTTTTAGCATTTCTATCAATATAGAGTTCATATCTCCTGTTTGATTGACGAATCCTGCTTTACTTAATTGGGGTTGCATTACCATAATTTATAATCCTAATAATTCAAGTAGATCACCTTGTATTCGATTTCCTCTCTTAAACTGTTCATTGTTTCTAAGGTTTTCAATGAAATTCTGAATAAAATTCTGCCTTAACACTTGCTCTGCTTGCTGTCTATCCATTTCTTGATTTCTACCAGCTAAATCAAGTTCGCCTGCACCAAGTAAACCTCGATTTGCAACGTCAGAAGCATTAACCCCAGTACCAGCTAAACCTAAACCTGTTTGAGAAATACCTTGCCCGATATCACCACCAACACCTAAAAGTTGATTAACCGCTTGTTGAAAACCAGTTGTTCCCTGTAAACCCTGCCCTGCAAATTCACCACCTAAACCACTAATTCTATTACGTTCATTAATAAGGTCTTGCCTATTCTGTTCACCTGTTTCTAATTGTGCCCTTGCTCTTGCAGTTGCAAAGTCGCCCATTACATCGCCTAAAGCAGCAGCCTCAGAAGTACCACTTACTCCAAGTTCATCAAAATCAGTTACTGTGTTTGCTAAGTCTCTAGCTAAACTTTCTTGGGCTCTACTACCAGCACCAAAAAATTGATTAACATCTGCCATTCTTTGTGCTGCTATTGGATCAAAAAACTGTTGTTGTTGCTGTTGGAGCATTTGGCTTGGATCATAAGCAATCGCTTGATTGCCAAACATTGAACTCATAAAAGCATTTCTAATGCCCTCAGATTGCCCTATGTTTTGTTGAACCTGTGGTAAAAGTTGAGATTGAGCTATTGCACCTTGCCCTGCAAGTCCTGCACCAGTATCCGTTAAAGTTGCCCCTTGTTGCCCTACATTGGTTGCCTGCTCTGTTATCTGTGGAACATTTGTTGTAGTTTCTGCCCCTGGGTTTGTTGTAGTTTCTGCCCCTGGGTCTGTTATAGTTGGAGCATCTTCACCAAATGGAGAACCACCTGATTTCTGCTCTTCCATCCAACTTTTAAAGCGAGTAGATATATCTTTTTTAGAAGAATCTGCACCGAGCCCTGTATCTGCTTTAAATTGCTCAATGCCACCATAACGATCTATTTCAGCTTGACGTTTTGCACCAAATTGACCAGTTTTTTTAAATTGACCGCCAAATTTCTTCTTTGCCATATATTAATATCATAACCTAAAGTATACGAATGTCTTTTTCGTTAGATGCAACAGCGTAATGTAACGCTCTTTGCCAATCTAATTCGTATTGAGACTTTCTTCTATTAACGTGATTAAACGCATTCCTATAAGCAATAATCGCTCTTTGATACTCTTCTTCAAATCTTTTTCTGAAACGAGACTCTTTCGTTGGGTCTTCTGGGTCTTTAAATAAGTAATAATCAGCAGTTGCTAATAAATAAATTAATCTTCTAAAATAATCAGGGAAATGGTGGATATCATCAGCGTGCAAATCATACTGAACAGTTACAGTACCACCTGAGCTGACACCTAAGATTTGCCCTTCCCACCCTGTATCTTTTTCTTCAATTTTAATAACATCAGAAGTTGATGAAACTCTTTGTATTCTATAAAAGTCTTTACCTTTAACTGGTTGGATTTCAGTATCACCAATCCATATACCACGAATACGATTGATGTTTTGAGGGAAACTAACCCTACCATCTGTAATAGTAAGCTCAGCTTCCCTTTCAAACAATTGACGAAAGTCTCGGCTAAGATAGTTTGCTGCATTCTTTAAGTGAATACGTAACTTATCATCCCCATCTTCTGGTTGGTTTAAATCCAAAAGTATTTTAAGTTCACCTATGACTTCATCTGTAATCATTATTTAGCCTTTGTAGTTTTTTTACCCGTTGTTTTAGTTTCGCCTTCTTCTTTAACCTCTTCTGGTTTTTCTTCCTTTACAGTCTCATCTTCCTTTTTTATTTCCTTAGAAGTTTCATCTTTAGGTTTTTCTGCTTTAGAATCTTCAAGACCTTGTGCTTTGTCAAAGATTTCCTTAGCAGCTTTAGGGTCAGAAATTAAGCGAGCGATTAAATCTTTTTCAATGTTTTGAACTTTCTCTATTTCTTTTTGCTTTTCTCTTTCAATATAAGTTGGGTCTAAATATTGTCTATCAAGAACAGCACCGATAGGAAATCCATCAGGAGCATCTATAACAGCTTTAATAGCTTCTGCATTTTCAGGAGTTGCAACTACTTTAAGTTCATTTGAATTAAAGCATCTTCTTATGCTCTTAACTAAAGCATATAAAGCTTCTTCTATAGTTACATAAGGTACATTTGGTCCTAATTTATTTGTAACCATTGGGTTTTGGAATTTCATCTTTTCAGAAACATTATCAGCCGTTGGAGTTAAGTTTACCCAACTCTCTGTCTCTTTAAATGTGTATTCATATACACCAGGTTTTACCTTTACAAATTTCCAGTTCCCTCTAGGATCTGGTTTGATAAGTGGAGTAGTTTTTGTTAAGACTTCTCCTGAGTCTGTAATGTAATTTACAAATGTGTCTTTTGCTACGTTAAGCGTAAACTGTTTTGTACCAACAAATTTAATTTCTCTAAGTTTTACCATATTTATGTCCTTTTATATTATAAAGCAAAGAGGGGTTTCCCCCTCCTTACTTTTAAGATTATGCAGTCCAGTCGAAACCAGTGTATCTTCCATGCATTTGCTCATGTAATACAAGCGCACCCATTTCAGCTAACCAATATCCTGCTTTACCATCATAGTCGTTTGGTTGAGAATCATCAGTCCACTTAAGATCACGTCCAGCTAATGATACTAGCTTGAAGAATGAAGGGTTAAGTTGAACAACCTCTGAACTTACACCAGCAGTGTCTAATAATGGGTAGTAAACAAACATTGTACCCTCTGGTCCAAATGGAGCGATTACTTTGTCTAAAGCAAGCCCATATCTAACCTTTGTTCCTGAATCTACGTTTTGACGTAAATTTGTCTGTTTGCTGTAAACACTAGCAATCTTGTTGAATGCTGTGTAACCAACAAGGAAGATAGGAGCTTCTGAACCACTAGCACCTGGCATTACTCTCTTGTTTGCAAGATAGATCATTTCTTCTGCTTTATCAACAGTGAATGCGTTAGTACCACCAGTTAAAGCACTCGCAGCAGTTACATTAGTTGTAATTGCGTTGAATAAACCTCTAGTTGTTCTTACTACTTCACCACTAGTTGTTGCTCTATGGAGCTTAGAGAAGAAAGCTAAATACTCATGATCCTTAAGAAGTTCAGCACAAAGTTCAATTTTATTTGCTTCATACGTTTCTTCTGGAATCTGATAAGTTCCTTCTTGCGCTAATTGAGTACCAGTTCTGATAAGGTCTTGTCTAATGATATGAGTATGACCTTTTCTTCTAGTAGCTTTTTTACGATCGCTGTATCTTGAGAATGAACCCTCTTCCGTTGCAGGACCTAACCTAATGAATTTAGTACCATCTGTAATAGTAGTAGCTGAATCCTGAGTTAAAGTTTCCGCAGCTTCATGGGAAGTTACAACACCTGTGCTTGAGTATGCTCTTGAAATTGGTATTGTTTTGTTTGCTTTATCAACAGTACCACTTACACGAACAATCTCTTGCGTTTCAGCAGACATGAATAATTCATCAGGTCTAACATCTGTGATTTCTTCATCAAAAACCATTTGACCTGTAGAAGTTGTAAGTCCACCGTTTAAAGTGTATTCTCTAGTTCTTTCAGGATCATACTCGATGTAAGAAAATTCAGGATCGTTTACTGCAATACTTTCAATTACTGCATTTCCCATCTCTTGATTTTCTTGAATTACACCAAGGTAATCTCTTGAATTTGCGTATTTCTCTGTTACTGCACCACCAATTAATAAAAGTGGGGAAATTTGAGGAAGAATGTTTTTACCTGTTGGTACAAAAGCATACTGCTTACCAATTTCTCCTGATATTAATGCGTGCATTGAGCCTGTTGTAGATGACATTTCTATAATCTCCTTTCTTTATGTCTAAATAACTCCTGAAGAGTACGGATTATTAGATTTAGGTCTACCTGTTTCAAGATCAATATTGGATAGATTTTTACCAAGCTTAACAGAGAGCTTCTTCATTACTTCTTGCTCAATCTTCTGTCTTTGCGCTTTTGCAATAGGAGATTCTGCATTATTGTAATGTGTCGCTTCTATCATCTTAAAATACGTATCTAAAGCTTTTTCTTTATGCTGAAAATACGCATTCGCCCATTTAGGGTCTACCTTTTCCAACTCTTTACCTAAAAACTCTTGGAAATCTTGTTTAGACTCAAAACCAAAATCTTTACCTTTAGTTTCATAAAGCCTATCAACATCTCTTTCAAGTTTCATAGCAGCAAGTTCTACTTCGGCATTATTTAATCTACTACCTGCTTGTTCTTGAAATTGAGAAACTTCGCCTTTTAAACCATAAAAGTTGTTTTCAACACCTTTATCCCAAAACTCTTTAGAGGGATCTGGTTGTACTTGTGGTTGAAAGCGATTGATGAAGCTATGTGCTTCTTCTGTCTTTCTCTTAAGGTCTTCTATTTCTTTGTTTCTTTGTGCTAATTCGCTTTTAACATTTCTGAGTTCACCATGAGTATGGTTAAATCTATTTAAGATTTGGTCATAACTCTGGTTCTCTTGCCCTGCTTGCGTTCCTGCACTTGTATCATCAACATTTCCAGCATCATTACCTGATGGAAGGGAAAGTTCTTCGTTCATATCGTACTCCTTTTGTAATGGAAGTCAAGGGTTTCCCCAAGAAGCATTACACTAATGTAATAACCGATATTTAAAAATGTAGGTAAAAAATCTAATTCTGACTACTTTGCTTGATTAACTTTTTATTTAATTGAATTTGTCGCTGAATGACATCTTTATCAAACAAGTCTTGTTGGATTGCCCTTATTGTTTCTATTTTAGATTTTAAATTTAAAAAAGTATTCTTAAAGGCTTCATAAGATTCAGCACTTTTAATATTAGAGTATTTCTGAAATAATTGCGCTTCAAGGTCTTCTATAACCTTATCGAAACGCTCTTTTATAATAAGACCAAAGTCTTCATTGTTTAAATCTTCTAAAGCTAAATAGTATTTTAATTCAGCCGTTTCATTTTCTCTTATTCTGTTAATCATAATAAAAGGTCTGTTATTGGATTCCCTTGAGCTGGTGCGCCCATTGGGTCAATTGGTTGTTGGAAAGATTGAGAGTTTTGCATCATCTGTTTAGCAAGTTCTCTAATTCTCATTTCCTCAGACATTTCATTCTGCATCTCTTGCTCTTCTCTTTTTTGCATCTTTTCATTTTCTTTAAAACGGTGCATAAAAAGCATTTGCGCTTCTGGTGGTGCGTTTTCCATTTGCTCAACAATTTGCATTAAAACATTTGGATCTACTGGTGGTTGCTGCATGTTCATAGTTTATAGTCCTTTTTGTCCTCTTCTAAAATAATCGTAAACCTTGCTAGAAAATTTGTTTTGCGGAGAAGCTGTTGTATCCTTTAAAATTTTACCCTGGTCAAAATCAACGTAATAATCTCTAACCCAATCTCTTTTAGGCATACCTTCCTTCCAATACTTTGACTGCATACTAAAAGTTGGATGCCCTGGCATCTTGTATTCATCTGTGAAATGCAACTGGTTATCATACTGGCTGACTTCTGATAATCCTTGATCTTGCTGCCCTAACACTTTTTCCTTAAAAAAACGAGGCCTGTCATAACTACCGCCAGTAGGTACATTAAAACCTTTAGCCCATAATTGGTAAAGTGCTTCTTCGTCCTTAGTTAATGATGTTTGCTTCATTTCTATACTTGACCACCCTGCTCTAAGCCACTTGGTGCGCCTCCTTGATCTCCTAAAGCTGGTGCGCCTTGCATTCCAGTCTGTGGAGCATATTTACCTGCGATAGTTGGGTTTTGTTTCCCTGCTGCTCTTGCTTTAATAGCTGCATTTCTTGCAACTTTTGCAGGGTCAGTCTCAATAATATCCATTGGGTCTTCAATAGAATCAATCTTAGAAGCCATTTGCAACAATAAAGGTTTAGTTATTAATGTTGGATCACCACTTGTAACAATAAGATTAACTAACTCAGATATTTGCTTCAATTCTCTATCCGTCTTAGCATCTGCCAAGCTTGATAATTGAACATCTAAATCTAAATTTAAAGGAATATCTTTAAGGTCAATTTCTTCAACACTCTCTTCTGGATTAGATAATGTATTACCAATAGAAAACTTAATTTTATCACTAATAAATTGCTTATTTAAAGCGTGCCATTGTTTACCAATGTTACTATACTTTCTTGCAAATCTTCGTATTAAAACACTATTAGTTACTTGAGAAATTCTTTGGAACATTTCAAAAGAACTACTATCTCTAACGGATGAAGGGTTACTATTTGTCATTGCACCTTCAACTGCCATTGTTTCTTTTGCTTCTGCAAGTAACAACTGTAAACCTTGAACCGCTTGAGAAGATGGCGCATCTGGTCTTTCCGTCTTAATATCATCAATATCAGTAACTCTTATAACACTACCAGGTTCACCTTTCCTAATTTGATCTTCTGCATCAGGAGATATACTACCCCCAACTAAGGTCATACCCTGTAAATGCTGCTTCCAGTTATCAATTAATAAACATTCTAACTGAGAAACAAAAGAAGTCAAATGTTCAGTAGCTTCAAATAAGCTTGTACCCCAAAACTCACTTGGAACTGGTAAATACTCGAATTTTTCAAAAGGATAACGACTTCTGTAAACTGGTCTTTTGGAGTCTAATAAAACAATATTATTACCAAGTAAAGAAACAACACCTGGTTCATAAACTTCCATTACTTCAATAAGTGGATCTTCTTTGTTTTTCTGTCCATATTCTTTAATTCTTTTAACATAGTTATGATCTGGGTTATCATCTCTTGTATTAGATATATTCGCTTTATTATCATCATACATTCTTGATGGGATAAAAGTTTTAGCATCTAAAAGTAAATCAACATTCTTTAATCTTCCAATACGCTCTAATTCTTTTAATTCAGAAAATCTTACAAACTTTCTTCTAACAACATTCGCAGCATCATCTAAAGAAGTCGCTGCTGGGTCTGGGTAAAAGTCATTTGCGCTTACTTGCTCAATTGCAGGTTGATCTTTATAAACTGTTTTTTCTTTTATTTTCTTTGTTTTAACTTCTAATTCAGGTTCACCATAAAGGTCTGTAATTAAATTACCCTCAGAATCTCTATTATATGAAATATAAGGTTCTTCTTTCTCATGTTCAACAACTTCATAATCCCAAGTTGTATGTAAAATACTTGTACCTTCAACAAATGCACATAAGTTGTTCCCATAAACAGTCTCAACTAAAGGCATGTTAGATTGTTGATAATACATAAAGCGAGTATATTTTGCAGCTTGAACTGTTGCTTCTATATTTTCCCAAGGTCTAGCTTTAAAAAGAGGTTTATTAGTTGCTCCAAGTATCGCATCTGTAACAAAAGCAGCTAATTTATTTGCAGCGATATGATTTATTGGATGTCTAACGTCTGCTTGCCAAGGTGCTTTCTCTGGTAAACATTTATTTTTATAAACATTCCACCAATGCGCTCTCTTTTTCATAAATTTTGTCGCATAAGCATAATTAGTAGATACAATAGTTTGAAGTCTCTTGGTTTCTTCCCAGTCCTTCTTTGATAACTTCTTTTTTATTGCATCTTTTAGCATCTATATTTATTATAACCTTACTGTAAATCCTCTACCGTAAACCCTTGGTATTTCGGCTGTTTAACAGCAGAATATTTTCTACGGACATCTTTTCTTGCATCTTCTTCAAAAACTTTATGCCAATTAGCATAAGTGATATTTGCTCTATTATAATACCTTAACGCAGCTTCTCCATGATCATCTAAACCTTTTAACTTATCGGGGTTATTCTTTTGATATTCTGCATACTCTAAACACTTAAATAACCTTGGGGTTTTAGAAGCAATGAACCGATAAAAAGGCTTATTTGTTACTGGATTAATGTCTAATTTTTGACCAATCCCCTGTCTTGCTACTGGTGGGTTTAATTTTAACTTAGAGCTACAATGCCAAAGGGTAAAGTTATGTCCTAAAATAACCTGCCCTTCTTTTTCATGCCCCATTGGGAAGGTTACAGTTTCATAATCTTGTAAAATCGTTCCACCACTTGCTTTATTGTTTTTGATCTGAGAATCAGCCACCGTAATAACTGGTCTAACTCCATGCTTTTCACAGAGTTCATAAATAGCTAAAGCTTGTTCATGGGTTTCCATGTTTTTTTCATATATTTCTGCAAAACACCAATGGGTTTCATTTTTATCAATTGCAATTAAAACAAAAACAAATTCGTCCCCTCTACCATAATCAGACATCGCTGTGATAACACATTCATCTAAATTTGGTAATTCTTCAATACCTGCATCATGCCATGACTCACCATTTAAAGAGCGGTAAATACGATATACCCTACCATCAACACTTGCAAAATCACCAGAGAGTCTAATTTTCCCCATTGGAGTTAATTTCGGCTTCTTAGGATATTTAGGGTCTAATAACTTAGAAGGATCTTCAATAATTGAACCATCTTCTGCAAGTAACCTTCCATTCCTGTCATGCACTGCAAGTCTAGCGATCATCGCAAGATACATTGAAGGGTCAATATTCGCTAAGTTGTCTTCTGTTTTTGCTTGAACCGATTGAACTAAATTTGCACCTTTTAAACCTGCATAATCACCATCTCCATCTAAAACATCTTTCATGTAAGTTATCCCATGAGTTGGAGTTAAAGCGTTCATTAACCATGCACCATGTGCAACCATCCTTGGGATTATCGCATCAAAAATATCTCTAGGCATCTCTTCATCGCACATAATACAACCAGACACGTTTGCAGATTCAAAAATATCAACCCCACCAGAATACGGCTTAAAAATATAATCTGAATAAATAGAATCATCATCTCTCTTTTCACGTTTAACATAAACTCGAACCCTGTCAATAATAGTTCCTTTCCTAATTAATCGCCATTGATCCTTCCTTAACCATTTTGTTAGTTCTTCTAAAGGAGTTTGCTCTAATACATCCCTAGTTTCTCCACATAACCAGTTAATTAAAGGCTTTCCAACTTCAGGTTTACGTTTAAAATTAGGTTGTTTCCCAAGCCCAATACGAACCCCCTTGTATGTCATTGTTGCAGTTTTACCACCCTTATTGCCCCCAATAAAAATCTGAAAGGGTTTATCGAAATTTAAAAATTTTAATTGAGGTTTATTGTTTTTCCTAAACTTTAATAAAGGGTTTTGTTCAATATACTTTTGCCAATCTTCCGCAAAATGAATTATATACTTTTGTTGCTCAGTAGATAACTTTAACAAAGTCTCTTTAAAAACAATCGGATCAGAAACAATATTTACAAGATTTTTAATTTTAGGGTTAGATAAATCAAACTCCATCTTCGTCTTCACCTTCCCCGGCTTCGATCAACTCAAAGTCAGCTTCGATTACAGGCATTGCTCCACTAACAATATCTGCTGCTTTTTCAATTCTTTCTTTCCATGAACCTTCAATATTAAAGTTGATAACATTCCCTGTATTTTCAATCCCAGTTGAAACTCTTTCTCGGTTAATATCATTCTTCTGCCAATCAATAGCATTTTTCTCTTTCTTAATACAAGAGTCTATAACATCTTTATCCAACCTTGCACTTTCTGCAATCGCCTTAATTTTATCTCCATAAAAATAAATTTTAGGGTCAGATTCAGGGTCTATTGTATCTGCGATTTCATCTAACTTTACTTGTTTCTTGTTAATATTGTCTAGCGACTTTTGCATAATTAAAGCCATATTTAAACTCTGATTTGCATGATGCTTACATTTATCGAAATATTTTCTTGCAATTGTCGGGGAATTAATCCCTTCCGCTTCTAAAAAACCTTTAACCACCATACCTCTGATTCTTGGATGGGTTGCAGGTAAAGTAGTTTCAATTGTTGCTTTTTCGATAAGCTCTAACATAAGGTCTGTTCTCCTTATGTCTTTTTCTTCTTTAGTTTCAACTTCTGTTAAATCGAAAGACTTTGCAGCCTCTTCTTGTCTCTGTTTTTTATCCATGACTACAAAACGCCCCCTATTACCTACATAACCGAATAGGTAAAGTTAAGGAAAAGGTAAGGAGTAATAATTATGACAACATACACACCAACAAAAAGACAACAATTATATGGATTCGGTAGAGGAAAAGAAACTTCAAGTATCGGAAAAGATTTAATGAACCTTGGAGAAAAACTTTCTTTATCACCAAACATAGACGTAGTATTAGAGTACAGCTTTGGAGTTGATGGAGCGATTGCAGCAAGTGGTGGTTCTGTACCATTAAGAGTTGCAGGAACAAATGATCAATTCATTATCCCAGAAGGTTTCCAGGTTGCAAGAACAAGACTTAGAGTAACTGAAACTTTCACATCTACTACAGATGCAGCAGCGTTATCTATTGGATTACTTGCAGTTGCAAATGGTGGAACAGATGATGATAATGAAGGATTAGTTGCAGAAGCTGCTATTTCAGCAGGTGGTAATGTTTGGGATGCTACAGCTAAATTTATAGATGGTATTCAAACAGGAACTGCTGCGACTGCATCAGAAGAAACTACAGAAAATCAATATGTTTCAATCAAGAATGATCATGGGTCAGAGGCTAATACTGCTGGTGCTGTTAAGGTCTTCTTGACTCTTACGCAAATCTAATTGTGCTTGAAATAAATCAAACTTAGCTGCTTCCATAATATGACAGTGTTCCCCTTCGAGATCGAGGTCTTCACCCATGAACTTGAAGGGGAATTTTTCTACCTTTGCAGCACATTCTTCTTCATATTCCGCTTCTGCTTTTTCCGCAGCTTCCCCAAGGTCCACTGCATTTAATGGATCTTTTCTATATAAAAACTCTCTAGCTACTGCATATTCTTGCTTCGTTGGTTCAAACCTTTCTAAATCTAAGTAATATCTGTCATCTAATCCAAAATCTAAGATTTTCATTGCAATTAATTTATCTAATCTATCAGAAATTGCTTGTTTTGAAGCATTAACAACTTTACAGATTTCACTAAAAAGCATTCCTTCTGTTCTATATCTTGTGGTCCTAATCTCTATCCTTGGTTTCTTTCTAATAAACCCAATATTCCATTCAAGCATTCCACCGATAATAAGGAAATCAATCTTCGTAAACCTTGAATAAGTTAATATTTTACGAAACATTAAGCAAAGACTTAAATCGTGTCTAGTTTTTGGAATAAATATCAAAACAGTCTTAGGTCCACTCCTTCTTTCTTTGTTAAATGTCTTTTAATATCAAATAAATCTTCTGGTCCAATTGGTTCTTCATAGTTGTACCACTTATCAGAATAGCGGATTAACCCAGTTGGAGTTATATAATAGACTCTTAAACAGATTGGCTCTAAAAAGGTATAATCTGCACTTTGCATTCGCTCTGCTCTTACTTGATGAACCCATGTTTTTTCAGGATCAAGCTCAAAAAAGCCACTTCTAAGGTCATTTCCTTCTTTTTTTTCTTTAAATCCAAAAATTGTAGGTTTTCGTTTACTTTTTCTCACTTGTGTAAACCTCCATCCTTCTTTCTTTGTCTAAATAAAAGCTTAAAATGATTGAATCATCAGATAAAAGGCAGCTATGACCATTTAAACGCTCATGTAAACGGTTATAAACATCAATCACAAGTTCAACAACCTTGCATTGAGGTAAATTCTTTATTTTGCTTAATTTTTCAACAATTTTTCCCGTTTCTTTGTTGATATAAAGGCTTTTACCACGTGTTCCCATATTAATGTCATAACACAGTGTCGATAATTTAACTATTTTTGCCTACAGGCTATTCTTCTTCTTATTCAATGTCTCTTCCTCCCAAAGTCCAAATACCTCCCCAGTGACCTTCCTTAAAATCAATGGGGCGGATAGGGAATGGTTTAAGTAAATTTAACAAAGCGGATTTTTGGCTTGCTTTATCCATGGGGATTTCCACTTTTCCTTGTTCTATTTTTTCTTTTAACTCTTCAGGTTTAACCTCCTTTATAATTTCATCATCTACATAATAAGCATGGACTCTTTTAGGAGAGCCTTCACGAACCACACTAGTCTCTTTAAGAAACCCAACTTGCTTTAAAGTTTTTAAATGCCTTCTAGCAACTTCGTAGCTTAAATCAAATTGACATGAAATCTCATAAATCGTTAAAGCATTTTCTAAATTTCTCGCTGAAGATTTCAATAAATCCACTAATAACCTTCTTTGTGATCGGCTTAATTTCGTCATTGCTTGTAAAAAATCAATACTTACAAGTTCCCATTTCATTTCTTTATTTTTCATTATCTTCCTTCTTTTCAATCATTTCCAATACAGGTTTAACCTTTGTATTAAACCACCATTCCGCTTTTCCAACATCTTGCTTCATATACTTACGCATTGCATAAACAAGAGGAACAATATCGCCAACTGAAGCTTTTGAATTGTGTTTTGCAATTGTTTCATTAATTGAAATTTTTTTGGGAATATATGTTTCATGATTTACACCACTTTGAGAACCTGTAATCATACTTTCTGAACCAAATTTTGCAAGTCTACGATTTATTTTTGCATTTTTATAAATACTCATACCGAATTTTCCTTCTACTACTTTTCCCACTGTTTGCATAAGAACTTGGCTTATCTACAGCCCAATTACAACCAGTGTTTTTCATAAACTCCCGCCTTTCTGCTTTATCTTTTTCGTACTCAAGTTTATCCACAAAAGCAGTCTCCCCAGGATTTTTAATTAACTTCATAACCTCAGAGCTAACAGAATAAGCAAGCACTGGTTTATTCTTTTCATTAGGGATAGTAAACTCTTCTAATATCCCACCTAACAATAAAGCCTTTAAATCTCTTCTTAAAGTCCCCAAACTTCCAGTAACTTTAAATTCCTTGAAAATATCCCCTATTGGCAAAGCAGAAGCCTCAGACTTAGCAGAGGAATCCATAAAGGCTAAAGCCAAAACCTGTTGCTTAGGAGTCAACCTACCATAGACTTTTAAAAAATCTCTACCAAGCAAGTAACCCACCTCCTGAAATCTTAATTTTTGTATCATTCATACCTTACACCAACTATACCATTTTGGTGCAATAAGTGAAATAAGTAAACATCAAATATTAAGATTTTTACCCAATTATTAATATTCTAGCGTAATTACCTTGAATACCTCGGAATTAACTGTAGTTTTGAAAATAAGTTAAACTTAAAACCTCACAATAATCAGTCTAGGTATGCTAATATAGAAATATCATAAGGTGGTGAGGTGTACTTAAATAACTAGTTACTCAACCACAAGTTTAAACAGTTTTATATATAAATATTATTAATCTATATATTATTAATTAATAAAATGTAGCCTGCCAAGGATACACCCCAACAGTCCATAAGCAATCAGTTAAATGATACATTCTAGTGTACATGGAATAATCATTGGAAAGGCAGGGATTGATTGATAATTTTGCTAACGCAAAATCTTAATGCCTCAGACTTCTTACTCAGGATAGCGAAGCGTAGCTGAGCGGAACTCGCCCTAAAGGGAGCGTTGCTCGCCCTAAAAGAACAAGAGCAACAAC
>JGI10211J34971_10000976_pt1 | contig 23783 bp, 25 predicted proteins | sample Etolagsediment_FD_34971 | JGI IMG/M metagenome (IMG submission 34971)
GGAAGGTGCTAAATATAAGCAAATGGCGTACACAATCAACAAAACAGACGGCACAGTAGTAACAACGATCACAGACGGAACGGTGGACAACACCACTTCGTTGCAGTTGTTTGGTAAATCATATTCAGGATTTGGCGAGGGTCTCAACGAGAACTTAGTCAAATTACTAGAAAATGCCGCTTCAACATCGGCACCCACAGCACCTCTCAAAGGCGAACTTTGGTTCGACACCAACACTAACCAGATTAAAGTTTATGATGGAACAAGTTTCAAACCCACCGGTGGTGCAAAAGCAAGTGCCACGTTACCAACATCACCGTCAGCGGGTGACCTATGGTTAGATTCAACCAATGATCAGGTTTTCGTGTACACTGGAGATTCCAGATCACACCAAGTCAACGACAAGTGGGAACTGGTAGGTCCGGCCTTCACAGCAGGGCAGACGCAGTCAGGTTGGAAGATAGAGACATTGGCCAGTGCGGGGGGCAACAAAGTGGTTTCTTCCATGTACGCTGGTGCGACCAGAGTGGCAATTCTCTCTAAGGAAACTTTCACTCCATCGGCATCACAGGCTGGGTTCGCAGAGATAAAAGCAGGTATCACACTGAACTCGACGCTTGGTGCTGTGTTTGAAGGTTCAAGCACCCAGGCCTCATCGATAGATGTGTCCTCTACCACAAATACTTCTGCTTCAATCATTGCTGGTGGTAATTTTCTAAGAGCAGACGCATCAGACACCACAACAGGTGCCATTACCATTGACAATGACTCAGGAGTTACAATAGGTGATGCGCAGGAACTAACAATATCTGTATCCAGCAACGATGTTACCATAGCACAGACATCACAAGACAAAGATCTTAAATTCACAGTCAATGATAATGGTTCGACAAACACCATCATGACACTAGATGGATCAGAAACGACTGTCAATATCACAGGAGACGTCAACATCACTGGGAACTTGAACATCTCCGGAGAATACAATAGTTCAGTATCAAATATTTCAACATATGATGATGCCTTTATAAAAGTGAATTCAGGCAACAGTGAAGCGGACGCTGGACTGATCGTTGATACATCGGACACCGATGATGCTAGAATTTTTTACGATGTTTCGGAGAACTACTGGGCGGCGGGAGAAAACGCATCATATTCGCAGATTATCAGACTAGCAGATGCTGTCACAGATGGTGACGCAAACAAGGAAAAAGTATTAAAGACCACAGCGGCGGGTAACGTCAAGGTTACCAGTGCCACTCTGGGTGCAGTAGGCACAATATCAGAAGGCGACACATCCAACTTGAACGTACCAACCATAGGTGCCGTGGTAACGTTTGGTGACCTGTGGGGCGGTTCGGCAAAAACTGTTTCGACCTCCGCACCAACATCAGGCGACGGCAACGACGGAGACTTTTGGTTCGTAAGGGAGGCTTAATCCCATGGCCATAGTTACAAAGATTTTCAATTACGAAGGTGGAGTAAGACTAGCCGAGATACCTGCGGGAACCACACAATTGACTTTACACATCTGGGGTGGTGCCGGTGGAGGAGGCGGCAATGACGCTGGCGGTAATGGAGGAACAGGATCAGCCGGTCATTACGTCACCAAGACGGACGTAGACATGACTGCGTATGCTGGAGTAAAAAACATAGCGGTGGCAGTAGGTGGCGGCGGAGCCGGTGGAACATCAGGCAGTGGAGCAGAGGGAGGCCGTAACGGAAAGAGTTTGACGGGTTACTCGGGCGGAACGGGAGGACCATCTGGTTCATCTGGAGTTTCAGGATCCGGTGCAGGTGGCGGCGGAGCCACCGTGATTTCAATTTATGCCGATGGAGAATCGGTAACCAACACAGTGCTGGCAATAGCCGGTGGTGGTGCCGGTGGTGGCGGAGCCGGTAGGTTGTCAACGGGAGGTGTCGGCGCTAACTCAAACAATCCCACTGCTGAAAGCCCGTCGACGTTAGGTGAAAATGGCGCCGGACATGATTATGACGGTGGAGGTGCGGGAGCAGGAGGGGGCGGTGCCGCAGGAGGCACCGGAGGTTCAGGTGATCAGGGAGATATAGGAGCATTCGGAGGTAGAGCAGGATCGAACACAGTGCCAGCATCTGGTTCGTCAGATGACGGGTCGGGCGTTACCCCGGGAGGCACGGCGAGTGGATATTACACAACAGGAGTAGCACAGGGTGGTGCCGCACAGACTTCCGGTGGGAACGGCAAGGCGGTGCTTATCTTCAACATACCATCTTTATCGAATTACAAGGTCGGAGGAACTTGGAAGAAACTAAATGAGATATACCACAAAGTTTCTGGAACTTGGAAAAATGTCACAGCCGGTTACTACAAGGTTGCCGGAGAATGGAAGGCCATATTCGCGTCTGATGTGCTCTTCAGTATAAATTATGCAATTTTTGGTGATGCGACAGGTAACCCAACATCAGGAACACCAGGCACCCAGGGAGTGCCGACCGTGACACCAGCCACCATTGGAGGTGGAGGTGACAATGATGCTCGTATAGTCGAACCTAGAATCGGTAGACAGGAATGGGGAGGCATAGACGGAGTGGAGGCCGTGTGGTCAGGTACCACGCAAAGTAACACAGACAAAGGTAGCGGAAGCAACCCTCGTGTGATATGCACATATTTCTACCACAGGGGAATGTTCGATCTGACAGATCTACAGTGTGATTACGAGTGGTCCAGACAGAACCTCAGTGAAAACGTCAAAATCGGATACTGGCTATGGGCGGTTCCATTGGTCAAATGGATGGAGAAAAATGAGAATTCCACTACCATGTGGTCCAGATTCTGGATATGGTGGACACTGCTTTGTGCCCAAGAGAGGGGTCGTGAGATATCATACAAGATGGGTGTGAGGAACGAAGGCAGTCTTTTTGGAAAAGTGGCACGAACTCTGGGAGAATCGTTCTGTTATGTTCTGGGATCGATCGCAAAACCGTTTGTCAAAGACAGATACAAATTACTATTGAAGGACTATTAAATACAAGTATGGCAACTAAAGAACAAGTAACAGAATATCTTAACAATCAATGGGAGAAGGGCGAGAATGATGCCCATGTTGAGTATTGGACTGGTGTTTTACCGAACACAACGGCCACTAGATTGGGACTGATGCAGAATTGGATGTCCCCACAAATAGCCGTGATACTGCAGAAACTTGTGGGTGATGCCATAATGATAGAAAGATTAGCCAACAACGGGAGCAACAACGATGATCAGTAAAAACGAAGTCGCTGACTACATCAACGCTAACATAGATACCGTGTTGACTGCCGATGAAATAAAGACACTGGAAGATTCAATCACAGGACATCCAGCAAAAAAACTCTTGGTCGACACACTGATAGACACATTGGGAGATGTAAGCGTGTTGGTTGAGATAAGGGACGGAAATAATGGCATATAAACTTAACAACACATTTGGCACGTTGTTGGTCACCCTAGCGGATGGCACCATAGACGTCGCCACCACAGACCTCACACTGATCGGAAAGGGCTACGCCGGTTTCGGTGAGAAGCTGAATGAGAACCTGATCAAACTACTAGAGAATTTCAACAACACATCAGCACCCACCAACAAACAACAGGGACAGATGTGGTATGACAAGACAAACAATCAAATCAACGTGTACACAGGATCCAAATGGAAACCAGTGGGGTCGCCGACCAATTCGGCCACGCAACCAACCAACGCAGTACAGGGAGACATGTGGTTCGACACAACCAACACCCAACTGTACGTGTACACCGGCTCGTCCTGGACCTTGATCGGTCCCACCACAGTTGCAGGATCGGGTGTTACCCAAGTTTTCGCAGAGACATCACCGGACAACACAGGAGTGAACCAGTCATATCTGAAACTGGTGGCCAATGATTCGGTCGTTGGCGTGGTGTCTGACAGGGCCTTCACGCCAAGTGCCACTGACACAACTTCCGCGGCCTTGATCACGGCAGGATTCGCCACGGTGGCACAGGGAATACAACTTTCAACTGCTGTGTCTTCGGCCAAGTTTCGAGGAACAGCGACAGATTCAGATGCTTTGGGTGGGGTCACGGCGGCCAACTTCTTGCGCTCAGACTCGGCCGACACAACGACCGGTAGGCTTTCCATTCAGACAGATGATGGCATACGCATAGGAGCCGGGAATGACGTAACCATGACGCTGGCAAGCGATAACTTCACTGTTGCGAACACAACACAGGACAAGGACATAATATTCACTGTCAACGACGGGGGCACAACCAAGGAGGCACTGAGGATCACCGGATCAACGGGTAGGATCGAGGACCTGAGGGTTGGTAACCTTACCGTGGATGGAACACAGACCATCGTCAACACAACGACATTGTCGGTGGAGGACAACATAGTAGAACTCAACAGGAACATATCTACCGCGGCGGCCATGCCCAACTACACGGGACTGAAGGTCAACAGGGGAGAGACATCTTCCGCAACCGAGCAGAACCTGTACTGGGTCTGGGACGAGACTTTCAACGACGACGGCACGACCATATACGGCAACGCCGGTGGTGCCTGGACCGCGTTCAAGTCATCACAGACGGACACCGAACTGGAGGCGCCTACCCTTGTGGACATAAGGGCCAACGTGGTGCACGCCACTTCGACGGCGGCACAATACGCTGACTTGGCGGAGAGATACGAGGCCGACAGTGAGTTGGAAGTGGGAGACGTGGTGATCTTGGGCGGACACGCGGAGATTACCAAGTGTGACAAAGAGCTGGATGACGCTGTTTTTGGCGTGGTTTCCGAATCCCCGGCGTTCTTGATGAACGCACAGGCGGGCGACAACGGCACGCACCCCATGATAGCACTGAAAGGACGTGTCTTAGTCAAAATTAAAGGTTCAGGACAGGCGGGTGACCGAATAGTGAGTGCTGGCAACGGAGAGGCAAGAGTCGCAAATCTAGACGAATGTACCCATTTTAATGTGCTGGGAAGGCTCATTAAAACTAAATATAACGAAGAAACACAACTCACTGAGTGTGTGATCGGAGTGAAGTAAATAAAAAAATTTAAATAGGAATACTATTAGGTAGGAGTGAAAAAACATGGCATACCAAGCAGGTGACACAATTTTAGATGATCAATACAACACGTTCGTGAACAGTTCAAGTTCACCTTTCGGGTACAACCATTTCGCGGGCACAGGATCAGGAGAATACGGTCTTGGGCAGACGCACATAGGCACAGTGACGGCAGGGTCTACCACGATCACAGCATCACAGTGGAACACACTATTCACTTCAATGGACAACATCGCCAACCACACAAACGACACTCTCACCAGCAGGGCGCTTGTGTCAGCGGGTGACACCATAGCCATCAAGGCGGCGGTGGAGGCTGACCTGGCCACGCTGGCGGCTTCAGTGGCGGCAGGATGTCCCAACACCACAGCACTGACCACATCAGCGGCAAAACGGACGTCGAGCGCATCATCGGCCTGGTACAGTTCGCACGTGGTGGAACACAGTGTCACGTTCGCTGACGCGGACACCATGAGGCACTTCTTCAACGCGGGAGGCAAGATCAGGATCACGGGCGACAGGACCGGCACTGGAATATCGGGCACACCGGTGGCACAGTCACAGTCCACTACCAAGGACGCGGAGTGGGACAATCTTTTAGCAGGAGTGGGCAACATCGACATTGGCGCGCAGAGCACCACTAGATCAGGCTCGGGAGAGACTGTGTCAACAAACGGTCTGACCAACGGTTTCCATGAACTGAGCACGGGCTACACGGTGCTATTGAAACTCTCTGACGACACATCACCATACGGAAGCAACTACATCGAGATCTCGGCCAAACTGAATGCGGCGGTAGGCACGGCAGTGACCATGACAGTCAAGTACGACATGCAGGACGGTTCAGCCGACACCAGTTTCGAGACCGACAACACATCGGGCATCGACTCAGAAGTGGACAGGGTCGGCATAACCAGGGTACGCAGTTTCGTGATATCACCCAACAACTCAGAAGGACTTGCGTCTAACATCACTGAGAGTTCGACCAATGAAGTAAGCAACACCACCACGGTTGGGGCGGCCACACCGGCACCTGCAGGTTAACAACCATAATAACGATCGCAGGTTGATCTACCAACATAATTATTGTATAATGTTGGTATGGACATATCTGAACTAAAGAAAACCGCTGAACTGTCTTACGACGCCGCGTTGACCAAGCGCAACGCATTGGAAAAGGCACAATCACGTATGCTGATGGGCTATGAGGGACACCTGTTCCGTGCGGACGCCATCACCATCTGCATGGTGAGGACCATGATGGAAAACAACAGCAGTTTCTTCATGCTGGACTGCAACGCCAATCCCTGTGAGATCAAACGGCCACAGGATCTGCTTGATCTTCTGATCGCTAGGAACCAAGAGAGCATCAACACCTACCATCAGACCTGTCGTTCAATTTCGCAGAGGGGGTGAAACATGTCTAGCAAGGGAGTGTTACTTTTTTGTTTTGACACGGACAGTTGCGCCTATCACAAGATGGCGGAGCGCTGTGTGGAGTTGATACATAAGAACCTGGCATTGCCGATCACCATGGTAACCAATCCGCAGACGCGCAAGAGATTCCGACCCGGCATCGACGTGCAGTTCATCACACACACCAACGAGACGGGAAACACCCGTGGTGGCCACCAGTGGCACAATCTTGACAGGTGCGAGGCCTATAGGCTATCCCCCTATGATACCACGTTGCTGATGGACATAGATTACCTGCCGTTCACGGACAACCTATTGCAGTACATGGATCTGTGTGATGATTTCTTGATACATGACAAAATACACGACCTCACCGGCAAGAACCTGTATGACTTCCAAAGGAGGTCCATCATTCCTATGCTGTGGGCCACTGTGATCGTATTTAGGAAAACCAAGAGATCCCAGAGTATATTCGAAATGGTCAAGTACGTTAAAAAGCATTACAGGCACTTCTGTAACATGTACAGGATAGACATGCGCAACTTCAGGAATGATTACGCATTCACCATCGCCCTGAATCAAATCAACGGCAACACCAAGCAGTGCTTCCTGCCAGGGAAACTTCCAACACTGCCAGCGGCGGCCAAGGTCAAGGAGATCAACGAGCACGGTGTGGTGTTCGTTTATGATCAAACAATGATCTCCGCGACACACAACCAGGACGTGCATGTCATAGATAAGGAGATGTACCGTGTCTAAGGGTTTCGTGTGGTTTTGCCAGAACAACAGTGACACCGACTATGTGAAGTGTTCCATAGAGTTGGCGAAGTCCATTAAGAAACACAACAAGCACAATAATGTGTGTGTGATCGTGGACAGGCACAGCAAGTTCCAATCTGAATACGTTGACGCCGTCCGGGTGATGGAGCAGGATCACAGCAGTGAACACAAGGTAAAATGGGCCAACGAGCACAAGGTGTTTTCGCTTTCTCCTTTCAAACACACGATCAAACTCGAGGCGGATATGATTTTCACTCAAAACACAGATTGGTGGTGGTATCATTTGTGGCAACATGACATGGTATTCAGCGTGGACTGTAAAAACTACAAGGACGAAACGGTCAAAGACAAAACCTACAGGAATCTCTTTGTGAAGAATTTCCTACCCAACATTTACAATGGACTTACATATTTCAGGAGGAGTGTCATGGCAAAAAAATTCTTTGACATCTGCCGATCGATAACGGAGAACTGGAAAGCGGTCAGGGAAACGATTTTGATCAACTGCCATGACGAGTACCCCAGCACTGACGTGGTGTACGCGTTGGCGTACAGGATCATGGATCCAACCCAAACGCATTTGGTTGATTATCCTTGGTTCAAATTCATTCACCACAAACCTGCTATTCACGGGCTGAGGCACGTCAAAGATCACAACGATTACCTGATGCCCACTTTGATCAAAGACAATGTCTACTTGGGCACACAGAGAATCGACAGATTATGGCATTACCATGACAAGAACATGATGGAAAGATTACATGCCAGGATTTTTTGAAGCACTTGAGAACTTCCGGCCCAGCCCTAGGAAAAAATTGACTGCCACTATCGAGGGCAAAACGGTCGAAGTGGACAGTGATACAAAGAAGAAAATTATCCAACATGGCGAACACATGTTTATTTGGAAAGATGGGCGGATAGCGATGAAAGAGATAAAACGTAGATCGCTTCTAGCGTATCCAAAACTCACGCCAGCAGAAAAGGGTTACATTTTCCATGATGACGACCCATTCTGGCCAAAGCACATAGCGGAAGGGGGTTACAAGTGGCAGACAGAATCAGAGTAAGCGACCTGGACTTCGTGTACATCAGTTACAAGGAACCCAACAAGGAGGAGAACTGGGCCGACCTCCGCAACAAGGTTCCATGGGCCAAACGCGTGGACGGGGTCAAGGGATTTGACTCAGCACACAAGGCCGCGGCAGAGATTGCGGATACTGACTTCTTTATCAGTGTCGATGGTGACAACGTCATTGATGAGCGATTCCTTTTAGAGACGCTGGACTGGGAAAAGACAGATCCAAAGGCGGTGCATCGTTGGAGAGGCAAGAACAACGTCAATGGGTTAGTGTACGGCAACGGTGGACTTGTCGGTTGGCCAAAAAAAACTTGTCTGACTATGAAAACCCATGAGAACGCTGAGTCTGAAGAAAATCGTCTGGATTTTTGTTGGGGAGTCCCACATGAAAACCTGCACAACTGCTACAGCACCACGATCATAAACGCCGACAAGTATCAGGCGTTCACAGCAGGTTATCGCGAGGGAGTGAAAATGAGCCTCAACAAAGGCAAGCCGATAGATGTACACAGTTTTGCCAAGGACATATGGCCACAGAATCTCAAGATACTGCTGACGTGGATGACTGTGGGTGCTGATGTTGAAAACGGAAAGTTCGCCATGTTTGGTGCCAGGATGGGGTGCTATCAGACGATCCTGGAAACACAGGAGCAAAACACAGACATTGGTGACCTAGACCGCATGCGTGAGGTATTACTGAACTATCTCGATGATGACAACATCGATCACGACCTACGCACCTACGGTGAGAGCCTGCGACAGAGGTTGGACCTGCCAGTGGCCGAATACAGCGAGGCAGATAGCAGGTTCTACCGTTTCGTGATGCCAAAACACACCAACAGAGGAGTTCAAGATCGTGAGTACAAGTGATTACAAGAATGATGCTTTGAAGGCACAGGAGAAACTTAACACCGTGTCCCCCACCATGTGCCTGGCCAAGTGGAACCAGACCTCACTGCACCTGCCCACCGGACTGACCAACAGTTGCTACCACCCGCCATTACACAAGATAGACGCAGGCATGCTGGACAGCAATCCCGCCGCACTACACAACACCCATGAGAAATTGCAGGAAAGGACCATGATGCTTGATGGTGAAAAACCGTCTGGCTGTAGTTACTGCTGGAACATGGAGAGGACCGGAGAGATGTCAGACAGGCACTACCGTAGCGGTGAACCTTGGGCCATGCAGGACTTCGACAAGATAAAAGATCGTCCCATAGACGACAGGCACACACCCAGGTACGTGGAGGTCAACTTCAACCACGCCTGCAACCTCAAGTGCAGTTACTGTTCGCCACAGTTCAGCACCACCTGGGGTCGTGAGATAGACAGGTACGGCGAGTATCCCACGTCACCTCCCCACAACGCACCCGAGCACTTCCAGGGAAGGAGGCGTCCCATACCTAATCGTGAGGAAAATCCATACGTGACAGCGTTCTGGCGTTGGTGGCCCACGCTGTACAAGGATCTCAAGCACTTCAGGATGACGGGAGGAGAGCCCATGATGGATCCCAACACATATCGGGTCCTTCAGTACATCATGGATCACCCCAAGCAGGATCTACACCTCAATGTGACCAGCAACATGTGTCCCGCTGACAAGAAGTTAAAGGTGAAGTACTTCAACATGGCGTCAAACATATGCATGGAAGAAAAAGTCGAACACATGATGCAGTTCGTGAGCGTGGACGCATACGGTAAACGTGCCGAATACATAAGGCATGGCCTGGACTTCAACTACATGATGGACAACGTGGAGGAGTTCCTTGACCGCATACCTGTGCGTAACTCGATCACTTTCATATGTACCTACAACAACCTCAGTATCACTAGCATGGACAAGTTGTTGGAGAAGATATTGGAACTGCGTAAGCGTTACTCTAAGACATACCAGCGTGTGTGGTTCGATGTGCCACTGCTACGGCAACCTGCGTGGCAACAGATAACACTGCTACCAGAGTCATACCAGGGCATACACGAGGACAACATAGAGTACATGAAGCGGAATTCTGGTGAGTCAAACGGATTACACATATTCAAGGACTTTGAGATCCAGAAGATGCAGAGGAATCTCGCTTACTGGCGCGAAAATGCAGACGCAAGTGCGCAAAACAAAAAAAACTTTTACGCCTTCTTCAACGAACACGATCGCAGACGTCTCACAAGGTTTCTCAACACGTTCCCTGAGATGGAAGAGTTCTGGGAGGAGTGTAGGAATGCCTGAAATTGAGAAAATTAAATGTAAACTAGAATATGAATCAAAGCATGATCCAAAGTGTAGGATTACAGTCAATGGTAACATTGTGCATGATTTTGTCGGTCAAGGCAGTAATGAAATATTTCAGTTCGAAACATTGCCGGGGTCTTTTACATTTAGGATTGAACACTATGGAAAGGACATGAAAAAAGATATCAAAAAATTTATCGAAATAAAAAAGATTTATTTTAATGACATAGATTTGAAAAACAAGATATGGGAAACAACACAGATTCCCCAAATTCCAAAATGGCAAGATGCGGGGGATTTTAATTGGGAAGGGAACTTATATCTAGGACATAACGGGTACATTGAATACGAGTTGCAATCCCCTATCGTGGACTTCCTACTACAGTACCATACAGCAGGTGCTAAAGTAAGCAGTAACATGGGATCATACAATATGCAGTTGCTATACGAAATGAAGGAATACTTCAGCAAGATCGTCAAGGAGCAAGATGAAAAATTACAATAATTGGCCGTTGGAACATTGGCACATAGAGATAAGTGGTAAGTGTACCCTGAAGTGTCCTAGGTGTACCAGACAAGAAGTTCCAGGCTACGTCAACAAAGAGTTATCTTTGGAATGGTTCAAAGAAAACTTTGTGTTCGCGAAGGATGTAAAGAAGATTACTTTTTGTGGTGACGACGGTGATCCAATATATGCCAAAGATCTTTTACCGGTTATACAATGGCTTAAAACTGAAAATCCTAAGATACAAATTGTCATTGTCACCAACGGAAGTTATAAAACCGAAGAATGGTGGAGTAAATTGAATAATCTTTTAGATGGAAATGATCACATTCATTTCAGTTTGGACGGGTGGGATCAGGCCTCTAATGAAATCTATCGGATAAATTGTGATTGGCAATCGATTGTAAACGGTATAAAGCGTATGACGAGACCTTATAAGACATGGGCCGCTATAGCATTCAAGTTCAATGAAAATAAAATCGATTACATGAAACAGATGGCTCTGGCACTTAGGTTTGATAATTTCCAACTGACATTGAGCACCAAGTTTGGTAAGAACTACTCAGGATATCCGAAAGATGATCCTTTACAACCCAGTGATGAATATGTAGCCACGGGTAGATTCGCGAGACAGTTTACCGCACTGTCTAACAGGAAGTGGACGGATTCCGCACTGAAAGTGTTCACAGAAAGATTTCAATCTACAGACACCGAAAAACAGACGGTGATTCCGCTGTGCATGATCGGAAACAAAGGACTTTACATCAATGCTGAGGGCAAGTTTTATCCTTGCTGTTGGACAGGTCTGAGATACCCACACAATGAAAGACTATTTGATTACATAGATTTCAATCGTAGTCTTCCAGAAGTACTGGAGGACCAGTTATGGAAGAAATTCCAACTAGATCTAATTTTCAATGAAGGACCCAAGGAATGCTTTGAAAAATGTTCGGTTACTAAATGGAATCTCACCCACGCCACTGAGTGGTAGTTAATAAGTCCTATTCTGTATTTTCTCGTAACTTGCCTTAATGCGTTTTAAGTGCATGTCAGCGTTCCACACGGTGTACTTTAGATTGATGCAGTGTTCTTGTATCAAGATCCTGCGCAATATTCTTTTCTCTAGACTCACAGGATTGTGTAAACTCTGCCAATTCAGTCCATGTGCGTGTTCAGCCGGCAGTATGGGCGTCAATCCAAGTTCGGTAGAATTCTTGTACAAAGGTGTGCCATCGTCTATGCTGGCCAGTGCACCTAGGTTCACTCCATAAAGTGTTCCTTCTATGGCATACTTTTGATACCTAGTGAACATGTCGATACTGTCTTGGAAGTCTTTTTCAGTTTCTGTTGGATATCCTATAATCATAAAAAAATAACAGTGCATTCCGACCCTGCTCATTTGTTCCATGCAGTAGTCTAGGTCTTCGTTTGAGAATTGTTTCTGCATGTGATTCCTGACTGCCTCACTGCCAGACTCTACGCCCCAGCAAAGATTGTCACATCCGCTCTTTGCGGCAACCTCGAAATCCCCAGGAAGCATCTGTGTCTTAGAACGCACAATGAACTGTCCTCCCCATCGGAAGAACTTCTCGGGCAAGTTGTTTTCTTCGTAATACTTGACTAAAGTGTTACAAAGTTCTCTGAATGCTTTCATGCTCCCGTTGATAAGGCTGTCCATGAAATAGAAATCAGTGATCCCGTGCGTCTTGTAATTTTCAATCATTTCATCTGCAATATTTTGCCCTGACCTGAATTTGAACTTGGTCCAAAATTCGTGTATGTCACAAAAGGTGCAGTGTCTGACGCATCCTCTACTACCCGTTATTGGCAGGATCTTCCTGTCATGATACCTGTAAGGTAGATCGATGACGTCGCTCCAATCTGGCTTGGGTACCACGTTGAGATCCGGCACGCCTCTGTAAGGATTGCCATTTATTCCTGCGTGGTCAAAGTTTCCTTTCAATAATTCTACCAGTGCTATGTCACCATCGCCCTTTATGTAGGCATCGATCAGATTATCTTTCATTAGTTTGTCTGCGTAGTCGGCGTTTGAACTTGCTATACCCCTGGTGCTTATTCCTGCACCACCCACCATGATTTTGCCTTTATACCTTCCCCGTAATCTTTGCAGTATCTCAGTTGTTGCTCTTTGACACTGGAACGTGAACACACTGAACCCTATCCACTTGGGATCAAGTTTCACTAATTCAGACACTATGAGTTCGTAGTATTGGTCAAGTAGAATTTGTGTGTCTGTGTCAAGCGATGTGTTCACTGTGAAATAGTTTTCAAGATCATCTATTATTTTTTTATCTGATAGACTGTCCCACAATTTAATGTTATAATCTTTTACTGTGCAGGTAAATCCTTTCTCTTGTAGGCATGCTTTAAGGAGACTGGTGCCGGCCGGAGCATACGCTACACTCATGAAGGGAATATTACAAAGGACTATGTCAGATCGTCTAGGCATGATTTATATGGTATTTAAATATAGCACAAATCAATGAAAAATAAAATAGGTAAAATAGATAATTTTTTCACACCGGATATGGTCGAGGAACTTTTACAAAAGTTTGATTCTCTGCCCAAAAATGACAATGGGTTGCGGATCAACGCAAACACTTTTGTCGAGCAAGATTTTAGTGAAATGTTCAGACAAAGATTACAATCATTTCTCAGGCCACACTATTCTGGCTGGATCACACATGCGACTATCTACAGTGATTATCATCCTGGAGGTATACATTCAGATGGTTGGATAGACACACCGGAAAAAGGAAAATTAGGTTACACATTCTTGGTGCCTTTAGAATCAGAATATACCCAAAACGCAACTCTGATTTTTGGAGAAACAAGCGAACGGGCAATTACTTACAACGGAGTCACGGGACTAGGACACAAAGGCGTGTTAAGTTATCAACAACGAAATCTACCTGCATCAGATTCAAGAATGCGCACGGAAGAGCATCAAAAATGGCTACCCCACATCAAGGCAGATAGCATACCTTTCAGCCTGGAAAAAATCCTTCGCTGGCAAGTTGGTGCGGCGATACACTGGCCTCGTATAAATTTACATGCCAGTGCATGGTTTCCGCCCGGTACAAAAAGAAAGGCATTGGTTTTCTTAACAAATGAGTAGTGATCAACATTTACTGCCTGGCGAAAGTTTTGCACAATATAAAGAGAGGGTGCTTGATTCAAAGAGTGGTTCGTTTTGTGGAGCAAAGTGGTATTACGCTACTGTATGGTTGAACACAGGACAGACAACAGCATGTCACCATCCCTTGCCGCATCAGATAGATGCCGAAACGGTGTTAAAAAATCCTAAACTGTTGAGCAACACCCCACAAAAGAAAAAGGAGCGTGCGGAAATGCAGAAAGGCATTCAGTGTAAAGGGTGTGATTACTGTTGGCGGGTTGAAAATCTAAAGGAAAACAAGATAAGTGACAGGGTGTACAAATCGGTTCTGTACTCTGACGAGGAGTTGATGAAGGCTTACCAATCAGACCCGGAGGAAGACTTTGATTTACGTTACCTAGAACTAAGTTTTGACAGGACTTGTAATTTTGCCTGTAGTTACTGCAACCCGGCATTTTCTACAACGTGGGCCAAGGATATAAAGGCGAACAATGGATACAAAGACATAGGGCCTAACGGACACGATCATTACGGCCACGCCCACAACAATGCCAGTAGGTTCGACGAGGATAACAATCCATACGTGAAGGCATTTTTCAAATGGTGGGAATCAGATTTAAAACGCACACTCACACACCTCAGGCTCACAGGCGGCGAACCCTTGATGAGCAAACACACATGGAAGTTGTTGGATCTCATGGCGGCCGGTGATTCCAATATATCCTATTTCGCCATCAATACAAATTTAAACAGTAAAGAATCTCTGATTGACCGATTGATAGAAAAAGCGAGGAATATAGATGGGTTCCACATTTACACCAGTAATGAGTCAATGGGAAACAAGGCAGAATACATAAGAGACGGGCTTGACTGGAACATGTGGGTCAACAATTTCAACAAAATAGCAGAGTCAAAATCATTCAGTTCTATGCATTCAATGTGCACCATTGGGGCACTGTCATTGGAGGGATTAATTGAATATTTAGACTGGTGCTTGGCGGTAAAACAGAAAGCAAACACCAAGGATGCCGTCACTTTCACGTTGAACATACTTAGGTTTCCCACTTTCCAAAGTTGTCTTGTGTTACCACTATCACTGAGACAAAAATTTTCCAAAGAACTCACCGCATGGTTGAAACGCAATCAAGACTCCGGTCTTCTCCACGCCATGGAACGTGAACAAGTGGAAAGGCTTATTGAGTACTTACAAAACGAATCCAATCAAATGGCCGACAGAGATAGAGTGGTAAAATGGTTCAAAAATTATTTTACACAGTACGATAAAAGGAGAGGTAAAAATTTACAAAAGACCTTCCCAATAATAGGAGAATGGTATCGTGGCATATGATTACGGGGCCAAGGAGCCCGAAAAACTTAAGATAAAGGACATGACAGATTGGCAGAAGGAACTGTTGATAGACAGTGACACATTCTGCATGATGCCGTGGTTGCACATCCACGCTTTCCCAGATGGCAGGGCATATCCCTGCTGTTTCGCGCTGGACAAGTATCCCGTTGGTGACCTCAACAAGGATTCAATGGCCGAAGTTTTCAACAATGATGATATGAAGGGCATAAGGAACAACATGTTGGCCAACAAGACCAGCCGACACTGTACAAAATGTTACGATCAAGAGAAATCAGGTTTCTTCAGTCTACGCTTGAGCTCAAACAAACATTTTGGTCACAACATCGGCATGGTGGACAAAACACAGTCCGACGGCACGGCGGACTTCGTTATAAAGTACTGGGACATAAGATTCAGCAATCTATGTAACCTCGCCTGCAGGAGTTGTGGCACGTGGTTCAGTTCCAACTGGTATGAGGATCACAAGAAACTGACAGGCTCGCCACCAAGGCACGCCAAGGTAATGCGAGTCGGAAGGAACAGCGATGACATTTGGGATCAAATGCTTGACCAGTTTGAACATGTTGAGCAGTTTTACTTTGCCGGTGGTGAACCAATAATCATGGAAGAACACTACAGGATTTTGAAAGAACTGGACCGACGCAAGATGTACCATGTGAGATTGATCTACAACACGAACTTCACTAGAACAAAGTATAAAGATATAGATGTCCTAGAATTATGGAATAAATTTGACTCGGTCTCTATAGGTGCAAGTCTAGATGCCGAAGGCAAGAGAGGTGAACTGATGCGTAAGGGAACGGTGTGGGAGGATATTGTCGCAAACAGGAAAAGAATGTTGGAGGTTTGTCCTCAGGTAGATTTCTATATCAGTTCAACAGTGGGACTTATCAACGCACTGCACATACCAGACTTCCACAGAAATTGGGTGGACCAAGGTCTTTTGAAACCACAGGACTTCAACTTCAATCTTCTACAATTTCCCTACGCCCAAAGGATAGATTTGTTGCCAGAGTCTTACAAACAGAAGGTAAAAGAGAAGTATGAAAAACATTTGGAATGGTTGCGTCCTTTAGATCATCTCACAAGAGCTACTAAGGGTTATGAGTCAGGGTTGGATTACATGATGAGACGTGATAACAATAAAGATATACAACAATTCAAGGATACAATGAAAAAGTTGGACTCGATTAGAAATGAAAACATGTTGGAAGTATTTCCAGAACTGGCGGAGTTGTATGAAGAAAATTAAACCCAGCGAAGGCAACAAAACTTTCTGCATGGCACCATGGACGCATACCTATCTATCTCCACAGATGGAAAGAAGACTTTGCTGTAGTTCTAGGGAAGATTCCCAAAATTTTGAACAGTACATAGACACTCTGCCTAGCAATTGGAAAAACCATGTTTACACAGGGGAAATAAATCTGCAGACCCTAGAACAGCACTGGAATAGTGATTATATGAAAGCAGTACGGAAAAAACTAATGGCAGGCGAGGAGATACCACAGTGTCAGGTCTGCAATCATAAACTGCTGTCTGTTGCTACGTATAGGACGCACTTTAACAAATTATATGAAAAACAGATAGACGAAGCATTTGAAAAAACTACCGACGACGGTTATACCGACATGAAAGTTACAAGTTGGGACTATAGATTCAACAATCTCTGCAATTTCAAATGTAGGATGTGTGGCGATATGTTGAGTTCAAGTTGGGAGGCAGAAACAAGAATGCACGAACCTAATATATATCAAAAATACAGGATATGGGGGAGGGAGGACATTAAAGCGGAGATAGATAAATTTCATGACAAGCACATAATAAAAGAATTTAGTGATGCTATTGAATCAAGGACCATTAAAGAAATATACTGGTGCGGTGGTGAACCCTTGATGTGGAAGATACATTGGGAATCTATGAAACGCATCATAGAACTAGGTTATGAAGATGAGGTCAGCATACGGTATAATTCAAACATGAGTAGGATAGAATACTACGGAATGAATCTTTTTGACGACATACTAGACCGATTCAGATATTGGAATATTCTCGCCAGTATAGATGGAGCCGGAGAAGTGGGCGAATACATACGTTCCGGTCTAGACTGGAAGCAATGGTATAAAAATATAGAGCATGGTTTAAAATACACAAAAGGCACGGAAAGGCAATTGAGGATAGACTTGACCATGACACTGCCTGGAATGTTGGGACTGGATGACCTGTTAGATGCCGCCGAATCCTTAGGTGTAAATGTGCTCGCCAAGAGGGTATTTGGATTTTCGCCTGACAATCTTTGGTCACCTATGTGCTTGCCAAGGAAAATACTTGATAGGATTGTAGATGAATTCATGGAAAAAAATAAAAAAAGATTGATGAAACAAACTTACTTTTATGCNGCACTTAGAGACCTCAAAGTTAAACCAACTTATGAACAAATGTTTCCAAAGGAATGGCAAGAAGGATTGAGAAATGGCAAAAAAAGAGTAGAATACTTAGACAAGATACGAAAGACAGACATAAAGAAAATTCTAGCAAAAGACAAGGAAGTTTTGGAGTGGTGGACAAATATCTAAAATCCAACGTGTGTCCTTTGCCGTGGACCCACCTAGAAGTTGACGTAAATGGGGGAGCATCTCCGTGTTGTCTGTACAAGGGCGGTGTGCCCGGAGTCAAGGTATACCAGCAGAGCCTCAAAAGCATACAGGATTCTGATTACATGGCAAATCTGCGAGAACAGTTCCGTAAAGGAGAACGCCCCGAAGGTTGTCAGAGTTGCTGGCAAGAGGAGGACGCGGGCAAGACGTCAAAGAGACAGAACTCCATTTATAAAATGAAGAAAAGTCTCACAGACTGGACACCTGATAGCGAGCCAACGTTGAAGTTTATAGACTTTAAGTTAGGCAACGTGTGTAATTTAAAGTGTAGGATATGTGGATCGTGGAGTAGTTCTAAATGGGCACAGGAGGAACTGGACTACGGAGACAATCCCGTGGCACGGAAAAATCTCCGAGAGGGAGGATGGCCCAAACGTCACCCACAGTTCTTCGAGGACCTCAAGGAGGATCTAAAGCACGTGGAGTACTTCGAGTTCACGGGTGGAGAGCCGTTCATGATACGAGATCACTTCAAGATTCTGATGCACTGTGTAGAGCAGGGCTACGCAAAAAACATTGACATACACTATAACACTAATGGCACTCAGTTGCCGCCCAAGGACATATTCGACCTGTGGCGTTACTTCAAGCATGTGGAGATTGCCTTCAGCATCGACGATGTGGGCGAGCCCTTCGAGTACCAGAGGCACCCGGCAAACTGGCGTGAGGTCAGTGCCAACCTAGTTAAATTCAAGGAGATGAAGACCGCGAACATGGACTTCCAGATATGTTCAACGGTGTCCATATTCAACGTGTTTAACTGGGCCAAGATAGCACTGTGGGTCGCACAGTACCAGCCCAAGTTCTTCTACGTCAACACCTGCTTTGATCCCGACGTGTTCAACATACAGACACTGCCCCAGCAGATCAAGGACATAGTCACTGACAGGTACCACATGTTGACGGACTACCAGCCCAGCATACGCTTAATGAATGCCGCTGACAGGGACACACCAGAGATACGTGAGCAGAGGCGACAGCGTATCCTACAGACGGACCAGTACAGGAAGGAAAATTTTGGAGAGGTGTTCCCGCTTTTAAATAAAGTGTTGAAGATATATGACTAGGAAATTCATAGCAGGTGGATGCAGTTTCACACTAGGCAATGAACTCAGTGACGACGTTGGCGGAAAGACCCCGTCACGAAAAACCTGGGCGCACGGTTTGTGTGAATCCAAAAGCATGGAATACATCTGCACGGCATTTGGTGGACTGGGAAACCAGGCCATAGCACGTCGGGTGTTTTCCAGTCTGTCCAAACACAGCAACATAGGTGCGGTGGTGGTGATGTGGACATTTCCATCGAGGTATGATTGGGCCATGCCGAGGCACAGGGTCCTCGAGGACACCAGGTGGGCGTCAATGTCTCCTTGGGATACCACCGCTGGACATCAGGAGGCTATCATGACACTGGCGGGATCTAAAATACAACAGGAGCAATTGATCTCTAGGAACAACCATTTGAGGGAAACAGGTGTGCGAGACTTTGCTGATGCGATTTACAGGTATGCCGCTAACCAGTATCATGAGATATATCTCAGTTGGAAAAGCATCATATGGTTGCAGAACATCCTGGAAAAGAAGAAAATACCATTCATGTTCACCCTGGCGGACAACAGCCTTTTTTATGATGAGTTCACCCCACACAAGGATCAGGACGCCCTCATGGATGCACTGTATTCCGAGATCGACCTTACCAAATGGTTCTACTTTGGGGAGAGGATGATGGGATTCGACCAGTGGGCTTTGCTCAATGACTACGAACGTGGCACCACACATCCACTTGACCATGCACACGCGGATGCTGTACAATTAATGTTACCAAATTTCGAAAAAATAATAGGAGGAAAAAGATGATCAGATGGTTTAAGAGAATGTGGAACAAGATCAGAGAAGAGATCCGATACAGGAAGAGATTAAAAGAATTAAAGAAGAAGGATCCTTTCATATACAAGTAACACATGGAAAAAGTAAAACAGGCATTGAAGGATCTGTTCACACGCAATCCACAATTTGAATTGGTAGACCTGGACAATATAGACATCACGGAAGATCCGGTGAGACCAGAACTGAGCGTGGAGTTTCGTAAGAGCAATGGCAAACGTATACTGGGATTACGAGATGAGGCAGGAGACACGGCCGCGATCATATGCCTGGCGTTCACCAACGACGTGCCAGCGTCCGTGGAGGAGATGGCCTTGATGTCACATGACGCCTACAACCAGAGCATACTGCGTGGGGGATTGGTGGGCAGGATAGCGATAGCCTACACAGTATGGGCCAAAAAGAAGGGTGGTGGCAAACACATACTGAACGAGGTCTATAAGAAATTCAAGAGGGAACATCACATAGACAGATTAATTACCCTTAGCCCACTCACAGATATGGCCGAAAAGTTTCACCTCAAGAACGGAGCCAAGTTATTGCGCAAGAACGAAACCACACAAAATTTCGAGTACGACATCACGCTGGAGCAGTGGGAGAAATACTTAGAGAAGACTAAAGAGGTGTTGAAGATAGCATGAAGATATTGATAATGGGATTGCCCGGATCAGGAAAGACCACACTGGCCAAGCACCTCGCACCAATGTTCAAGGCAGTTTGGATAAACGCTGACGAGGTAAGGAAGCAGTCAGATGACTGGGATTTCTCAGAGGAGGGCAGGAGAAGACAGTCTCTCAGGATGTGGACACTGGCTGAGGAGGAAGTGGACAGCAACAAGAACGTGGTTGTAGATTTCATCTGTCCAACGGAAGAAACAAGGGCGCAGTTTAAAGCAGATTACACGGTATGGATGGACACGATAAAGGAGGGAAGGTTCGATGACACAAATAGGATGTTCCAACCACCCGAGAAGTATGACTTCAGGGTCACGCACATGGAAGCAGAGATGTGGGCGTTCTTAATAAAGCAGGACATAGTTGAAAAATTTCAAAACACAGGACCACACAGATGAGGATACTAGGGATAAACTGCATGAACCATGATGCCGCCATGGCGGTAGTTGATTACAGTTCCGGCATAGGAGAGATCCTGTGGGCCGCACACGCGGAGAGATACAGCAAGGTCAAGAACGATCACTACCTCAACCAGAAGATAGTGGACGAGGCACGTACCTTTGGCCCTTTCGACAAGGTAGTGTACTACGAGAAACCATTATTAAAAAAGACCAGGCAGTTCTACGCAGGACAGTATGGACTTGCCATGAGTTACACAGAGATGCCACAGTGGCACCTGGATCACTTTGGAATAAAGATTGACGAGTACGTCAAGCATCACGATTCACATGCGGCGGCGGGGTACTTCACTTCGCCATTCAAAGACGAGGGCGCGACCATACTCACAGTGGACGCCATAGGGGAATGGGACACGGTATCCATATCCACAGCGGACAAAGTATGGATCGACAGGAAAGAGACCATCAAGTATCCACACAGCATAGGAATACTCTACAGTGCATTCACACATCGTTGCGGACTCAAGCCCGCGGAAGAGGAGTACATCCTGATGGGCATGGCCGCATATGGCAAGCCAAAATACAAGCAAGATATCTATAACGATTTCGTGAACCAATCACCGTTTAGTTTAAAGAAAAATTTACACAGAGGATTGAATGACTGGCACCCAGAAGCGGATGTCATGGACATCGCGGCATCGATACAGGAAGTGACAGAAGAATGCCTAGCAGACCTCTGGACTAGGGCCAGCCGATACGGATCACGTAATCTGGTGTATGCTGGAGGAGTGGCACTGAATTGTGCCGCAAACAGAGTATTGGCAAACATGGGCCTGTTTGACAACATATGGATTATACCAAACCCAGGCGACGCAGGATCAAGTTTGGGTTGCATAGCGGCACATCAGAAATCACATTTGAATTGGGAACATCCGTTCCTGGGACACAACATAGATGGAGAATATCCCGTGGACAGTCTGATCAAGGAACTCAAGGAAAACCGGATGGTGGGAGTCGCAAGTGGTAGGGCGGAGTTTGGACCCAGGGCACTTGGTAACAGATCACTGTTGGCCGATCCAAGAGGACCTGAGATCAAGGATTTGGTAAACTCAATCAAAAAAAGACAGCAGTTCAGACCATTCGCCCCGGCCATATTAGAGGAGGATGTACACCAGTATTTTACCCTGCCTAAAGCCGTCAAAAACACCCCTTATATGCAGTTTACAGCGGCGTGTACGCATGGTAAAGAGTTTCCTGCTATCATACACCATGATCACACTTCCAGGGTTCAAACCGTGCGTAAGACGGACAATCCCGGGTTCCACGCACTGCTTACAGAATGGAAACGACAGACCGGTTGCCCCATACTTTTAAACACCAGTTTGAACATCAAGGGACAGCCGATAGTGAACGACAGGGAAGATGGTCGAGCATTCACCCGCAAATATGGTGTAAAGGTACTAGGATGAGATATCTAATTCTGTTATTATTAGTGGTAGGTTGTGGTATCAAACCATCGGCCACTTGTGGTGTGGATTTGGAAAAAGAAACCGTAAAAGAAATCACAGGAATTTGTGTGGAAAATCCAACTGTGGCAATAAAGAAGGAATTTTGATGAAATTTTTGATAACTGGCGGACTGGGATTCATAGGAACAAAGGTGATAGAAAAATTATCACAGGAAGGGCACAACATCACCTGTGTGGACAACAAGGACACGTACGGCATCATAACTCCTGTGGAGTTGAACAAGCTCATAGCCTGGAGGACACGCAACTGGGATCACAAGAACGTTTCTGTCATAAACGGTGACCTGCTGGATCGTGACGTGTGCCTGAGGGCGTTCAAGACAGCACCAGACGTCGTGATACACATGGCCACGTATCCTCGTGCCAAGATAGTGGACGAGGATCCCATACTGGGCATACCCAAGGTCATAGACACCACGACCAATCTATTATGGCACTCGTCGAAGTTTGGTGCTAAGAAGTTTGTGTACATCAGCAGTAGCATGGTGTACGGAGATTTCAAGGATGGCACGAAGGAAGAGTCAAACACTAAACCAACAAACATATATGGGGAGGCCAAACTCACAGGTGAGAGGCTGACAAAATTGTTTGCCAAGCGCGATGGTCTAAACTACGTGATAGTGAGACCCAGTGGAGTGTATGGACCAGGAGACCTCCCTGACAGGGTGGTGTCCAAGTTCTTTGACAAGGCCATGAAGGACGAGACCATCACACTGCACAACGGCGACAACAGGGTTGATTTCACGTACAGGCAGGATGCCGCACATGGCATAGTCGAAGCCGCGACCTCAGACGTGGCCAACACCAGTTTCAATATAACGGCGGGCAACGCCACAAGCCTGAGGACGCTCGCGGAGACAATCATTGACATAACTGGGAGCAAGTCAGAACTCAAAGACATAGGCATGCACAAATTGTACCCGATGCGTGGCACTCTAGACATCAGCAGGGCAAGAGACCTCTTAGGGTATGAACCCGAGTTCTCTTTAAGGCAAGGATTAGAAAGTTACTATGACTGGATTCGACAGTATACAGGTAAGATTTAAAAATACAA
>JGI10211J34971_10000977_pt1 | contig 23763 bp, 14 predicted proteins | sample Etolagsediment_FD_34971 | JGI IMG/M metagenome (IMG submission 34971)
TGCTTTTTGGTTACATCGTTGGCACTAGCAGGGTCATTTTGTACAGTTGCCACTGTAAATGCCGCAGATGCCGCCGAAGTTAATCCTATTGTAGTGTTATTTAACGTTCCTTGCGAAGAATTCAAGTTTGAAAAGGTACCGTTTCTAGGTATCACAGACCCGATATTCACATTGTCCACTGTGCCAATGCTGGTTGGTCGTACTGTTAATGTTCCGTTTGTTTGCGGACTGATTGTAACATCAGCATTTGGTGTCAAACTGACATTTCCGCTTGTGGATAAATTTTGTGCGTTGATATTAACATTGTTAACTGTACCAGTTGTAGCAGGATTAATTGTAACTGTGCCTGTGCCTGTTGGACTCAATCTAATTTCAGCATCTTGACCTTCTGCTAACAAATCTCCTGTGTCTAATATTGAACTGAAAACACCTACACCGATGATACTGGGTTGAGCTACTGTAATAGCACCATATGGTACTCCATCTGTATCACCGTAGTATAAACTGTCTGGTGCATCAACAGGAACTTCATAAGTTAACGTGCCTAATTGTTGACCTTGTGCTTCAGCACCTGATAATGTTGTAGAAACTGGTATGTCTAGATAACTTTCTGTAGCAAGTAAATTTGTAATTCTTGTTCTTATAGAATTTTGATATTGTGTAAAATTATTTGCAACACCAGGAAACGCAAACATTTGTATTGAATTATTATCGTAAGAAAATAGTTCCGATCCGTCTGTTTGTAGTGCTGGTGTAGTCAATTTTGCTTCTGTGGTTGAGTCTGCTTTTGCCATTGCGTACACACTATCTTCAGCACTGTATAATTCTTGATTGTCTACGGTGCCACCAAGGTATAAAAATCTTAAATCATCTTTACCATTAAACATCATTACATTTTTATTGCCTAATGGAGTTACTTCAACCCAATTGATCACTGTTGAATTATCTTGATTTTGATCTTCCAACGAGTATGTGTAAAATTTATTATCTAATGGATTGTATTGATCGACATTTAATAATCCATTAAAGCCAATTACGTTTTTTATAGAAGCATTTTGAGTGTAATTAGAATACTGAAGAGCCAATTGTGCACCATTACCATATCCTATAATTGTGATTTCTCTAGTGTCCACATTGTCGTACTGACTAAAACTTGAAATGATTGCATCTATAAGAGCAATATCATCTGCTTTGGATGTTTGATAACCAACATTCCATTCATTATTATATCCTTGAGGAGCAATTAATATTTTGTCTGAGATATAATTGACATTCGTTATGCCATTAGATGATGTAAATCCTGAGTCATGTAAACTAATTACAACAGGTAATTTTTTACCTTCTAAATCAGTGTTAGTTGTGTTAGGTACCAATACTTCTGCTGTTCGATTATAACCTGATTGTTGTTGTTGCCATGTTTGATTGAATGTTAAAGTACCAGAGGTTAAATTTAATCCTGTAACTTCATTTTGATGTGATAAACCTTCGTTGTATAATATTCCCAAAGCAAGTGGATCAACTGTGTCAGGCTTGTAGATATTAAAAGCAATACTTGATGTATTAAGTACAAAACTATATGTAGTTCCACGCTCTAATGTAATTCCTGGATTGGATCCTACAACTGCTTCGCCTTTTTGTAAAAAAGTAAAATTACCAGCAGTTTCATTCACATTGAAATCTGGGGCAGGTGGAATAACTGGTGGAGTATATGTGTTGGTAATTGTTCTAACAACAACATTACCTTCTGAGTCTACAGAAAATCCTGGTGATTTGTATCCGTAATCTACTTCGAAAGGTTTAAAAACTACTGCCATCTTTTTGTATCCATATTTATTATTCTGTTACTTGTGATCCTCCGACCAATGCATTTAGTGTAGCAAAATAAGTGGCAGAAAATATTATTTTAGAACCTGTGTATTTTTCTGTTTGACTTTTATCTGCTGGTTCAATCTTGATCCGAACATATGAGTTGTTCACTTCGCTTTCAATTTTAATCAATTGATTGCCAAGATTTGATCTGCCATAAATTGATAAACTGCTTTGATTAGGACTTGCTGATACTAGCACTTTTAAAATTTCTTTATTGTTGGTATCATAATCCACACTGATTGTATATTCTGCTGTGGTAAAAGTGTTCACGTGCCATTGATCTAAAACNAGNCCTTCTTCCACNACAGAGTAAGGTCCATTGTGAGAGAAGTTCAAGCCGTTCTTCATCAACAGCGTGTTTCTGTCACCTTTTCCAAAAAATCTTGATACATCAAACATATACGATTAGTCCTTATTATAGTGTATTTACCTAATTTAGAACTATTGTATTATTACTATTAATTGCTTATTTTTGGGTATTTTTGCTCTGTTTGAGCATTCTTTGTACAGATTTAATCACTCTATCTTCAGTCGGTTCGTCCATGGCCATTATGCCTTCATTCAATCTATCGCTAAATTCATCTGATGTGATTCTGATGGGAGAATACACTCTGTCATCTTTGCCTAGATCAATAATGTCTATGTTTTCAGCATCTGGAAATGATGTGTTTATTGGATATGTTGATCCCACAAGCACTGTGGCAGTTTTATCAAATGCGTAAGCAATATGTTGTCCCACAGAATCACAACCTAAGAAATGATTGGCTTGTTTGATCACTGCCATCCAAATTCTTATGTGTACATTCATTGGGGTAGCAATAGGAGTGCTCATATGTTTTTGAAATTCCAATGGAAATTCACTCATTATCATTACGCCATACTGCTTGGATAATTTTCTTACTATGTTCCAGATGTTTTTTAATTCAACACTTCTTCCGGTTACATCGGTTATTTCAGGTTGTTTGCCGTCTTGTGATTGTTTTTCACTAATTTTTTCAGGTTGAGCACCTCTGCCAAAAGGTTGAAACACAACAATTTTGTCTTTGCCAGTTTTTTCTTTCACTTCAGTGATCATTTGTCTTGCCATTAATAATTCTTCCTTACTTAATCTAATTGTAGGCTTAGGCAGATCTCTGATTCCTTTGCCATTTATAGCAATGTCGTATGCTTGGGCAAGACTGCATTTTTGATTGTAATATTCCCATTGTCTATAAGGTTCAGGAGAGATTAGATCTCTATCTTTCAATAAATCTTGAAATAAATTTTTATGCCAATGATCATATGCTCTAAAGTGGAATTTAGGATGTCCTTTAAATACATCTGTTCCTCCTTCACAAACCAATATAGGATCTTTTTCTGGGTTTTCTTCTAGATATTTTTCTACTGCTGGGACAGAACTGATCATTCTTCCAGCACCTCCGTTTAAAAATATTGCTGTTTTTTTAGACATTTTTTACTTTCACTAGTTTGTTATATTCAGGTAAAAACAAATACTCAATTTCACTATTTTCAAGTGTTCTCACAGCATCTTCCAATGTTTCCACAAGAGGCTCACCGCCTAGATTGAATGATGTGTTGAAAATTATTGGACATTCTGTTTGAGTATGAAACTCTTTTATTAAATCATAGTACAATGGATTTTGTTCACGCTTGATTGATTGTATTCTACAAGTGCCATCCACGTGTATGATTGAAGGTATATGTTCTTCAATGCCTGGTTGACAATTTACAGCATACATCATATGTGGAGTTTCTTCCATTCCACGCAAATCAAACCATTCGTGTACATACTCATGCAGTATTGTTCCAGCAAATGGTCTAAAATATTCTCTGTGTTTAACTTTGTTTACATGGTCTTTACCATCTGGATCTCTTGGATCATACAATATTGATCTGTTACCCAATGCTCTTGGACCGTTTTCACTTGCTCCTTGGAATATGGATACAATGTTTTTGTTTTTAATTAATTCCACAACAGATTTGTTATCAGCATCCTCAACTTCTACACCAGGTCTATCACAAATTGCTTTAATTTGTTCATCTGTGTAAGTTCTTTTTGGACCTAAATACAATGTTGGGGCATCAACTTTCTTTTCTTTCGACTGAGTTAAACTGTAATAAAACAACATTGCCGCTCCCATGGCTGTACCTGCATCGTTACTTACTGGCTCAGCATAAAAATTAATGCCATCTTTTTGTAAACTTTCTAAATAATAATAGTTGGCTACACAATTTAATCCATAACCTCCAGAAAAGACAACATTTTTACAGCCACTCATCTGTACTGCTTTGTAAATTAAATCTAAACACTCTTTTTGTGTTTCTTTTTGCACAGCATACGCCATGTCTCTTCGGTTCTGCATACGTGTCCATTCATCTTTGCTGTCTGACTTGGGCATCTCATCGATAAAAGGATAGATTTGATTATTAACAACTGATGCGTTAGGGTATGTAGGCACAATTAAGTTTCTATTTGATAATGAATAGTATCCTTCTTTTTTAAACAACGGCGGAATAACATCATTTGGTTTACCATAAGGAAATAATCCCATAGTCTTTCCTGCTTCAATGGCTGTAAATCCACAATATTGTGTAACTGCTTCATAAACTTTAACAATACCTGCTCTATCTGTGAACAATGCTTCGTGTGTTCTACCTGGTTCGCCTATTGAATCTGAAGCAAAGTCGTGGTAGAATGCTCCTGGGCTGGCTTCTCCTGTACCATAATGTTTATAAAGAGCAAATATATCATTTGGATAATCGCAACTGAATATACTTTCAACTTCAAACACTGTGGTTTCTCCTGATATGCTGTTCTTGATTGGAATAAATGTTCCAGCACCGTCCACAATCACTGCCACTGCTTTGTCAAATCCTGATCTGTAAAAAGCACAAGCGGCGTGTAGTTTGTGATGAATGTGTGATAAATCAATCACTTGTGGATGAGGCTGTTCAAAAATGTGTCTATCTATTAAACCTAACTTTCTAGCCAAACCAGTGTATACATCATCACCAGAATAGTCTACTCTGCCTGTGGATCTATCTGTTAAAGGTTGTGTATGTGCCACTACAAGATAATCGATTTTGTCTGTGTATTTTAGTATTTCAATCATGCTGGCATACGGACCGCCATCATATTTTCTTCTAGATAATCTTTCTTCTTCAATAGAAAAAACAACTTCACCGTCTTTTAACAAACAAACACCTGCGTTGTGTCCTCTGGCTATTGCCGCTATATAACCTGTCTTATTGTATTTTTCTATATCATCCATAATTAATCCTCTATTGGGTCTCCATTGACCGCCGCTACCACATAGTCCTCTATTTCCGGAGTCATTGACATTATTTTTTCATTTTTTCTACTTACTCTTTCATCGTAAGTGATTCGTATTGGATCATATTCTCTATCCATTTGTCCTAAATCTATAATTGTAAAATTTTTTGATTTAGGATATGATGTGTTTTCTGGATATGTTGCTCCAAATATCACACTGGCTGGTGTGTCTACGCTGTAAGCCAAATGTTGACCTACAGAATCACAGCCTAAGAAATGATCTGCATATTTTATTAAGCCAGCCCATTGTCTTAGTGTAATTTTTTCAGGCATGGCCACTTCATCTGGAAAACCAGCATCTTTAAAATCTATTCCAAACTCACTCATTAATACCACCGCCCAATCTTTTTGTTGCAGTTTTCTTATAATATTTTTAAGGTTAAAAAATTCTAAACTTCTATTAGATTTATCTACAAATGAACTATCTATTTGCTCCACTGCTCTTCCAAAAGGTTGTATAATGACAACTTTTTCTTTTTTTAATTTCTCTTTTATTTCATCTATTGCTTTTTTACCTGCTAATAATTCTTCTTTGCTTAACACTAAAGTAGGTTTAGATAATTCTCTTATGCCTTTATTATTAATCAACATATCAAATGCTTGAGCAATATTACATTGTTGATTGAAGTATTCATTTACTCTGTAAGGTTCTGGACTGACAATATCCATATTTACAACCTTTGTGTGAAATAAATTTTTGTGATACATATCATAAGTTTTTGTATCCAATGTTGGGTGACCTTTTAGTATGTCACATATTCCTTCGATAACAATTATAAAATTGTCATCTCCTGATTCTTCTTGATATTTTTCTAGTGCAGGGATGGCAGAAATAATTCTTCCCATACCTCCGTTTAAGAAAAAAGCCTTAGGTCTTTTGGATTCTGTATTCATGTATTACAATTACTTATTAATTATTTTTTTACAGCCTCACAATAATGACTATGGCTTAATTAACGGCAATGCTGGAAAAGGTATTTTCCAATGATGTATTCCTGTATATTTTGTGGATATTGTAGATAAGGATCTTGCGTATTCTTCTAGATTAGCCATTTCAGCCTGTGTGTATATTCCTTGTCTGGAAATTTCTCTTTCAGCCATTTCAATATGATCTGCTAAACTTTTTAAAAATGCTTCTTGTGTGTGTTGATGCAGTCTAAATGGAGGTTTAATGTATTCTCCATTAACGTATCTTAATTCATGGTTATAATAAATTTGATTTAACACATGACCCCAATCATAATCCCAAACTTCTGCGTTACCATCAGCATCTGTTGTTCCTAAATTTTCTTCATAGTTTGGTACAGGATCGTGTTCATACTCATGTGTAAGATATGCGGCTTCCCAAGGATTTTGTTTGGCATCAATTATATGGAAACTGTGTCCTTCATCATTGTAAGCAATTTTAGATTCCATTTCGTCTTTGGTTTCTCCGCTTACAACCAACTCTTTAATCAATCCATTGTCATTTTGTATTTGAAATTTTAACCATCTAGGTCCGTTATAAAATGCTGGGTGTGTGATACCTTGACTGAAATTGTCTAGATATGGTTCGTTAGGTATTTCCATATCGAACGGGAATTTATTGATAACTGCTCTAGTGTCCATAACTAGAATTACTTATGACTTATAAGAGTAGTTGTGAATTAGATTTGATTACTTAAAATTCGGTGATACTGGGAAATTAATTTTCCAATGATCAACGTTAGCATACTTGGTTTCGATTGATTCCAAAAATGTTTTGTACGCTGTAATTTCTGCTATTTCTTCATCTGTGTAAGTATCAGATTTTGCTAATTCTGTTGTACAGCCTGCTATTTGACCATTAACACCTTCCATGAACGCTTCTCTACTTAATCCATGAGTTCTAAAATCTGGCATTACTATTTCGTTGTTTTGATACTTGATTGTTTCTAATTTGTAGATTTGACCAAGTACACCCACTCCGTCGTTCCAGTAGTGTTCCCAAACTTCTGCGTTACCATCAGCATCTGTTGTGCCTAAGTCTTCTGAATAATCAGCAACTTCGCCTGCGTTGTAACTTCTTGTGATCATAGCCGCTTCTAAAGGTTTTTCGTCAGCGTTGATAAATCCTGACAAATGATCTTCCATACAAGGAAGCTCGTTAGCATTCATTTCTTCTTCAGTGTCTCCATCTCCAATTATACTTGCTATTACGCCTGTATCTTTGTGATATTGAAATTTAACAAACTTAGGGCCATTATAAGTGGCATCCTGAGTTCTTCCACCGCTGAAATCTTCAACGTATGGTTGATCTGGAATTGCTATTGTAAATGCTTTTTCTATTGCCATTTTTTTATCCTTCTTATACTTTTATTTATCTAATTCCTATTAACTTGACGGAACAAACTTGATTCTTACTCCACCAAATCCACCTCTAATTCCATGATCTCTAACATCTGGACATGGGTTAGGAGATAGTCCGCCCGCTCCCACAGGCAAATAGTTATTACATCCTTGCATCTCATAACATCCGCAAGATCTTGTTGATCTCCAACAGTGTGCATCTGGGTTACCTTGTCTTGGTGTTTTTGTTGCCAAGTTAAGTGCCGCGTACCACTGGAACAATTGGTTACCTGACCATTGTGACATTGGAGTACCGTCTGATTCTTTTTGGAACGTGATCAATGCGCCTTCTTCTGCAAACAATCCTGCTGGTGTAGCCACGTGTTGTTGGAACCGACACTTACAGTGTGGACAACATCCAAAGAAACTAGCACATGAAAACTGTCCGCAACAGTTTTTACCTGCGTCTCCACCGTATGCTAAAGCACACCAGTGTCCATTACATACATTACAAACTAGTCCACAGTTATCGTTGTTGCATTTTGTGTAACAGAAACCTTGTGCTCTGTAACAACAGAATAAAGAAGAACCAGTAGTACACATAGTCTTACCACCAAATCCACCTCTTGAACACGTACAACCATTACCGTTGTTGGCTGTCACATAACAAATTCCTGAATATTCTGAACATCCTGAAAAACATAAATCATGAGCATAACAACTGTGTCCTACAAATCCTGTGATCGTGTCATCTGCTTCCACTGTGATTGTTTTCTTAACATAAGCACCTGCATTGCCAGGTAAACCATCACCACAACAACACATTCTAGCACCAGATCCGCCAGCACCCCAGATTTCAATTTCTGCTGTGCCATCTACTCTAGCAGTCCAACAAATACCATTACAGAATCTAGTATAGTTTGTGCCTGATGTATATGCGTAGATATATCCCGTTTCGAGATTGTTTTCAATCATCTCTGCTGGGTTTCTAGTAGTTAATAATCCTTTTAAACTTGCCATACTAATATTTATTCCTTCCTATGGTGTTGCATCCAGATTATAATCATCTGTATCTGATAAAAATTTAATTCTCATTAAACCATGACCACCTCTGTGTGCGTGATCTCTTACACCATCACACGGTGTAGGTCCTTGCCCTCCAATACCTGCTGGATAGAAAGTATTACAACCTTGTTGATTGTAACAACCACAACTTCTGTTACCTTCCCAACAACCTGTGTAAGGTCCACCAGTTGTAGGATTACGTGTTGCTAGGTTAAATCCATGAGACGCATACATCCATCCGCCCATTCCTGACCATTGAGATCTTCCTGAATCCGCATCCATTGTGTAATGAACTTCGCCGCCCAGTGTTGAAATCATTCCTGGAGGGAATCTATTAACTGGTACTTGTCTACAATTACAATTTGGTTGACATCCTCTGAAATAATGACAACTGAATCCGCCATAACAGTTGATATCTCCGCCATAAGCAAAAGCACAGAACTGAGGACAACTTGCTGAATCCATAAAATTACAAATGATTCCACAATAAGTTGAACCACCTTGTGTGTAACAGAAGCCTGCCGCTACCGCACAACAGTAAATGGAACTACCAGTTGAACACCAACTTCTTCCACCAATACCACCTTGAGCACAGATACATCCGTCACTGCCGCCATCTCCAAACCAACACACTTGAGTTGGCGAAGAACAACCTCTAAAACATAAATCATCTGAGTTACCACATGATAAACCAATTACAGCACAAACGAAACAGCCTTCTGCCATTGTGATTGTTTTTCTTGCGTAAGCACCTGGATTACCTGGAATACCTCCACCGCAACAACACATCTCTGCACCTGAACCGCCTGCACCCCATACTTCAATTACAGCAGTTCCATCTGATGGAGCCACAAAACACACGTGACATCTAAAGTTTGTGCCCCGTGAAGTACCTGGATAGTACTGATAAATTCTGCCTTTTTCAAGGTTTGTTTCGTTTCCTACTGCGAAATCATATTTGGATTGTAAAAGTGTTGTTAAACTTGCCATAATATTATGTTACGAATTTAATTCGCACTCCTCCGTGTCCACCTCTGATTGCGTGATCTCTAACACCTGGACATGGGTTAGGTCCTCTTCCACCTGTGCCAATTGGCATCTGTGGAATACATCCGTCATTTTGATAACAACCACAAGCAACACCGCCGTCCCAGCAACTTGCCCACGGCACACCGCCTGTTGGGAATCTGCCTGACCCTAATCCTGCTAAATGGTGATAGTGTCCCATACCTGCCCAGTTTTGAGTTCCGTTGAAATCATCGTTTGTGTAGATGATCATTCTGCCTTCTTTAGAACCCATTCCTGCTGGAGTTGGGATATGATGATTAAACATACAAATACATGATGGGTAACAGCCAAATGCTGATACACAAGAAATTCTTCCACAATAGTTTTCTTCACCGCCGTAACCTCTGGCGCACCAAGCACCGTTACATTGGTTACAAACAATTCCGCAGTTGTCATTGTCTGTTCTTGTTACACAGAAACCGTTTGCTCTGTAACAACAATAGAATGATGAGTTAGTAGAACAGAATGTGACTCCTCCTCTACCGCCTTCAGCACACGCACAAGTTTCTGCGTTTGCTATACAAAATCTTACTTGGGTTGCTTCTGAACAACCTCTAAAACATAAATCATCTGAGTTACCACAACTTTGTCCGATATATCCGCAGACATAATCGCCTGGAGCCATTGAGATTGTTTTCTTTACATAAGCACCTGCGTTGCCTGGTAGTCCAAAACCACAACAGCACATTTCTGCACCAGAACCACCTGCACCCCATACTTCTACGACAGCAGTGCCTGATACTTCAGGATGGAAACAAAATCCACACCACAATCTAGAATAGTTTGTGCCTGGTGTGTAAACATAGATACGTCCTTTTTCTAGGTTCGATTCTTCAACCGATACGAATGCATCTTGTTTTGTTCCGAGTAAGTTTTTTAAACTAGCCATAGTCTCCGTTTCTCCAAGTTTGTAAGTGTAGTATAAAAAATATTATACCGCACCAACTATCCAACCGTAAGTTGGACCAGTGTAAATCATAGTTAAGATTGCACCATTCAAGTCAAGCGTTAAATCATCTGCCGCACCTTGAATTAATGAACCGTTTCTAGCAACTGTTACATTGTTCGTTCCAAAACTTGATGTTGCATCAATGATTTGAATTGTGTCATTGATCAACAAAGAAGCATTTAGAGGTAGTGTGATTGTGAATGTCGCACCCGAACTGTCTGCTAGGATTCTATCATTTACTACTGCTTGGTAAGTTGTATTCACTTCTTTAGTGACTACGCCAGCAGTTCCAGTTGTTGATATGTATCTTCCCATTTTATGTTTCCTTTATTAGTACTATTTATATAATTTACCTTAAAATTATGCTGTACTTGTTTCAATACCATGCACAACACAACTTACGTTAGCACCACTTGAACGTGCTACCAATAATTGCCCTGCTGACAGTACTAAACCTGTTCTTTCTAAAACCCCATGACTCAAAATTTCTGTTTCATATTCAACATATTCTGAGTTATCTGGAGTAGCCGAATCCGCTACCGCTAATTGAACGGTTACTGCTTGATTACCTCTGTTACAAAACGACACTGTTGCCACTGTAAATGTATCAACAGGAGTTGTGTAAACAGTCGTATTCGTAGCGGCTAAAAGATCTGCTTTTCCTATTCTTCCTGAAGCCATTGTTTGTTTCTCCTTTAACTGTGTATTAAGTAGTTCATCGCAATCGGTACGCCTGTAACTCCTTTTGTGAAGTTAGTCACGCTTTGGAAATTGATTCCTACATCGTTACTTGTACTTATCGTGTTACCAGTAATTACCACTAGTCCCGCAGTAATCAAGTTAACATTGAGCGAACTAGCACCACCACCGATCTGTGACGCGATGTAAGTTCTTATTGCTCTCTGTGTTGGTACAATAGCATCTGAATTAGCCGCCATTGTGCCATCAGTTGAGAATTCATTGATAGAAGCACTTGTGCCTCCCAATGCCAGATCACCCAACTGTAATTCTTGTAAACCTGAAATGTTAAATGCATCTGCGTTTAACGATGCGATACCAGTTGCTTGTTCTACAGAGAACAAGTCACCAACTCTAAAGTTACCATCTTGGTCAGTTGACGTGAAGAATACTCTTCCGCCACCACCTTCAACTGTTTCGTTTTCTGGTATTGGATTTGATAACGGTAATCCTGGATAATTTGTATTAGAGAAATTACCAGTACCAATATCTAAGAAGTCATGTCCTGTTAAACGTACTTGCGAGTATCTAATTCTTAATTCAACAGATTCACCATGCTCTGGTGCTTCAGAAACTTTCACATCTGGAGATACTTGAAGTAGTGCTGTGAATGGAGTTTGAGTTCCAAGTTGTTGATTAACAGCAACCAGTTTGAAGTATTGTCCAGGCAAGTGACCAAATTCAATGTTTGAACCTGCTCTTGGAATCTCAGTTAAGTTTTCAACAGCAATGTATTTGCCTGATTGATATTCATCTCTGAAACCGCCAAATGTTTCTGCTGTACCACCACTTAGATATGTAGTGTAATTTGTAGAATCAATCGGAGTTGTAAATTCATTGTCCGCATAAATTTCAAATGTGTCTGTTGTCAACACTCTAGCATAGTAGAACACACCAGTATTCAATTCAACCATTCCTAAGATTTGATCAAATTTAACTTTGTCACCTGAGTTGAAATTGTGTGCCGCATCAGTTGTAATCACTGCTGGCGAAGCCTTGGTGATTGCTGACACAGTTGCTTGAATACCTTGTTCTGTTATTTGAGCAGAAGCAGTCACATAATCTTGTCCTCTTGATACAAATGTTGGTTGTCCTAATACACCATCTCCAATGTATGCTTGTACTGGAGCATCCACAGTGTTGTTTGGATCTACGAAAGAAACTGTTGGTGCTTGAGTGTAAGATGCGCCACAATCAATCACAACTACTTCTGTGATTTGCTCACCTGTAACAATTGCTTTAGCAGTTGCTTGTCTAGGAGCAGTAGAACCATCATCTTGAGGAGCACCAATCACTACTCTTGGAGTGATTTCATAAATTGTAGTTGAATCTAATGTTGTTTCAACTGCTTTGCCACCCAATGTGTCCCAACCTGCTGAATCGTCTGAGAATTTTTTAATTGTAGCAATTTTGCTTGATGAAGAATATGTATCAATGTAACCATATTGTCCAGCACCTTTACCTTCAGTTACAAACAGTGCCATTCCAATGTAAACACCACTTGCCGCTGAATCCGCCGCCGCCAATGTGATGTTTGTGGTTGTACCTGTTTGTGCTGAGTTGGTTGTGGTCACATAACCATCTCCACCTAGATCTGATGGGTCAGAGCCTGGAGTTTCTAATAATCTTATTGAGTAAACACCACCTGTGTTGTAAGTAGCCGCTGGAGTGTTTAATCCAAACCCATCTCCTGATATTGTAACTGTTGCGTTCGAGTATTCTCTACCTGCGTTTGCGTAGAAGAAAGCCAATATCTGATCACCGTCTGTAAACACTGTTCTAATTAATGCGTCTGTTGATCTGTTGTTAACTTTTCCTGTAACAGGAATTTCAGTTGGGTCAACACCTTCTGCCACACAACCAAAGTCACCATAAGATGAGTTACCGTTGGTAGCACGTATTTTTCCACCTGTTTCTGCTAGGTATCCAATGTGTCCGTAGTATGAGAATACAGATACAAGTTCTGCTCTACCTAAGTTTGTGATCCAAGCACCAATACCATCTGATATTACTTGCGTAAAGTCATTTGATACCATAGAGTCATTACCACCTGCGTGTAAATCTCCATCAATTTTTTGTCCCACAGCACCTGTTCCAAACGTTGTAACGTTTTGTATGTAAGGTGATCTACCACTTAATCTACAAATAGTTTCTTGTTGTACTGAATCTGCTAGAGCACTGTCAAATGTGTGAGCAGATGTTTCTGCTAAATTTTCGCCTATATTGAATGTGATTGTGGTTAAAGTTGTAGATTCGACTAATATTTCGGCACCTGCGCCAGTTTGTGAAGCAAGCGGATAAGCATCACTGCCACCACCGTGTGTGAAAGTGATTGAACCAGTTGTTAATCTTATAGTTTCACCTGGTTGACAATTGTGTCCGGCTATTGTTAAAGTCATTTCACCTGTGTTAGGGTCATATGTACCATCTGTTGGTGTGTAAGTTTCTGTGCCTTGACTTGGATTTGCTATCCACACATTGTAATCTTGTGTGCCAAAACCTGGATCAAGTGATACAAACGCTCCTGCTGTAGGACGTTTTGTGCCATATGAATTGGCTGTACCTAGTGTNCCTGATAATCCTTGTACAGTACAGTTTCTTAAACCTGTAGCATTTCTCATGTAGAACATATCTGAAGTTGTAGAACCTTGTACAGCATTCACATACCATTTGGCACCTTTCAGTGACCAATAATTACTCACTCTTCCCAGTTTAGAATATTGTAAATCCATTATGATTGAATCTACATAATCTTTGATATCATCTTCACAAGACGTTTGATCAAATGTGTAACCTGGATTCGCTCTTTTCACAAATTCAGCCACTTCTCTGGCAATAAACTCTTTGTTTGCTAATAGTCTTAATCGTGCATCTGAGTAACCCGCATCGCCTTGAGGAATTGTTGATCCCACAACTGCCACAGCAGAACCCACAGCATTGATTTCAAAGTCAATGTATTTTTCAATGTTGTCTGCTATTGTAGCCGCCGCTGTGCCTGCCGCCGCCGAACCTGCTGGTAAATCCACATTTTGTACAATGGTGTTTCCTGATGTAACTGATAAAACTGTGAAAGTGATGTTTTCACCAATTGGTGTGTCACCTGTAATTATGTTGTTAATCAATTCTGTTGAAGGAATAGTGATTGAATCACCTATTTGATAACCTTGACCTGGAGCGTTAACACTCAATGCAGTCAAGAAACCAAATGAGTTAGTACTGACATCAAATGTAGCACCTGAACCTGAACCTGTTGTGGTTGTGTTCACTGTACCTGTACCTTCAATTAAATTACCACCCTGATAACCCAATGAAGCACCGGTTGGTACTTCAACAACACCACCCGATGGAGTAACTACCACAGCATTGTTTTGAATCACATCGCTGATGATGGCTTCCATTCTTTGAATACCTTGTATTGAGTATGGAACATCTCCAGAAGCAACTAAACTTGCCGCTGGTCTGATGTTGGTTGATCTCAATTCGTCTCCAACCACAGCACAATTTGCCGGCACACTCATTGGAAGTATTTCGTAGTAAGTGCCAGTTTTTACGTTCAATGTGATTTGTGGTTTAAATTCTGCAGGAATACCATTGATATTTCCGGCTGTTATTGCGTTTGATGAAATTGCCATCAATGTGCTAACGTCTGTGCTGACAGTTGATTCTGTAACATAAGCAACGTTGCTGTATTGACTTACTGTGCCTTGTTCTGCTGAGTAACTTTGAGAATTTCCAATCACTTGTTGAGCAATGTATGCCGCTCTCACAATAGCCGCCGCAGTTTCATCTTCTTGTCCTGTAACGTAACTAGCACCTGCTGGTGTGAAATATTTAAGTGCAATTTCTCTTGATTTTGCGTTACCACCATGACGTAAATCATGTGTAACAGCATCAATCAATAGACCAACATCACGTTTACATTTTGTAGCATCGTATGTGAATGCGTTTGTGAACGGTGATATGTTGCTTGAAATTTGTCTGTCGATCCAAGCAATAGTTTCTGCTTGAATAAATGCTTTGTTTCTTGTGAGCATGTACACACCTTGAGGATTTCTTGGACCCATATCAATTTGATGTAGTGCGTATCTAACACTTGCAAATGGTCTGTCCAGCGTAACACCAGCATTAGGAGCCGGTTGGTCAACACCGTTTGGACCCACATAGTAAACTTGATCCACTTGCCCCACATAACCCCATTCAGGTAATGTGCCTGTGCCATTTACAACCAATGCCTGTCCTGCCGCACCAATTGGTAATCTTGCTGGACCTGAAGCACCGTAAATTAAAATGTCACCTTGTGATTCTAATACATCATTTTCTGGACCACCTGATAACAATTGCCAAACAGCAGTATCAACACCAACACCTGGTGCATAGTCTGGTTGATTAATTGTGGCTGGTCCAACATTGTTAGAAGTGTGTGAAGTAACACAAATGTATGAAGTGTCTGTGTTTACAGATCCTCTTACAATGTCACCTTTGTCGTAATAAGTTGCGTTTGACCAAGTGCCTTTCCAGTATAAACCTTCGTTAAGTTTGTCCCAGTAAAGGACATTTGGTGGTCTGTTGCCTGTTGTGTCAGCAATAGCAATGTAAGTTATACCTCCAACTCTGACCACATCACCTGTTTTGTATGCAGTAGCATTGTTGTAGTCACCTTTTAAACTGAAGCCTGTAACAAATAAATCCCAATCTGAATCTGCAGTTGATGGCACAGCATTTAAATTGTTTGTGAGTGCAACGTATTGGTAACCTCCGTAAGTAACAATGTCACCTGGTTGATACTGTGTTGCTACGTCCCATGAATCTTCAAATTCTAAACCTGGAATGAATATTTCCCAATTGGCTTCGTCAGCCGCCAATGATGCACCTGCTGTGTGTTGTGTTGTACAGATCCATAAGTTTGCTCCATACTTAACCACATCATTCACTTTGTATCTTGTTGCTGTTGTCCAAGCACTTAGGTATTCAATACCTTTGTGTAGGTATTGCCATTTGGCTTGATCTAATTCTAAACCGTCAGCCGCCGTTGCCGCTGAAGTGTGTCCAGTGACACAAACATAAAGTTGTCCACCGTATCTTACTGTGTCGTTTGGTTTGTATCTTGTGGCAGTTGCCCAAGTGTTTAACCAATTAAAACCTCTTGCGAATACTTCCCATTTGGCAATGTCTAATTCTAAACCATCTGCCGCATCTGCCGCCGATGTGTGTTCTGTCACACAAAGATAAACAGTTGCGCCGTATCTTACTAAATCATTTACTTTGTATCTTGTGCCTGTTGCCCAATCTGATTTGTAATCAAAACCTTCAATGAAAAGATCCCATTTTGCTATGTCACCTTCTAATCCAACATTAACGTCTACATTAGATACGTGACCTGTGTTACAAATATAAATGTAACCACCATATTTTACAACGTCATTAGGTTTGTAAGTTGTGTTAGTTTGCCAGTCGCCTTTCCATTCTTGACCATCTGACATTAACGCCCAATTGTTTGCAGTTAAGTCATCCTGAAATTCTGCCGCAGAAGTATGGTTAACCACACAAATGTAGGTTCTACCACCGTATCTTACAACATCATCTACTGAATAAAGGGCACCTGTGTACCAAGCACCTTTCCAAACAAAACGTATTCTACCTAATTTAAACTCAGCCATGGGTTAATATATCCTCTTATTGTAGTTATTTATCATTATTCGCCATATCCGTTAGATGAGTCAATAGCACTAACCGGATCTCCTTCATTTAATTCTGTACTTGCTGTACCGCCTGTAAAGTAATTCCAAGCCATTAAATATCCAGCAACACCACCGTTTAATTTTGCCACTCTGTCAATAACAACTTGCCCTGTTTCAGGAAAGGCTTCATTAAATATTTCTCTATTTCTTACTTTGATTTGTCCTGCTCTAAATCCTGACACGTTCAAGTTAGCACCACCGCCTGATACTCTTGAACCAATATACGTTACAATTGCTTTTTGTGTAGGTACCACATTGTCCGAGTTAGCCGCCATTGTAGGATCTGTAGAAAATTCTCTAATTACAACTTCTGTTCCACCCAATACAACACCACCCAGTGCCAATTCTGATAGACCTTGTAGATTGAATAGGTCTGCGTTAAGTGTTACAATACCAGTTGCCTGCTCAACTTCAAACAGTTCACCAACTCTAAAGTTACCATCTTGGTCAGTTGATGTATAGAATACTCTACCTCCGCCATTGTTGGCAGTTTCTCTGAATGGTTGTGCTTCGTAACCTGGTGTGAATCCAGCATTCGTATATAATTCTGGATAGTTGGTTGTGTTAAAGCCACCTGTACCAATATCTAAGAAGTCATGTCCTGTTAATCTTACTTGTGAGTACTGCTGTCTTATAGTCATAGATGTTTCATGATCTGGAGATTCATTTTCTCTCAAACTAGGAGAAATTCTAAACTGTGCTGACAAGTTTGGAGCAGTTCCTTGAATATTTGTGATCTGTGTCACTCTGTATATTTGATCTTCAATTCCATCAATGTACAACAAGTCACCCGGTCCTGGTTCTCTTGATAAGTTTTTAATCTGCATCACTTTGCCTGTTTGATATTCATCTGCAAAACCATCTCCATCGATTGTGGCACTAACATTTATAAATCCTGTTCCTCTATTACTGAATGTTGGTTGTGCCAATACACCATTTCCTAATCTGGCTTGAACAGCAACGTCCAATGTGTTAATGTTATCTGTGATTGTGATGGTAGGTGCTGAAGCATATCCAGAACCTGGATCAATAATTTGTATTTTAGAAACTCTTCCTGCGTTAGTGATAACTCTTGTTAATGGTGGAGCACCTTTTTTAATCACAGTGGCATCCGACATTGTTCCTATTTTTATTGGAACAAAATAACCGCCGTTGTATCTACCACCAACTATGCCGGCATAAGAACCTGTCAAATTAGTTAGTGCTTTCCATGTAACTGTGTCATATGAATATGCTATTTCTCCATCAGCAGTGATTGCCATGTAAGTTCCTTGTGAATAAGAAACTTTTGTGTATGGTCCTGTGTGTGGAGGCGTGTCAGATTCTGTCCATACAGTAATAGCACTGGTTGAACTCTGCGCCGCATTCGCATTTGATGTAAAGAATTTATTTGCTGATGTTGAATCGTCGAACGGTGAGTCTTGAACTGAAGCAATAAATTTTCCACCTTCAAATGTTAAATGTTGAAGTAAAAATTTATTACCACCAATATCTGCCGCCAATTCCCAAGTTGTTCCTCCATCAATTGATTCCCAAGTTTGTCCAAAGTTATTGGCAATTACAATTAAACCATTACCTGCCGCAATATGATTGAACACTGGAGTAGATCCATCGTATGGTTCAACTTGTACTGAATTCCATGTATTACCCTCATCACCTGATGTGTAAACAACTCCTGTTTCAGAAACGACTACCCATTGTTGTGAAACATCTTCCCAAGCAACGCCTCTGAATATGTCAGCACCTATGTTACCAGATAAGTCTGCCCAGTTAGCACCATCCTGAGATCTTGCCAATGTACCTGTGGAAGCAGTTGCCATAAAATTATTGGCACCTCTCACAAATGAATTCCAATTTGCTGTTGGCACTCCATTAGAAACAGTCCAGTTGGTTGAATCAACAGTTCTAATGGCTCTACCGTTTCCTAATAAAACAGTGACATTAGTGTTTCCAACTCTACCAGATGCTCCTTGTAAATATTCACCATTTAGTGGAATAGAAGCAGTTGAGTTTGCGTACGGTGGTTCACTAAATTGTATTCTTGGTTCAATAAAATATTTGGTTGATGGATCTAGGATAGGTTCTATTTTGAAACCTCCTAAGAAATGTTGCCATCCCGGTGAGTTATCAAATTCTTTTCTCACTGTACAAACTTTTGTGACTTCGTCGAAACTATCGATCACAGCGTATTGTCCTCTACCTGTACCTTCCCATATGTAAATTCTTTGTCCCACAGTTTGTGCTGTTGTGCCTTGAAACTGTTGATTTAATTGGATTGATGTTTCATCACCTGTAATCGCTGGGCCTGATTTGCTGGTGTACCCGGCACCACCTGCTGGAGTTGAATCTCCAGGACCTAATATTCTTATTTTGTTTACAGCACCATCTCTAGTGTTTTCATAGTTGATTGATGCTTGAGCTCCTTCACCTGAACCTGTAATGGTAATATTGGCTGAAGTGTACTGTTCACCAGCATGGTCATAAGCAAAAGCAAAAATTTCATTTTCATCGTTATACACAGCATCAACCTGTGCTTCTTGTGTTCTGTTATTAAATTCTGCTGTGATAGGTGTTTCTGTTGGTGTTACACCTTCTGCTACAGAACCCCAATCTCCATATGAGTTGTTACCGTTGGTTGCTCTAACTTTGCCACCTGCTGTTGCCAAATATCCTATGTGACAATAATACGTGAACACAGAAACAAGTTCTGATCTACCTTCTCCATTTACCCAGAAACCTATACCTTGATCAATTACTTGAGTAAAATCGTTGGCCACAATTGATCTGTAACCACCATTGTGTAAGTCGCCATCCACTTTTAATCCTATACAACCTGTTCCAAATGTTGAAACGTTCTGCACATAACAAGAACGTGTTGTAATCCAAGCAGAAGCATCTGAGCCTCCTGTGCCTGGGTTAAGTGATACAAACGCTCCACCTGTTGGTCGTCTTGTACCGTATTCGTTCACTGGACCTAGTGTTCCTGTCAATCCACTCAATGACATATTTCTTATGCCTGAACCGTTGTTTACATAGAACATGTCTCGATCTTCGTAACCAGGTGCTGGTTTGATTTCTGTACTTCTTAATTCATCTCCAACCAATGCCACATCTCTTGGCACTGTGATAGGTAATTCTTCTCTGTACAATCCTGTTTTTATGAATATTGTGGCTGGAGATCTGTTGCTCAAATCTTGTTGAATAAAATCACAAGCAAATTTTACAGTCTTAAATGGTGCCGCCAATTGAACACCTCTGTCATCTGCGTCTACTCCATCTGGAGAAACATAGTAAACTTTTGGAGTAACATCAAAGTCTTCCCAGAATGGTAAACCATTTGATCCAACTTTTAACAGTTGTCCTGGATCTCCAACACCGATTCTTAATCTTGTTGAGTCATCGTTTTGTGTTTTGATGTCTCCTGGATATTCCAACACGTTTGGTGTGTGACCTTGTGCTAATAGTACCCAATAAGGGCCAACATTTTCTGACTCAAAATCTAATGGTGGTTTAGCATCTGAAGAATTTGCTTCGTGTTTAAGAATACATTTATAAAGTGTACCTGCTACTGTGACAACATCTCCTGGGAAGTATGTATTTTCACCTGTAATTCCACCAATGCCTACTTCAACCCAAGGGCCTTTGAAAGCATAACCTTCCACAAGCAATTGCCAAGGGAAAGGAGTATCTGTACCAGGGTCATAACTGAATCTTGTTGCTGGATCTACTTGATCATTGTCTGTTACGGCAATGTAAAGATCACCACCTGCTCTTACAACATCACCTGTTTTGTATTCTAATGGTAATTCACCTAGAGTAGGATCTTCGTATGTAGCACTCCACTCACCTTTGAATGTGTAACCTGCAACCTGTAATTCCCATGTGCCAGTAGGATCTGTTACCGCAGGTTCAACTCCATTATTGCTTTTCAAAGCAACGTAAGTGTATCCTCCATACAGCACCACATCACCTTGTTGATAATATTTTTGTAAATTCCAAATTTCTTCAAACTCAAGTCCTGGTACCCAAAGACTATAATTGTTTTCGTCCATTATGGCATCAATGGCCCAGTGTCCCGTGGTTACTTGCCACATGCCTGGAGACCATCTTACCAATTCTCCTGCGGCATATCTTTCACCGTATGTGTAGTCGCCTCTGTATCTAATTCCTGTGAACACAGTTTCCCACTGTTGGTCATTTGCTTCTAAACCATCTGTAGAAACATTTGCTAAACCATTTACTGATACAGTTTGAATAACACCATTGTCAACTGTGTTGATTGTGATTGTAGCATCGTTGTCTGGAGTTGATCCTCCAATACTGGTTCCTAAAATTGTAAAAGTTTCTAATGCGGCATAATTTGAGCCACCATTAGTGATTTTTGCGTAATAAGTTGCTCCTACTTTAAAAATAAAAAATTCAACACCGGCACCAGCAACTGTTGTGGTTGATGCTATTGTTGGATTAACAAATTTGTTCGCTAGTGCTGATCTGTGTCCTGTTGTACATCTGAAAACTGTTCCACCATAGTACACAATATCATCTGGATAGTATAAAGTGTTGTTTGTCCAATCACCTCTGAAGTTGTCTGATCTTGAATACTGATCCCAGTATGCCGCATTAAATTGTAAACCGTCATCGGCAGTTCCTGATGTGTGTGCTGTGTTACACTTCCAAATTGAGCCACCATAAATTACTGTTTGGTCAACATTGTAAAGTGTGTTAGGTTGCCATACACTTGCGTAATCTTCTCCACGAGCAAAGTAAACCCATTTCAATTCATCACCTAATACACCATTGGCAGGATCTGCATTTGAAATATGTCCTTCGATACATTTGTAAATTAGTCCACCAACTTTTACCAGTTCGCCTACTTTGTAGAAAGTGGAAGGTTGCCATTCTCCGGTCCATGATTGACCGTCCATCATCTGTACCCAACGTGGTACTTGATTGTTTAAATCATTGTAAAAATTTGTGTCTGATGTGTGTACTTCGACACAGACAAATACTTTCGCACCATATCTTAGTACATCATCTTTTACGTAAAGAGTGTTGGCTGTCCAATCACCTCTCCATCTAAATCTTATCCTATCTATACGAAAATCTGCCATTGATTAATTCCTAACTGTATTTATCGCTCCTAGTTTTCATAAGGTTCTACATATCCTGGATATGTGTGAGCCTCGTTTACTTTTAATACTAATTCACCATCTTTATTCACGTAGTAAAATAGGTTTCTTCCGTCCCATTTGTACTGTTCATACACGAGATTTGGATAAACTTTTCTGTGCTGTTGATCTCTACCTTCAAAAAAGTCTTCTCCTCTACTCCAGTTGTTGTAATTTTCGTCCACGTTGCCTGGTCTGTTCAGTTGAACACCATCTTCCAATCTTAACAAGTCTGCTTTCACCATGTATAATTCGCCGGCATCTGTGCGTCTCAAACCATAGAAATATCTATTGTTTGCTAACGTTTTTTGTAACTCGTCTATGCCTACGCCAAATACTTGTGCCATCTATTAACTCACTATGTTGATTGTGTTACCCATTGCTGAGTGTATTGTACATTGATAATATAAAGTGCTTGGAGCATCCATTGGCACTGTAAATATCTGTGTTGCTGTTTTAGAACCACTTATGCCTGATGTGTATTCACTTCCACCATTTGATGTTCTAAATTCAAATGGATGACTGGTTCCTGTGGTGTTCACAAAAATATAAGTGTGACCTCTCATTAAGTATAACACAGGATCGTTGGTTGAAGCAGGAAATCCTGGACCAGAGAATGTATAATCTGAAGAACCATTTGCTCCAATACTCCATCTCATAGTTGGACCGTTCTGTTTTACCCAACCTGAACCATCATAGTATAACACATCACCTTGAGCAGGAGATGAAATTGTTACATCTGATAATTCATTCAATTGAGTAGCACCTGAGGCGCCTGCTGATACAAATTCTAATCCTGTACCTGCTGAATTTACTTTAACAAATCTACTTGCCGCTCCTGTATAATTTCCTGGAGTGTCTGATAGTGCTACAAAACTTAATGGAATAGTAGGCTTGTTAGAAAGGTTATTGTAATTTAAAAAGTATGTGCTGTCTAATCCATCCAATGTGTCAGCATCAGTAGAGCCGCCACCTGCTGTTGAGTCAGCCGCTGGCACCCAATTAGTGCCGTTCCATTTTAAAACTTGTCCCGAGACTGGAGCAGTTGTTGTTGTGTCAACATCTGACAATGCGTCAATTGAAAATGCTGAGACAATTTCTAAACCATCTGCTGTGCCGTTTACTCTTAAAAAACCGCCATTCAGTCCACCATAATCTGCCGGAGTATCTGTCAATTCTGTAAATGTTGATGCGCCTGCAACGTCACCACCGCCACCGCCACCTGCCGCAACGTCACCTGGTTTCCACACTTGAGCACCTGCATCATAGATTAATGCTTGTCCATTTGAAGGAGTTGCCGATGATACATCAACGTCAGCAAACATATCGATAGATTTATTTTCATCTGCAAGTTTTACCCATGCACCTGCGTGAGCGTAGTAGGAGGCATTCTCACCGTGTACATGAGCAAACATACCATGATAGGTTTGTGCATCTGGTAGTTCTGCTAGTGTTTGATATAAAAATGTAATTCTGTTTGAACCTGTTGCTGTAATTAAGTTGTTATTGATTACAGTCAATGCTGTT
>JGI10211J34971_10000980_pt1 | contig 23742 bp, 30 predicted proteins | sample Etolagsediment_FD_34971 | JGI IMG/M metagenome (IMG submission 34971)
CCGCACCGCCCTCATGTACCGGCTCGCCTCCATGGGCGCGCTCATGGGCGCCCTCGACCTCACGAGCGGCTACGACGCCCGCCGCGAAGCGGAGCGTGAGGGCGCGTTCGGTGGCGGCTACTACGACGGCGGCGCATGGGACGACGGCTTCCCCACGCCCGGCGACGGGCACGGCGGCGACGAGGACGACTGGGAGGTCGAGAGCGAGTGCGTCCCCACCGAGGAGGAGGGCGAGGTGCCGTGCGACGACAGCGGCGTCGGCCTGGTCATCGAGTGGCACGACGCGGGCGGGGCTCACTGCACCGTCCTCGGCCTGGACGAGGAGATGACCTGGGACACGCGATGCGCCGACGCCGTCGGGATGCCTGACTCCTATGTGAGCTGGTAGCGGCCTCTGTCGGCGCTCAACCCAGCCCCGTAGCGATGGCGCAAGTGCGCGTCGTCGCTACGGGGCTTTTCAGGTAGGACTACAGGAGGGAGCATGACCACCCCAGCCCAGGACCGAGACCAGAGGGCCGCACTGAGCGCGCCGCGGGAGGTGGGGCGGGCGGTGGGCGCTGAGTTCCTCCCGTGCCCGTTCTGCGGCTGCTTGCCAGAGGTGTTCCCGACAACCAGCCAGATGGGCTCAGACTGGCATGTCGGCTGCACAGGTTGCGGCTCTCGCGGGCCGCGGATGCGGGACCGTGCCGAAGCCCTCGCCGCCTGGAACCGCGCCCGCCGCCCCGAGACCGCAGCCGAGGCCACGCGCCGGCGCTCGCATCAGGTCAGGGACCGGCGGCGGCTCAAGGCTGCTCGGCGGTCTGGGGGTGGACGGTGAGCAACGACAACACCAGCGACCGCACCGCCTACCAGCGCGGCCACAGAGACAGCCTGCAAGCGTTCGGGGCAGACCTGCTCACCCGGCACAAGGCGGCCCACAACGCGGCATGGCGGTCGCGCTCGGTGGCGTGGCAGACGTTGGCGAAGCTGCGCCGCGCCGGGTTGAGCGACGAGGACGCGGAGAGGCTGCGGGCGGGGCTTGAATGGCCTCCTACGGCGATGTTCGCTGCCGCTGAAGCGCTTGAGGCGTCGCATCGGCTCCCAGAAGACCCAGAGGCCCTGGACGTGGCGGGGCGGTGGAGCAGTGCGACATGAAGCCCTCTCACACCGGCCGCCTGCACGCCAGCATCCCGACCACCACGACCCGCCACGAAGCCGGCAGCCTCACCGTGAGCGTGGAACTCCCGCCCGGGACCGGACTCGACACCAAGGCCGCGGAGAAGTCCCGCCGGCGGACCAGAGACCTGCTGACGTGGCTCCGTGCCCGGCAGCGGGACCGGTTTGCCGACTACAGCGGGACCGAGCAGCCGCGAGCAGCCACAAACGCCATCTTCGACAGTCTCTGCGAGGAGGCGCAGGACTGGCTCACAGACCCGGACCCGACGCCGACGCAGGTGTGCCCACTGATGGCGCACGCCGTCCACCGCTGGGTGGACTCGCTTACGTAGCCAGTAGCCCCACCCCCACCCCCCGGGCTACCATTGAGCCGGCCCCGGAGGCGGCGACCGGCCCAGGGGCTCTTTGTAGTCCCCCGGGGCCCATGCCTCCCGGGGGACCTATGGCACTGACAGACGCTGACAGGGCGGCCATTCTCGCCGCCCTGCACACGCATCGGGCTCGCCTCGGGCAGCTCGCCGAGACGCAGGAGGACGACCTGCGGCGCGATGTATGGCGGCTCCACGAGGCCGGCGCGGCGCTCGCCATCGCTCTGGTCGTCGCCGAGCGGATGCCGTGGGCGATGACGGTGCAGCTGCTGCTGAGGCTCGCTTTCTGTGCTGGCCGTGCATCGAAAGCGTCGACTATCAGCGCACCATAAGAAAATATTAGGGTGGCGTGCACTTTTTTGTGGCCAGGAAGTGCAGGGGGGCCTATACTGTCTGTGTCGCTGGGAGGGAACTCGGCGACGCGCAGAACCAGGAGCACATCATGACCCGCACCGACACCGCCCGCCGCTTCATCGCTACCCAGCACGAGGCGTACAACCACGATGTGGTCACCTTCGGCATCCAGTCCACGGACGGAGGGCTTGGGATTCAAGTTTCCGGCCCGCATATGACCGACGCCGGAATCCGGCGCTGGCTGTGCGCCGAGGCGCGCAAGCTGAACAACGGCCGCCCCGGATTCCTGTCCATCCGTCGCCGAGGCTGATGAGCCGGCGGCCAGTCGCGCCGATGCGGCACCCGCCCCACCGCCCGCCCCGTAGCCCCCGCCTCACCGCAGGGGCACGGGGCACGCCACGTAGAACCACAGGAGCAGAGCATGACCGCCCCCCACTTCACCGCCCCCAACGTCTCCGGCCTCGTGCAGTCCGCCCTCGACCACGACGGCCGCTCAGCCTTCCGCGTGAGCATGGACGCGGGCAAGTCCCGGTCCTGCCTCCGTCTCGCGCTGCAGCGGGACATGCAGCCCGACACCGCTACCCGTTGGCTTCGCACCATCACCGGTGCCGACTACGCCATCGCCCAGGGCCAGGGGTGGGCGGTGGCGATGCCGGAGGGGGAGATGCGGGCGGCGCTTGGGGTGTCCTCGTGAAGCTGCGCCTCGTCCCCATCACGTTCGCCGAGGCATCCGAGTACGTGAAGCGGCACCACAGACACCACAAGCCGCCGACAGGGCACAAGTTCTCTCTCGCGGTTGCCACTGTGGGCCCCGAGGCCGTCTGCGGTGTCGCGATGGTTGGGCGGCCCGTCTCGCGCGTCCTCGACGACGGCTGGACGCTGGAGGTCAACCGCGTGGCCACGGACGGCACCCGGAACGCGTGCTCGTTCCTCTACGGCGCCGCCTGGAGGGCAGCAAGGGCGCTCGGCTACCGTCGCCTAATCACGTACACGCTCCCCGAAGAAGGCGGCGCCAGCCTCCGAGGCGCGGGCTGGCACTTGGTTGGTGAGGCCGGCGGCGGCTCCTGGTCGTGCAAGAGCCGGCCGCGGGTCGACATGGCGCCGATGCAGGTCAAGCTGCGGTGGGAGATGCGGGAGGCGCTCAAAACCACGACCACAAGCACACCCTAAAGAAAGATTAGGCTACCGTGCACTTTTCTGTGGCCAGTGAGTGCACGGTGCCCTATACTACTGGTGTCGCCGGGAGGGAACCGGGCGACGCAACCAGGAGCAACACCATGACGACCCTCTACCACGGCGCCCACAGCAAGCTCACCATCGGCCACGAGGGCCAGTGCTTCACCGATGACCTTGACGTTGCCCAGACCTTCGCCCGCAGCAACGGCAACATCATCTCGGTCGAGCTCGACGACGACGCTCTCGTGGTCGAGTGGTGCGACGGCTACGACCACGACACCAACGACTGCCCCGCCGACCATGCCGACTTTCGGGCCGCCGCCGCTGCCCGCGGTGTCGATGTCCTCTGCTACGACGACGAGGACGAGCAGGGCCGCGAGCTGACCTGCTGGCGCATCGTGTCCGCCCGCGCCATCGCCGCAGTCCAGGCCAGCGCGCAGGCCGTCGAGCTTGACGAGGACGAGAGGTAGGGCGACCAGGTGGCGGCGCTCACCCTCAAGCAGTGACCCAAGCACTCGCCAAGCTCACCCGTCCCAGCCGGCATAGCGGGCCCTGACCGCGTTGCGCATGTCGGCCAGCATGTCGGCCTGCGCCGCGGCGGCAACCGGGGCTCCTACGCGCTGTGAGGAATGAGGGGGATGGTCGGCTCCTCGTCTGGGCCACCGATGCCGGCGACGGCCGTAGCGCACAGGAGCCCGACCACGCGCCGGAACTCGCGCAGGCGGTCGGCGGGGGCTCGCGCAGGCTCAGTCGAGGAGGTCGCGGATTGCACGGTGAACTCCTTCGTCGAGCTGGTCGAGGCGCTTTCTGAACTCGGCGCGGGCTTCGATGACGGCGTCTCGTGAATCTGCGCGTAGAGCATCAAGGTCTCTCCGAATGCCGGCCACGCGCTCAGTGAGCGTGGCCAGGTCTGAGCGGATGTCGGGGTGCAGGGTCGCCTGAGGGGGCAATGGCTGCGGCTTCGGTCCCCACTTCGCCCACGCGCCGGCCAGTGCGACAAACGCCGTAGCCGTCGTAATGAGCGAATCCACCGCCGGGATGCCGGTGGCCGTAGTGAGTGGGGCGCCGCCAGCGACCGGCACAGCCTCCTGCGCCAGCGCTGCCAAGGGCACCATAGCACCGCCCACGACGGCCACCAAGGCTATTGCGAGCCGCTTGTAATGCCTCAGCATGGCCAACCCCCCCATCAGCACACCCGACCCTCAGCCAGGCCGCGCGTCCAACCGTCGGAATCAGGCCCGCCCCCACTATCTCGGCAGAAGTGGGCGGCCGCAAGCGCAGCAGCGATTCCGAGGAGGGCCAGGAGCCAGCGGAGCACGTGAGCGCGGGGCGAGGGCGCGGCGTGGGGAGTCACCGGCGCAGCTCTGCCGCCGCCTCTTCGAGCGCATCGGCGAGCGCCTCGCGGCCCTCACCGGCCTGCTCGATGAGCGTGCGCACGAGCGGGGGCCCGGCCATGTCGGCAGCGACCTCGGCGACACCACGCCAGGGGGTCATGTCATCGAGGATGGCGACGGCGCGGGGCTCGTCGCCCTTGACGACGGCGAGGAGGAAGCGGACGAATGCGGGGCGCTTGGCCATGGTGGGGCTCCTACGTGGGGGGCGCGGGTCAGAAGTTGAGCTGCCAGTGTGGGCCTTCGCGGAAGCTCTTGGACTCGCCAAGCCACTGCAACTCTCCCGCGACCTTGCCCTCAGCTTTGAGGCGGGACCACACGGCCTTGATGTGCGGCGCCAGCTTGTTGTACCAGTCCCAGTCCCACGACACGTCTCCGGCGATGTAGGGCGCCGCGTCAACCGCCATAGACGGGTAGGTGTTGTGGCGCGACTGGCCGGGCTTTGCGCGGGTCACGATTTTGCCGGGCTTGGTGCGGCCCTGCGCGTAGAGCTCTGCCTGCTCCTCAAGCGTCCGGTGCCCGCAGAGGATGGTCACGTCGCAGGGGCACTCGGGATCCTCAAGGACCGCGACGAAGAGCCGCTGCAGGTACTCGTGGGCGGTGGATAGGCGCTGCTGGCTCGTGCGTCCGTAGCGGTAGGGCATTAGTCCCCCTCCGCCGGCGTCGCCATGGCCTGCAGCCCGGCGTCAACACCGAGCGCCCGCATGTGGTCAGAGGTGACCGGGGTGCGTTCGGCGAGCCTCCCGGCAATGTCCGCAGGAACCGTGTCCTCCACGCCCTCGGCGACAGCGGCGACCGTGATGGTGACCAGCCGGCCATCGGGGAGCCGGACCAGGACACCGGCGGCGCCGTCGCTCGATGGAATGTCGGCAGCGAGGGCGTAGGTAGTCGATGGGGGCCAGCCCATGCCGCCCGCAGACGGCACGGTAGTAACTCGGGCGTCGATGCTCATGGGGCCAGCTCCTCGCAGGTAAACGACTCGATAGTCATCGTGGCATTACTGCCGCCGCCGCCTGAGCCGCGGTAGAGCCGGCACTGCTGCAGCCACAGGGACGGCCAGAGGTCGGGCACGGTCGTGGACGCGGCCGCCGAGAGCAGCGGGCTCGACGTGCCAACATAGGTCATACCGCCCGAGAGCTGCGTCGTGCTGGGCGCGGTCGTCGAGTAGTAGGCATTGACCGAGCCGCTCGACCGGTAGGCGATGACGCGGACCCACATGGAGGTCGGGATACTGCCGAGCGTAACCGTAGTAGCCGTCAGCGGGGTGTTGCTCCCGGTCCGGCGGCAGACGACGTAGAGCTTGCCCTGCCCGTCCAACCAGAAGCCGCCACCGGGGCCCCTTCTGGCCGGGCTCGTGGTGCCGAACATTTCGCAGATGACGTAATCGTCCGTCTTCGGGAGGCTGATGCTGGTGAGCTTCCACGTCGCGACCATGATGCTGCCCTGCGCAACATCCGAGACGATGTCCAGCTCCAGGCCAGGCCCGGAGATGGTGCCGCCGGAAGCGTTGAGCGCCTCGATGACGACGCCGGTGCTGCCATCCGGCCCGAAGGTCTCCGCAGAGTCGCCGTAGCTGTCAAAATCGGCGCCGTCGACGGTGCGGGTGCCGCCCGTGTCTGCGCTCCAATCTGCCGCGCCCTCGTTGGAGAAGTCGACATCGAAGACGGAGCTGGGAGCGGTGAGGCCGCCGCTGGCCCCGGCCTTCGTCACCGCAAACGAGATGGACGCCGTCAACCCATCCGCCGCGGTCGTCGTGTGCGTGACCAGCAGCGTGTGTCCGGCCGTCGGCTCTGGCACGCTCGGCGTGGTCGTCGCCGAGTCCGTGACCACCACAGGCAGGCCCGTGGCCGTGTCAACGGCCGTAGTTGCGACGCTGGCCCCGTTGTGCGTCAAGGTCGGCGTGTAGGCGCCGCTCTGGTCCGCGACGTTGCCCAGAGAGGAGGAGATTGTGGGGTCGGTGCATGAGCCACCCGCCGAAGCGTTGCCCATCTCACCGAGCGCAGCCAGGCCGGCCGCAGCGAGCCCCGGCGGAAGCGGCCGCATCAGTGCACCCGGAAATGGATGTCGGTGCTGCCTGTGGTGGGCGTCACCGAGATGGTACTGGCCCGCTGACTGGTCGGACCCGGCGTCCATGCCGTGACCCACTGCTCTCCAGCAATCGGGACGGTGGCGCCGCCCGTGCCCACGGCCAGGGTGCCGCCGTCCGATGCGTCGATGTAGACGAGCACGAGGGAGGCCCGGCCCGGGTCGATGGTGAGCACCTCAGCGCCGGTCACAGATGAGGACGTATCGCTGTGTGGGTACTCGTTGATGCCGCTGAGGTCTTTGGCCATGGGTCCTCCGGTGGTAGCAGGCTAACACGCCCGCCTTACGATTGCGATGCCGTCCGATACACGTCGGGGATGCTCTCCAGGCTCAGGACCGCATCACCGGGGCCCATAGTCACGCCCACCACAAAAAAGGGCCGGGCGTTGAATGCGACCTCTGTATCGGTCAGGAGCACAACATCTCCCGGCCGCAGATACTGGAGGTGCTGCGGCACCGTGTAGTCGACCCTGATGCGCGTCTGACTGAACCAGCGGAGGCGCCACGATGCCACCGCAGCCGCGGTAGCCGTGTCCCACAGCATCGGCGACTGTAGCGCGGCGCCGGGGAGCACCCCGTAGCGGCGCGCGCTCTCTGTCGCGATGGGGCTGCGAACAACCGTAGTTCCCCGGCCGTCGATAGCTGAGCCGGCCAGCCACTGCTCCGGGGCAAGGTAGTACGTCTCCGTCGGCTGGCCAGTGTCTGCGCGGACACGGTACGCGACCGAGACCAGGTTCTGCACCTCGCGCACGTTGCTGTACCGAACGCGAGACGCCCTCTCCGCGCGCATTTTGGCGGTGTCGATGTGCTCCAGCGCGTCATCTTCGGTCGCACGCACATTCCAATACACGAGCTCCCAGCCGCTCGGCCCGGGGATGACCGAGACCGGTAGAAGCGGCAGCACATCTCGATAGAGCACCTGCCACGGCGTCGTCTCTGCGTTGATGTAGCCGGCCAGCCGGAAGCCGTTGAGCTGGTCCACCACCGACTGCCGGACGGGAGCCACCGGCGCGGTAGAGCGCCCGAGAAGGTACCGCACCACATCGCCGGCATACTCCAGCGTTCGGCCATCGAACTGGACGCCGCCGACGCCTTCCCAGCCTGCGAAGGCCTCATCATCGGACTCAACCAGAGGCACGCCGGTAGCCGGGACAAACACGGGCGCGGTTGCGATTGTGACGGGCACGCCGAGGTCATCATAGGTCCGCGAGACGGTCAAATCTTGCGTGTAGAGGGCGCCCGCACCAGGGTCGTACTTGCTCATTAGGTAGATACGAACAGTGCCCGCGCTCAGCTCCGATTCCCGGCCGCAGTGCCCGTAGCTGAGCAGGAAGTCACACGTCTGCACGCTGTTGTCGTTCGTGCTGAACGAGATGCGCTTGAGCGGCGCGGGCACGGCTGGGTAGATGTCCGTATTGCCGGGCGTGGTCCGGTCGCCTGGGTAGCCGATGACGAACGGGTAAGCGAATCCCGTCGTGCTGTCGGGCACCGAGACCGTACCAGAGGCCGGGAACGTGGTCTCGTCCACTCGCATCGTTGAGGCGATGATGCGGCCCCGGTCGTCGGCCACGTCCTGCGCGAGAGTCAGGGTCACGTCCTCGCCGCGGGCGCCATACTCGGGCTCGATGACGCGACCGGTCAGGATGACTTGCCGGTCTGCCCAGTTGGCATTCTTGACCGACAGAGAGAGCTCGGCGGTGCTGTCGCCCAGGTCCCAGCCGAGAGCCTGCGACGCCGCCCACGAATCCTCCGCGATGTCAAGCACGACAGCCCACAGAAACGAAAGCGAGACCTCGACCTCGCCGACACCCGTGTCAGTCGGCCGGCTCTCCAGCGACCATGAGACCGGCGCGAGGCCGCCAGGGAGTAGGCCGGGAGAATCGTCGCCGCCCGGCTCGGAGATGTCGGTGCTGAGGTAGTAGGTTGTCCCGCGCAGCGTGAGAGCCAGCGTCCAGACGAGGTCAGCCCCGAGCAGGTCTTGCCGAGTCAGGCGCGGCATCAGACCTCCTCCTCAATCGTGATGCTGTCGATTGTCTGCACCTCGCTGAGGTACTCGTCACCGAGTACGGCCGTTCGGCGCACGCGGTCGGAGAGCCGGCCGTAGAGGTGCGTCCCGATGCCGATGATGGTCTGGGTCGTCGACCCTGGAGCGGGAGCCCGAGCGATGTAGACGGCCGGGATGCGGGACCCGTCGGCGCGCAGTAGCATCGCCTCGATTTTCTGCGCGTCGTTGACCACACCGGCCGCTGCGTAGCCGCTGCCGGGCTCCAGGTAGTCAGGGTCCAGCGCGTAAACGTGCGACGTGTCCGTGCCCCCGGGCCATGAGACCTCCACCGAGCGGCGCGGGCGCCCGCGGCGGGTTGCGAACCGGCGCCCGTCGCGAGACTCGGTAATCTCGACGTTCGGCCGCGCCTCCATCTGCCGGCCCCAATCGGGGACGTTGGGAAGGTACGCCATCGGGCCAATCACACAGACGCCGATACGGTAGCCCGGGTCTGGTACAGCCTGGTTTGCCGGGATGCGCAGCCGGTACTTGGTCCGCGCCGTCGTCCGGTCGTGAATCAGCACCACCACAGAGGACGCGCAGAGGTCACACGTGCCGGTGGTAACGCCGTGGGTAGACTCCAGCCTGACGAGCGGCTTGCGCCCGTGGGCAGGGTCCCAGACGCCCTCGCTGTTCGCCGTGGCCCGCTTCGCCGTTGGAGTGCCGCCAGTGTCCAGCACCACGGTACAGCCGGAGAGCTCGTCCATGTGCAGATAGCGCCCGGCCGCCGTGCCGGAGCCGGATGCGGTCAGGACCACGCCGCTGAGCGTGTAGCTGAGCCCGCTGGTACCGGTTGCCGCGTCGATGGTGGCAGTCGAGTCCCACGAGGCGCCGTTCCACTCCTCCAGGTAGGCCGTTCGGAAGTTGATTCCGCCGAGGTAGATGCCAATAGTCCCGTCCAGCGGCCGGTCTGCCGTCGTTAGGTCCCACTCGATTACCTGCTCGGCGGTGCTGGTGCTCTCATAGTAGACGTTTGGCGACGGGCTCACCGTTGGGTCAATCTGGTGCAACCCTCGGGCGTAGCGCGTGCCCACGGTCCATGCGTCGCCGTAGTAGGCCGGTCCACCGGCGGCGTAGATGCGCCGGCCCGCCTGGAGGTCGTGGGGCGTGACGCCGAACGGGCGGCCGGAGAAGGCGGTAGGCCATGCTGCCGGATGGGAGATCGGCCACTGGAGGACGCCACCGTCAGACATGCCCATCGTACAGATTGGCCCGAATTCCACATCAATCGAGCTGTTCCGGTACAGCAGTGCGATTTCCGTTGTCTGCGTTTTGATACCGCTTGCGGTCGGCGTATCCGTCCCCGCGCCCGCATAGGTCCAGACTTGGTCTCCGTGCACGCGCCACCACACGCCGACCGTGACCGAAGAGCCACCGTCAAAGCTGGTAACCATCAGCCAGTCTTTGCGCCCGGCCGTGATGCCGCTGGAGACAACGAACCCGCTGGTCACGTTGGCAAGCCGCACGCCGTCATCATCGAGGTAGAGCTGTGGAGAAACCACTTCGCCGGACTCATAGAGCCTGACCCCGATGACAATTTGGTTGGTGCTCTCGTCGCCGCCGTCGTTGATGAGCACGCCCGGCCACATGACAACCTGATTGAATGAGGCGCCGTTCGTGAGGATGGTTTGGTACAAGGTGTAGTTGTTGCCAGTGCCTGCAGCCACGGTGACGCGCAGCCGGCCCGTAGTCAGGATGGTTTCGGATGTCGTGCCTGATGTGGTGACCGAGATGTTGCCGTAGTTGCTCGGCACATCAACAGGCAGGTAGACGCACCCGTAGGACTGCCGAGACGAGCCGGCGTCCGTGTCCGCCCCAACATCCCGCCAGTCAATTGAGGAGTAGCCCCCGAACGCGGCCAGCCACAAGCTCGCCTTGTAGATCCCGGCGTTGGATGCGACCGGGCCCAGATACAGCATCTGGTCGCGGAACTCGACGAGGATGGGCGGGCTGATGTTGGTGCCGCTCGCGGGCTCGCCAAGGTTCTCGCTGGTGTCTCCAGTCCGGAAAGCGCCCCGCAGGTAGTAGCGGTCATCCTCGTCGTAGACGGTCTCTGGCTGGTCGGGATTGATGACCCACATATCGATATTTTCGGCGTTTGCCCCGGTCTCGCGCGCTTGGATGTAGATGCGCCCATCCGTGGCCAGCGTCGACCAAAAGAGCTGATACGTATAGGATGACCGGTTTCCGAGCTGCGTGCTGTTGCCGAGGGTCGGGTTCCCGACGAGCTTCTGGTATGGCGTTGACTTGATGACGTAACGAATCTCGTTCGCTATGCCATCGCGGTACAGGATGATGACCTGACCCAACGGCGTGGTGAATGCTTGCGGGTTGCGAATCTGCGTAATGCTGACCGCTTCGAGCTGGACCCAGCTTGCTCCCATGTCATCCGAGACGAGGTGATACCAAGTGATCGTTCCACCGTCGACAGCTTGCACAAGCGCGGTGATGTAGCCATCATGGTAGGTGGCCGTCATCCGGTAGGCCAGCGCAGTGCTCGGCAGCGAGAAGCCGCGAGACCCGCGAACAACCTGCGTCCAGTTCGCGCCTGCGTTGTCGCTGGCGTAGATGTGGACGCCGTACTCGTCTGCCGGAGACGGGTGCACTCCGCGGCGCTGAATCTGCATGAACAGGGCGCGCTCGCCACCATCGCGGGGGATGCGCATCAGGGCGGACGGAGACACGCCGCCGGTCAGCGACAGGCCCGAGTCAATCGCAACCTCAGTCCACGACGCCGCGTCCGGGGCGCGGTGCGCGCAAGTCGGGTTACTGAACGACGTGAACCCCACAATGACCGTCCCGTCAGACATGCGGACGGCGGACAGGTCCTTCGCCGTGCCCCAAGTCGGGCGGTAGAGGTCCATCAGATGTCGGTATGCGACCCAGCCGCGATAGTCGGTCGCGTCCGTCGACGTGGTCGGGCGCCAGACGTAGGCACCGCCTGCGCCCGTGTTGCTGGCCCCGCCGGGAGACACGGTCTGCACGCGGTACTCTGTGTCCTCCAGTGCATCGCCCACCTGCCGCAGCTCCAGGTAGCCGGCATTTCCCTCGGGCTGCGGCTGGTCTGGCGACGGGTCCGCCTGCGTTGCAGTGGTGCCGGCGCCGCGGTTGGCGTCGGTGAATGCCCCGTCCAGAAGCAGGAATCCGTGTAGGGAGCTCGGTGTGCGGGCGCTCATCTCGGGACTCCGCGGTACGGGTTGCTGCGCGTACTGCCCATGTAGCCGGTGCCGCCGCGCCCCGCATGTTCCGTCATCACCTGGTCAAGCACCCGATGCCGGAGCTTGAGCTGCACCACAGTCGGGCCACCGCCGCCGCCAGAACCACGCCCGGCGTTGAGAGCCTCGATGCCCTCCGGCCCGCCGGCCGCGGCCACGCCCTGCCGTGTCAACACACCCTCGCCCGCCTCAAGGGTCGCCATGGTGTGGCGCCCGCTGCCGGCCTGGGTGCCCATCGGGACCATGCCGCCGAGGTCGAAGGTGGGGGGCTGCTGCTGCATGACCGCGGCGGTCTGGACGCCGCCGAGAGCGGTGATTGCTCCAGTCGCTGCGGCGCCGGCAACCGGGCCAAGGGTCGCAAACGCCTTCATGATTGCAACCGCCGTGTTTTGCGCAATCGCCGACACATCGGCGGCCTGCTGGAGCCGGAACGCCTTGGTGACCGCCCTCTGCTGCTCGCGGAGATTCCCGCGGATGCGCTTCTTCTGGGCCTTGGTCAAGCTCTCCTCGTTTTCCTCCAGAAACCGCCGCAGCTTCTCGCCCTGCGCCATCCGGTTTGAGACCACCTGCTGAGAGGCCGCCTGCCACGCCGCCGTGTAGTGCGCGACGACCGCCGAGATGTTTGCAATCTGCCGTTGACGTGCCGCCTCTCGCTGCTCCTCCAGCGCTTGCTCGGCCTCAGCAATCTTGGCAACCCTCGTTTGCTCCAGCTCGGTCATGCGCTCTTGGTAGACCTCGGCGGCCTCGACCTCGTCGGCACCAAGTGAGACGGCCGTGTCAATGCGCGCCTGTAGGGCTGCAACTTCCTGTGCGTGATTGATGCGGGCAAGTTCTGCAGCATCATTCAGCCGCTGTGCTTTGGCTATTGCAGCTTTCTCCTCCTCTGCGGCAAGGATTGACACGCCCTCAAGGAGGTCCTGGTTCGTCTTTGCCTGCTGGGTGAAGATTGCGGAGGCTTCCGCCTGCACTGCGAGCGCCGCCGCTTGCGCCTCTGCAGCATGCGCCGCGGCCTCCGCCTGCGCTTGTGCCGCCGCCGCAGCGGCCTGACTTGCCGCCGCCTCTTTCCGAGCCGCTTTCTCTGCGCGCAATCTGGCCTCTGCTTCCGCTTCCTTGGCAAACCGCAGATTTTCAGCCATGTCCAGCGCTTCGGATTCGCGCTCGGTAATGCCAGCGATGATGGTTTGCTGGTGCTCCTGTTGTGCCGTAATCAACCGCAGATGGTCTTCGGTCTGTTCGTTGACCTGATTGTTCTGCAGGAGAGACTCTCGCTCCGCGTCGAGCTGCTTGATGCGCGCCTCTGCCGTCTTTCGCGCCTCTGCCGCATTGATGCGGATGGCGTCGGTCTGCTTGTTGTAGGCCTCCTCAATAGGGTCAAGCTCGCCGGTGAGCTTCCCGAGTTCCGAAGCCACCTCAGAAACCGCAGAATCGAACCCACCAAACGCCCTCATGGCACGCTCGGCGCCCTTTGCTGCGGCCTCCTGCGCGGCTTCTGCCGCCTCCAGTTGCTGCGAGAAGTAGAGGTAAGCTCCTGCCGCCGCGGTCGCCGCGACGGCGAGCGGGCCAAGCGCCGCAACGGAGAGACCAGCACCACGCGCCACCGCCTCAAGGCCACCAGCTGCATCACCGAAGCCGCGCGCCACCGCTCCCAGCTTCGGGTCGATGCTGTCGAGGGCTCCTGCGAGACCGGCCAGCACGCTGTCAACGTCTCCAGCTTTGTCCTCGATTACGTCAAGTCCAGCCGCGCCGGAGCCAGACTTGTGCAGGGCCACAGTCAGGCGGTCTACCTCGTGGCGTTGCCGCTCAAGCTCTGCGGTCGCCTTCTTTGCAATCTTTTCGGCAGTCCGTTGCGCTTCGGAGTTCGCTTTCTGCTGCTCTTTGAACGCTCGCGCGCTGACCTCGGCAGCCTTTTGCGCTGCTTTCTCAGCCTTTGCGTATTGCCTTTCAAGGGCCTTGACCGCAATGCGCGCCTCTTTGTCCGTTGCCTCGGGAATCTTGGCAAGCTGCTGCTGTAGCTTTGCCAGGTCTGCGGAGAAGGTCAGCGATACGGATTCACGGCGGGCCATTAGAGCCCCTCCTCGATGATGGCGAGAATCTTAGCGCCGAGGTCGCGCTGGGCCTTTTTGAACGGCCGAACCATCAGCACAGACCATGCGTGCCGCTTGGCTCCAAGTTGCTTCTGACTTTTGTACTGCTCAGGGCTCTGCCCCTTGTTCCATTCAAACCGCTCACGGCGCTGCGTCTCAGTCTCGCCAATCTGGCGGGAGCGAATCGCATAAGCCCAGTCCGCAGCCGAGAAGATGACCGTCTCCAACTTGCCAGAGGACACGCGGGTATCAACCTCAAACGACTCAGAAGACGGGATAGTGATGTTGTGCCCCTTCCTGCGCGCGACCTTTCGATACCACTCATCTGAGGCAGGGTCGCCGCGGCTGGTGTAGGTGCGAGGCCACGCCTTGGCCCCCTCATCTCGAATACGATTAGCCTCCGTTTCCATGAGGGTTTGAATGCGGCGCAGGGTGCGGCTCGCCGGCGACAAGGACTTACCCATGCTTTCCAACGCGCGCGCATCGACCTTGACGCCGAACTTGGCCACCGCTCACCCCTTCGGGCGCGTGCTGAGCTCTGCCAGCATCAGCGCCCGGTCATCGCGAGACAGAGACGCCCACCACGACGGCGGCTGCCCATGCTCACGGCAGAGGCTCACGATGGCCCGATTGACGCCCGCAGCTCTGGCACGGTCTGGCCTCACCCTTCGGCGCTCTTCGATTCGAGAAACGGTGCCGAGAAAAAACCGGCGGCCCGGTCCACCTCCTCGCCGGAGATGGTCTCATCCATCACGAGCACAAGGGCCGCGTCTGCGAGACCGGACACGAGCGCGACGCCCCATCCAGTGTGCGCCTTTACCGCGTTGAAGACGGTATAGCCCCAGTCCTCCATGCTGCCCCTGTGGGACTGCAGGGAGGCAGGCCGCCACTTTCCGACCTTGCCCCCATCCTGCGGGGTCTCGATGGCGCCAGCGGCCAGGAGAAGGCCCAGGGCGGCGCCGCTGCGCGCGGTCGCGCTCTGGATGCGCAGCGCCTCCCAACACTGGCCGGGGAGAGGGGGCACGACAAGCCGGATGGTCCGGCCGTCGCTCGCGTTGATGGTTTCGGTTCGCATCGTGCTGTCCTCTGCGTGTGGTCGACTCAGGAGAAGGTCACGGCGTTGGAGAGTACGCCGCCGTCCATGCCACCATACACCGTCCCGTTGACCGTGAGCGTGTTGGGCTCACCCTCGGCCACGTCGATGGTGCAGTGCACGTTCTTGGCGGTCAGCACGTGGTCGGCGCTGTCGCCGTGGTCCGTGCCCTCTACCGTCAGCACAATGTCCAGCGTATAGACCTCGGTGGCGTTGTCGCTGACCGAGACGTTGCCGCTGAACGCCGCCTGCTTGAGGAAGAAGTCAATGGCGGTGGTGTCGGTCCCGTCGCTGTAGTCGGCAATCTGCGCCGTAAACGAGATGGTGGGGAAGGTCCGCGCGCCGAGGCGGATGCTGTTGAGCACTCCGCGCGTCTGGTAGGCCACGACCTCGCGCAGCTGCTGGGCCAGCCCGGTGATGCTCAGGTCGCCCGTGGTGAACGGGACAGCGAGCGTCACCGGGGTGCCGGTGCCGTCGCTCAGGGTGATGGAGCCATCGGTGTAGTGCTTGATGACGTTAGAGGCGGCCATGTCGGCTCCCTATTGCAGTGCGATTCGGTGTTTTGCCCGAAAGTTTAGGGTAGTGCGGGTCACGGGGCTGTCGATGACGATAGCGGCCTCCTCCATGGACACAAAGTCCAGGTGGAGATTGACCAGGCTCGTGTCTGACATGATTGCGGCCAGCACTGTGGACGCGCGGTCGAGGGCGGCGTCGTAGTCGGCCACTGCGGCATCGTCGCGGAAGTTGGTCAGGAACTCTACCGAGATGTCAGAGTAGACCTCGACCCCTTCGGGGCGCTTCTGCCGCTGCTGGAACTGGACAGAGGACGCCCGCACCGTGACCGTGAAGCGGCCATCAGAAGCGCTGCGGGCGCTCTGCGTTGTCAGCTGGTCGTCCAGATAGGGCGACTGTGCCATGCCGGGCAGGGCCTGGACTACAGCCGCGATGCGTTGCCGGACTGCGGAGAATGAGAGCACAGCCACTCACCACCTCCGGCCGACTTGACACAGGAACATCGGCCCGCGCGCGCTTCCGCGCTGACCGCTCGGCGTTGCCCCGGTCTCGTCCTCTGGGTATCGGAAGGTCAGGCGCTGCAGGGCGCCCTCGTACTGCCGCCGGTACATCGCTGCGCGCTCGGCGTAGGCGTCCGGGTTGCGAGTTGCCATGTCCTCGAAAACCAGAGCCAGCGTCAGGTACAGATGCGGGGCGCGGAGAGCCGACGGGGAGCCGACCAGCGCCGGCCTGTTGCCCTTCTCGATGAGTCGGCCCATGAGCTCGACCCAGGCCTCGTCAAGAAAAACCTGGTAGTCGTCCCGAGAGGTGAGGGCGTTGCTGCCGGTTGCGTCCAGCCCTGTGACGCGCCGGTAGAGGTCTGCGTCCGTGATGACCGGTCGGAGTAGGGTCCGCACAAGGTGCGCGTCGGTCTTGAAGACCTCGACCGGCCCCGCGGTCAGGGTGACGGACCACTCAACACGCCAGTCGTCCGAGAGAGCCCGGCCCGTCGTGGTCGCGCCCGTCACCGTGTAGGTCATCACGTCAGAGACAACCGTAGCGGCTGCGGCGGACACGATGGTAGTCCCGCCGCCGTCGTAGATAGACACCGTCGCCGACGCCACCGAGACCAGCGCACCATCCCGGTAGACGGTCAGGGAGATGGACGTGTCCGCCCCCCTGACAATCTGCTCAGGCAGCGGCAAGCGGCCGGTGTAGTAGGTGCCCGGTGTCGTCATGCGTCAGCCCGCCAGGATGCGATAGGTCATGTGCACATCCACGATTCCGGCGTCCAGGTCGGAAGTCGCGCCGTCACCGAAGTTGGCACCGGTTGCCGTGAACTTGGCCTTGACGGCGAGGCCGGAGCCGGCTTCCCAGACTCCCTTGATTTCCGACCGGTCGCCCGCCGTGGTGCCGAACAGGTCGACGGCGCCGGCCAGACTGTCAGGGTCAGATGCGCTACCGACCTCGATGGTGGTCGCGCTGATGCTGCCGGCATCGGCGAACGGCACGACAACCTCAGTCCACACGCTTTCAAGGACCGCGCCCGCGGGCAGGGTCTGGAGCGAGATGGTCTGCGTCGTCGCGGCTGCGATGAGCTCGCTGGAGTTGATGCGGTCCACAGTGTGGAGGAGAAGCCGGGAGGTGGCCCGGGTCCTGAGCGTGGTGGCCATCAGCGGCCCTCCTTACGGTCTTTGCGGGTAGCGGCCTCGATGGCCTTTTGTTTGGCGGTCTTGGGGTCCATGCCAGAGCGAACGAGTCGCCCAGTCATCCGGTCCACGGCCTCCCGACGGGACACGCGCTCACCCATCGGCGGCCACCTTGCCCCGGGGGCGCTTCGCGGGGGCGGCCTTCGGGGTACCCTTGGCGGCCTCAAGCGCCGCAATCTGGGCATCTGCGCGGGCGGCGGCCTCTTCGATGCTGGCGCCCTTGTCGCGCCGGCTCTCGACCGCGCCGCGGATGTACTGCGCGCGGTCCATGAGGTCCTCGATGACGGCTTCGTCGGGGTAGGGCACGACGCCGGTCGCCATGAGGTAGTCGAGCCAGGCGCGGAAGCCCTCCTCGTCATGAGTCCAGATGACGCGGGTACCGCGCAGCACAGGGCGCTCCCACGCGGCCACGTAGACGGAGCCCCCGTTGCCCTGGTAGCGGCGCAGGTAGCCGGGTTGGCCGTCGGGCGTCATCTCGGCCGGGCAGTGCGCCGCACCGAGAAAGATAGCGCCCTTCTTTGCGACCTTGTCGGCCTGCGCGCCCACGACCGAAATGCGGCCGTCGGGCAGCTGCTCGACGTTGTCGACGCCGGCCTGATGCAGGAACTGCTTGAGCTGCGGCCGGACCTTGCCGCCCATGATGGTGTACGCGCCGGGCACGAAGTAGTAGTCAAACCGCGGGCGCGGCGCGACCGGTAGGGCGCTGATGCCCCGTTGCGAGATGTCGGCGACGGCGGCGCCCGTGATGTGCTGAGCGGTCTGGATAGGCATCGTGCTGTCCTCTGCAGGAGTAGCGGGTAAACGGAGCGAGACGGGAAGCGAGACAGACAGGGAGGCGGGACAGGGCGGGCGGGCACGATGCGATTGAGGCCGCACCGCCCCGCCCGCCTCGGAGTCATCAGGCGTCGGTGACGATGCCCACGCCCATGGCATCCTGCAGCTCGGCGACACCGAAGAAGGCCGAGCCCACAATCTTCTGCAGGCCGGCGGCGCTGTCGCGCTCGAACTCGACCATGACCTCGGTGCCGGAGGGCACCACGTCGCCGCCGAGCGTGCTGATGGCCTGCGGGGAGCCGGCGGCAAAGCCGATGGCGCCCATGCCGATCATCATGCCGGCCCGGTCGGCGCCCGCGTTGGCGGTGGCGACCTTGCTCGACTTGAAGATGTCGACACCAGCGAACATGCCGGCGTACCCCTGGCCCTTGGCGTCGAGCATGTCCTGGGTCGCGGCCTTGTACTGGTTCGCGCCGCCCTCAAGGCGCAGGCTGGCCTGGAGGTTGCTGACCTGCACCGGGTGGAGCACGGCGAGGAACTGGCCGGGGACGTTGCTCTCTTCCAGCTGGAAGATAGCGGCGTAGAAGTCGTCCACGCTGAGGTCCACGCCCGAGGTGCCGACCGAGTTGGAGAAGCCGGCGGCCAGCGCAGCGATAGCCGTGGTCACAGCCATATCGTAGGCCCCGACCATGTCAGCGGCCAGCGCATCGACGTTGAGCAGCCCCGGGTCCGTGATCTGGTACAGGTCGGAGCGCTCGCGGGCCAGGGCGTAGCGGGCGATGGTGATGGTCGGCGCGGTCGTGGTCAGGGCGGTGTTGCCAACCGCGGTGACCTCGTCGGCGTTCGTCGCGGCCATGGCGTTGTATCCGGCGAGGCCGAACAGGGGAACCTTGAGCGCGGTGGACCCGCGGCCGGCGAGGTTGCTGTAGTCAGCGATAGCCGGATGGTTGCGGATGCTCGCGCGGTCGGCGAGCAGGAAGGCCATCTCGTTGTGAAGGACGGCTGCGACGCGCTCATTTGCGGCGGTGTAGGTGACTTCATTGGCCATTGTGGCGCACTCCCGAAGATGCCGCAGCACATGCGCGGCTGGTTCGTCTTCGGCCCGTGCGCGTTTTACGGGGAGCGACCCGTGGGCGTTGCCGGCAGGCTACCACAGTGCGGCGGCCTGCGCAAGTCGCGCTGACACACGCGTAGCCCTACCGCATAGACACGTCGTACTGCTGGCGAATCTGCGTCGACGACATGCCCTTGCCCCGCAGCTCGCGGTACTGCGCCTGCGTGATAGTCTGCCGACCCTGGGCAGGCGGCGGCGACGCAGACGCACCCTTGTTTGCGTCTGGCCAGCGGAAGCCCGTGGGAGCCGGTGGCGGTTCCTGCCCCTGTGGGGCCTCCTGGGAGGCCTCGGGCTGCTTGGCCTGCGGGAGGTGCGGCTGCAGAATCTTTGGCGCCGTGGACGGGTCAGCGGCCCAGGAACGCAGGGCCTCGACGAACGGGGGGCGGCCCTCCTCTGGCGTGCGGTCGTAGGCCCAGCGGGCGGCCTCGATGATGTCCTCATCCTGCAGACCGATGGCGCGCAGTTCGTAGGACTCCTGCACCTGGGTGAGCCTGGTCTGCCACTGGCTCTCCAGCGTCGCCCGCTCCTCCTCCCAGCCGCTCACCTTCTCCCACCTGGCCTCGAAGTCGGCCAGCTTCGCGCGGGCGGCGTCGAGCTCGGCCTGGTACTGCTGGGCCTGAGCGGCCACGGCATCCCGGGCTTGAACCACCGAGTGGAACCGGTCGTAGGGGATGCGACCGGGTGCCCCGTGCGAGCCGGGCGCAGGCAAGTTGCCCATGTCGAGCAGCATCGGGTCAGGGGCTGGTGCCGGGGCAGCGTACTGGACGGGCGCCGGTGCTGGCGTAGGGTTGTCGGGCATCGTGCTCACCTCTGGACGTGCCGCATCAGAGCGGCGTTGCGCGGCGCACGGCGCCATGCCGCGAACCAGGACTCATCGTAACGAGATAGGACCGAGATTGCCCACCGGGCGCCGGCATCGCCGCCCCAGCCGTTCCACGCCTGCCAGCCCTTGCCCTTCTCGCTCCAGGTTTCGCCGCGCTTGTCGACGAGATGGCGCGAGAGGTATCCGAGCATCCGGCGTAGGGTCTCGATGCTGACCGGCTGCTGATTCTTAAGCTGCGTAGCCCGTCGAATCCCCACCGGGGTCATGCCCCGCTCGCTCTCGGGCTTCTCGCTGCGGACAGACAGCGACGAGGCCGCCGCAGACGCTACCCCCCTCGGTGGCGTGAACGTCGTGTCTTTGGCGAGATTCTCGGGCACTACTCCTCCCCAGAGACCGCGGCCACAGCATCGGCCTCAGTCGCCTCTGGGTACACGACCCGGTAGGCCGCCGCCTTGTCGATGAGCCCAAGCGTCAGCATCTTCTCGGCCTCCTCCAGACGCGCGCCGCGCTCCTGTGGCGAGACGGGAATCTCGCGGTAGACCACGCGGTAGCCACCCTCCACGTAGCTGGTCGGGGCCTCGCCCACGGATGTCGCCCGGTTGAGCAGGATTGCCGCGGTCATCACAAGGCGCTCGTCGGAATCTCGGAAGCTCTCCGCGTACCGCTTCTGGGCAGAGCGCTTGCCCTCGTTGTTGAGCGAGATGGCCGCGCCGCTCTGGGCCTGCCCCGTGACCCGCTGGATGTCCGAGGGGGGAACGCCGGCCGACTGCGCGAGGCGAGCAACGAAGTCCGCAATACCGCGCTCCATCACAGCAATGTCGCCTCCGGGCTTGAACTGGCCCACCATCGGCTGCGTGTTCTCGTCGCGGTTCTGTGGCGTCTCCAACTGGAGGAGAGACGCAGGGTCAGTGATGACGTGCGAGGCCGGAGTGCCGTCGGTCGTGGTGGCTGCGTGAGAGCCTGCCACATCGAGGTTCACGACCCAGCGCTGAGGCCAGGACGCATCGCGCCACGTGTGCATGTACATCTGGTGTAGGACGGCCGCATCAAGCGTGCCCTCGACCAGTTCCATCCAGTCATACGGAGACCAGAGGCGGAAGCCCGTACGCCGCGCATGATACATGACGTAGGGCAGCACCGGCCGGCCGTCGCGACGGCGGTAGGGGTAGGCATCGCCGGACATGGACGCGCCCAGGATGTCCTGGGAGATGTCGGACACCTCCACGTTGCCGCTCTGCGCGGACTCCACAAGCTCGACCCGGTAGACAGGATTCTCCGGGTCCGCGACGCTGAGCACGTCACGAGTCCAGCGCCACGACGCCCCCACCATGCGCTGCCGGTACTCGGTCACGGACACAGGCAGGTCGGGCCGCTCTGGCGTCGCCTCGCACACGCAGAGGTCGGCGAAAGCAGGCCGCGTCTGGAGCTGGCCGTCCTCGGTCGCGTGCACCCGGATGAGCACCTCACCCATTCCGAGCGCGTAGTACTGAGCCCGCTGCATCATGGACCAAGTACCGGCCGCGCGCATTGCCGCGGTGATGCCGTCGGTCCCGGTCTGGTCGTGGCGGATGTCGGGCGGGGTGTCGTAGAGGACCGAGAGCTCCTGGCAGATGTTGCCGAACGTGTTGATTGCCAGGGAGGTCTCGCCCCAGGCCTCCTGACGCACGATGCCGACCATCTTCCTGACCCGCTCCTCCAGCTGGCTTTTCCAGAGGCCGTCGAGCATGGCCCGGCGCCGCGCCGACTCATGCCACCGTCGGGCATCCTGCTCGGAGACCACGGCCGGGGGGCGCGGTGTCATGTCGTGCGCGGGGTAGTCCATCAGTAGCCTCAGTAGAGGTAGACGCCGCGGCCAGGCCGCTGGCCCGACCGGTGGAAGATGTAGTCCCACAGAGCATAGCGTATCGCGTCCACCTTGTCTTTGTGCCCGTGCTTGTCGTCGGTGAAGTCCCAGCCGTTGAGCGCCGCGATGACCACCTCACAGCGCGGATGCACGAAAAACGCGCCCCTGACCATGAGCTGATGCAGCCAACGGCCGCCGACCGAGACCGAGCCTCGGGAGTCGCCGCCCCGTTTGACCGTGCGGATGCGAGGCCGCAGGGCCTTGTCAGGAATACCCATCGCCCGGGACAGCTCCTTCATGATGTCGCGGTTGCTCTTATGCTCGGCGCCTCGCATATAGACGCGGTCGCCCCATGCTTTGTCGACCTGCTTCCACGTCAGGCCATTGCGCCGCAGCATCTCCAGGATGCCGCGCGAGTCGTCGGCCAGGCTCGTGTTTTCGGCGCCTACGTAGACATCCCAGACCCAGACGCGCTGGGCCACGCCGCCGTCAGCCTCCTCGACGAGACAGAGGACCGCGCATTGCTTGCCCGCCTTGCTGCCGTAGTCGATGCCGAGCACCACAGACACCGTCGGCGCGTTGCACTCATCCGAGACCATCAGCACGTCATCAAACGAGCCAAAGTAGCGCCCCTGGACTCGCATCTCCCACTCGCCATGGACCACGACCGGAACCTCATAGGCTACCGTGGTCCGCTCCAGGGCCTCGATATAGGCCGCATCCATCGGCACAACCTGCCGCGTCTCCGGGTGCGGCGCGTGTAGCGGCTCTGTCTCGCCGATGGGAATAAGTTGGTCCGGCGTCAGGACGGTATGATGGTCCGAGACCGTGCCCGCCTCGCAGAGCTCCCGCAGCCACTCGCACGGGGCATTGACCGGCGTAAGAGCCAGCATAACCACGCCGCCCTGGCGCAGGACGCGCTTCTGTGCCTCGGAAAAGAGCCGCGCGCTCTTCGGTGGCTCGTCGAAGAGGATGCCGCCCGTGATGGTCGCGCCGGCAAACGAGATGCTGCTCTGGTTTGTGGTCTTGAACCGGACAATAGACCCGTTCCGGTACTTGGCCACAGCTTGCCGGCCTCGGTAGCCCTTGACCTCGTCGAACTCGCAATCATCGGCGAGGTAGGTGTGGGCTATCTCGTGGAACTTCTTCTGAATGCCGATACTCTGCGCGACCTCAGCGCAGACAACCCAGAACTCCACCGGCGGCGGCGGAACGTCGATATACTCGTGTTTGCCGACGCAGCGCCAGTGCACCTCAGAGAGTGCCACCGTCGTTTTGCCGATTGTCTGATTCCCGGCCCGGATGAGCTTGACCGCGCTGTTGTCGCGTAGGAACTGCTCCTGTAGCGGCAGCCACGACATCCACCGCGACGGGTCAGCCTCCACCGCGGCGGCGTAGTCCTCCAGCGCATCGGCCAGCGCGCTCCAGTCTGGGCCCGCGCCCATGGCCCTAACCCTCGGTGCCGGTCAGCCTTTCGAGCGCCGCCTTGCGTGCCTTCGCGGGCAAGCGGGCGACCACGGCCTCGACCCGGGCGCGTGCGGCAGCGGCATCCTCGGCAGCGGCGGTCTTGCCCTGATGCTCCTGCATCCACTCGTGACGCTCGCGGCTCGTGACACGCAGCTCTTTGAGGGCCGTGACCCGTGGGCCGTCCGCGTCCGAGGAGCGGGCGACGTTGCCGAGCTCCTCCATGACCCACACCAACACGTCGCCGTGGTCCATGTCCGAGAAGCCAGCAGGAGGCTTTTCGACAGGCTCAGCCGGGAGTGCGGCGGACGGGAGCGCGTGCAGCTCGCCGAGCGCTTCCCATTGCCCGCTCTGCCGCAACGACAACTCGTCGCGTGCGATGCTGCGAGCCGAGCAGCCCCAGAGGGCCGCGAGCCGCTCGCGTTGCACTTGGTCGAGGTTCCCACCGCAACGACGCATTGCCGCGGCCACATCAAGCTTGCGGTCTTCTGTCGGTGTCACAGCCATTAGCTGTGTGGGGGAAAAAGTCGGACGGGAGGAAAAGAGATCGGAAGAGCG
>JGI10211J34971_10000981_pt1 | contig 23739 bp, 23 predicted proteins | sample Etolagsediment_FD_34971 | JGI IMG/M metagenome (IMG submission 34971)
AGCGAAAGAGCCGCTATGGCGAACAGCACTCCCGAAACGGGCATCTGCCGGCCCAGCCCCTGGTAGTCGGCGACGGCCCGGCTGCCGGTTCGCAGGATGAAATATCCCGCAATGAGGAAGAGGGCCGATTTGGCGCCCGCGTGCATCACCAGGTGTGCGATCCCGGCGCCGGCGGCCGCTTCGGTTCCCAGCGACAGGGCAAAGAGCATCACGCCGATCTGTCCCATACTGGAGTACGCGAGGGTTCGCTTGAGTTCCGTCTGCCCGTATGCGGCCAGTTCACTCACGATAATTCCCGCCAGTGCGACGATTTGCAGAATCGGCAACAGGTTGACCGCGGCGAAGACCGTGGTACTGACCCGGAAGAGTACAATCAGCGCAACCTCAATCACAAAGCCCGAAAGCACCGCCGAAATGGAGCTTGGTGCGCTCGAATGCGCATCGGGAAGCCACGTGTTTACCGGGAAGATCGCCGCTTCAATGCCCATCCCGAAGAGGAAGAGCGCCGCGGTAAGAATCGCGTACCCCGGTTGAACGGCGGCCATCGCAACGGCGATGTCGTTCATTGCCAGGGAGCCGCTCACCCGATATGCCAGACCGATAGCGATGAGGATAAAGAGCGATCCTACGCTTCCCAGAATCATGTACTTCATGGACGCTTCCAGCGCGGAGTTGTCCTGCTCGTACGCCACCAGAATGTATGACGAAATACAGAGGATTTCGTAGAAGACGAAGAGGTTGAAGATATCCCGGGTCAGCAGCAGGCCGAACGAAGCGGCTAACAGGAGCATCAGCACCGCGTAGTACTTCGTCTGCGATCCGTGGGCGCGCAGGTACGACTGGCTGTAGAGGATGACCAGAAAACCGCTGACCGCGATCAANAGCGCCAGTGACGCCGAGAGCGGGTCAATCGCGAGTTGGATACCCATTGGCGCGGGGATTGCTGAGACGATCACCGGGAACGAGGATGCGAGCCCCGCCGAAAACCACAACCACGCAATCGCAGCGAGCCCGAGTCCCGTAACCAGGGCAATTATTCGCGCCGCGCCCGCGCGGCTTATCAGGACGGTAAGAAATGCCGCCGCCAGGGGCAACACGATGAAATAGATCGGACTTACCATTTGAGCCCCCTCAAGCGAACGGTATCGACGGTCGTCTGGGCCGCGTGTATCCGCATGATGAGCGTCAGCGCAAGCGCCGTCACGCCGAATCCGATGACAATCGCGGTCAGAACCATCGCCTGTGGTACCGGGTCCACCATCATAGCGGTGGAAAGGGACCCGGCGGTGAAGATCGGTGCGATACCGCCGTCAACGTAACCGACGGTCACCAGAAAGAGATTCACCCCCAGATCGGCGATGTTCAGGCCGATCACCATGCGGATCAGATTCCGCTGGGTCAACAGCCCGTAGATACCAATCGCGATGAGAGCGAACGACGCGGTGTATAAGATCTGTGAAACGGTCATTCCTGTACGCCTCCCTCGTCCGTATGCGTGCCTGTCGAATTCGTACCAGCCGAATGCGTGCCCGCCGTTTGCGTGTCGGTGAGTCCGGCTACCACGTTGGTGAGCTCGCTTGCAACCTTGACGGCTACCACGGCGTAGATCACCGGGATTAGTCCGGCGCTGAAAAGTGAACCGAAGCGGCCCAGCGGCAGGATGTTCGCCAGAAACGAGCGCGCCGGGCTCAGCAGGCCGGCAAGACCCAGCGCGACAAACGCGAGTCCCGCCAGTCCTTCCAGAACTCCGGTGAGCTGATGCGGAATGTACGGCGTTTTGCTGGTGAGGATTACCACAAAAACTGCGGTGGCAATCACCACGCCGCCGGGGAATCCGCCTCCGGGGCTCAAATGGCCGTGGAGGATAATATAGACACCGGTGAGCACGATGAACGGCAGCAGTACACGGCTGCCGGCCTGGAGAACGAATCCGCCGTCGTCCGCGAAGAGCTCGCGAAACAGCCCGTCTTTCAACGCGCCGGCGAGCATCGCCACGCCCAACGCGCTTACAAAGAGGACGGTAACCTCACCCAGGGTATCGAGTCCGCGGTACTGAACTACCACGGCGGTTACCGTATTTGCCGAGCCGCTCATTTCCGGGGAGGTCGCGATGATATCCACGCCAACCGAGCTGAGGATCGTTCGCTCGTCGGTGGAAAAGAGCATTCCCGCAAAGGAGACCAGATAGAAGAGGAATCCTCCTATCAGAATAATTCCGGCGACTTTACGCATGGGTGACCCCCTCGCGACGTACCCCGGCGGCGCTCTCGTCGACCGCCTGATCGGGCGATGCGTCGTCCGCCGGGCCGGCTTTCCGCGTGCGGAACAGCGCGATCACGAAAATAACCGTGGTCAGCGCGGAACCGATTGCCGCTTCGGTAATTGCGACGTCGGGCGCCGCAACCATGAGAAATAACAGCGACGCAAAAAGGCTCAGCGTCGAAAGAAGGATGATGGCCGATTTCAGGTCCCGGACCAGGACGGTTGCAAGAGCCATTACTACCAGAAGGACACTCACACCGAGTACGAGCCACGTCATTGTGCCGCCTCCTCTTCCCGTTTCTTCCAGTCGTCACGCACGGTTTGTGGAGCCAGTGGAACACCGGCGCGGTATGCGCTCCGGGCAATCGTACTCGACGAGATCGGGTTTGCCAGCGCGATAAAGACGATCAGGAGTATCGCCTTTGCGAACATGGTCGGCACCAGAAAGGCGCTTCCCAGGACGGCGGTCATCGCGCCCAGCGTCGTCGCTTTGGTACCCGCCTGGAGACGGTTGTAAACGTCCGGCATGCGAACCAGCCCGAGGCCGCCCAGCAGCAGGAAGATGCTTCCGACGAGTATCAGGATTGAGCCGACAAGTGCCATCACTGCACCCCCTGTAAAAAGCGCGCGATCGTCACCACGCCGATAAATCCGATGACCGCATAGACGATTGCCACGTCGATGTAGAGTGCGCCACCGGCGGTCGTGCTGTAGACGGCAAGAAATGCCGTCGCAACCACCACGAGGGTGTCGGACGCCANAAGGCGGTCAAAGCTCGATGGACCGGCGAGCAATCGACCGACGGTCAAAAGAGCCGCAAGGCCCATAAGGGCAAATGAGACGGTGAGGATCGTTGTCATTCCACCACCTCCTTCAATGATTTTTCGAATCCGGCGACAATTGCCTGTGTCGATTCGTCACAACTCTCACCCTGAACGTCAATCCAGTGGATAAGCAGCGTATCGTCCTCGATATCGAGGGTAAGCGTACCCGGCGTCAGCGTGATCGAGTTGGCAAGGATGAGCTTGCCGATCGAAGATTTGAGCTGTGTTTTTGCGCATACGATTCCCGGCCGGATCGGCAGGGACGGAGAGACGACTCTCCTTGCCACGTCCAGATTCGATTTGATGAGCTGCCACAGAAACACCATCAGGTAGAGCGGCGTATACAGAACTGCCCGGAAGGACAACCGTATTCCGCCGTACATCTGTCGGTGACGGCCCGTGGCAAGCACCACGACGAGGACGACAACTACGCCCGCAAGCACTTCACCCGGCTCGAAACTTGATGTAATCAAGAGCCATGCGAGCGCAAGCAGCACGAAGAGAATGATCGTGCCCTTACTACCTTTCATCGCGATCCCCCAATTGATATTAAAAAATCGATATATATTTAACTGCTTATGCGGACCGTACCACGGCACCCCGGACTCTGTAAACCGATAATTCCCGAAGACCAAAAAAAGCACTCCGGCGACGAATCGTCGGAGTGCCGAGCTGGGCCGTACTGGGAAAAGCGACGATGGCGGTCACGCCTCGGCGTCTCCGTAGTGTTTCATGTACTGCACGCGTTCCAGGGCGGTTGGATTTGCGCAATTCTCGCGTGCCATCTGTCCCCGGAACGCTTCGATCGTCGCGACGGAGTTGGCATCCATCCACGCGGCAACCTCGGTATTCATCGCCGCAATGCGTTCGGCGCCGTACTGGTAGACCGCCGAAACGACCTCAACCGCCGAAGCACCCGCCAGGATCATTTTTACGACCGTCTCTCCGTCGTGAATACCCGTCGCCCCGATGATCGGAATGTCGATTGATTGCGACATGAGCGCGGTCCAGCGCAATCCCTGAGAGTACTCGCCGGGGTTGCTGTAGAACGAAGCCATCTTCATGGTGAGCTTTTTCACGTCGAAATCGGGCGAATAGTACCGGTTGAACAGAACCACCGCCTGGGCGCCCGCTTCTTCGAGTCCGGCGACAACGCGTCCGATGTTGGTGAAATGCGGGCCGATCTTTACCGCCACGGGAAGGCTGGTAGCCGCTTTTACCTTCCGGACAACGCTGTAGTACATCTCTTCGAGCTGGTCCGCGCTCCGGTCGGAGGCAAACGGGGGAATGAACATGTTCAATTGCAGCGCGTCGGCGCCCGCTTCGGCCAGATCGACACAGATCTTTTGCCATTCGGAGTCGCTCACGGCGTTTATGCTGGCGATAACCGGGATGGAAGCGGCTTTCTTGCTGTCACGAATGAGATTGATATAGGAGTCGATCGAGTGTTTCCGTTCGTAAAAGGTAACAAACTCGTCGATATCGCCGTGGCCGTATACGATGCCGCCGCGGCCCGACTCGCGGGCGATACTCGCGAGTATCTGTTCCTCAAACAGGGATTTCAGGACAACCGCGCCCGCTCCGGCCTGAGCCAGTTCGGCGATACGGTCCGCGCGGCCGGTCAGGCCGCTGCTGCCTACAATGACGGGACTGGCGAGGTCGAGTCCCAGGAAAGTGGTATGAGTATTCGCCATAGCGCTCCTCCATAATCAGCTGAAGTAGTATTGGATTTACAAAGCATAGCAGAATTTCTATCTAGTTGTACAACGATCGGAGGAGAAACTCTTTTAGAGGAAGCGGCCGGAGATAACGGTAATGTCATCCACCGCTTCAGGATCCGCGGCCATCGACTCTACCGCGACGGTCACAAGGTGTTCCGGGTCTCCAAGGATGCTTTCCTGCTCACGGATAAAGGTGGTTATCCGGTCCGTCGAATTTTCGCCGTGGATCGCCAGGTTGAAAAATCCGTCGGAACAGAGCGCAAACTGCGTTCCGGGCTGGACTTCGATATGCTGCTCGTCCACCAGAACCCGGTCGGCGATTCCGACCGCCATCCCTCCCGTTCCGAACAGGTCGATGCCGCTGTTCCGGAGAACCATCAGCGGAGGCTGGCCCGCGTTCGCGTGATGAATGACCATCTTGTGGGTATCGATGATTGTCGCACTGAATGTAAGGAAGAGATCGGGGAACTTCTGCAGGTATTTGACCATACGCTGGTTGAGCCAGAGAACGAGCTTGCCCACCGACAGTTCGTCGGGTTTATACAGCCGGACAAAGTCGGAATAGAGAATACTCTTGAGCACGGCGGCAATAAAGGCCGGCTTCACGCCGCTTCCCGCGACATCGGCCGTACAGATGAGCAGGTGGGTCGCGTCCAGGGCGAAGATATCGTGGTAATCCCCGCCGATCGGGCGTTCCTTGCTGGCCCGGTACGCCCGTGCGATTCCGAGGCCCGGCATATCGGGGAGTTCGATGTCCAGCAGGACCTGCTGGAACTCGATAGCGCTGCGCAGATCTTCGCGGGAACGGTACTCGTAACGATCGCGCTGTGAGCGAAGTTCGGCGTACTGCAGCGCCCGCTCAAGCTCCAGAACGAGTCCGCCCTCGTCCCACGGCTTTTCAATGAACGCAAAAACCTCGGCGCGGACCATGTGCGGGATGTCCCGCGTGTCGCTTTGCCCGCTCAGGATGAGGCCGACGATGTTCGGGAAGGTGTCACGAACGGTGCCGAGGAGTTCGCTTCCGATGATGCCCGGCATCTTCTGGTCGGAGAGGACAATCAATACGTCCTTTCCGTGTTCCATGATGAATTCCTGGGCCTCCTGCGAGTTGGTGAAGGGGACGAGTTCAAGGCCGTTATCGCGAAGCCATAACCGGGTTGACCGCTTGATCACTTCCACAATCTGAGGTTCATCATCTACGACGACAAGGAGTTGCTGCATATCTCAAAATATTGTAATACGCCCGGGCGGCATTTGCCACCCAAACATGGAGATTCTAACGCTCTCCAGTTTTTTTGATGATATGGTAACCGAACTGCGTGTGGACGACGCCGGAAATCCGGCCGGTTCTGAGCTTCCGGACCGCTTCCTCAAAGCGTTTGTCCATTTTCCCCGGACCAAACCACCCCAGATCACCCCCCTTCGATTTGCTGGGGCACTCGGAAAACTCCTTCGCAAGCGCGTCGAATCGGCCTCCGCTTTTCAGGCGCTTCAGGATACTCTTCGCTTCTCCCTGGTTTTTGACCAGGATGTGACTGGCTCTCCATTCCATAGGCTACTCGTTTACCGGTTCGGAAATTCCCGCGGCTACCGGATTGTGCGCTTCAAACGTCGAGAGATATACCCGCGGCTTCGGTCGCGGTACAAGCTCTTCGCCGGCTCTTGCCAGACGGAGCAGGAGCGCCTCGCTCCAGTGCGGTCCAATGAACTGGAGCCCGGTGGGAACCTCCGAGTAGACGTTCCCGTCTTCATCTTTTTCCGCTTCGGTCATCCAGAAATGGCGACTGCGCGCCGTGACGAATCCTGCGGGTATCGAGATGGCCGGAAATCCGAGCATGTTCGCCGGTGTTACGAAACGCATGATTTTCGCCATCGTGCCGAGGTCCGAGACGCCCGAGAGGAGGCGGTCTTTCGGCAGCCGCGGCGGGAGGATTCCCGTAGTGGGGGTGGCGATCACGTCTACGCGGGTGAATGCGTCATCCCAGTAGCGCAGAACGCGGCGGCGCACCTGCTGCGCGCGCACGTAGTCACGGGAGGTGATGTGCTTCGCGAGCGCGAGGTTCGCCCGAACGTCATTCCCGAAGTCGGTGTGGTGATCTTCGTAGTAGCGATCCATCGCCGTTCCCATCTCGGAGGTGATGGTAACAAGATGCGCGACGCGCAGCAGGTCAAGCTCCGGCAGCTCGATGTCCACGAGCTCGGCGCCCTGCTGTGTCAGACGGTGCAGGAGCGACCGGGCGGAGCCGACCACATCGTCTTTCCCGTCTTCAAACCACGGCTGGTAGATCCCGATGCGCAACCCTTCCACGCCCCGCTCCATTCCGTCGATGGTGACCGCCGGCTGATGCATCGTGTCGGGCTCGCGCGGGTCGGGACCGGCCATCGTCTGATACATGATTGCGAGGTCCGACGCCGTCGCCGCGATGGGACCGATGGTTCCCACACTCCAGACGAGCGGCCCTTCTCCGTGGCCGCTGATGCGGCCGTAGGTCGGTTTTAATCCGAATACGCCGCAAAACGCGGCGGGAATGCGGATGGAACCACCCCCGTCCGCGCCGACCGCCGCCGGGCACAACCCTGAGCCTACGACACTCGCGCTGCCGCCCGACGAGCCGCCGGGATAGCGCCACGGGGCGTACGGGTTCACCGGCGTCCCGTGGAACGGGTTCAGGCCGGTCACGCCGATTCCGATCTCGTGCATGTTGGTTTTACCCACCAGCAGCGCGCCGGCGGCGCGGAGTCTGGTAACGACGGTAGCNTCNTCTTTCGCGTCGGTTCCGTGCAGAAAACTGGTGCCCAGCGTTGTCGGGAACCCTTCCTGCATCAGTTCATCCTTGACGGCGATCGGTACGCCTTCAAGGAGGGATCGGGCCGTTCCGTTGCGTATTCTGCGGCGCGATTCCTCGGCCTGTTTGAGGATTTCCTCTTTTTTCCACGCGATAAAGGCATACAGCGGAGGATTTCCGCGCTCCTGGTGCTCCAGAACGTGTATAAATCGATTCGCAACGGTAACCGGATCAAGCCGGCCGGACCGGTACGCATCCGCGTAATCGGTAATCGAAGGGAAGGCAAACCCTTCCGGTCGGGTGATCTCCGGCGGCGTGGTGATTTCCGGCGGGGCGGCGGGCGTTCCGGGCGCGCCGGGCGCGGATTCGGATGATGCTTCCGGAAAACGGAAGGGAAACAGCATCGGCGCGTCGTTCAGGTGAACCCGCCGAAAACGATCGATTCCGATCGTTTTGAAAAAACTCCTGACGACGGGCGGGCCGAGTATCCCGTTCTCCATCAGACCGGCAACAAAGAGTAACTGGGCACCGGACACCTTCGGTGCACGGATCGGTTTCAGGTCATATGACATGCGCGCAGTATAGTATGAAGCGCGTGTGCCGGCCAACTGTCGCTGGTGTGTCACTAAGTGCGACACGGTCTGTTTTTTCCCTGATATCCTCAACTAATCCTTTTCTTTTCCAATTACTCCCCCCATACTGGACTCCATTAATGACATACCCAAACGGAGGACACGGTAATGACCTATACCCAGGATATTCTGGAGTTAAGTAAAAAGAGAAATCCCGCCGAGCCGGAGTTTATTCAGGCAATGGCGGAGGTTCTGGAAACCCTTGAGCCGGTAATGGCCCAGCATCCCGAGTACCGGGAAGCACAGATTCTTGAGCGTCTGGTTGAGCCGGAGCGCGTTCTGATGTTCCGCATTCCGTGGCAGGCCGATGACGGCACGTTCCAGGTGAACCGCGGCTTCCGGATCCAGTTCAACAGCGCGCTGGGACCGTACAAGGGCGGTCTGCGCTTTCACCCGACGGTGAACCTCGGAATCATGAAGTTTCTCGCGTTCGAACAGATATTCAAGAACAGCCTCACCGGTCTGCAGATCGGCGGCGGCAAAGGCGGTTCGGATTTCGATCCCAAAGGAAAGAGCGACCACGAAGTGATGCGTTTCTGTCAGTCGTTCATGACCGAGCTATTCCGTCACGTCGGACCGAATACCGACGTTCCCGCGGGGGATATCGGCGTCGGCGGGCGCGAAATAGGCTATCTTTTTGGCCAGTACAAGCGGCTGCGAAACGAGTTTACCGGTGTCCTTACCGGGAAAGGGTTGAACTGGGGCGGTTCCCTGGTGCGCCCGGAAGCTACGGGGTACGGCTCGGTCTACTTCGCGCAGGAGATGCTCGGCGGTGTTGGAGACAGCCTGGAAGGAAAGACGGCCGTCGTCTCCGGGTCGGGGAATGTCGCGCAGTATACCATCCAGAAACTCCTTCAGTTCGGTGCAAAACCGGTTACAATCTCGGATTCGAGCGGATTCGTATACGACAAGGACGGTATCACCGAAGAGAAGCTCGCGTGGGCGATGGAACTCAAGAATATCCGGCGCGGACGGATCAAGGAATACGCCGACGAATTCGGTGCGGAGTACCACGCCGGGCAACGGCCGTGGGGCGTTCCGGCGCAGGCGGCGTTCCCCAGCGCCACGCAGAACGAGATAACCCGCGAAGACGCGGAAACGCTCATCAGAAACGGTGTGAAGGTCGTTGCCGAAGGCGCGAATATGCCTACCGTTCCCGAAGGCGTTGACGCGTTTATCAAGGCGCGCGTCCTTTTTGGGCCGGGGAAAGCGGCGAACGCCGGCGGCGTTGCGACCAGCGGGCTGGAGATGAGCCAGAACGCGATGCGTCTGCCCTGGGGCTTTGAAGAGGTGGATCAGCGTCTTCACACGATCATGAAGGGAATCTACCGGAGTGCCGCCGATGCCGCGCAGCGGTACCATGAAGCGGGCAACTTCGTCGTTGGAGCGAATGTGGCCGGTTTCCTGAAAGTGGCCGACGCGATGCTGGATCAGGGTCTGGTATAGCGGGAAGCTCACCGGCACCGGTGGGCGACTGACGATGGTTCAGGGCCGGTCGGGCGGTTCGGCACCGACCGGTACCTGGGCTATCAGTATTCCTCGCGAAGAGTACTCTTCAAAAATTTCGGGTTGCAGATGATCGTCGGTAATGATGAGATGGAAATCGCCCGCTTCGGCAAAGAACGAGCTGAATACATTGCCGAACTTGGAGGAATCCACCAGAAGGTAGCGCGCCAGGCTCGACTCGATAGCCGCCTGTTTGGTGGCAACTTCGAACTGGTTTGAACAGGTAACGCCAAGATCGGCCTGTACCGCATTTGCCGAAATAAACGCCTTGGTGATCCGTGTGCGTTTCAGCAGCGTTGTACTTTCCGCGCTTTCAAAGACGTCCGATGACGAATGGTACGCGCCGCCCAGTAAAATGATCTTGCTGTTTTCCATCTCCAGGACGCGTGAGAGGATATTGTAACTGTAGCAGACGGCCGTTATCTGTGTTCCGGGGGCTATGAACTCCGGCACCATTTCGACGGTGCTTCCTCCATCAAAGAAGACGATGTCGCCGTTGTTTACCAGGGATGCCGCGTGGCGGGCGATCGCTTCTTTTTCGCGATGATTGATCATCTCGGCCGCATCCAGGCGATACGGGCCCCGGTATCCGGTACCGGTACCTCCGGTGAGTGCAACGCCGCCGTGAAAGAGGCGGACTTTCCCGCTCGTTTCCAGCAGTTCCAGATCTCTTCGAATGGTCATATGTGATACGTCGAGTCGTGCCGCAAGGTCGCTTATGGATGCCGATTTCTGCGCGCCCAGAATTTCCATCAGCAGTTCGATGCGCGCGTGTTTTTTATTTACCGGTTCAATACTCATTGACAGCTCCTTACAGCCATGTTAACGTTACAACTATTACTGTTAAAAATCAACCAGTAATAGTAACAATTAACGAGGAGGTTACGGTGAGAAAGATCGTCAAAGCTACAATGGTAGTCGCGCTGGTACTTTTTGTCGTCGGTGGTGTTTTCGCCGGTGGACAGAAAGAAGCCGAAAGCGACGTCTTCGAGATCGCAACGGTCGTGAAGATTACCGGTATTCCGTGGTTCAACCGAATGGAAGTCGGTGTCGACAAGGCTGCCGAGGAACTCGGAGTCAACGCGTATCAGGTAGGACCGGCAGATGCGGATCCCGCCCAGCAGGTGCGTATCGTAGAAGACCTTATCAGCAAAGGCGTCGATGCGATCTGTGTCACCCCGAATGATGCAACCGCACTGGAGCCGGTGTTCAATCGCGCTCGTGAAGCGGGTATCATCATCATCACCCATGAATCGCCCGACCAGAAAGGCAAAGACTACGATATCGAACTGATCGATAACGAAGCGTTCGGACGCCACCACTGGGACATGCTCGTCGAAAATATGGGTGCAACCGGCGAGTACGCGATCTTCGTTGGTTCGCTGACGGTTCCGCTGCACAACCTCTGGGCAGACGTCGGAATCGCATACGCCCAGCAGAAGTACCCGGGTCTTGAGCTTGTTACCGAGCGGATTCCCTGCGGCGAAGACCAGGAGCTCTCCAAGCAGCGCACGCTGGAACTCCTTCAGGCGTATCCGAACCTGAAAGGTATCATCGGTTTCGGCAGCCTTGGCCCTCCCGGAGCCGCACAGGCGCTTCGTGAAAAGGGTCTTACCGACGAAGTTTCCGTAGTCGGTACGGTTCTTCCGGGACATGCGGCTCAGTACCTGCAGGACGGTTCCATGGACCACGGTATCCTGTGGGATCCGGGTGATGCCGGTTACGCAATGACATGGGTCGCGCTTCAGTTGCTGCAGGGCAAGAGCATTACCGACGGAATGGATGTTCCCGGTATCGGTTCGGTTACCCTCGACGGCGAAGTAATCAAAGTTGACGCCATGGTCGATATCACGGCAGCCAACGCAGACGAGTTCGGTTTCTAGTCAAACGCACACATCATTAAACGGCCGACGGGTTCCGGATTTACCGGGTCCGCCGGCCGTTCTATACTGAGGATACTATGAACGAGTTCTTTCTTTCGATGCGCGGCGTCAGCAAGCGGTACACCGGAGTCCAGGCCCTGGACTCGGTCGACTTTGACATACGCTACGGTGAAGTACACTGTCTGGCCGGAGAAAACGGGAGCGGCAAATCGACTCTCATCAAGATCATTTCCGGCGTTGTCCAGCCGGAACCCGGAGCGCATATCGAAATCGACGGTGATCCGTTCAGCGGATTTCATTCGATCGATACGATCCGTTACGGCGTGGAGGTAATCTACCAGGACCTCTCGCTGTTCCCGAATATGACGGTCGCCCAGAATATCGCGATCGGTCAGCTTACCGCCGAGAAACGCCGGGTAGTCAGAGCCCGGAGCGAGCGGGAGATTGCCGAGAAGGCGATTGCGCGCGTCGGCGTTTCGCTGCCGCTGGATGAACCGGTCGGCGAGTTGTCTATGGGAGACCAGCAACTGGTGGCTATCTGTCGTGCGCTGACATCCAATGTCCGGCTTCTCATTATGGATGAGCCGACCACCGCGCTTACCCGCACCGAGGTATCGGGATTGTTCTCCGTTGTCGAAGGATTGCGGTCCCAGGGGATCGCGTCGCTGTTCGTGAGCCACAAGCTTGACGAGGTTTTCGAGATTGCCGAGCGGGTAACCGTTCTGCGCGACGGTAAAAAGATCGGCACCTACCCGGCGGGCGAACTGGACGACACGAAGCTCACCTTTCTGATGACCGGAACAAATGTGGAATACCATCCGTACGCCGGTGCGGTTTCGGGCACCGAAACACAACCCGTTCTCGAAATCCGGAACCTCAGCAAAAAGCACAATTTTGCCGACGTCTCGTTTACCGTGAATCCCGGCGATGTGCTGGGAATCACCGGGTTGCTCGGTTCCGGACGAACGGAACTTGCGCTTTCGCTTTTTGGCATGAACAGACCCGATTCGGGTACGGTACTCCTGGACGGGAAGCGCCTGAACGTGCGTTCGGCTCCGGTGGCCGCCGCCGCCGGTATCGCGTACGTTCCGGAGAACCGGCTGATCCAGGGGCTGGTGATGCCGCAGTCGGTAGGAAAGAACATCGTTATGAATACCGTACGCCGTTTGCTGGACCGCTTCGGGCTCATCGACCGGAATCGGTACCGAGACGAGGTTGACCGATGGATTCGGGAACTCGGTGTCAAGGTGCCTTCTCCCGAAGCGGCGGTTCGAACGCTTTCGGGCGGGAACCAGCAGAAGGTCGTCCTCGCCAAGTGGATTTCGACAAACCCGCGTGTATTGATACTGGACGGGCCGACGGTGGGAATTGACGTGGCGGCAAAGAGCGCGATTCATACGATCATTCGGGGACTGGCCGAGCGCGGAATCGGAATCATCATCATCTCCGACGAAGTCGCGGAGGTATACGGCAACTGCAATCGAATCCTGGTAATGCATCGGGGACGGATCATCCGGGAATTCGACGTTGCGCACAGCACCATGGCGGAGATCGCCGAAGCGGGGACGGGAATATGAAGCGAATATGGAAAATGCACGAAACGTACGTGTTTCTGGCGATACTCGTCTTGAGTGCGGTAATCACGGCGATCAACCCGAATTTCTTCTCTGCCGAAAACTTTTTTGACCTTCTCAACAGCTACGCATTTCTTGGAATCCTGGCGGTTGGAATGCTGGTCGTACTCGTCTCCGGCGGTATCGACCTTTCGTTTACCGCCGTAGCGACGGTGGGAGAGTACCTGATGGCGATCTTCATTACCCGGCACGGCGGGAATATGGCGATAGCCTTCCTGATGAGTATGGCGATCGGTGTTGCGCTGGGGATGCTCAACGCCGTACTGATCTACTACTTCGACATCCCGGCAGTCATTGCAACCATCGGTTCGCTGAATGTCTTTTACGGGCTGCTGATCGTCTTTTCCGGCGGGAAGTGGATCTACACCCTCCCGACGTGGTTCCGGGACTTTGCCCAGACGAAGGTTATCAGCTTTGCCAACGCGAGCGGCGCGGTCTACGGGATGGCGACGGTCGCGCTCATCTGGATAATCGTAATTGTGGCGGTGACGCTGTTACTGCGGTATACGGTCCTGGGCAGAACGATCTATGCCGTCGGCGGGTGCGGTTTTGACAAAAGCGCCGCAACGCGCACCGGGATCAACCTGTTGCACGTCAATCTCTTTGTCTACGGCCTCATGGGTTTTCTTGCCGGAACCGCCGGCGTTGTTCAGGCGCTTCAGGTGCAGACGGTCGCCCCCAACAGTATTGTGGGGAAAGAACTCAACGTGATTGCCGCGGTTGTTCTGGGCGGCGCAAGCCTCGCCGGCGGCCGCGGGACTATTACCGGTACCCTGTTAGGCGTCGCTCTCCTCGCAATACTGAGTAACGGGCTGACCCTCATGCGGGTTTCATCGTACTGGTTCGACGTGGCAATCGGAATCGTCATCATCGCGAGCGTCAGTGCAAGCGCGATCCAGCAGAAACGCAAACACCGCTACGCGATAGACGTTTCGACCCCCGCGGAGGTGACCGCATGAGCCGGATCAAGGACTTGCAGAGCCGGGCGAACCTGAAAAACAACGAGTTTGTCGTCCTCTTTCTGATCATAATCGGCGTGCTGCTGCTGATGTGGGCGTTGAATCCTTCGCGCTTCTTTCAGCGGGGAAACCTCCAGTCGATGGCGTTCCAGATGCCCGAACTCGGGCTGCTCTCGCTGGGGATGATGATCATCATGGTTACCGGCGGCATCAACCTTGCCGTCGTCTCGACGGCAAACCTCGCGGGAATTGTAGCCGCACTCGTCATGCAGAGCTCCGGTGGTAACGGGGCGATGATACCCGTCGCAATTGTCGCGGCACTGGCGGTGGCGGCGGTTGTAGGGCTGGCAAACGGAGCCCTTGTCGCGTGGGTCGGCGTGTCGCCCATCCTGGCTACCCTGGGAATGATGACGCTTCTGAACGGGATTTCGATCGTCCTTACCAAAGGGTACGTAATTTCCGGTTTTCCCGACGCGTTCCAGTGGATCGGAAACGGCGTGGTACTGGGAATCCCGGCGCCGATGGTGCTCTTTCTTCTTACGGCGGTGGGGATCGGAACGCTCATGAATCGCTCTGCCTTCGGATTCGAGCTCTATATGCTGGGTACAAACGAAACGGCCACCCGTTTTTCGGGAATCAACGTCAACCGGGTGCTGATCCAGAGTTACGTGCTCAGCGGCCTGTTGAGCGGGCTTGCCGCACTGGTGATGATTTCGCGCTTTAACTCGGCCAAATCCGATTACGGACAGTCGTATCTTCTGGTGACGGTTCTGGCGTCGGTACTGGGGGGAACCAGCGTGTACGGCGGGTTCGGTCGGGCGCTCGGTCTGGTCCTGGCGCTGGTAATTCTGCAGATCGTTTCAAGCGGATTGAACCTTCTGCAGGTGAACGCGTTCATGACGCGGGCGATCTGGGGGCTCATTCTTGCGGGCGTCATGATCGTCAACTACTACCGCAGTCGCGCGCGGATCCGGGTCCGGTAGAAAAGCCGGCGGTTTTTTCGGATATTTATAAGATCACCTGCGCCCGATGAGCGCAGACATACTTTTGGAGGAACATTTTGAGTAAGCAGGACAACAAGGCGATCAAGCCGGAACTGAAGCAGCTGATCGTCGATACCGGTCTGGATATGATCCGGAAAGGGATGACCGTCGGTACGTGGGGTAATATTTCGTACCGGGACCCCGAGACCGATCTCGTCTATATCAGCCCCAGCGGGATGAACTACACCAGTGTGCGAAGCGAGCACATCGTCGTGATGACCACCGATATGGAAATTATCGACGGTTACACCGAGCCGTCGGTCGAGAAAAACATGCACACCGAAGTGTACCGGTGCCGGAAAGACGTCAACGCCGTTATCCATACGCACCCGATCTATTCGACCGTTTTCGGAGTTATCCGTGAATCGCTGCCGGCGGTGAGTGAGGACTTTGCACAGATCGTCGGTGCGGAAGTCCATAATTGTGCGACGTACGAACTGCCCGGTTCGGCTGAGCTCGGGAAAGCGGCGGTTGCGGCACTGGGTTCAAACAACGCCGTTCTGCTTCCCAATCACGGAGCGCTTTCGGTTGGACCGACCATGGAAATCACGATCAAAGTGAGCCTGGTACTGGAAAAGAATGCACAGATCTATATCTTCAGCAAACTCCTGGGGACACCGCACCTCTTTGCTCCGCAGGACATCGAAGCGATGCAGGAATTCGCGCGGAATCAGTACGGAAAGATAAATCGGGAGCTGACGGAATAGCCGGCGGGGCGTGATACGGTCGAGATCGATATGTTGACAAGAAAACAATGATATGTGATAATTCACACACAAACTGTTGTTAGCTGTCAATTGATTGAGATATTTATCACAGAACAACGTCCATATTGGAATGCCGGGGTATATCCGGGTTTGGCGGCGGAAGGAGAGAACACGTGCTTGTTTCATTTGAAAACCGGACGGTAATCGTAACCGGAGGGTCGCGCGGTATTGGAGCGGCGATCAGTCGCGGTTTTGCCGACGCCGGCGCGAATGTCATTGTCAACCACCTGCCCAACGATCCGGATACCCGCGGTTTCGCGGAAGTTGAATCACTGGTAAAGGAGAGCGGCGGAACGTGCGTCTCCGCTCCCGGAGATATTACCGACGCAACGGTATGTGAGAATCTCTGCCGCCGTGCGGTAGACGACTACGGAAGGCTGGATATCGTGGTGAACAGCGCCGGTTTTACCCGGCCGGTTACCGCAGCCGAGACGAGTGATGAATTGTGGGACGCGGGTCTCCGCGTGAATCTCACGGCGGCGTTCTATCTTGCCCGCGCGGCTATCGCTCATATGACGCAGAAGACCGGCGGAAGGATCGTTTTCATCAGCTCCTCCGGCGCAATCACCGGTGGTGGCGGCGCGGCGTTTTACTCGGCGGCAAAAGCGGGGGTCAACGGCCTGGTACGCTCCCTCTCCAAGGAACTTGCACCGAAAGGGATCACCGTAAACGCCGTCCTTCCCGCGCTCATCGATACGGAACTCCTCCGGGGGCGCCACAACGATCCGGAAAAACGGAAAGCGCTTATTGACCGGATTCCGGTAGGACGGCTTGGCCTGGCCGAAGATGTAGCAAACGCCGTTCTCTTTCTTGCATCGGACCAGGCCGGATTTATCTGCGGACAGCACCTGATCGTCGACGGTGGGTCGACGTATAAATAGCGACTATCATTTCGAAACATACGGGAGGATTTTACGATGGAAAAAGCTGAACGGGACAAGTTGATCAAACGGGCTTATGAACTCGGATTTCAGTACGAACGCGACTATCGCGGTTGCGCACAATGTGCGATTGCCGGAATGTACGATGCAATGGGCATCAAGAACGACGCGGTCTACAAAGCGGGCAGCGGTCTCGCAGGCGGCGGCGGTGAGTGCACGACGGGGAACTGCGGCGGATATACCGGCGCATCAATGGTACTCGCCTCGTTTTTCGGGCGGACCAAAGAGAAAGAGGCGACCGAAGACGGCCGGGCCGACAAGTACGTATCGTTCCGGATGACCCGTGCGGTTCATGACAAGTACGTAGAAAAATACGGCAGTGTAATCTGCTCGGGCGTTCAAAAATCGTTGTACGGCGGGCGTTCGTTTGATCTTCGCGACGACGACCAGAAGCAGGCGTTCCGGGATGCCGGCGCACACCACGACGACGACAAGTGCTGCATGGCCGTTGGCGACGGAGCCAAATGGGGAATGGAAATCCTGCTGGACGAACTGGACGCCCAGGGTCTGACGCTGGACGATTTTCGCGACGAAAACGGAAACCAGAAGGTTTAAGGAGCATATCGTGCCGGAAGTCGATAGCGAGGGAAAACAGTACAAAGCCGATATTCCCGCCAAATCCGAACTCTTCTACCTGAAAGGGTCAAACGAACTCGGATGGGGAATGAAAAATCGTCTCGCCCGCGTATTCAATCCCGCGGACGGGAGAACGATCATGCTGGCGATCGATCACGGGTACTTTCAGGGTCCGACCACCGGCCTGGAGCGAATAGACATCGATATCATGCCGCTGGTACCCCACGCGGACACGCTGATGCTCACCAGAGGAATCCTGCGAACGATCGTGCCTCCGTCGGTAACAAAACCGATCATGATCCGTGCCTCCGGCGGGCCAAGTGTGCTCAAAGAGCTCTCGGATGAGAACATCGCGATGGATATTGAGGACGTGATTCGTATCGGCGCGTGTGGTACCGCAATTCAGGTGTTCATNGGTGGTGAGTTNGAGTCACGAAGCGTCATCAATATGACCAGACTGGTAGACGCGGGGCTGCGCTACGGAATCCCGACGATGGCCGTTACCGCGGTTGGCCGGGATATGGAACGGACGCCGAAATATTTCCGTCTTGCGACCCGGATGTGCGCGGAGCTTGGCGCTCAGATCATCAAGACCTACTACACCGACGAGGATTTCGAGACGGTCACCGCGGCGTGTCCCGTTCCGATCGTCATTGCCGGCGGGAAAAAACGTCCGGAGATGGATGCACTCGAGATGGCGTATCGTGCCATTGATCAGGGTGCGGCCGGTGTGGATATGGGCAGAAATATTTTTCAGTCCGATTCGCCGCAGGGAATGATGCAGGCAATACACGCCGTCGTTCACGGAAACGCGAAGCCGAAAGAGGCGTTTGACGTATATCGCGCAGTACGCGACGAGGAGAAGAAGTAATGGCAGCTATGCTTTACCGGGATAAGCACAAGGAAAAGGTAGAGGAGTTTCTCCTGGTCTGTAACATACTTGCGGACCGGATGTTCGTCACGAGTCACGGCGGGAACCTGGCGTACAAGCTGGAAGAGGATGTCTATCTGATCACGCCTACGCGGCGGTACAAGAATATTCTCGTTCCCGAGGATCTTGTATTCATCAATATCAAGGGCGAAGTACTGGAGGGAGAGCGGGAGCCAACCGGCGAGATGCCGATGTATCTGAATCTCTTTATGGAACGCCCGGACATCATCTCTGCGATCCACTGCCATCCGGTGTATACGAACGCTTTCACGATCATGAAGGGGACGAATTGGTTGATGCGGCCGCTCTACCCGGAGCTGATACTTGAAGCGGGACCGATACCGGTGGTACCCTACGGCGAGCCGCTGTCGCAGGAGCTGGCGGACAATTTCAAGCCGTTTCTGCAGAAGTACAACACTTTCCTGATGGAAAATCACGGGTTGACGGCGATCAGCCGGTCGGACCTGTTGCGTTTGATGCATATCGTCGACATGGTCGAGGTGAGCGCGGTGGCGATACTGTCTGCACTGGCGGTGGGTGAGATCAAAGAGATACCACGGCATGAAGTGGAGAACCTGGCGCGGACGATGAAGACGCGGGAACTGCCGATGATCGGTGCTCCAGGCGCGAACGAATCGATCGTGGAACTGTTTTACTCGAATTAGAGAGGGCAGAATGCATACGTACCTGAGTCTTGATATCGGAACGACGGGAACAAAGGTGGCGCTCGTTGCCGCTGATGGACATACGATTGGTGACGCGTACACCGAGTACACGATTGATTCACCGGTGGCCGGATTTGCGGAACAGGACTCAGGAGCGTGGTGGCGTGCAGTCGTAGACGGCTGCGCCGGCCTCCGCGCTGCCTTTCCGAAGGATTTTGCCGCCGTCGCGACCGTTGGAATCTGCGGTCAGATGCATACGCACGTCTATCTCGATGCAAGCGGTGCGCCTCTGCGACCGGCAATCACGTGGATGGATCAGCGGGCTCAGAAGATCGTCGATCAGATGAATGCGGACGAATCGATCGCCAACCTTGTCATGGCGGAAACCTCGAATAACCCGACCCCTACGTATACCGCCCCCCAGGTCCGCTGGATTCAGGAAAATGATCCCGAAATCTGGGATAAGACCGAGCATATTCTGGTAGCGAAAGATTTTATCAAATACCGCCTCACCGGAGAGATGACGACCGATTACTCGGAAGCAAGCGGTACGCTCCTGTTTGACGTGGCCAACAAGCGCTGGTCGAGTCCGATGTTCGATCTGTTCGGAATCCGACGGGAGATGATGCCGTCGGTCGATCGTTCCGCATCGGTGATGGGAAAAATCACCCCGGAAGCGGCGCGGCTGACCGGTCTTGCCGTGGGAACGCCGGTGGCGAACGGGAGTTCCGACAACTCCGCGGCGGCGCTGGGTGCAGGAATGAGCAATGCGGGGCAGGTGACCCTGATCATCGGCACAGCCGGTGTGGTCAGCGCCTGCTCGGACAAGCCGTTACCGGACCCGGCCCACCGGGTACTCTGCTGGAATTACTGCCTCGACGACCGGTGGATCAATATCGGNGTCATGCAGACCGCCGGCGAATCACTGAACTGGTTCAAGAACGCGTTTGATTCCGGTGACGCGCAAAAAACGACCGGCGATATCTTTTCGACCTATAATCAGGAGACGTCGACCGTTCCCGACGGCTGTGACGGATTGCTCTTTCTGCCGTACCTGAACGGAGAGCGGAGCCCGTACTGGGACTCGTTTGCCCGCGGCGTATTCTTCGGAGTCAACCTGCATACGACCAAAGCGCACTTCGTGAAAGCGATTATGGAGGGAGTCTCCTTCGCGTTGCGGAACAACATCGAAACGGTCGAGTCGCTGGGAATGGCGATTGACCAGGTGCAGGCCGTTGGCGGCGGACTGAAAAGTCCGGTGTGGCTTTCGGTCCTGTCGCAGATTATGCGCCGCCCCATCCATACCGTCGCCTCACCCGATACGGGAAACGTCGGCAACGCGATCATCGCGGGCCTTGCCACGGGCGAGTTTTCCTCTGCCGATGAAGCTATCGGGCGGTTTGTCTCGATAGACAGGACGGTGGATGCCGAACCAAGCGACGTATACGAGAAGCGTTACAAACACTTTCTGGGGTTGTATTCCGATCTGCAGAACCGGTTCCGATCGTACGCCGGCGGCGTGTAAGCGGTTGCCGGCACTCAGACTTCGGTAACGACAATTCCTCGCGACTGAAAGGGTTCTTTCTCTTCATCAGACAACGGACCGCCGGTGATAACCATCTCGAAATCGCCGGCTTCAGCAAAAAAGGTACTGAAGACGCGCCCGATCTTCTGTGAATCCACCAGCAGATACCGCTTCAGACTCGATCGCATCGCTTCCTGCTTTATCGACACTTCGCACGGGTTGGAACACGTGACGCCGAGGTTTGCCTCAATCCCGTTCGCCGAAAGAAACGCCTTGGTGATTCGGGTGCGGCTGAGCAGCTGGACCGCTTCCGGGCTTTCGAATACGCCCGAATCGGGATGCAGCCGACCGCCAAGGAGAATTACCTCGTGCTCATGATCGGTGCCCAACCCGCACAGGACGTTCGTACTGTAACAGACGACGGTTATGCGGGATTCCCGGGGTAACGCACGAACGAGATATTCGGTGGTAGTACCGGCGTCGACAAAAACGACGTCACCCGGTTCGATGAGGGTAGCCGCAAAACTTCCGATTTTCTGCTTTTCGCTTGTGTTTTTGTTGTGTTCGTCGTCCAGGCGGTATTCGTCAAACGAACCGGTTGCCTGCGGGCGCCTGCCGGTGAAGACGGCGCCGCCACGAAAGAGGCGAACCTGGTGTTCCCGTTCGAGGTATCCGACATCCCTGCGGATCGTCATATGGGAAACGCCGAAACGGGCGGCCAGCTCCTCTATGGAAGCTGACCCTTTCTCCTGCAGCTGTTTCAGTATTCCGGTTATGCGCGTCGTTCTGTTATTCACCCCAAATCCTTTTCAGAGATGATGATACCGGTTACCCATCCCTCATTCAAGGTGCGGTTCGCATACGGCGGAACGACGGACAAACGCCGGACTACTTTTTCATGTCGAATTTCATCCGNTCGATTACGTCGTTCTGCAGTTCCCGGTTCAGCGGGGTGAAAAACGCGCTGTATCCGGCGATGCGTACCATGAGATCGCGATACTCTTCCGGATTGTTCTGGGCTTCCACGAGCGTATCATCATCCAGGACGTTGAACTGGATGTGGTACTGATTGTTCCTGAAGTGCGTCTTCACCAGTGCCAGCGCGCGGTTTCTTCCCTCTTCGGTGGTCAGCGAATCGGCGCCGAGTCGCATGTTGAAGATCGNCCCTTTCTGGAACCAGATACTGGGCAGTTTTGCCTCNGAGTTGATAACGGCCGTGGGGCCGTTCTGCTCGGANCCGTTTGCCGGTGATACGCCGTTATTTACCGGCGCTCCCGCTTTCCGACCGTTCGGCAGCGCTCCAACCGATTTCCCGAATGCAACGTTCCCCGTTACCGAACTCAGGCTCAGGGAGAATGTCGCGGGAATCGGACCTTTCCCGAATCGTGAGCTTTTGAAATCGTTGTGGTAGGTGGAACCGAGAAACTCGTCGATTTCGACGGTCCACTGGTCGGCGTAGTCGTCATCGTTCCCGAATTTCGGAACCTTGTTGATGAGCATCTGCCGGATTTCGGGACCCGACGGTTCGGTTGACTCATCGGTAAAATCCGTTTTCATCGCGTGGATGAGCTGATCGGGAGAGAGGACCTTTTTGTCAAAGAGGGCGTACTCGATAGCAGCGAACGAGTCGCCGACCGAGACGGCGCCGGCAGTCGGGCCGCCGTCGGCGGTGTAACGGGCGCCGCCTTCGATAAGAGATTTGCCCCGTGCGATGCAGTCGTGAACCAGTGACGAACGAAAAGCGTTCTGGTCGTGCAGAATGTGCATCTCGTCACTGATGTGTTCGACAATCACCTGCAGCTCCATGAAGTAATGGAGCTGGCGCTGGTACGCTTTCATGATCTCGCGCGAGTTTTTGAAGGTGGTAAGATCCCCGTCGCCGGGAAGAAGCGTCACTCCGGTGGACGGATCAGTTCCGTTGTTGATGGTGATCTCAAACACCTTTGCGAGGTTCAGCCACGAGCCCTTTGCGGCAAAATCCCACTTGCCGGGAACAGACGCTTCGATGCAACCGACCGGCGCCCACGTGTACAAGTCCTCTTTTGCGACGCCCATGTTCTCCAGTATCCGCATGACGCCGGGGTCGCTGTAGAGCGCGGGCTGCCCGCCCTGGTGCTTGTTGACGACCTCCAGTGCGCGATGCATGAATGTGTCCGGCGTACCTTCGAACCACTTCAGTGAGACCGATGGTTTGGTAAGCCCCATCTCGGCGGTGGCGTCCAGCACGATATGGGTGAGTTCGTTTACCGCGTCTTTTCCGTCAAAGGTCTGTCCGCCGATCGCGAGGTTTTCCGCAAGGTGATACCCGGGGAAATATTCGCTGTCCGGCCAGGAACGGAGTTTGTTTATCTCGTTCGCTTTGACAAAAAACGACTCAACCAGTTCCAGAGCAAACTCGCGCGTGAGGACGCCGGCGTCAATATCACGCTGATAGAAGGGCATGAGATACTGGTCAAAGCGGCCCAGGGAGATTGCGTGGCCGTTTGTTTCAATCTGGAGGATAAGCTGGATGAACCAGACCGTCTGAATCGCCTGCCAGAACGTCTGGGCCGGTTCCGCGGGAACCCTGCGGCAGTTGTCCGCCATCGTGGCCAGCTCCTTTTTGCGGGCCGGATCGGTCTGATCACGGGAGAGAATGTCGAGATGGGCGGCAAAGCGATTGGCAAAGGTGATGACCGCTTCGTTGGCGGTTACGACCGCTTGAAGGAACCAGTACTGAGAAATCGCACCGGGTTCGGTAAGGTCGAGCTCGGAGAGTCGTTTGCGGGCTTGCGCGATAACTCCGTTCAGCCCCTCCCGGAGAACCATCTCGTGATCCGGAAGAACGTTCCCCAGTCCGGCGGCGGCACACCACGTGTCATCGATGGCGTTGATTTCCCAGGCAACACGCGCCTGTTCCGGAAGCTGGCTCCAGACGTTCCTGATCAGCGTCTTGTTCTGCCAGTAATCGATCGTTTCCAGGATCTGGTTTTTTGCCTCTTCGGTGTAGGAGAACTGGTCACAGGGGCGTTGCATGAAGTGATACGGTTCACCGGCGAACTCGCTGACAATCCAATCGGTGGAATATTCGGGGAAAACCGGAGC
>JGI10211J34971_10000983_pt1 | contig 23723 bp, 19 predicted proteins | sample Etolagsediment_FD_34971 | JGI IMG/M metagenome (IMG submission 34971)
TTCAGATAATTGCCATAGGATGCTCCGGTTTCTTCCAGCAGCTTTCGCCGACTTTCCAGCAGAAGGAAGGCCTGCATGTTCAGTTCTTCATTCTCTTTGGGTGTCAGGGAAGGTTCCAGCTTGTCCAGTTGCTCGTAAATTTCGTTTTTCAGTACCAGATAGTCCTGCCGGTCCTGAATCAATTCATCGTTGTCCAGGTTGACCCGTAGAATTTCGTTTCGTCGCTGAAGTGCAACTTTGGTGTCCGCCCGGCTTTTCCTCAGCGTTTCCCGCCTGGACTGAAGCCACAGGCCTGCTTTACGGGTGAGCCCCATCATGGTGATGCGCCTTTGGGTGAGCTCAAAATCCTTCTCAGTCTGGTTGGCGCGTGTTTCAAGCAATTGGGTGGTTTTTGCCGCCTGTTGCTCTTTTGAATCGAGATCAATGAGGGTTTTGGAAAGGGCTAGGTTTTCTTCGCCCATTTTACGCAAAAAATCCCCGGCTTTGGGCCAGTCATTTGCCGCCATCTCTTTCAGGGATTCCTGGGCCTGCCGTAGTTCAATAAAGCCCACATCATTCTGTCGGCCTTCCCGCACCGATTCCCAGGTCTTGATTTGAGCTTCCAGGCGGTTGACTTTTCGTGAAATCAGCGCCTGCTGGTTCTGGGTAATCGTCAACGCTCTCTTCGCCAGCGCCACTTCCTGGTCCGCCGCTTTTAGCTGGGCTTGAAGGGCAATCTGCTGGGCGCGAAGGCTGGTTCGTCTGGCGCGAATGAGGCGAGGCGATTCGTCTTTGGGTTTGGGGCGGGCCAGTTTCTCCTGCAGCTGGGCCAGCATTTGTTCATATTGGGCAATGCTTTGACGCAATTGGGCCGGCTGTTTGAGAACGTCCCGCAACTTCTTTTGTTTGAGTTCGAGCTGTGTCTGAGCCTCCGCCAGTTGCGTTTGCAGGCTGGCGATCTCCCCCTCGATCTCCCCCAGGGCCATGGCCTTGGCCCGCTCTTCCACCGCGGCTGCTCGAACCGGCTTCATCGCGCCCTTGGGCAAATCAGACGGTTTTGGCAGCTCTTCCAGTGCCTGCGTGTATTGGTTCATGTCAGCAAGGGCTTTTTCACGGCGCTCAAGAGAATCGATGGCTTTTTGGTAAAAGGAGATAATCCGCTGTTTGGATTCGGGTGTCAGGTTTGGCGCGTTATTGGCTATTATAATTCGTTCTTTCAAGGCTTCGGCCGTCAACTCCGGGAGGGCATCCGCTGAGACCGGAACGCTTTTTTTATGGTCCGGGGTTTCGGCCGAAACACACAGGGCCGGTTTTTCACTGACAAAAAGGAGAAAAAACCCAAGAAAGATCCACAGAATTTTAAATTTCCGCCGATACCCACGGAAAGAAAAGCCTACACCGGTTTTCCCTTGCTGTTCGATCATATTTTGAGACATGCAATTTCACCTATTCGTTTGGAAATTTTTGAACAAAGCCTTGATCATCATTGATTCAGAATCACCAAAGTCCCTGAAGAGACGCCATGTGGGTTCGGCCCGGGACCTTTGTAATGAGGTTCAACTCCAGACCATACGTTGGGCGGTGATGGTTGTCAACCGATTGGTAAAAAATTCACAAGCGTGCTATCATCAGGACCCGGGCACTTTTAATGCGCCCGGTTTTTCCTTCACATTCAAGACCCGTTTGTTGTATATAAAACCCGGTGTTGAACCACAATGGTTCATCGCCCAGAATACGGGAGAATTCCTATGAGCACCTATACCGTTCATTTCCTGCCTGCGGACCGGACCGTCAATGTGGACGACGGCGCCACCATTGCGGAGGCGGCCCAGCAAGCAGATGTTTTTATCACCAATCTCTGTGGTGGCGAAGGAGTCTGTGGCAAATGCCGTGTGCAGGTGGCCAAGGGCCGGGCCCAGGCCGAAGATCATGCGAAAGGTTTTTTATCCCAGGATCAGATCATGAAGGGATATGTGCTGGCTTGCCAGACTGAGATCCATGACGATCTGGAAATTATCATTCCGGCCGAATCCCGTATGGATGGGTCCAAAATCATGACCGGCGGGGAAAACCAGTCATTGTCAAAGATGGACCTCAATCCCATTGTCAAGAAGTCCTATCTGGCCCTTTCGGCCCCCACTATGGAAGACAACGTGCCCGACGTGGAACGAATATCCAGGGAACTTCGAAAAAGCTTAGGCTGGCATACCTTTGATATTCCTCTGGACTGCCTGCAGACCCTGTCTACGAAACTGCGTGAAAACGACTGGAAAGTGACGGTGACGGTCGCCAAACACGGGGAAAATTATCGAATTCTGCGAATTGAGCCTTTCGATACGGCCCGGTCCCATTACGGTTTGGCGGTGGACGTGGGGACCACCACCGTGGTGGCCCAACTGCTCGATTTGAATACCGGCGTGGTGCTGGATGTGGAAGGTTGCCACAACAGTCAGGCCAGTTTTGGGGAAGACGTGATTTCACGGGTCATATTCGCCTGTGGCAAAGGGGGGTTGGACCCGGTTCAAAACGCAGTTGTCAAAAATATCAACACGTTGATCACCAGGCTTGTCAAAAAAAGGGGGATTTCCCCTGAAGAGATCGAAGTGATTGTGGCGGCGGGCAACACCACCATGAGCCACCTGCTCCTGGGGTTGACACCGTGCTCCATTCGCCTGGATCCCTATGTGCCCACCACCGATGAATTCCCTCAGATCCGGGCTTCCGAGATCGGTATTCGTATCAACCCCCGCGGCATACTGGAAGTCATGCCCTGTGTGGCCTCCTATGTGGGGGGGGACATCGTCGCGGGCGTGCTGGCAAGCGGCATATCGGAACAGGAAGCGGTAAAATGCCTCATCGATATCGGTACCAACGGTGAAATCGCTATCGGGAACCAGGACTGGCTGGTGTGCTGTTCGGCGTCTGCGGGCCCCGCATTTGAAGGGGGGGGGACCCGTTGCGGCATGCGGGCTACCGATGGCGCCATTGAAAAAGTGCTCATTGAAAACGGTGAATTGACCTATGACACCATCGGGGGCAAAAAGCCCCGGGGAATCTGTGGTTCCGGCCTGATTGACTGCATTTACGAACTGGTCAGAAACAACATCATCGGCCAGGACGGCAAATTTGACCGGCAGCGGGAAGACGCCCGCCTCAGTTTTGAAGACGGCATTCCAGAATACATCATCGCCTACGCCCATGAAACAGAAACCGCGGCCCATGTGGTCATTACCGAATCGGACATCGACAATCTCATCAAGAGCAAAGGGGCGGTGTTTGCGGCCATAAAGTCTCTCATTGACTATATCGGGCTTGGATTTGACACCCTCGATACGCTGTATGTGGCTGGGGGCTTCGGCAGCTTTCTCAACATTCCAAAGTCCGTGGCCATCGGGCTTCTGCCCGATATCCCGCTGGAGAAAATCAAATTCATCGGCAACAGTTCCCTCACGGGAGCACGGGCCTGTCTGCTTTCAGAAGAAGCTTTTGAAACCTGTCTGAACATATCCAGGTCCATGACCAATATCGAACTGTCCACACATCAGCCCTTTACCGACGAATATATAGCCGCGCTTTTTCTGCCCCACACGGATGGCAAACTCTTCCCTTCGGTCACTTACGCCAAAAGTTGAAACCCGGGAGGTAAAAATGGATCGTAACGAAATCAAAGAAATCTTGGAGGGGTGCGAATTCTTCAAAGGTCTTGAGGAACCCTGCATCAAAAACATCATCGCTCTGTGCCAGGTGCAAAATTTTGAACCGGGAGAATACGTTTTCTCCCAGGGGGATTTCGGTGAATATCTTTATGTGATCGCGGAAGGACACGTCTCCCTGGAACGGTCCATGGACTTGGGGGCCCGCAAGGGAAATGCGGTGATCGGGCTTCTTGGGAAAAGGCCGGGTCATGGGATGCTGGTCCACCCTGTTGGGGCAACCCCACACGCTGATGAGTTCGGCCGTCTGCCGGAAGCCGACGACGGTGATCATTTTCAGGGGAACGGAGCTGAGAGAAATCATGTTGGACAACCATAAAATGGGATTCAGGATGATGGAAAGCCTCTGTTTCCTCCTTCGGGACCGGCTTCACGGCGCGCTGGGTGCCATGGAAAGAATTTGATATGGAAAGCAGAGAACGCATTGTGGACGATGATATTCGTGCCCAGGAAGCGGCCATGCTGGAAGATATTGAGGCCCGGCTTCAAGGTTTTGAAAAGGAACGGAAAAGCCTTATTCCCATGCTTCAGATGATCCAGGAACGGCATGCCTATCTGGCCCCCGATGCCCTTCAACTGGTGGCTGAGGCCCTCGAACTGGCACTGTGCGAGGTATATGGTGTGGCGACCTTCTATAACCAGTTCCGGTTTCACCAGCCGGGAAAACACCACATGAAGGTGTGTCTGGGGACCGCCTGTCATGTGCGGGGGGGCGATATTATCCTGGAGAATTTCGAACGAAAGCTGGGAATCGGTCATGGGGAAACCACCGAGGATCGTGAATTCAGCATTGAACGAGTGGCCTGTGTGGGGTGTTGTGCTCTGGCGCCGGTGGTAATTGTGGATGAGACGGCTCACGGCCACGTGGCGCCCAGCAAGGTGGAAGGGTTGATCCTGGGGTTTCAGATCGAAAAGGAAAAAGAGGCGCGGGAAAAGCAGGAAAATGGATCCCAACAATAAAGCGAATATCGAGAAGGCTCTTGCCGCCGTTTGTGAAAAGGCCCATGTGAAGAAAAAGGTGCTGGATAACCAGGCCATTCCCGTCATTCATATCGGCATGGCCACCTGCGGTATCGCTTCCGGGGCGCTGGAGACCCAATCGGCTTTTGAAGAGACCCTGGCCGAGCGGAACATTGAGGCCCGTATTCATCCGGTGGGGTGCATCGGTCATTGCTATGCGGAACCGGTGGTGATCATTGAAAACCCCGGTTTCCCTGCCATCCTTTACCACCAGGTGACCCCGGGAAAAGCCCGAATGCTGGTGAAATCCTTTCTGGAACAAGGGGACCCGCTTTTTGAGTATCTTATGGGAGCCATGGTTGAAAACGACATGATTCCCCAGGTCTGGGATTTTCCGCGGTTCAACATGGAAAAGCGCCTGGTCATGGAAAAGTGTGGCCGGGTGGATCCGGAAGAGATTGACGATTATCTGGTCCGTGGCGGGTATAGCGCTCTGGTCAAAGCCCTGCAATCCTCCCCTGAAAAAATTATCGAAGAAGTTAAAGCGGCCGGTCTGCGAGGGAGAGGCGGCGCGGGGTTTCCCACCGGTATGAAATGGGAACTGGCGGCAAAGGCGGAAGCGCAGGAGAAAACCGTCATCTGCAATGCCGACGAAGGGGATCCCGGGGCCTACATGGACCGAACCATATTGGAAAGCAATCCCCACCAGGTGCTGGAAGGGATCATTATCTGCGCCCGTGCCGGTCGGTGCGCAAAAGGCCATTGTGTATGTGAGAGCGGAATATCCTCTGGCTGTGAAAATGGTCAACCGGGCCATAAGCCAGGCCAAAGAAAGGGGGCTATTGGGGAATCAGATCCTGGGCAGCCCGTACAACCTGGATATCGAGGTTTTTCAGGGTTCAGGGGCCTTTGTGTGCGGAGAGGAAACGGCGCTGATTCAATCTATCGAAGGCCGGCGCGGCATGCCCACCTACCGTCCTCCTTTTCCCGTTCTAAAGGGGCTTTGGGGGCACCCCACAGTCATTAACAATGTCAAAACCTTTGCAACGGTCCCTTTTCTGGTGGCTGAAGGAGCGGATCGGTTTCGTGAAGTGGGGACGGAAAAAAGTCCCGGTACCGCCATCTTTTCCGTGGTGGGCAATGTGCGCCATGCAGGTTTGGTGGAAATCCCCATGGGTGTGGACCTGCGCACCCTGGTGTTTGACACCTGCGGGGGTATTCCCAACAAAAAGGCATTCAAGGCGGTTCAGATCGGCGGGCCTTCCGGAGGGTGCCTGCCATCGGATTTCCTGGATACCCCCATTGACTTCGACTCCCTGACCGAAGCCGGAGCCATGATGGGTTCCGGCGGCATGGTGGTCATGGATGAGGACACCTGCATGGTGGATGTGGCCCGCTATTTTCTGGATTTCACCCAGAAGGAATCGTGCGGCAAGTGCACCTTCTGCAGGGTGGGCACCCACCACCTGCTTGAAATTCTGGTTCGCATCACCAAGGGGGAAGGACGCGAAGGAGACCTGGAAATTCTGGAATCCCTCAGCGAAGACATCAAGGCGGGATCCCTTTGCGGTCTGGGAAAAACGGCCCCCAATCCGGTGTTGACCTCCCTTAAGTATTTCCGTGACGAGTATGAGGCCCATATTAAGGAAAAACGGTGCCCGGCGTGCATGTGCCGTGACCTGACGGCTTTTTATATTGACCTGGACAAATGCGCCCGGGGTTGCGATGCCTGTGTGGGGTGCTGTCCTGTTGAAGCCATTTTTACGACGCCAAATCGAAAAAAAGGGGTCGACCAGAAACTCTGCGTTAAATGCGGTGAATGCGTTACCGCATGCCCTCCGGAATATGATGCGGTTGTGAAAGTGTCGCCGCCGCATTTGGCACCCATTGTGGAAAGGCCGGCGGAAAAAGCGAAAAGCTAAAAGAGCAACATCATGATCACAATTGTTGTGGATGACAAAGAAATTCAAGTGGAAGAAGGGGCGAATCTTCTCAAGACCTGCCTTGAAAACGACATCTATATTCCCAACCTCTGCTACCTGGATACGCTGGAGCATCCTCCCGCTTCCTGCCGACTCTGTTTTGTGGAAATTGAAGGCCGCTCCGGGCCGGTCCCCGCATGCCAGATGGAAGTCACCAAAAATATGGTGGTAATGACGGATACATCAGCGGTACGGCGGCTGCAGCGAACCGCCCTGGAACTGCTGCTGTCAGTTCACCATGTGGACTGCGGCCATTGTTCTGCCAACAAGAAGTGTGAGCTTCAGAGAATCGCCCGTTTCTTGAAAGTGGGGCTTAAGCCCAAACGCCTGGAACGGTATCTGAAAGATCAGGAAATATTGGACGATCATCCATTTCTCATCCATTACCCCAACCGGTGTGTCCTCTGCGGCAAATGCGTTCAAGTCTGCCGCGAGGCCCACGGAACGCCTGCAATGGATTTCGCCGATCGGGGGTTTAAAACGCTCATCCGTTTTTATGGACAACAAACGTCAAACCCGGTTCCCTGTGAAGAATGTGGAAGCTGCGTGCGGTTCTGCCCTGTAGGGGCGCTCACCTTGAAAGCTGAGATGGATGCGAGTCAAAATTAAGAGCTTCAAAGAAGTGATGGCATGCTGAAGATCGGTACGCTCACGCTTAAAAACCGCCTCATTATGGCCCCCATGGCAGGGATCACCAATCCACCTTTCCGGCGAATCGTCAAGCGCATGGGAGCCGCTCTTGTGGTCACGGAGATGGTCAGTGCCGTAGGTATTTCCCGGCAGCACGAAAAGACCTTGCGATACCTGGTGAGTGACGAGCAGGAAAAACCCCTCTCCGTGCAGATATTCGGTGCGGATCCACAACTTATGGCCATGGCGGCGGAAGTCGCTATTGAAAGGGGTGCCGATGTGGTGGACATTAATATGGGGTGCCCCGCCAGAAAAGTGATCAAAAACGGCTCCGGCGGAGCCTTGCTTCGAAACCCGACTGCGGTAAACCAAATGGTGACCGCCGTCCGCAACGTTTGCACGGTCCCTTTAACCGTGAAAATACGGGCCGGGTGGTCGGCCGGGGAAGCTAATTTTCGTGAAATCGCCGGCATTATAGAGGATTGCGGTGCCGATGCCGTCACCGTCCACCCCAGGTTTGTCAAGCAGGGATTCTCCGGCCATGCGGATTGGCGTATCATTCAGGAAATAAAAGAGAAATTAAGCATTCCCGTGATCGGAAACGGCGATGTGTTTAAACCGGAACTGGCCCTTCAAATGCGCGCGGAAACGGGGTGTGACGGGGTGATGATTGGACGGGGAGCCCTGGGGAAACCTTGGATTTTCAGGCAGATTCTGGATCTTGAAAAGGGTCTGGAAGCACGTCCGCCGGAACTTTCCGAGAGAAAAGAGATCATCCTTTCCCATTTCACCCATCTCTCACAAATCATTGGTGATGACAGAGCCTCTAAATTGATGCGCGGCCAACTTTTGTGGTACACGAAGGGGCTGCCCCACAGCAACCGGTTTCGCGGCGCCTTCACGGGTATCAGGGATGTCCATACCATGATGGCGGCGCTGGACCACTATTTTGAAACTCTCATGGAAAACCAGGAAATGTCAGGAGATAACCCCCAATGAAAGTGATTTTGGCCAAAACCGCCGGTTTTTGCATGGGCGTGCGGCGGGCCATGGAAATGGTCATGGCCGAATCCAACAAAAAGGAAGGTCCCCTGTTTACTTTTGGCCCCCTCATTCACAACAAGCAGGTGCTGGACCTCCTTGAGGCCAAGGGCATAAAAGCCACAGACGATACCACGGGGCTCAACGCCGGGCGAATCCTGATTCGCGCCCATGGTATTCCGCCCCGGCAACGGGAGATGCTTCAGAATTCAGGACTTAAGGTCATTGATGCCACCTGCCCCAAAGTCACCCGGGTGCAGGCCATTATTCGACACCAGTCCAACAAAGACCGCTCCACCATCATCGTGGGTGACAAAGACCACGCAGAGGTGATCGGCCTGATGGGTTACAGCAAAAAACCTGCCCATCTGATCGAGAAGAAAGCGGATGTGGCAAATCTTCCGCAACTGGAAAGCCCCTTCGTGGTGGCGCAAACCACCCAGGATGCTGAAGACTTCAAGGAAATTGTCTCAGCTCTGAAGGGGCGGTTCCCGGACATTCAGGTTTTTGACACCATTTGTGACGCCACTCACGAACGCCAGGCGGAAGTGCGCACTTTCAAGAGCCAGGTTGAAGGGGTAGTTGTGGTGGGCGGTTATCACAGCGCCAACACCCAGCGATTGGCCAAGATCTCCGAAGAGGAGCATCTGCCCACTTTTCATGTGGAAACGGAAAAAGAGTTGCCCCGTGAGGCCCTTTCCCGAATGAGGGTTATCGGTCTTACGGCCGGTGCTTCCACCCCTCACTGGCTCATCAAAAACGTCATGCAGGAAATCGAAACCATTCAAGCCGAGAGGGAAACCCCTTTCGTCCACCGGGTCAAACAGGTTTTTCGGTTTCTGATGCTTAGCAACCTGGCCGCTGCCATGGGTGCGTTCAGTTTCGCCTATGCGGTTTTGCATCTTGCGGGCATAAAAACAGACCTGATCTTTCCGCTGATGGCAACCCTTTACATTTATGCCATGCATGTTTTCAACCGGTTTTTGGACAAAGGCGCGGCCTCCTACCACGATCCGGCTCGGGCCACGTTTCAAAAGCAGTACAGAGGCTTGTTGATCCTCATGGGATCCGTTGCACTGAGCATCTCTCTGATCTTGAGTTTCATAACAGGTTATGGAACTTTTATGGCCCTTGTGGGGTTGAGCCTTCTGGGCGTCGTATACAGCATTCCACTGATTCCCGAAAGTGCCGGAAATCGGTATCGATTTGTCAAAATAAAAGATATTCCCGGATCGCGAAGTCTGTCCGAAGCACTCGCCTGGGTGGCTGTAATGGTGCTTCTACCCCTTTTCAGTGGTTCACCGGGTCCGGTTTTGAGCGTTGCGGTGACAGCCATTGTGGTGTTTTCCTTCAGTTATGCCAGAGCGATTCTTTTCAGCTTGTTTCAACTCCAGGGAGATCTGATGGTCGGCACGGAAACCCTGCCCATTACACTGGGCGAAAAGCGAACGATCGCCCTTTTTAAAAGGATTCTTCTGTGCACGGCACTGCTTTTGGTGTGCAGTAGCCTGTCAGGCTTGGTGGGTTCGGTTTTTCTATTGATGCTGGTCCCCCTTTTGACGCTGTTTATGTGTCTTTACGCCTACGAAAAACAATGGCTTTCGCCCGGAATTGTTCTGGAAGGTCTGGTGGAGGGCAACTTTGTGATTGCAGGACTGCTGGTTTGGCTGTAAGGAGTTTTATGAATGGTCGCCGTCAGCGTTATTATCCCGACCTTCAACCGTGCTATCAAAACGGTCCGGGCCATTTCTTCGGTCCTCTACCAACGGTTTACGGACCATGAGATCATTGTTGTGGATGACGGTTCCACTGACCCAACAAACGAGGCGTTGCGCCAGTTCAAAGACCGCATTCACATTGCGGTCCACACCACCAATCGAGGGGTTTCCGCTGCTCGAAATACGGGGATCGCCGCGTCCACGGCACCCCTGGTCGCTTTCCTGGATTCTGATGACTACTGGCTACCTGAGAAACTAAGCGTGCAAACGGCGTTTTTTGATGAAAATCCTCATGCCATGATTTGCCAGACTGAGGAGACCTGGATCAGAAATGGAAAGCGCGTTAACCCACGAAACCGGCATTTGAAGCCTTCCGGCGATGTCTTTGAGCCCTCATTGGAACTTTGTCTGGTAAGTCCCTCATCGGTCATGCTCAAACGGGCGCTTCTCGAGGAAGTCGGTCTGTTCGATGAAGATCTGCCCGCCTGTGAAGATTACGATCTGTGGCTACGGATTGCCTGCCGTTACCCGGTTTTCCTGATCCGGCAAAGCCTGGTGGTCAAAGAAGGGGGCCACGCGGATCAGTTGTCCGCACGCTTTCCCGGCATGGACCGATTCAGGATCATGGCGCTGGTGAAGCTGCTTCAGGAAAGTCCTTTGAGTGAATCACAGCAAAAGACGGCCTTAAGGGAACTTCACCGAAAATGCCAAATTTACGGCACCGGCTGCCTGAAACGGGGGAAAAAAGCGGAAGGTGCCCATTATCTCAAACTTCCGTCAACTTTTGAGATGTTACAGGATAAAAAGCCATGTTTTTAACCCTGCTGGCCCTCATGGCGGCACTTCTCTGGTTCATCATTCTTCTGTTGCCCTGGCGACCCTGGTCCACCCGCGAATTTATGGACGGGGAACCGGATGACTGCCAAGAGGACTTGAGCAATATTACGGTACTTATTCCGGCGAGAAATGAAGAGAAAGTCATCCGGACGACCCTTATGGGGGTGATGTCTCAGGGAAAACATGTGAAAGTGATTTTGGTGGATGATCAGTCAGAGGATCAAACGGCGTTTATTGCCGAAGGAATGCTGGATAAAAATCTCAAAATCGTATCGGGCCGTCCCCTTCCCGAGGGGTGGAGCGGCAAGTTGTGGGCGCTTCATCAGGGATTTCAGCAAGTGGATACACCCCTGGTGCTTTTGCTGGATGCGGATATAGAGCTAAAGCCAGGCATCCTTTCAAAACTTCGTCGGGAAATGGTGACCCAACGGTTTCACCTGGTTTCCCTGATGGCGTATCTGCGTATGGTTTCCCCGTGGGAGAAGCTGCTCATGCCGGCCTTTATCTACTTTTTCAAGCTGCTCTACCCGTTTCGGCTTTCAAATTCGGCCTATCCCAGAGTGGCGGCGGCCGCCGGCGGGTGCATTCTGCTGAGAACCGACATGCTCAGGGCCATCGGTGGGTTTGACGCCATACGAGGGGAATTGATCGATGACTGCGCACTGGCCCGCAAGGTCAAGGCCATTGGCGGCCGGACATGGATCGGACTGACCCACTCCGCCATAAGCCTTCGCGCCTATGACCAGCCCGGTGTCATCTGGAAGATGGTGGCCAGGACCGCCTTTCACCAGCTGCACTATTCCAGCACCCTGCTGCTGCTGTTAACCGGTGTCATGATCCTCATGTTTGGGGTACCCGTTGCCGGACTCCTTTTTCCGTCGGTTGCGGCCGCCCTTATATCGCTTTGCGGTCTTACGGCCATGATGCTGGGCTACATCCCCACCTTGAAATTTTACCATCTGAGCTGGAAGTGGGCCTTTCTGATGCCGTTGATCGGATGGATGTTTCTGGCCATGACCTGGACCTCGGCCATCCGCTGCTGGCAGGGAAAGGGGGCCCAATGGAAGGGGCGGGCCTACCTTTGATTGTGGAATGCGGAATTCGGAATGCGGAATACCGTCTTGACACGGACCACTGGTTTTCCTACACTTCCCCCCAAAAATTATAGAGGCCTTTTATAAAGCGGGCCTTTTTTTGGAATCTCCCTTTACGGGTTTTATACTTCAATGAATATTGCAGCCCTTGTAGCTGAACGTCTCAACGAGACTTACTCGCTTCATCGCCGTTATATCAACCCTCAACTGGTCCGGGTGCTGGAGGTGATCGGGTACAATCGGAATTACGTCCGGGCCGGAGGGGCCCGACTGCTGGATGAACAAGGCCGGGAAGTGCTCGATTTTCTGGCGGGATTCGGTGTGTTCAACATCGGGCGGAATCATCCTCTGGTGGCAAAAGTCCTAAAAGATGTGATTGACATGGCGCCGGCCAGTATGGTGCAGATGGATGTGGGGATTCTGGCAGGCCTTCTGGCCGAAGCGCTGGCGAATCTGGCGCCGGGTGATCTGGATGCGGTCTTTTTCACCAATTCGGGAGCCGAAGGGGTGGAAGGGGCGCTCAAGATGGCGCGCCAGGCCACGGGAAAAAGCAAGATAGTCTATTGTGAAAGGGCCTTTCACGGGTTGACCCTGGGAGCCCTTTCGGTGAATGGGAATGAAGAATTCCGGGAGCGCAACGAACCGCTTCTACCGAACTGTATGCCCGTTCCTTTTAATAACCTCAACGCCCTCGAAATGGCCCTCTCCGGTGAGGATGTGGCGGCTTTTATCGTTGAGCCGGTCCAGGGGAAAGGGGTGTTTATACCGGATGAGAACTACCTTCCGGGTGCGCGAAGCCTCTGCGACCGATATGGCGCGCTGCTCATCGCGGACGAGGTCCAGACAGGCTTGGGGCGGACAGGCCGCATGTTTGCGGTGGATCATTGGAATGTGGTGCCGGATCTGTTGGTCATATCGAAATCCCTTTCGGGCGGATTTATTCCCGTAGGTGCCGTTATCACCCGGCGCGATATCCACGGAAAAATTTTTGACAGCATGGACCGGTGTTTTGCCCATTCCAACACATTCGGCCAGAACGATCTGGCCATGGCGGCGGGTTTTGCCACATTACATGTGATTGAACAGGAGAACCTGCTTCAACAATCATCCGTCATGGGGGCCTATCTTGAGAAAGGGCTTCACGAACTGGCCCGTCGGTATGAATTGATTCATGAAATTCGGGCTAAAGGTCTCATGATCGGCATTCAATTCGGAAAGCCAGGTTCCCTCTCGTTGAAAACGGGATGGAAGCTGCTTCATAAAATGAACGTGGACCTTTTCTGCCAGATGATCACCATGCCGCTGCTGGAGAAACACCGGATCCTGACCCAGGTGGCCGGGCATGGCCTTGACACGGTAAAAATTTTGCCACCACTCATGATTGAGAAATCCGATGCCGACCGTTTTCTGGAAGCCATGGACGACGTTTTGACCGATGCCCACAAATTTCCCGGATCCGCATGGACAACGATCAAAAACCTTGGGCTCCGAACGGCCAAAACCGCATGAAACAAGCCCCCAAAAAGCGGGAGTATTTTCTGAACCTGCTCTGGCGCCTGGTCAGCCATCATCCCGGCTTGCTCATTGTTTCAGGACTGGGACTGGCACTGATTTCCGCCCTTATTTCCCTCTTTTTTCTCCACATGAACAGCAATCAGGACAACCTGGTATCGCCCTCAGTTCCCTTTCAGAAACGGTATCTGGAAAACCTTGAAAATTTTGGAGACCAGGAATATCTCTTTGTGGTCATTCAGACCGGTGGGACCGAGGAAGGAAAGAAACAGGCCATCCAATTCGCCGAGGAGCTGAATGCCCGCCTGCTGAAGCACCCGGATCTCATTCAGGCGGTCTATTACCGAATTTCATCCGAAGATCTGGGAGACGGGGCGCTGCTTTTCGCTTCTCCCGAAGAGGCTCGAACGCTTTCGCGTATTATTTCCTATCTGGCGCCCTATTTGGATCGGTGGGTTCAGGATGGTTCTCTGAGCGGCTTTTTTACCATGATTTCAGAACTCTTGAGCGGACAGGGTTCGGAAGGCGGAGGACGGAAGACGGAGGTCGGAAGGGGCGCGGTCGATATGGATCCGGCATTGCTGGGGCAAGCCCTGGGGTTCCTGGATGGTCTTCTGGCGAAAGTGAATGAAATGCTTTCGGGTAAAAGCCCAGACGGTCCGCTGTTTGATCTCAGTCAGGGTCAGGGCGAATATTTTTTTTCCGGTGCCGGACGGCTGTTGGTCATGCGCATCCTGCCCGCCAAGGATTTCGGCTCCTTGGGTGTGATCGGCGAGCCGCTTGCTGCGGTGCGCCAGGCCATTGAAGTCATGCGACCGGATTTCCCCGGCCTGACGGTTGGCCTCACCGGAAGGCCGGCGCTTCAGGCAGACGAGATGGAGACCACGAACCGGGACATGACGCGCGCGGCCATCATTGCCGTGCTGCTGGTGGGAGTTCTGTTCATGATCGTCCTTCATGGATGGCTCAGGCCGTTTTTGGTGCTGCTGTCCCTGGCCATGGCCACGGCGTGGAGTTTCGGGTTTGCCACGGTCACCGTGGGAGAATTGAACCTGTTGTCTGTTATTTTTGCCCTGGTGCTGGTGGGGATCGGTGTGGATTTCGGTATTCACGTGGTGATGCGCTATGTGGAAGCACACGGGAAAGGGCTTGGGGTGGTGGACGCCGTTCGCGCGTCTTTGTTTCGAACCGGCCCCGGCGTTTTTGTTGGGGCTATTACATCGGTCTGCGCTTTCTATTCGGTTCTGGGGTCTGATTTCATCGGCCTGGGGCAACTGGGGCTCATCGGCGGCACCGGTGTACTGTTTTGCCTGCTTTCCATGCTGGTGGTACTGCCCGCCATGCTGCTGGTGGCCGGTAAAAAAAACCTTTTTCCTTCCTCAATGCCCCGAATTACAGCCATGCCCCTGTTGGAGCGGTTCTTCAAATATCCGAAAGGCGTGCTGGTGTTTCTGCTGGTTTTGACCCTTCTGGCGCTTCCCGGGCTTTTCAAGGTGCGCTTCAATTACAATTTGCTGGAACTTCAGGCTCGGGGGCTCGAATCCGTGGAATATGAAAGGATTCTGATTGAAACCGCCGATGAATCCACCTGGTATGCCATTGTTTCCGCCAAAACCCTGGATCAAGTCAAAGTGCTGACGAAAAAGTTCATGGCCATCCCCTCCGTGGCTGGGGTGGAGAGTGTTCTCGATTTCATTCCCACCCGGCAGGAAGAAAAGTCCGCCCAATACCGGAAAGCCGCCAAAGCCCTTGGAAATGTGCCGGACCAGCTGCCGCCGGAACATCCCGTCACTGCCAAACAGCTTAAGACAGCGCTTCTCCGGTTGTCCAAGGCCCTGGAAAACCTCGAAGAAAAACTGTTCGTTGCCGGGGCTGAGCAGGAATTGGCGCGGGTGGGAAAGACAATGGATGCAGTCGACTCCACAATCGATCAACTGGATCGGTATCCGGATCGGGCCGGCCGTCTTGAAACGCTGCAAACGGCCCTGGGGCGTGATATCATTACATCCCTTAAGCAATTGAAACGGCTGCTCGGGGCAAAATCGGTCACTCCCGAAAACCTTCCGCCGGGTTTAGGAAATTTATATGTGGGGAAGAATGGACAATTTCAGCTGAAAGTGAGCCCCAAAGGTGACATATGGGATTTTGATGCGCTGGAGCACTTTGTGGGGGACCTGCGAAAGGTGGATCCCCATGTGAGCGGGGTTCCCGTAGGGGTATATGAATCGGCCCGGTTGATGCACAACACATTCCTTAAAGCGGCGGGCTTGACCATCCTGCTGGTGTGCTTGATTCTATGGACCTATGGCCGTTCGGTGCGATATGTCATACTTGCTATTTTACCTTTGGGTATTAGTATGCTATGGCTGCTGGAATTGATGGGTTGGCTGGGGCTTCATTTTAATCTGGCCAACTTCTTTGCGATTCCTGTCCTAATTGCCATCGGGGTGGATGGCGGNGTGCATTTTCTGGCCCGCTGGCGGGAAATTGAACCGCTGCTCGCTGACCGCCCCGCACAATCGGGGGTTGGGGGTCTTTTCTATACGGGAACNCCCACCGCGGTGGCGCTCAGTTTTACCACCACCATGATCGGTTTCGGCGGGCTTTTGTTTGCGCACCATCGGGGAATGGCCAGTCTGGGCGCCATCATGGTGCTGGGGTCATTGATGGGCATGCTGGCATGCCTGTTTGCCTTGCCGCCTATTTTGAAGCTGATGGGGCGTTTTACAAAGAACGAAAAGGACTGAGTTTGTTTAGCTGCATCAAGAAGGCCTCACGCAAAGGCGCAAAGCCGCAAAGAAATCGCACTTAAAATTTTGCGTCTTTGGTGAGATATCTTTTGGGTGTCTTGTATTGAAAGCCCTGTTTTCGAGAGTATTTTAAGACTTCGGAAAATGAAGATAGCCACAGAGGATATTTGCATGAAAAAGTATTGGGCCGGCGTTCTCTTGCTTGCCATATTTTTCTGGCCTTTGAATGGGTATGTTGCGGCAGGTAGTCTTGATTTTGCCGTGATCCAGCCGGGCCAGCCCGGAACGGAGGCGGAAGCGCGTCCGGTGATGGATGCGCTGGCCCAGTATCTTCAACAAAAAATGGGATCCGGCGAAACCATTAGAGGATTTTATTTCAACCAGTTGGAGCCTGCATTGACATTTTTGAACGCATCGCCTCCCTCATGGGGTATCACCCAGTTGGGGGTATACGTTCAGCATGGAAAAAGGTTTCAAATGACACCTGTTGCCGCTACTCGCCCCGGCGGCTTTACAAAAGATACATGGCGGTTGATGACCCGGAAAGATGGGGAATCAAAATGGCAGTCCCTGAAGGGAGAAATTCAAGGAAACATGCTGTTTGAAAAAAGGGCGGCCGCCTGTCTGCTGTTTGAACTGACTTTGGACCGGTTGCCTTTTACCCTTGCGGGAACCTTTCGCCCTTTGAGTTCTCTGCGCTCGGCTGCCAAAGGCAAAATCGCAGGGGTGGTGCTGGACCGGGTTCAGTATGAAACCGCTAAAACCATGTCCGTCGGCGAAAAGATCAAAGTGGTGCAGACCTCCCGGGATCTGCCCACAAGCCCGGTGGTCTGGTTCGGGCCTGTCAACGGTGCGGCCAAGAAGCTGGCCGGGGTGCTTCAGGGCATGAAGGAAGATGCCGGTGCTGCAAAACTTTTGACCCTTCTGCAGACCGAGGGTTTTGGGCCTGCCGATCCCGATTTGCTGCAGTTCCGTTCAAGCGAAAAATCTGATGCGTGTTTTATGCCATAGCCTTTGGATGAGCCTTCTGTTTTTGACTGCCTGTGCCCAGATTGAGGGTACGAGGCGGCATGAGACAGTTGTGGACGGTATCACCGGGGCTACGGAAAAGTCTTCTTTATGGTCGCCCTGTAGGCCAAATCAGGCTTTGATGTGGGAACAGAAGAGCAAACAGGATTCAAACGCGGCATTTCAGGCCGCCCGCTGTTATGCGGTGTTGGCTCGGAGTGGAAAAACCAAATCAGAGCGGCTCACCAATGCCGTAAAAGGGCGAAAGATGGCTCAAGCGGCTGTTGCCCGGGATCCCAAAAACCCTGCGGCCCACTACCTGACCGCTTACCTGGCGGGACTGGAGGCTGAAAACAATTCCCTTAAGGGATTGGCCCTGGTGCCGGTCATCGAAGGCAGTGCTCTTGAGGCCTCCCGTTTGAACCCCGCCCTGGATTTTGGAGGGCCGGATCGAATGCTGGGGGAACTCTATCTGAGGGCGCCGGAACCCCCTGTGAGCATCGGGGATCTGGGAAAAGCCATTTTGCATTACCAGCGCGCCGTTTCCCTGGCTCCCGATTTTGTTGAAAATCGTCTGGGCCTGGCGGAAGCTTATCTGGAAGACGAAGAACCGGGTGCGGCTTGTGAGCAGCTTCAACAGATTTTAACCCGCATGCCCCCCTGCAGTGGATGGGAATACAAATTGAAAAGAACCACGGATCTGATGAAGCAGATTTGTGGTATGGAAACACAAAAGAATTGATATTATGGGAATACCACTGATTCAAAAAGCGCGTATTGGCGCATATGTTGGCAGAAAACGATTCGGCTCAAACGGCAACGGGCGATTTCCCCTGGTGATGATGCTGGAGCCGCTTTTTCATTGCAACCTGCGTTGCAAAGGCTGCGGGAAAATTGCTTATCCGAAAGAAATCCTTGAAAAGCGGATGAGTCCCTCGGAATGCATGGCTGCGGTGGCGGAATGCGGCGCTCCGGTGGTGTCCATTGCAGGGGGGGAACCGCTTTTGCACCCACAGATGCCTGAGATTGTAAAAGGGTTTGTGTCGCGCAAGAAGTTTGTGTACCTGTGTACCAATGCCCTTTTGGTACAGAAACGGATCCATGAATTTGAGCCCGGTCCCTACCTTACGTTCAATGTACACCTGGATGCGCTTGACGATCGTCACGATGCAAGGGTCGGTCGAAAGGGCGTATTTGAGAATTCTGTGGATGCCATTCGTCTCCTGGTTTCAAAAGGGTTTCGGGTGACGACCAACACGACCCTGTTCAAGGGCGAAACCGCTGAGAGCGCGGGGGCGCTGTTTGACCTGCTCACGTCTCTTCAGGTGGAGGCCATGACCGTTGCGTCCGCCTTCAACTATGAAGACGCCCCTGACCAGGAACATTTTTTCAACCGGGATGAGGCCATAAACCTGTTTCAAGCCATTTTCCGAAAGGGAAAAGGGAAAAACTGGCGGTTTAATCACAGCAGCCTCTATCTGGATTTCCTGGAAGGAAACCAGGATTATGCCTGTGTTCCCTGGGGGAACCCAACGCGAAATATTTTTGGATGGCAGAAACCCTGCTATCTCATTAATGACGGCTATGAACCCACATACCGGGACTTGATGAAAAAAACCGATTGGTCAAAATACGGTGTGGGCCGGGATCCTAGATGTACCCATTGCATGCTTCACAGCGGGTTCGAACCCACGGCGGTGATTGATTCCGCCAAAAACCCCTTGAAGGCCCTGCGGGTCTATCTACGCCGCAACCGGTAAGGGCAGACTTGTGTGGCTGCCCATGAAAAAATAGGGGCAGGCCTCTGTGCCTGCCCAACACAGGAGTACAAAAATGGAAGATGGAATGCATTACGAAGGCAACTGCATCAGGCCCCCCAGCGAGGCCTACAGCATCCTGCTTCAGGTGACCCTGGGATGTTCTCACAACAAGTGCACCTTCTGCGGGACCTATACGGACAAGCGGTTTACCATCAAAGACGATAAGATCATCCTCGCGGATATCCTATTTGCTTCGAAATACATGAAACGGCAGGATCGGGTCTTCCTCATGGATGGGGATGCTCTGATAATACCCCAGAAACGGCTCATGTGGATCCTGGACCGCATTCGGGAGCACCTCCCCTGGGTGAAACGGGTGGGGGCCTACGCCAACGCCAAGGGCATCAAAATGAAAAGTGCGGATGAGTTGAAGGGCCCTTAAGGAGAATGGGCTGGGGATCCTCTACCTGGGGGTGGAAACGGGCGATGATGAATTGCTAAAGAAGATTCGAAAGGGATCGACGGCTCAGCATCTCATCAACATGGGTCGAAAAGTTCGAGAGGCTGGCATCAAACTTTCCGTTACGGTGCTCCTGGGCATTGCGGGAAACGATCCGGNGCTTTCCCGCGGGCATGCCAGGGCAACCGGCGAACTGTTGAGTGCCATGGATCCCAATTATGTGGGGGCCCTCACTGTTATGCTGATTCCGGGGACGCCGCTTTATGACGAATACAAACGGGGAGAATTTGCACTGCTCAACGAACGGGAGACCCTGGTTGAGCTGCGGGAGATGATTGCCAGTACCAATCTTTCGAGGGGCATGTTTTTCTCAAATCACGCCTCCAATTACCTGCCCATCAAAGCCCGGCTGCCCAAGGGCAAAGACGTAGCCCTGACGCAGATCGACAGCGCTCTGGCCGGCAACATTGATCTTCGGCCGGAATGGTCCAGGGCGCTTTAACGGGAAACTCTAGGGGGTGAACCGCCACTTGGTGAGTCCGATGGAGGAGACCCTGGCGCCATTTATGATCGATCCGTTGACCCCTGGTATGATGGCATATTCGTCTCCGCGGTATTTATTAGAGGTCAATTCAACTTCCTGTTCCGCGATCCGGCGTTCCAGTTTTCGGTTGGCTGTCTGAAGCTTTCGGTGTATGGATTGATTGTTCAGTGCGATCTCAACGGTTGCAAGGATTTGCTTTTCATCAAAAGGTTTTAGCACATAGGCCAGAGGTGAGACCTGTTTTGCCCGGTAGATGACATCAAAATCACCGCAAACCGTCATGAACACAACTCCCACATCCAGTTGCCTTTGGATGGTTTTGGCAATATCAATGCCGCTTCTCTCTCCCGGAAGTTCAATCTCTATTAAAACAATATCCGGCCGTGTCTCCCTGGCCACGATAACAGCCTCTTTTTCGGTTCCGACGATCCCCGCCAGATGGTGATGGGACTCTGCGAAATATTCCTCCAGGTCCATCTGAACGGTAACATCGTTATCGATGATCATGATTTTGCTCATGGTTTGGCTCCATTTCCCCAAATTAACGTAAAAAATCGGCCTACAGTACCCTTGCTGACAACATGTTGACGGTTCGAACCGTCAACTTTTTCATTTTTCTTGAAAAATATTTGAATCTGGGCAGAATATTGAATTTTACAAAGGTCACTGGAGCTGTTCGCCTATGGGGCGAAAAAGATGGGCTGGTAGACCGTGGGNNTTTTCAAAAAAGNTCGCNNGGATCACAATCGTTGCGAATGCCGAGGCGTGTGAGTACGAAATCGTATTTGACGGGATCTTCCGGCGCAAAACGCCGGAANGCGCGGGTGACTTCCATGGCTGTTTTCAAATCCGCCTGTTTTCTGCCGGTCATCCNGAGTTGGGAACAGGTGCGGTGCATGTGGATGTCCAGGGGTACAATGAGCTTGCTCGGGCTGACTTCATGCCAGCCGCCAGGATCAACATCATCTTCCCGCACCATCCAGCGCAGAAAAAGATGCAGCCGTTTACATGCGCTTCCTCTTTCCGGCATGGGCAAAAGGGTGTTGGTGGCCCGCCCGTTTACCTTCATGATTTGCCCCACCAGAAAACAGAGACCCTCATAAACCGTATCCTGCCGATCCCGGTGGGTTTCCATAAAGCAGTTGTAAAGGGAGCCGAAGTCTTCATAGACAGTTCTGGCGCCGCGCAGGAGGTTGATGAGGTCTTCTGCTGTGGTGAACCGGTGCTTAAACCCCGCAAAGGTCTTTTGAAGCCCAGCATCCGTGGATGACCGGACGAAATCACAGGGTGAAGGGCCCATTTTGTCAAGCACCGCGGAAACACTTTTGAGAATCTGGGCCACTCGCCCATAGGCCAGGGAAGAGGCGATGAGTCCCACCATTTCCCGGTCCCTTTCTTCAGCGTAAAGATACAGAAACTCGAGGGGATCGGGATGGACCCATTGTCGGTCCTGGTATAAGGAAAAAAGCTGTTCTAGGTTTTTCTTGCTCAAAGACATCTGTCCGCACCGGCCGTAAACACGTATTTTCTGATTTCCATATGGACTCACACAGGGAGGAGAGTGTATACTCTACAGGCGTTTGAGTCAATGTTGGCTCTTCTTTCGTAACGGGTGCCCACGCTTTTCGAAATGCAGGCAGTTAAATTTTCACGTGTATTCGAGGTTTTTTGAATGATAAATCTTCCGCCGGAGTCAGAAACCGGGGCCTTCATTAATTTTCTTCCGGAAGAGCTCCACGCGCCTTTACTGAAACGGCAGGTCGGAAACTGGATGGAAGAGCGGGATTTTGTTGTCCAGGATCGGGAGGAATCCCTGGTTTTCCAGCTGGGTCTTACCTTTGTGGCGGCTTTTTTCTACCGAATTCCCCTTTCCATGGGGCACGTTGACTGTTTCAGCCTTCAGGCCTACGCGCTCGGACGATTCGGCGCTCAGTTTCTGGACGACGGTGATCTGGCGTTGATTAACGAAAAACTGAAAATCGGGCTTCTGGTGCGGGGGCACAAACGGCAGATCCTTTTTACTTACAACGTATTGGCCGAAGGGATGAAAAAAGAGGTTTTCTTCCGGACCCTTGACATTTTTAAACACGGACTGGAAATGACGGATCAACAGATTAATATCCTCATGTCAACTACTTAAAGGAAGCGAGAATGACCCGGAAAAAATATGGGAATTTCGGTTTTCTGCTGCTAATGTTCGGGGCAATGATTTCATTCTAAATACGAAACCCAGTAATGGGGCGGGCAAAGGTTCAACGGCCGCTTTTGATGGGGTACGATTTTCATTTTATTGGAATTTCGGTTCGTTTCAGATACCTTTGGTGTCTAGAAACTTGACGATACAGGTAAATCTCATGACTGAAAAACCCACCTATGAAGAATTACGACAGCAAGTTCGAGAATTAGAGCAGGAAAAGGACATGCTGAAAAAAAAGTTAGAAATAGTTGTTGAAAACGATCTCATCAGGAATGAAGCTCTTTTTCGAGGTTTTTTCAATAACATGTCCAGTGGGTCGGCCATCTACGAGGTGATCAACGACGGTTCAAAAGGATCCGACTACATTATCAGGGGGTTTAACCGGACAAGCTTGAAACTTGAAGGAAAGACCCTTGATGAGGTCCTTGGAAAAAGTCTTTTCGATCTCAGGCCAAACATTGATGACTATGGGTTGATCCCTGTAATGAAGAAGGTTTGGGAAACGGGAACGCCAGCATATTTTCCAATAAAAATATACCAGGACGAAAAATTCTCCAACTATTACGAAAACCGTATATTTAGAACCCCTTCGGGTGAGGTCGTCACAATTTATAATGATGTAACCGAGCAGAAGAATGCCGAGAAAGCCTTAAAAGAAAGTGAAGAACGATTAATGCTCGCCATGGATTTCGCGAACGATGGCCTCTTTGATTGGAATCTGGAAACCAATAAAATCTATTATTCCCCCGCGTGGAAAAAACTCCTGGGATACGACGATAGTGAAATAAAAAATGAATTTTCGGAATGGGAACGACTGACGAAACCGGAAGACGTTAAAGTCTCATGGGCCATGTTGAACGAGCTATTGGATGGCAAGCGGAGCCGTTTTGAGATGGAATTCCAGATGCTCCATAAAGATGGACACTGGGTCGATATTCTGTCTCGTGCAAACGTAATTTTTAATGAGAAGGGAAAGGGTGTTCGGGTCGTGGGAACCCACGTGGATATCACCGCACGGAAGCGGCTTGAAGCAGAAATGCGAAAGAGTGAGATGCTTCACCGGGAAGCCCAGCGCGTTGCCAAACTGGGACACTGGGAACTTGATAGGCATTCAGGAAAACCCCTCTGGTCTGAGGAAATATTCCACATATTTGGTCTTGACCCCAGAAATAGCGAACCTTCTTCTGCAAATCACAAACACATCATCCACAGAGACGACTGGGGGCATTTGGGAGGTGCTATCGATACACTCCGTACCAAAGGAACCCCTTTCGATATTGAGTTCAGGATATTGCGCGCCGATGACGGAATTGGTTGGATGCACGCAATCGGTTCAGCAGATAGAGACGAAAATGGCAATATCTTACGAATGTTCGGTACGGCTCAAGACATAACCAGGCGGAAAGAAATGGAAGAGGCTCTGAGTATCAGTGAGGAAAAATTTTCCAAATTCTTTTTTTCAAGCCCCACTTGGCTGGCATTCACGACACTTGAAGATGGGAAATATCTGGAGGTCAACGAGTCTTTTGAAAGAGTTA
>JGI10211J34971_10000986_pt1 | contig 23692 bp, 24 predicted proteins | sample Etolagsediment_FD_34971 | JGI IMG/M metagenome (IMG submission 34971)
CAGATCATCCTCAGGATGCGCTATCTATTTTTCTCCCTATCTCAAACCACTAAAAATGCTGTTTTTTACCCACTAATTCTTCTGAAGACCCATAACTTTTAAGTGATGCGTTTAATGTCGCGGTAAAAATTTTCGTGTGACCCAAGAGCCATTAATTCGAGAGTCAAAGTGCCATCATCAAAACTGTATCCCAAGAGCGTAAGCTGTTTGTTCATTTTGAACTTGTGCACTCGTAAAAACACAAGGTCTCCTTTTTTCTGCTCGCCCAGGTTTGGGTTTTCAATTAATTCTTTAACTGCGGCATCCAGATCCTTTTTCTGGTTCGGTTTCAGTTTCTTGACGGTTTTCTTGAAAGCAGGTGTCTGTAAAACACTCGTTGCCTTAACCAAAGTCGTAGGGCTCCAATTTCCCGGCTTCCTTTTCTGCTTTGGCAATTATCGCTTGTTTAACAAACTCATAAGGCAGGTCGGGGTTGTCTTCCATAATTTCTCCAATCTTTGCCCAATGTTCAATTTGTTTAGGCGGGGTTCTATTGAAAGCTTTGGCCATAATAGTGGCTTTTTCAATAAGGTGTTGGTCTAATCGTATGCTGGTCGTGGCCATAATTGTTTCTCCTCAAGCAATAATGCGAGTGTAGCAATTTGCCACAATTGAAGCAAGTTATAACAAGGCACTGCAACGGACAATTTGCTCGCTACCGCTCACAAATTTCCGCTGAGCGCGGCGTTGAATGGCCGCTATGGATGCGGTGATAGGTACGAAACAGTGTATGGCCCCTACGGGTCGAGACCGGCCTATTCAGTGAGTTCAAATCCCTGAACCGCGAATGCCAGTTATGTCGCAATTGCTGCCGTTATGAACTCCAGTGTTGACGATCAGATCTGGGTCGTTTGCTTCCAATAAAGTAAACTGAAAATTGCTGCCATCGAATGGCTGCTTTGACGCATTTGGCAGGAAATAAGAGCGCTTGATTCAATCGCCCTTGGCTTCGATGAAATCGACCCGTCCAGGATAAAGCGCCGATTATCGCTTTAGCTCGGAATTGGCGTATCTGAACTGGGCTCTCAGATTATAGGTCTGACTTATGGCAGATATCAGGTGCATGATTCGTATAGTAATTCCTTTCACACGCAGAGGAACAGACAATGGAAAGACCACGATATGTTCAGAAAGGCCACGCACTTGTAACATTGCTATATGGTCTGCAACAGATATTCATCCGGGGTCAATACTCGTAATCGGCTGTTTGAGAAATCCTTTTTGTTACGGGTGATAATGATCTCGCATCCATGACATTCCGCAGTAAAGTGCTGTACTCCATCTTCAAAATCTTTGAATCTTGAAGCCAATGCCTTGCCGATTTCCAGGTCGGTAACGGGCAATATCGTTAGTATCTCCCTTAACGCTTGTATCGCCTTTTTAGCATTGGCGGAATTGTATCGATTCAGAATATAGAACATATTGGCTAGCGCCAATACTGTGGTGTGACCATCGACCCGACGCACTTCGCAACTGTTCATGATTTGGGATGACGCAGGAAAGAATTCATAACGCTCCAATAGCACATCCAGGATGACATCCGAATCGATATAGGCTTTCACTGATCACCCTTGTACCTGTTAACTAACTCTTTGTAGGTTAAGCCCTCATCATGCTCTTTAAACATTCCGGAAAGCATTTGAGTTTTGGGCGATACAGTCGGGAGGTCGCTGCTTTTTGAAGTCAGTGATTCAAAATAAACCTCGACAAGCCCGGATAAACTGGTGTGGTGAGCTTTTGCCCATGCCTTTGCTTTTTCGATGGTTTCTTCATTCATCGAGAGTGTTAATTTGGTTGCCATATTGCACCTCCGAACAAGAGTATATAGGCCGATACGTGATTAATCAAAATATTATACGTATCGGCTTTGTGTGAATATCTCTTGTGGGTCGACTACTGACAAAGGCCGTCACTAAAATTCAGGCTTCGTGAACGGCCGGTATGTCGCAACTGCTGCCGGTATGAACCCCAGTGTTAAAGATCAGATCCGGGGCGTTTAATGACAAAGACCATCGTTCTAATTCGAGGTTTGTGAACGGTAGGTATGTCGCATGACCGAACTTAAAAATACGGATTGGCGTATGACCGATTTGGATCGTCAAGCGTGATTCCGGGAGATCGGCCTGAACAACCGCTTCTGGGGAAATGAGGCCAAGGGGCTGGTTGTTAGCTGCGCTTTCAACTTGTCATGCCAGAGGGTGTGCGTGTAACCTTCCCATGAAAGAACTTATACCCTTGGAGTTCACCTTCCTCTAAATGCTGCACAAAAAATTCAGATCCAATCCAGACATCTTCTCAAAATACCAGAACATCTGCGCCATCGGCGGCGGCACTGGCCTGGGGCGATTACTCGAAGCTCTTAGCCACCTCAATGTAAAATCCACCGGTATTGTCGCGACCTCAGATAACGGAGGCTCAACCGGCTGGATACGTGAACACACCGACTCAATCGCGTGGGGCGATATTCGTAATTGCCTGAACCAGATGTCACCCAAAGGCTGCATGCAAGGCGCCCTGTTTCAGTACCGCTTCAAGGAATTCAGCGTGCTAAAGGATCAGAACCTCGGGAATTTAATGCTGTACGCGCTGGAACAACTGAGTGAACGCCCCCTCGAAGCGATTAACCATGCCCGGGAAATTCTACGCATAGAAACCGTACTGATTCCCATGTCTGAACAACCCGTCCATCTGGCTGCGCATGATCAGGACGATGTGACACAGTTTGGCGAGGTCGCGGTGGATGAAATCAGGGCTTTGCCCAATGACCTATGGCTAGACCCCTCGCCGGTTACGACCCCGGAAGCGATTGCAGCGGTCCAAAATGCTCATGCGATTGTTCTATCAGCCGGCAGCCTGCTAACCAGCGTAATGCCGAATCTTTTACTTCCGGATTTGCTAGAAGCAATCACGCGATCCAAAGCACCGGTGATATTTATCGGCAACCTGGCCCCGGTGAAGGATGCCGTGGGAACCATGAGCCTGGGTCAGCAATGCCGATGGATGGAAGATATTCTCGGCAAAAACATCATCGATATCATCATCTGGCCGAAGTCACGTGAGCGCCACGATTGTGATTGGATCGAAACAATGGTCGCTGATGTCGGCGATAAGAATTCGAAGCTGCGCCATGATAAGGAAAAGCTCGTTGCGGGGATCAGAAAGGCATTGGAAAGGTTTGACGTCAAATATTCAAATTCGGCGCCACTGCCATAGCTAACCCTTTTTCGCGGACTGGAAGAAAATTCAAATTAAAAACTGATCTCTCTACTCAAACCTCTCAACCGCGCCGGGAGGCAAATTCTTCCAGGGCCCTTTGGGTCGACAGCTGAGAAAAGCCTGGGCAGGTAATCGCCAACGACCCATGTCCGAAAAGTCGCAACAGCCGTCACCCAAGCCCCCTCCTCACCTCAGGTATTCTGCGAAATGACAGGCTGGCGGTTAAGCATCCGGTCGACGAAAAATTATGCCGCGTGGCTGCTAGCGCGACGACCTGCCCGTGGAGTAATATTCATTTAGAGTGAGATCGCAAAAAGAACAGGCATTCGTGTGATTTCTTGAATTCGTTAATGCGGCAAAATCAATGACTGGCCTTTATTCTTTGTGCAGACCTAAGTTTCGATAATCAATCTCTTGCCTCGTCTCTGTCAGTCGTGCTGAATAGCCACTAAACTTCAAATCTTTCGCCTTCATAAATCCGATGCTTTCAGATCAGTACCTGCAGCGATTCGCCGGGCTCAGCCGGGTCTACGGTATGCAGGCTTTGCCATTGTTGCAGCAGGCCAATTTCTGCGTGGTCGGCGTTGGCGGGGTCGGCTCGTGGACGGCCGAGGCGCTGGCGCGCACCGGTATCGGCCACATCACCCTGATCGATCACGACGACATCGAGGCCAGCAATACCAATCGCCAGATTCATACCCTGTCTTCGACCCTGGGCCAGAGCAAGGTGCAGGCGCTGGCCGAGCGCATCCGCGACATCAACCCCGAATGCCAGTGCGAGGCCATTGACGACCTGGTCAGCCACAGCAATTTGGATCGTTTTACATTTGAGCGTTTCGATTATGTCATCGATGCCATCGACCACGTGTCACAGAAGATGTACCTGGTTCATTTTCTCAGGCGCAACAAGATTCGGCTGGTTTCGATCGGCGGTGCGGGCGGTTTGACCGACCCCACACAAATCGAGGTCAACGATCTGAACCGCAGCTATAACGATCCGCTGCTGGCCAAGCTGCGCTCCAAGCTGCGCCATGAGATGGGATACAGCCGTAATCCTAAACGCCGTTATGCGATCGATTGCGTTTTTTCGACGCAGCAGCCGGTTTATCCAGCGGCCGATGGTTGTATCAGTTATGCCAAACCCGGTAGCGAAAACCAGACCACACTGGATTGTGCAACCGGGCTAGGGTCGTTCGTGGGGGTAACGGCCTGTTTTGGTTTGACTGCGGCGGCGCATGCCATTGGCAAGTATCTGGCGCGGCAGGCCCAGGCGCCATACAGCGAGGCGCCTTCTTGAGTGGGCGGGTTGGCGCTACAGCTTCTTGCTGTTTGAAATCTCTTCAAAGATCGCGCGCACATCGCTCTCCCAGCGCCCAAACAGGGTTCGCAACTCGGGCTCTTCGAAGAATTCTTTCAATGTTGACGGGTTGAGAGAAACCAGCACCAGCGTATCCAGCTCTTCCATGATGGCGATCTTGAGTGGCACATAGGGAATGATCTGTGGATATTTGGCGGTCAGGTATCGCATTTCATCGAATTTGCCAAAGAATACCGACTTGTACAGCCCGGTCTTGTAACCGGCATCACCCAGACCCCCGTCGCATTTCTGGATGTGGGCGATCTTGTAACCATACTCTTCAAGCTTGTCCTTGATCATGATCATGCCCTCGTCGAAGGTAAGCGACGTGCGCAGCATGATCATGTTTTCGGCCTGAGCGGACGAGGACGCCAGCAGCAGCAATATCATGGCGAATTTAAACAGCTTCATAGCGTGGCCTCATCGATGATATTGGACAGCGACTGAACCATGTCTTCAACGAATTCGCTGAGTTGTTCGTTGTTGAACAGACGCGAGACCAGGCGCATGTTCATGACGTAGATCTTGACGCTGCCGTCGTCATCCTCAACCACGGTAACTCGACACGGCAATACCACGCCCAGACGCGGTTCAGTGTTGATCATGGTGTAGAGCTGGCTGAAATTGCAGAACCGCATCGACAGTTGTTTTCGATTGATCTGGTCGTCTGGCGCCAGCCCCATTTCCATGAATCGATCGGGAAAGATGCGAAAATTGGTGCCGTGCAGGGCCTGCTTGATGTTGCTCACGGTGGTTTCGAAATCGTAGGGCGATTCATACACCAGGGTGGGCGGTTCGGCTTCCGGCTCTTCGACATCCTGGTATTGCTTTTCAAAACTGCGTACGAAGGCGACGACATCATTGACGTCCTGATCGGTAATCTTGAGTTCCTCCTGAGACGGCATGATGGTGCCAAGACGTCCAGTTTGAACCGTATAGCGAATCCAGTGGTCAGTGGCCGAGGCCAGAAAACCGGGGTTGTTCAGCGCTGGCGGCACGACTTCGAAATCACGTTCGCGCTCAAAGGTCACGCCCGTGCCTATGCCCTGGCTCTTCCCATCAACGCCGTGACATTCGGCACAATGCTCCTGGTACAGGGTTAAGCCGCGCTCGACATCGCCCTCGATCGGTTCCGGCGAAAAAACCTTGTCTTCCACATGCTCGAAGCGCCACTTGAGAATATGGTCGACAATGGCATCCACCTGGGCATCGCTGAGAAAATCAAAAGCCGGCATGACCCTGCCTTCACGGCCGAGACGAATGGTCTTGAACAGGTAATCACGCGGAAAATGCGCGACCTTGATGCCATTCAATGGCAGGCCAATGCCGCCAATGCCATTGTTGTTGTGGCACACGGCGCAATGCGTGTGGTACAGCTTTTCGCCGTCGGGCGCTGCGCTCGCGGTCTGGGCAAATAACGCTAGCAGCAAGCTCAGCCCTATGAGAAATTTTTTCGTCATTACAATACCGCCAATAAAATATTAGGGAATGCTAATACACGATCCGGGTAACACCAACCGCTTTGTTGCGACATTTGATCTGGATCAATCATTTTATCCTGCCTGCCCATCCAACCGAGGCCTGACCAACATCATATAGTACAGGATCAGGAACAGGCCAAAGCCGGCTATCCATAATAGTTGTGAAGACAGCACCCATAATTGGTGCTGTTGCGGCGCCAGCATCGGCAGAAAGATTCGAATGCAGGCGCCGACCAGGATCATGCCCTGGGCCAGGCCGGTGAATCTCAGCGGTTCGTGAATACTCCGCCCGGTATGGCCCAGGCTGACGCGCGACATCATCGACATGGTGATGAGGCCAATGCCGCCCATCGCCAGCGCATGCAAGGCCAGCGACCGCGTAATCATCGAGGTATAAGGCAGCAGCGCAAACAGGGCAAAACCGAGCACCAGAAACATAAAGGCCACATACAGCCCCCATAGCAACGGACGACTCCAGATGCCTGGCGCGTGCCAGAAAACAAGCCGGATCAACGACACAATGACCAGCACGGCGGCAAAATAACCGGCTATCACCGAATTCAGCAGAATGGCTTCGCTGATGGCGAAGCCGGTAAAAAATATCAGGCTGGCGATATCCAGAACACGCGAATTGCGCAGCCTGACCGGCTCATCGACGCCTTTTTCGATAAAGAACGGCACAACGCGGCGGCCGATGGTCATCACCAGAGCGATCAACACGTACAGACCACCATACAGCCCCCAGTGCACGCCCAGCGCAAGGTAACCGGCAACGCCCAGATAAAACAGTGCATTACACACGGCGAGTAACAGAATCTTGGACAATACACCCAACTGGGTCCATTGACGCACCCGAAAGACCGGATGGCTCAGGGCAATCAACAGGCCCACATTGAATGCCAGGTCACACAACGCTGCCAGCGGCAGCAGCTCGGGTCCTGCCAGCATGAACAGCCGCGCTGCGGCCCACACACCCAGCAGCGCCGCCAACCCTTTGTGCTGCAGGGTTTGCACTCCGGTCCAGTTACGCACGGCGGTCAGCAGGAAACCGGAGACCACGGCCATGGCGAATCCAAACAGCATTTCATGGGCATGCCACTGGTAAGCGGGCAGACCCTGCAGGGGCATTTGCAACGGGGTGTGGAAGAACAGCATCCACGCCGCCATGGCCAGCACCGCAAAAACGCCGGCGGCCAGGAAGAATGGACGAAAGCCAAGCACAAAAAGACTGAACGGCGGCTGTTTGTCTGTATCCAGGATGTTAAGCAGAGACATGGGGAACTCGCTGATGCGAGGCTGCAGTATAACAAACGCCGGTCTACAGAAACCCGACTTTCGGTATTGAATCGATCAATACAGGCGGCACGAAGTATGCGTGGGCGCAAACCCGCCGGGGTTTGCGCCCGGGCCACGTCAATAACGCCGGGGTTTTCGATCCAGATAGTAATTGATCAAACCATTCGTCGAACAGTCATGGCTGGTCACCTGCTGCGAATGGTTGATCTCATCGAGAATATTGGTGGCCAGCACCTTGCCCAGTTCAACACCCCACTGGTCAAACGAATTCAGGTTCCAGATAACGCCCTGCACGAAGATCTTGTGCTCGTACATGGCAATCAGTGAACCCAGCGTTTTCGGCGACAGCGTGTCGAATAGAAAGGTGTTGGTCGGGCGATTGCCGGGAAACACCTTGTACGGCAACAAAGCCTGTATTTCGTCATCCGACAGGCCCTTCGCCGTTAGTTCCTCGACCACCTCGGCCTCGGTCTTGCCACGCATCAATGCCTCGGCCTGGGCGAAGATATTCGACATCAGGGCGCGATGGTGGCGCGCAATGCATTGCAGGTTGGAGATGGGCGCCAGCATATCCGCCGGCACCAGTTTCGTGCCCTGATGCAGCAACTGGTAAAAGGCATGCTGACTGGCAATGCCGATCTCGCCGAACAGAATGGGGCCGGTGGTGTAATCGACGCTGGCGCCCTCGCGGTCACAGCCCTTGCCGTTGCTTTCCATATCGGCCTGCTGCAGGTAGGCCGGAAAACGATGCATGTTCTGATCATACGGCAACACTGCAATCGACTCGGCCTTGAAGAAATTGTTATACCAGATGCCCAGCAGGCCCATGATGACCGGGATATTGCTGTGCAGAGGCTGAGTCTGGAAATGCTGGTCGACCTCCCACGCGCCCTGCAGCATCTCTTCAAAATGCTCGGGGCCAATCGAGATAACGATGGTCAGGCCGATTGCCGACCACAGCGAATAACGGCCGCCCACCCAGTCCCACATCTTGAAGATGTTCTCCTGAGCCACGCCAAACTCGACTGCGGCCTTGATGTTGGAAGTCACCGCCACCAGATGCCGCGCCAGGTCGCTCTCGTCATTGAGCTTTTTCATCAACCAGTCGCGCGCGGTGATCGCGTTCAACAGGGTCTCCTGGGTAGTAAAACTCTTGGACGAGATGATGAACAGCGTGGTGTCGGGGTTGAGTTTTTCCAGCGTTTCGTTGATGTGGTTCTCGTCGATATTGGAGACGTAATGGATATTCAGATCGTGTATGGCATAGGGGCGAAGCGCCTCGGTAGCCATCAACGGACCCAGATTGGAGCCGCCGATACCAATATTGACCACGTCGGTAATCGGCTGGTTGCTGTGCCCGCGCCAGCGCCGCGAACGGATATTCTCGGCCAGCACCTTGACCCGTTCGAGTTCACTGCGAACCTCGCCATCGATACGCACGCCATTGGCATATTGAGGCTCACCGGTCATGTTCCTCAGCGCCGTATGCTGTACCGCGCGCTTCTCGGTATGATTGATCGGCTCACCGGCAAACATGCGTTGCCGCCAACCTTCGACATCGGCCTGATCCGCCAGCTCGATCAACAGCTGCATGGTGGTCTGATTGATACGGTTCTTCGAGTAATCGAACAGGATGTCGTTGCATTTGATGGAAAAATTCGCGAAACGCTGGGCATCTGCGTCGAACATGTCGCGCATATGCACATCCTTGATGGTTTCGTAGTGTTCTTGCAAGGCCTGCCAGGCCGCGGATTGTGTTAACTTGCTCATGGGTTCTGCGTGTTGCCGTTTCAGGCCCGATTATAGGGCGTGAGCAGCAAACATCACGCGCTAAAAAGCGCTCTTTTGTCGACGCACCCTTTTTGTGCATTAATTCCATGACACTGACCAATCACCTGCCTGGAATGGAAAATCAGCGGAAATCAGGCTAACGTCGGTCAACCCGAACCCCGTGGATAACCTCGACTTGAAGATTTCTGACGACACCACTGCCCTGCTACAGGCCGAGATACAGCGCCAGGCCCTGCCCGAACAATTCATGCATAGCATCGTGCACTGGTTGCTGCCCATTGCCGGACAGCTGCGGACGCTGCATGAAAAAAAGGGCAGCATGCTGCTGGTCAGCTTCAATGGTTCGCAAGGGTCGGGCAAATCGACCCAGACTCGTTTCCTCGCGCTACTGCTGAAACATCAGTTCGGCCTCAACGCCATCGATGTCTCCATCGACGACTTTTACCTGACCCGGGCGCAACGCCAACAGCTGGCCCAGGACATCCACCCCCTGTTCAGCACCCGCGGCGTGCCCGGCACGCATGATGTGCAACTGGCGCGAGCCACCCTCGACTGCCTGCGCGAGACCGGCGCCGGAAAGCACTGCAAACTGCCACGCTTCGACAAGGCGATCGATGACCGCGCAGCACCATCGCAGTGGACACACATCGATGCCCCCATCGACATCCTGCTGTTCGAGGGCTGGTGCAACCACGCTCCGGTGCAAAGCGAGCTGCAGCTCATTCCCCCAATCAACGATCTGGAAAAAAACGAAGACAGCGAGCGGGTATGGCGCACCTACGCCAACGATGCGCTGAAGGACTACCACGAACAACTGTTCAGCCAGGCCGATTTGCTCATCTACCTGCAAATTCCCTACTTTGAAATCGTTTACGAATGGCGCGGCCTGCAGGAAAAGAAACTGGCGGACACCCGCGGCGAAACCGGCAAAGCCGTTATGAACGAAAGTGAATTGCGCCGATTCATTCAACACTACGAACGCATTACCCGGGCCTGCCTGGCGAAACTGCCGCAACAGGCGCAAATCGTGGTCGAACTCGATAGCGACCACCAGATACAGGCAATTCGCTTCAATGAAAGCTCCGTCACCATTGTTTGAACGCTGGCTGATTTATAGCGACCTCGACGGCACCCTGCTGAACCATAACGACTACCGTTTTGACAGCGCCCTGCCGCTGCTACACAAACTCGATGCCATGGGCGTTCCGGTCATCATCAATACCAGCAAAACGCGTGCCGAACTCGCCGCCTGGTCACAACGCCTGGAAAACCATCATCCCTACATAATTGAAAATGGTTCCGCAGTCATAATTCCAGCAGGTTATTTCCCCGGGAAAATACAGGCGCAATTGCAACAAGACCCCAAACGACCCGGCCAATACCTTTTGCAGCCCGGCGCATCCATCGCAGCGTTGCGAGAATTTCTGGATCGTGTTCGGCCCGATGCCGTCGACCTGACCCGGTGCAGTCTGGAGGAAGCCATGCAATTGACCAATCTGTCCAGTGACGATGCGCGCATGGCGCAGACGCGCGAATATTCCATTCCGCTGGTGTTTAACCGGCCCAACGATGCGCAAGCCTTCAGCGTCGCCGCCGACCAGGCCGGCCTGCGCACATTGAAAGGCGGGCGTTTCTTGCACCTGCTCGGGCAATGCGACAAGGGCGCCAGCCTGCAGGCGCTGAAGCAGCTCTACCAGTCGGTATACCAGGCAGACTTCGGTGTCATTGCGCTGGGCGACAGCCCCAACGATCTCGACATGCTGCAGCAGGCCGACCACGCAATCATCGTCAATTCACCGTCTTCACAGCAGCTACACTTCGATCACCCAAGTTGCTACCGCACCCAACAAACCGCGCCCAATGGCTGGGTCGAAGGCATCGAGTCCTTCCTCGCCGGCCTTTCAATCAATTTCAACATCGAGGAACGCAGTTATGGCAGATAGCTTCCAGTCCGGAAAGGTCACTACGCTTCACAACATCATGCATCGTTCAGTCGAGGACATGGAGCAGGAACTGAACGAATTCGCCCACAGCGTCAACATGGGGCTGATACTGCCCTCCCTGTTCAGCGAGCTGGAACAACCGGCTCTGGCCCATATTGTCGACGAACTCGAACAGACGCCGTACCTGAATCAAATCGTCATCGGCCTCGACCGCGCCAACGAGGGTGAGTACCGCCACGCCCTGCAGTATTTCAAACGCCTGCCGCAACCGCATCGCATTCTTTGGAACGACGGCCCCAACCTGAAAGCCATCGATGGCCAGCTGCGCGAGATGGGTCTGGCGCCGACACAGCTCGGCAAGGGTCGCAACGTGTGGTACTGCATGGGTTACATGATCGCCTCGCGCCAGAGCGACGTCATCGCGCTGCACGATTGCGACATCATCACCTATGACCGCTCGATGCTGGCGCGCCTGATCTATCCGGTCGCCAATCCGAATTTTCGCTACCAGTTCAGCAAGGGATATTACTCCCGGGTCGCCAACCAGACCCTGGGTGGACGCGTATCGCGCCTGCTGGTCACGCCGCTGGTGCGCGCCCTGCAAACCTGTGTCGGCGACCAGGAATACCTGTCATACATGGACAGCTTTCGCTTTCCGCTGGCGGGCGAATTCGCCATGACGCGTGATGTCATGAGCGGCCTGCGCATACCCAGCGACTGGGGCCTCGAGGTCGGCGTGCTGATGGAGATGGCGCGCAACTATTCGACCCGGCGTATCTGCCAGGTCGAGATTGCCGATATTTATGACCACAAACACCAGTCGGTGTCACCGAACAACGACGAGGGTGGCCTGTCGAAGATGTCGATTGACATCTCCAAGGCATTTTTCCGCAAACTTGCTACCAATGGCGTCACCTTCAACAAGGGCCTGTTCCGCAGCCTCAAGGCCACCTATTACCGCATCGCACTGGACCTGATCGACAGCTATCGCAGCGACGCCATCATGAATGGCCTCAACATCGATCTGCATGCCGAGGAAGAAATCGTCGAACTGTTCGCTGAAAACATCATGAAAGCTGGCGAACAGTTCCTCAACAAACCCATGGATCAGCCCTTCGTTCCGCACTGGAACCGGGTAGCCAGCGCGATTCCGGATATACACCAGCAATTGCTCAATGCGGTAGAACGCGACCACGAACTGTTTTCCTGAGGCACGACATAGGCAATGCGATGAAAAAAAGACAGATTGAACTGCGTACGCGCGTAATCGATCACCTCAGCCGCATCTACCCGGAGGCCGATCACGAGGTTTTGGCGGAACGCCTGATCACCACCATGGGGCTTGACCGGCGCTGCAAAAAGCCCCGGCCCTATCGGAATCTGTGGGATCAGCAGGATATAATCGCCATCACCTATGGAGACAGCCTGGTACGCGAAGGCGAAAAACCACTTGTCACCCTTTTGAACTTCTTCCGCCATAACTTTGCCGATATCATCAACAGCATTCATATCCTGCCGTTTTATCCCTGGAGTTCGGATGACGGCTTTGCCGTCATAAACTACAAGCAGGTCAACGAGACGCTGGGCGACTGGCCCGAGATCGAGGCCATCACGCAGGAGTTCTCGGTCATGGCTGACCTGGTGGTGAATCATTGTTCCAGCCGTAGCCTGTGGTTCGAGCAATTCAAAAATAACCAGCCGCCGGGCTGTGATTATTTCATCACTGCGAACCCTGACGACGATTATTCGCAGGTCATTCGTCCACGTACCTCGCCCCTACTCAAAGAGGTGGAAACATTGCAGGGCCCCAAACATGTATGGTGTACCTTCAGCCATGACCAGATCGACCTGAATTTCGCCAACCCCGATCTGTTGCTGGAAATGGCCAGCATCATCCACTACTACCTGCAACGCGGGGTACGACTGTTTCGTCTGGACGCGGTCGCTTTTCTGTGGAAAGAGCCTGGCACAAGCTGCCTTAATCTGCCACAAACCCATGAACTGATCCGCCTGATGCGGACGCTGGTCGAACACTACAGCACGCGCGCGATCATCATCACTGAAACCAATATCCCCAACCGCGAGAACCTGTCTTATTTCGGCAATGCCAACGAGGCGCATGTCATCTACAACTTTGCGCTGCCCCCTTTATTGCTGCATGCCTTGATGAGCGGCAGCAACCGCTACATCAACAACTGGCTGATGAGCATGCCGCCCGCCCAGGATGGCACCACCTACCTGAACTTCATCGCCTCGCATGACGGCATCGGGCTACGCCCGGTGGAGAATATTCTGGATGACGAGGAAACCGGCAAACTGACCGATACCATGATGGCCTTTGGCGGACGCATCTCGTGGCGCAAGCTGACTGAAGACGAGGTCAGGCCATACGAAATCAATATCAGTCTGTTCGACGCTCTCTGTGGAACCTTTGACGGCAGGGACGAATATCAGATCGATCGTTTCATCTGCGCCCACGCCATCATGCTCGGTCTGGAGGGCATTCCGGCCTTTTATATCCACAGCCTGCTGGCCACCGGCAATGATAGCGAGAAGATGGAACTGTCAGGAAACAACCGCGCCATCAATCGTCACAACTGGTCCTGCGAGGAACTGGACAAACAGCTAAGCAATACCGGCAGCCAGCATGCCCAGGTGCTACAACGCCTGAAACAATTGATCAAGATTCGCACCGGCCAGGCCGCATTCCATCCCAATGCCACGCAGTACACATTGCATCTTGGCGAACCCATATTCGCCTACTGGCGTCAGAGTCGGAAAAGGGAGCAGAGTATTTTCTGTATCTACAATATCAGCAATCAGGAGCAGGAAATCAGCCTGCGCAGCATCAATCTGACGGAGACAGATAACTGGCATGATCTGTTAAGCGGTGAGGTAATAGGTCCAGCGGAGCAGACGATAAAACTGTCGCCCTACCAGTTTTTGTGGATCACCAATCGCTAGTAACGGGAATTTTTCAAACGGAAAGGTATGCAGCCGTCATCCAGCGGAAAGATACTTGTCCAGATACCCGGCAAAGGCCTTCCGGTCACCCTGGCTCAACGCAGCCGGGCCACCCGTATCGACGCCACTGGCGCGCATGCTGTCGAGAAAGTCTCGCATGTTCAGACGCGCACCGATATTTTCCTTGGTATATACCTCGCCCCTGGGGCTGACCACATGGGCACCTTTGGCAATGGCATCGGCCGCCAGCGGGATGTCGCTTGTAACCACCAGATCGCCCTCACTCAACCGTTTAACGATTTCATTGTCTGCATTGTCATAACCGGAGGCGACCTGGATCATTTTGATATACGGCGACGAGGGCACGCGAATGAACTGGTTGGCCACCAGGGTCACCGTCACTCCGGTGCGCGTGGCGGCGCGGAACAAGATGTCCTTTATAACGACCGGGCAAGCGTCCGCATCGACCCATATTTTCATGCTGTCTGATCTATTGATGGTGGATAAAGCATTGTGAGGCGCAAGGCTTGGCCGGGCAACCCCGCGCGCAATCAGATTTCCAGATTATCGATCAACCGTGTTTTGCCCATCCGCGCCGCGGCCAGCAATACCATCGGCTCACCCGCTACCGCCGGCTCCAGGCTGTGGCGATTGCACAGTTCGAAATAATCGACCTGGAAACCGGCCTGCGACAATTGGTTTACCGCAGCCTGCAACACGGCCGCCACGTCCTGCCCTGCTCGAATGGATTGGGCCGCTGCTGTCAACTGGCGGAACAAGGCCAGCGAGTGCGAACGCTCGTCGGCGCTGAGGTACTGATTGCGTGAACTCATGGCCAGGCCATCCGCCTCGCGCCGGGTTTCGCCGCCGATGATATCGATCGGCAGGTTGAGATCACGCACCATTTTTTCGATCAGGCGCCATTGCTGGTAATCCTTCTTGCCGAATATCGCGATGTCGGGTTGTACCAGATTGAACAGCTTGAGCACGATGGTGCTGACGCCCGTCATGTGACCAGGTCGGAACTGGCCTTCCAGGCGGCTGGTGATGTCAGGCACCTCGACGCGGGTCATGTGGGGCAGGTCCTGCGGGTAAAGATCATGCACATCAGGCAGGTAAACCAGATCGCAATGGGCTTCCATCAGGGCCTTGCAGTCACGCTCGAGCGTGCGCGGGTAGCTGTCGAAGTCCTCGTTGGGCGCGAACTGCATGGGGTTGACGAAGATGCTGCTGACCAGGCGGTCGGCCTGTTCCTTGCCGATGCGCACCAGCGACAGGTGTCCATCGTGCAGATTGCCCATGGTTGGCACGAAGGCGATGCGCTCGCCCTGTTGCCGCCAGCGGCTGATCTGCGCCCGCAGCTCCTGGATTTTGCGAATCTGCAGCATCAGCAGAAGCTGTGTTCAGCGCCGGGAAAGGCCTTGTTCTTGACCTCGGCGACGTAATGAATGACCGCCTCCTCGATGCTCGATGCGCCTTTCATGTAGTTGCGCGAAAAACTCGGCGGGCGCCCTGGCGTGATGCCGAGGATATCCTGTAACACCAGTATCTGGCCGTCACAGTCGACACCGGCGCCTATGCCGATGACCGGAATGTCGAGCATGTGCGTGATCTCGCCCGCCAGTTGCGCCGGTACGCATTCCAGCAACAACAGGTCGGCGCCCGATTCCTGCAATTGCAGGGCCGTATCTTTCATGTGTACCGCATCGTCGTGTTCGCGGCCCTGGACCCGGTATCCGCCCATTTTATGCACGGTCTGCGGCTGCAAGCCAAGATGCGCGCAGACCGGAATACCGAACTTGCTCAGGGTTTCGACAGTTTTGATCTGGGTGATTCCACCTTCGAGTTTGACCACCTCGGCGCTGGATTCCTTAAGCAGTCGACTGGCATTATCCAGCGCCTGTTGCTGCGAGTTGAATGAACCGAACGGCATGTCGGCCATGAGCATGGCCTTGTCCAGACCCCGGCTCACCACGCGCGAATGATAAACGACATCATCCATGCTCACCGGCAGGGTTGTGGCATGCCCCTGAATGACCATGCCCAGCGAATCACCCACCAGCACAACCTCGACACCCGCACGTTCGAGCAGACCGGCAAAGCTGTAGTCATAGGCCGTCAGGCATACGAATTTTTCGCCCAGTTGCTTCAACTGCCGGAGAAACGGGACGGTAACCTTTTTTTCCAGGGGGCGTGGCGTATACATAGGCTCTCAACCATTCAATCGGGCGAGTATTGCACTGCACAAATCTTCATGCAACCGTCTTTTCATCGTCCACTTTGTGCATGCGCAGGGCGGGCGCCTGCCGGGCGAGGTAAGACAGGCTGCCCAGTCCGACAAGATAGAGATCCCCGGCCACCTCCATCAGGGGCTGCAGCACAAACTGGCGCAGGTGCATTTGCGGGTGCGGAATCACCAGGTGTGAATCGTTCATGACCACGTTACCGAACAGCAGAATATCGAGATCCATGGTGCGGGGGCCCCATTTTTCGGCGGGGTCACGATGGCGGTAAAAAGCGAATTCCAGCGCCTGCAATTCGAGTAACAGGGCGGCCGGGGCGAGCGTGGTTTCGATGCATACGGCGGCATTGATGTAATCGTCCTGCTGGATGTCACTGACCGGTTCTGTGCGGTATAACGAGGACACCGCCAGCAGGCGGGTGTGCGGCAGTTTATCCAGCATCGGAATGACGTCGCGTACCTGTTGCAGCGGATCACCCAGGTTACTGCCGATGCCGATATAGACCTTAACCGGTCTCATTGGCATTCGAGCGACGCCGGGGTCGACGTCGTCTGCGCGGCCTGTGTCCCGGCTTTCTCTCACCCTCCGCGTCCGCAGGGTGGTCGCGCTCTCCGGCCACATTGCCCTGCTCGGCCTGCTCCTTCTGAAACTCGGTCCACCATTCGCATAACTGGTGCGTGGTCAGGCCAACCATCGACTGGATACAGAAAAAATCGTAACCGGCTCGAAAGTTTGGATGATTCAGCAGGCGCAACGGCTGTTTTCCGCGCGTATTGCAGAATCGCGGCTGCATGTTCCAGATGTTCCTGGCGATCTGGCTGAAACGTTTGGGCACCGCGATGGTATTGACCTGTTTCGAGAATACCTCGTCACCGGCCGTATGCAGGGCCTGCAGGGTGCTGAGCTTTTCACTCTGCAGTTGAATGGCGCGCTGATGCATGACCGGCCACAGCAGGCAGGCGAAGATGAAGGCCGGCGACACGGGTTTGTCCAGCCGCACCCGCTCATCGGTATTGACCAGGGCCTGTTCGATAAAATCGAGCACGGCCTCGGAAGGTTCGGATTTCAGATAGCGGTCAAGGTCGGGAAACAGGTAGGTGAACAGGCCATATTCCCGCAACAGTTCGTAGGCGCGCAGGGCATGGCCCGAATGAAAGATCTTGAGCGCCTCGTCATACAGGCGCGCCGAGGGAATGTCCGACAGCAGCGGTGCGTACTCAAAAATCGCCGCGCGCGCCTGTTCTTCGATATCGAAGCCGAGCTTGGCGGCAAATCGTACGGCTCGCAGCATGCGTACCGGGTCTTCGGTGTAACGCGTGGCTGGGTCGCCGATCAGGCGCAGGGTACGCGTTTGCATGTCCTGCATGGCGCCGGCGTAATCCAGCACCGAGAAATCGCGTATGTCGTAATACAGTGCATTGACGGTAAAGTCGCGGCGCAGCGCATCTTCTTCGATGTCACCGAAACTGTTGTCGCGTAAAATCCTGCCCTCATCGCTGAGTTCAGTCTTGTCCGAATCAGGGGCATGCTGGCGGAAGGTGGCGACCTCGATGATTTCGCGACCATAACGGATATGGGCAAGGCGAAATCGGCGACCGATCAGACGACTGTTTTTGAACAGCGCGCGCACCTGTTCCGGTGTGGCATCGGTTGCCACATCGAAATCCTTGGGCTGTTTGCCCAGCAAGACGTCCCTGACGCCTCCACCCACAAGACAGGCACGGAAACCGGCTTTATCCAACCGGTATAGAACCTTCAGCGCTGATTCCGAAATCTGTTTTCGCGATATAGTGTGCTGGTCTCGTGGAATGACGGTCAGCGTTTTGTGTTCGCTTTCGCCTTCGTTCACGGATGAGTTAAATTCTTGAAAAATTGGCGCAATCATAGCACTTCGCGAATTTTTAAACTGTTTTTTTCATTCCATTGAAGCGGCGCATTATCGGCAACGACTATTCCTCCAGACTTTCCAGGGTTTCCCAGCGCTCATACAGCGTCGCGAGCTGGCCTTCAAGCTCACTCAGGCGCTTTTTGGTTGCGGCAATCGGGTCCTTGTCCTGCTGGTAAAACGCTGGCTGCGCCATCTCATCCTGAATCGCGCTGATTTCAGCCTCGAGTTTCTCAATTTTACGCGGCAGGGCCTTGAGTTCCTTTTGCTCGTTGAAACCGAGTTTTTTACGTTTCGGTTTGGCCACCGCTTGCACCGCCTGGCGGGCGCTGGCAGCGGGCGCGCTCGCGACCACCAGAGGCGGTGGACGTTGGCGTAACCAGTCGTCATAACCGCCGACATACTCGTTGACCACGCCATCTCCCTCGAACACGAAACAGCGGTCGACGATGTGATTGATGAATGCCCGGTCATGGCTGACCAGAAGCAGCGTACCGTCAAAATCCATGAGCAATTCTTCGAGCAGTTCGAGGGTATCCATATCAAGGTCGTTGGTCGGCTCGTCCATGATCAGAAAATTGAACGCGCGGGTGAACAACCGCGCCAGCATCAGGCGGTTGCGCTCGCCGCCGGACAGGGTGCTGACCGGCTTGCTGACCTGGTCCGGCGCAAACAGAAAGTCACGCAGATAGCCAATAATGTGGCGTGAATTGCCGTTGATGGTGATGCGATCAGCGCCATCGGCGATATTGTCACGTACCGATTTTTTCAGATCGAGCACATTGCGATGTTGATCGAAATACCCGACTTCGAGCTTGGTGCCGGTTTTCAGGCGTCCTTTCTGCGGCGCGACCTCACCCAGCAGCAACTGGATCAGGGTGGTCTTGCCGCAGCCATTGGGGCCGATGATGCCGATCTTGTCACCACGTTGAATCTTGCATGAAAAATCGCGCACGATGGGCTGCTCGTCCCAGCGGTATTCGAGATCAAAGGCCTCGATGACGATCTTGCCTGACTGCTCACTGGACTGGCTGGCGAGGCGTGCGCGGTTGCTGGTTTCGCGGCGTTGCTGACGCTCCTCGCGCATCCGCTCCAGGGCGCGCACGCGGCCCTCGTTACGCGTCCGCCGGGCCTTGATGCCCTGGCGAATCCACGCCTCTTCCTGGGCCAGCTTCTTGTCGAACAGGGCATTCGCGGTTTCTTCCGCATCCAGTTGCTGCTGTTTGGATTCCAGGTATTTCTGGTAATTACCGGGCCAGCTGGTCAACTGACCACGATCGAGGTCGATGATGCGAGTGGCGAGATTCTGCAGAAATGCGCGGTCATGGGTGATAAACAGAATGGCGCCACCAAAGGCCTTGAGAAAGCCCTCAAGCCAGTCGATAGCCTCGATATCGAGGTGGTTGGTGGGTTCGTCGAGCAGCAGGAAATCAGGCCCCGCCACCAGCGCCTGGGCCAGCAGGCAGCGCCGCTTGAGACCGCCCGACAGGGCATCGAACATCTCGTCGGCGGGTAGCTTGAGCAATGAAATGGTCGAGCTGATGCGTTGTTCCAGGGTCCAGCCCTGTTGATCTTCGATGCGCTGCTGCAGGCTTTCCATGGTTTTGAATGCCGCGGGGTCGGTAGCAGCCAGCAGCGTCGCATGGTGCCAGTCGGTAATGATGCGCCCGAGGTCGCCAACACCATGCGCCACCACGTCGTAGACCGTGCCGGGCATGCTCTCAGGCACGTCCTGACGCAACTGCCCGACGCGCAGGCCCTGGCTGTAAATGACCTCGCCTTCATCCGCTTTTATGTCGGCCGCCAGCAGCTTGAGCAGGGTTGACTTGCCCTCACCGTTGCGCCCGACCAGACAGATGCGTTCGCCCCGGTCGATGCTCAGGTTGACGTGATCGAGCACCGGCGCGGCGCCGAAACTGTGGTAGAGATCCTTGACGGTAACTATGGGCATGGCTTTCGTTGAACGGTTGCTGGGTATCGTTTGTCCGCGCGCGGATGATATGCTAAATCGGTACGCATGTGTTGGAGCTTTTTATGTGTGGCCGATTCGCCCTGATCGCTGAACGCCAGACCCTGGCCGATTATCTGGGCGCCCAGGTGCCTGAAGTGTATCGCGCACGTTACAACATCGCACCGACCACGCCGGTCATGGCCAAAACCGCCCACGGACTGGATTTCTTCAGCTGGGGGCTGGTGCCGTCCTGGGCCAGGGATATTTCGTTCGGTAACCGCATGTTCAACGCACGCGCCGAGACCGTCGCCGATAAACCCTCGTTTCGGCATGCCTTCAAACGTCGCCGCTGCCTCGTACCCGCATCCGGTTTCTACGAATGGGCCACCGAAGGGGGCGCCAAACAACCCTATTTCTGCCACCTGGAACAGGAGCTGATGTGTTTTGCCGGACTATGGGAACACTGGCAGGACAGCCATGGCAATGAATGGCGCAGCTGCTGCATTCTGACCACCGAGGCCGAAGGGGCCATGCGCTCGATCCACCACCGCATGCCGGTTGTGTTGCCGGAGGCCTTGCACCCCGGGTGGCTCGACCACCGCGACGAATCCACCCACAGCGCACTCGATTGTCTGAGTCAAAGGCGCGGCGATTTTGTGCTGCGTCGGGTACAAAGGCTCGTCAATAACAGCCGCAACGACTCGCCCGAATTGCTGGCGCCATTGCAAGAGGACGCCTCAAGGTGAACACTGGAAATCACTGTTTTTTGTGCTGCAATAAAAAATACAAATAATCTTTATTGGTTTTCGTTTACAATCCGCTAAAAACAAATAACTAATAAAAATTTAGGTGATTCCAGCGTTTTAACTGAAAAGTCGCGCTGTAACCAGATTCACCGTCGGAACACAGTGATGATATGAAGTTCTTAAGGTTCATGATCAAGTCTGGACTTACCCTGAGTCTCCTTGCAGTCGCGTCGATCTGGTTTTTTTTGGACCATTTCAACCCGGCCGCGGCGATTGCATCCATCTCGAAGAATCCGCTGGTCGTCAATGACGTGACCGGGCTCAACCCGGTATCGGTCGCGCTGATCATCAAACCCAAGACCGAACTCGACATCACCGACGCCATCATGGCCACGACCGGACCCATCTCCATTGGTGGCGCGCGTTACAGCATGGGTGGCCAGATCGCCTTTCCGGACAGTCTGCATCTCGATATGCGCGAATACAACAAGGTCATCAGCCTGGATAAAGATAATCGGCTGATTACCGTGCAACCCGGCATTACCTGGCGCGAGGTGCAGCAGGCGATCGACCCGCACGAGCTGTCGATACGCATCATGCAGGACTTCAACAACTTCACCGTGGGCGGCTCACTCAGTGTTAACGCGCATGGCCGTTATGCCAATGAAGGGCCCATTATCAACTCGGTGCGGGGCATTCGCATCGCGCTCGCTGACGGCAAGGTGTACGAGGCCAACCCGAACAAAAACAATGCGCTGTTCTATGCCGCCATTGGCGGTTACGGTGGCATCGGCGTGATTACCGAGGTCACGCTGAAGCTAACCGAGAATATCCACATGGAACGTTTCACCGAGTCGATGAGTTTCGTCGACTTCCTCGACTACTTCAAACAGCACATTCGCGACAATAACGATCTGGTCATGCACAACGCCCTGCTCTACCCGCCCTCGTTCGAAAACATCCTGAACATCAACTGGATGAAAACGGACAAGGCGCTAACCAACCCGCAGCGCCTGCAGATCTTTGACCCGGAAGACCGCATAAAACCGTTGCTGATCGAGCTTTTATCGCGCTCCGATTTTCTCAAACGCCTTCGCCGCAGCCTGTACGATCGGCCCATGTATAACCGTCACGCCGTGGTGACTCGCAACTGGGAAAGCAGCGCCGACCTGCGCCAGTATGGCTTCAGCGCCAATCAGGACTCAACGCTGGCGCTGCGCGAGTATTTCGTGCCGCTGGAACATTTCGAGATCTTCGTACTCAAGATGCGCGATGTATTCATTCGACATGACGTCAACGTGCTCAATATTTCGATTCGTTTTTCCCCCAAAGATCCGGGCAGCCTGCTGGCCTGGGCGCATAAAGACATGTTCTCCTTCGTCGTGACCTATCACCAGAACAAGGATAAGGAGTCGCTGCAAAAGGTTGCCGCCTGGTCACAGGAACTCATCAACAGCGCCGTGGATGCCGGCGGCAGTTTCTACATGCCGTTTCAGAAGCAGGCTTCGACCGAACAGTTCTTCAGGGTTTACCGCGATGCTCAGCTGTATTTCGACATCAAGAAGAAGGCCGATCCTGACAATCGTTTCAACAACCTGTTACTCGACAAGCACAACCCCTATCGATTGAAAGCTGATAACATTCCGGGCTCCAGCAACCAGTCCTAGAACTATCTGCCAGCCATGCGAATTCTTCACACCATGATCCGTGTCGGTGATCTAGACCGCTCAATCCGTTTTTACTGCGACGTTCTCGGCATGCGCCTGCTGCGTCAGAAGGAATACCCAGATGGAGAATTCACGCTGGCCTTTCTCGGCTATGGTGATGAATCGGCGCACAGCGCCATCGAGCTAACCTATAACTGGGGCACCGAGCGGTATGATATGGGCAACGGTTTTGGTCACATCGCGCTTGAGGTCGATGATGTCTACGCCGCGACCGATGCCATCCGCGACAAGGGCGGCAAGATCATCCGTGACGCAGGCCCAATGAATGCCGGCACCACCATCATCGCCTTCGTCGAAGACCCCGACGGCTACCAGATCGAACTCATTGGCAAAAAACATTGATCGTACGCATTGCCAGCCTGCTCTGTTTGCTTTTGCTGGTCAGCGCCTGCAATAACCAGCAGTTGTATCACTCGGTGCAAAAGCATAACGAATCACGCTGCCGCGCACTGCCGTTGGCGCAGCAACAGGATTGCATGGACGAGTTGCGCGGGCCCGATTACGATAAATACCGGCGCGAACTGGACAAACTGTAAGTGGTTTGAAACGCGATGCAAAAAACACGCGGGCAAAAAAAAGGCTGCCGGTGGTTACATTTCCATGTACGGCAGCCAATGCAGTGCTCGGTTTAGCGGATGCTTGATCCCAGGCTGGGGTATCCGGGTTAGCACATCCAGCTGGACGGGAATTGCGCATCCAGATCAAAGCGGGGATGGAATTCTCTCGTCAATGGTTGGGATTTTATTCCCATTCATTCTCAAGATCAAATCGTTGTTCGTGTTTTGTAAAAAATTTCCCGCCATGGGCTGCCACACACAGTCAGCAGCCCACTCACGCCAGGTCTAGAAATGGAAGCCGTAGCCGAACATCACCGGATACATACCAAACATGCCCATGCCACCCAGGAAAATCCCCATCAGGATCATGCTGAAGGGCAGCCATACCAGGGTCCGTGTGACGATATGATCCCAGCCGTATTGATGCATGAAGGGCATCAACATGAAACCGATGGCCAGGCCGATGAAGGCGATCTGGAAGGTAAACAGCGCAACC
>JGI10211J34971_10000987_pt1 | contig 23685 bp, 39 predicted proteins | sample Etolagsediment_FD_34971 | JGI IMG/M metagenome (IMG submission 34971)
TCACCTCGTCTGAAGGAAGTACCTGAAAAACACGTTTCACCTGTAGACTCAATCCGATACCCTTCCGCTTATCATGGAAAATCATTTTCCGTTCGGACGCCCGTACTGGAGGAGTTCCTTCCAGTTCGCCCGGACAACCCGTCGCACCTCGACCGGAACCTGACGAGGCGGGGCCGGCGTAACCTTGACTTTCACTTTGAACGTCGTTGTTCCAACTTCCTTCATTGTTTGCTCCTGTTGGAAGTCGCTCGCCAGGTCAATCGTACACCCGACTGAACCTGGCGAGCGGAGTCGAAAGTCACACGCGGTCGATCATCGGTTCCAACACCACTCGACGACCGTCGCGCATCCGTACCACGTTGAACATCTTCACGGACGCCACTCGACGACCGTCATCCGTCATCGTGATCTCGCCCACGAATGGGTCACCACGACGCTCTGCAATCTCACGGCTGCGAAACCGTTTCTGCTCCGGCGTCAGCAACGAAGGATCGAAGGTAAACGACTTCACCGCTTCCGGGTCGATCCCCTGCGCTTCCACCTGTTCCCACATTTCCAGAACGGTAAGCAAGTGGTCGCGCTCCTGTTGCTTCGCACGAATCGAGTCGGTAACTGTGCTTAGAGCACTCAGAAAAATCACCCCCTCTCTCAGTCGGTTAAAGGTTCGTCAAGTCTCGCAGCAAGATTCTTGATCTTCCGCACCCTTCATTTCACTTGACTTCAGAAACTCTTCGTATTCCGCCGCGTCATACTCCGCCTCGATCTGGAAGTGGCTGGCACACGGTGGACACATTTGCTCACCTTCGTACTCGACCAGACACACGGACGGTTCCAGACACGTCGGACACTCGACCTTCGGAAGCACGTCGTCGTAGTAGTCCACCCAAAGAGCTACCACGTCACTCTCGTGGTCTTCCCTGTATTGTTCCACCAGGTAGTCCACTCCGTCCGACGTGAGTGGGTTCTCAAGGAAGCACCCGACTTTGTGGCCGTCCGCGAACTCGACGGCGTTCAGGCACTCAGACCCGGCACCGCAATGCTGCGGCGAGTCCGCTTCCCCTCCCCCGTCGTCATACGGACCCTTCGGGTACTCGTCCGAGTCGAACGTCGTTTCGTCACTCGGGTCTTCCGGCACATTTCCTTCGGACGCAAGTCTCGACTTGATCGCTTCGGCACAGTCTTCACACCACACGTCAGCTTGGTAGATGTACACGTTCATTTCTGTCATCCTCTCGCAAAGTTGAAAATCAGTCATTGTTTACTCCTGTTGTGATTATTGGACCTCACTCCCTCCCGGCTCCCCCAAAAGCCGGTCGGGGCCGGTGTCACTGATCGAAGAAACTGAAACGCTCTCCAGAGTCGCACCCACGGTGTGGCCGACCTTGCCGAAGGGCCGCTTCCGCGGTTTCGTCCTGTTGCAGTGACCAGTCCTCTTCCTCACGAAACCGATCCACCAGAACAAGACACGTTGACCCAAACTGATCTTCACCTGAAACGATGTCGATGACTGATCGATGTTCTTGTCCAGACTCACTCAGGTAGAGATACGTTTGCTCACCAAGTTTCGACGCGGCCGAAGCCTTGTCGAGCAGCAATCGTACCTCCGCAATCGTCAACGGTTCTCGCCTTGCCATGTTACCCTCCAAAGCTGTCGGTTCGTGAATGAACAACCTTCCAGAAACCACACGGCTCGCGGCGTCCGCCACGCTCACCTTTCCTCGCATTCAAGAGCTTCAGTCCGCCGCGTCTCCCGATGCAAATGTGACGACGAGTACGAGCGTAGATCGAAGCCATCGTTCCCTCGTCATCCTTCCGCCCAACTTCCGCAAGAACGAACACGAGACCACACTCGTGGTCTGTCACCTCGAAACGTTTGTACTCGTGTCCGTCCACATGCGCCTCGCCGAGTCCGTCGCTAAGCAGAATCGCCTGGCGCAGTTCCTCGATTCGTTTCTCTTGCGTCGTCGTCATCGTTTCCTCCGTTTCACTCAATTATCACTCAAGTGGAAGACGGACACCGAACGCCGGAGTCCGTGGAAAGGGAGAGGATTCTCCCCTTCCACCTGTAGACTCAGTTCAACACCCTCCGGTTTATCATGAAAAATTTGGAAAAATTGCGACGCCTCATTTCCACCACTTCCTCGTTGTCAAAACTGACGGAGTTAATTCTCTCATAGAAACCGAGAATTAGCAACGTTTAATTCGCAATTTTCCGCCGATAATTACGTCGAAATAGACACGACCAATTCCCTGTCCGAAACAAGGAATTGGCCGTTACGTCAAAACGGTCTAGGAAGCCGCTAGACGGCATTTCTACGCCTTTTCTCAATCCGTCAATTGCCGATGAATAATTGCCGCTTGAGTAGTCGCTCGCTCCGGTGCGAACACGACCAAGAGCAACTGGTACACAAACTCAATCTGGAGGGTCGCAATCCGGTATTCCCAGTACTGGTCGAGACCACCCTCGCCGGTGTGATAATCCCACACAATTTCGTCCTCTTCCTCGTACCGCCTTTCCAGGAGAATCTCCAAGTCGAGTATTCCGTTGGCCTGGCGAGCAAGCTCATACCCGACCACTCCCCCGAGCACTTGGTAACTCGCACGGCTCGCTCTCACGGCGTCTATCACCCGGTCACGTTCCGATGGAAACTCAGGGAGAAAACCCGGACGTTCCACTCCCACCAGTTCCAATACTGGGTCGCAATTTCTCTGTAACCACTCACTCGCCAATTCCTGGAGTTTCGCTTTCGCTTCCCCGTCCTGATCGTGGGTAAAGAAATGGTGTCGCATTGGCTGGCGAAAAAGGTCTTGAGTCCACCGGCCTCGAAGGATGTCGTGACCTTGGATCAATCGCCCCTCCCACGGGTCGGTCCACCGCCACCTCATATACAGAGAAAATGGCTCGCCGTGGTAGTCGAAATGGAAGGTACATTCCGAGGGACTTTGCGACATGTTGTCGAGCCACCCCCGGTGAACTTGGATCATCGTCAAGACTCCCAAATCGTCGCGGAGTACATGGTCAACCAAGTCAGTACTTTCACGACGTGTCTGGCTTCCAGGAAGATGCGACTCGGAACGAATCCACCTTGCCCTGGGGCAAGACAAAAGAGCGGAATCAATCGCTGAACATCCTTGCCTGTTTTCTTCCGTTCGTCCACGGACAAAACGAATTGCATGACGTTGTTTCCTGTCTCGTCACACACGCCGGTGACCTCCGTCCGTCTCGGCTTCGGGTTACCGCGTTTCACGTTGTTGACTCTCCCGTACGCCCACCCGAGGAAACCCGACGCGAAGGCCGAGATTCGCGCCGTCTCCATTGGCGTGAGGTGAAGCACATCTTTGGACACGGGGACCCACTTGATCTTCCCATTCCCCCGCTTACCTTTCTTCAGCTTCACGCACGTGAGCCAACACATCTGAAAACCGGCGCTACCCGACACTGAAAGTCGGATCCGACACCTCGCACCATCCTCATTCCGCAGTCCCTTGATCACGAGTTCATTCATGGTAGTAACTCCTGAAATCGCCGTTGACATTTCCTCACGTATTCCTTGTCTTTTCCGAGTACGATAATCTTGGCTTCAGGGATTGTCCAGAACAGCGGATGGTGAGTCGCCACTATGAACTGGTGTTTACTTCCCTGTATGAGTTCACGGTACTCGAACAAGCCATCCAGATCGAGACCGCTCTCCGGTTCGTCCACTGCAAAGATCGATGGTTCAGTTGCCGCTGCTGCCGACTGCAACGCAATCTTCATAAACTCGCCATGACTCATGTAACGAATGCCAACCTGAACACCAAAGTCTTTGGTTTCATCAAAACTCCCTGAATTCCGAGCCGTCTTTTCAGAGTCCAGAAAGTAGAGCCTGGCGGGCGGGTCGAGAACGTACACATCTTTCTCGCTCCCGGATTGCTTTTGCATCCGCGCTTCCATTGACCTGAGTACGGATGATTTACCCGAGCCGTTCGGGCCGGCCAGGATCGTCACCCGACCAAACTCGAAGGTCTTTTTCCCTGTGATACGCTTCGTGAAGCTAAGATTCTTGATCGTGAGTTTGACCAGCATCGGAAAGCTCTCTGCTACCAATGCCGTGTCTCTCTTTGATTGAGGACACGGACTCCAACTGTAACGCCGCAGGAACAGGTCCACTCATCAAATCATCGTCGAGCCAGTCGTCATCGTACCAGTCATCGTACCAGTCATCGTACCGGTCGTCGTAAAACTCATCTTCCATTAACTCGTCATAACGATTCCGTTCGGCCACGTACCGCCCGGCTTCCAGGAGATTCGAGAGCAAACCGGCATCCGACTCTTCAAACCCACCCGCTACACTTCCCAACTCGGTGAAAAGCAAGATCGCCTGCTGTGCGAGTTCGTTCACTACGGTGAGCGAATCTCTGGACACGGAGTCTTCCAGATTCCCTTCGACGATATGCGCCCATTCCCCGGCGAACTCTGGGGCCGTCTCGTCGTAGAGGTAATCGACTTGAGCAATTGCCCATACCCCTCCCTTGTTGACGAGTACCACGTCTCCTGTCTTGACCTGTCCGTCGCTGGACAAGTCTTTCTTTTCGACCTTACACATACCAAGTACCTCCCAACCGAGTAATACAAAAGCGCTAGGGGGAGCCCGAGGGGAGGACTCCCCCTTGTCTCCTACACCCGTTCTTGAACTGAGATTGCGAGGATGTCCTCCCACGGAACACAGTACGTCCGAATGTTACGGAACGGTTCACGTTTCTCCTGTCGTCCCTGTTCCGGTCTGAAATCCCCACGACGACTGCCGCGTCGTTCATCGTCTCCATACTCTTCAATCATCACGCGCAGAATCATGAAGTCGTTCGTAATCCCAGACTCCCCCTCAGTGATCACCTCCGTCCATCTGATCGCGGACGGTGGCGGGAGCTTCATTTCCCGCAAGTGGAACAAGAGGAACTGTCCGCTCCCAGACCGGTAACAGCCTTTTTGACCGTTCTCGTGTTCGTCCTCCGGTACCTCTTCCATGAAAAATGAAATGGCTTTAATCCATCGTTCTCGGTTTTCTTCCTTGGTCATCGTCACCATTGACTTTCTCCCTTTCTCGTCTTCAACGAATCTCTCGCACTCTCTCAATGACCTCGCCAGCATCCTCCTGTTGCTCGACGAGGGACGCCTCCGGACTTACACTAACATCGACTCCAGTTCCGTCACGTCTATCATCTTGATTCCGAGTGACGCAGCTTTCTGTGCCTTAGCTCCGGCGTCAGTACCCACCACCACGAAATCTGTCTTGCTTGAGACCGAGCCAGAACACTTCCCGCCCCGTTCTTCCACCTTGCCTTCCCAGGTTTTCTTGCCCCCTGGAAAGCCTCCAGTGAATACGAATGCCTTGCCGGTGAAGATTCCTGTCTTCGGTTTCTCTAACTCGACATGCTCAAGGATACCATCTATCACGTCACCGTTGCAAGCGAAGAAATCATGTAGGCTACGCGCCGTCTTTTCTCCCACGTCTTCTACGGCTTCCAGAGCTTCCGCGCTTGCCGCCCGTAGATTGGCGAACTCACCGAAGTGCGAGACCAACGCCTTGGCTGTCGAACGACCGATTCCCGACACTCCTAGAGCTTGCACGAACTTCGCCGCGGGCACCACTGTCTTGTTCCCCCGAGCGACTTTGATCGCCGCCAAGAGCTTACTGTTCTCTTTCGTCCTCTCCGGTGAATCGATCCCTTGAATGCGAGCGACCAGGAGAATGGCCTCACGCTTACTGAGACCCGCCTCACGGGCTTTCTTGACGCGAATCGAGTACAAGTCCGCAACCGACGTGACCACGCCAGCATCCAGGAGCTTTTGTACCGCACTCTCCCCGATCCCCTTCACGTCCAGTGTCGTGAGATAGTGGCATATCATGTTTGCCTTGCGTGCTCCGCAAAGGACGTTCGGGCACACGAGCTTCACAAGCTGTTCCCCTGTCTCTTTGTCCTTACCACCTTTCTCGACCGACGTGTCACCACCGCAGACTGGGCACACGTCCGGGTAACACGGATCACCTGCATCCGACGTAACCCCGACCACCTTTGGAATGATCTTGCCAGACTTAATCACCTGAATCTTGGTACCGACCGTGATTCGCTTCCGCTGCAAAAAACCGAGATTATGTCCGGTACACTGAGTAACGTTCGTTCCGGCCAGTCTTACCGCGTCGAACATCATGACGGGAGTTATGTCGCCGGTACGACCGACACGCCAATCGATCTTGTCCACATCTGGCTCCGCAATCTCTTCCGCAAACTTCCAAGCCAGTTTCCCCTTCGGATTGCCCGTATCGCTCCCACCGACCGTCCCGAGTTGTTCACTGTCTTCGAGGTTTTCAACGGAGATCACTACGCCGTCAACCTCGTAGTCCAGGTTCGGCACGTTCTCTTCCATCATGGCAAGATCGGTCACACGAAACGGACGCGTCTGAACAAACGGAATCTTCAGCGTCTTAGCACAGTACTTGGCCATACCGATCTCAGTCTTGTACGGTGCGTCGTCAAAGCCAAGTATCCGGTACGCGGTAAAGCTCAGTCGCCGTTCTTTCGTGACCTTCGGATCCTTGAACTGTCTGATCGATCCCGCCGTAAAATTTCTCGGATTTGCGTACGTCTTATCGCCGCGAGCTTCAAGCTCCGCGTTGATTTTCTCGAAGACGGAAATCCGACACTCAAGTTCCCCACGGATCGTGCACGTAATCGGTTCCGGCAATCGCGCCGGTATCCCTTCCACGAACTTCGCGTTCGCCGTCACGTCCTCACCGTTCACACCGTCCCGTGGCCGGAGCCCAGCCGAGACGAGCTTGCCGTCTTTGTACACGAGCGAGAGTGCTACACCGTCACGTTTGTAGGACTGGACGAAATGACCCTTCCTGTCGGAGTAGCCCAACTCCACCATTGTTTCCTTCAGCCACTTGAAGAGGATTCGCCGACGTTCTCCCAGGTCTCCGATGGCTTTGGAGATAGAGGTCATGGGCGGATCGTGCTTCACTTTCTTCACGCCGCTCTCCAGCATCGAAGCTGTGACTGATTCGAGAACTGGCGAGTCTGGAGACAGACCCGCCAGTTCCTTCCTCAGTACGTCGTACTCAGAATCGGAGACTGGAAGCCCAGTGTCCGGGTGTATGCAGTCCTCCCCTGCTTCGTAGAGGGAGTCCAGGTGAGTTATGACACGCTCCAGTTCTTCGATTCTGGTTTCCATCGTTGTCCTTTCTGTCAACTAAATGACCAGAGAAATCTTCTCTTCGTTGTCAATCGGAAAGGGCATATACCCCGCAGGGCATTCCCGACCTTCCGGGATTTCCTCACCCGACAAGAACGATTCCAGTGCCACCGTACACCGGTCACGTAACTCGTCCTGGAAATAACGTCGCGGCCCGGATTGAATCACCCAATCGCGAAAACGTACCACCGTCGTTGTCACTGTGTCCTTGAACGAATCGGGTACACGTCCCTCACAGAGATAGCAACAGAACGCTTCGAGTTTCACCCGATCCACCGTGTACCACGCTCGGGCGACTGCTGCCCGAACCGGTGCACGACACCACAACCGCGTCTTGAGCCGATTGTACGCAAAAGTCAACCCGCCGCGGTGTGCTTTGACAAAATCTCCAATTTCGACACGACCGGCATTTCATACAAACTTCTGAAACACTACACCCCTTTAACACCATCCCTGAAATAACCATTTCCGCCCTCGGAATGTTTACCTCTTTCTTAGAAATCCTACCAGGCTTATTCTCTCGAATCGTCCTCTTGAGACCTAACGCATAGCAGATGCGGTCTACACGACCTGGTTCTAAACCAGTGTTTTCTGACAACTCGTAAAGATCAGTTATCCCTCTGTCAAAAACCATCTTCACTGCGACATACTCAGCCGTTTTACGCTTTGGCCCTCGCTGACCATCAGGTCCCAGCTTTCTTTCTACCCATTGTAAAGCTTGTTCAGACATCGTTATTCTCCCGTAAGGAACGCAAAACTTAACCCTCGTCTGTGCGCCCTTCCCTCAATACCCTAACGTAATCTTTTACCTGCTCGACCTCTTCGTCACTCAACCCGTCGAGCAACTCTACACCAGGTAAGACTGTGTGTCCCGACTTCCTCATAAGTTCCACAAAACTCGTGTTATACACCTTCGACAACCGAACAAGATTATCTGGAGACGGCACCGCCTGACCATTCTCTACCTGACTCAGAAACGAGTTCGACACTCCAGTTTGACGCTGAACGTCTCGAAGAGTCAAACCGAGAGACTTTCGTAAGTTCTGTAAATGGTGTCCAATGGTCTCTGCCATTACGGTCGAACCTCTCGCAAAATCCCTGTCTTGGTCATGCTATGTACGGCCGTCCTAAGCTGCGCTCGCGCCAGTGCCTCCGGGTGTTTCTTCATGTGCTCCATAGCCGCTTCCACGTCTCCCAGGTTCACAAGTTCACCACACTCCGGGCACGACACCTCTTCATTGTTCTTCATTGCTTCCCTAGCTCTGACCGTCGCTTCGTCCATTGACATCGAAGGTTGCTCTGACTTCCGTTCTACTCGACGAAGGAACATGACTCACTCCTTAATAATGATCGTCATCTGCGAATGGATCCGACTGCAAATCTCGACCTCGGGAACACCGAACAAATCAGCAATCTTAGGCACCTGTTCTTCCAGCCGGGCACAAGATAACCGCCCTCCCTCTAAAAGCGTTACTTGCCTGTCTGGCCACTTAGGGCCAACACCACCATAATCGAGAAAGGCAAGACGCGACGGTACGTACACACTTCCAGTACCACGATCCACGTACGCGGTATGACCGCCAATCCAGACCAACTCGCATTTTGGTAACCGGCTCACAATCACCTTGAGCGGCTTTCCCCAATCTACTCCGCCGTAGATCGGACCTTCAACGATAAGGTCAACGGGTTTGAATTTCATGTCTTTCTCTGTCTATCAAGATTCCGCACGAAGGTCACGACCGATTGCAAGAACTCCCATTTATCTTGATCGCTCAGACCTCCAAGCGCCTGCTCCGTAACCTCACTCTCCGGGATCACGATTCCCATACACAACACTTCACCTTCACCCGTATCGACGATAGGAAGTCCCCTATGACCGAACCCAGAAAGCACCCCTTTCGTAACCTGACTCTTGCCAGGCTCGGCATTGTTTGCCACTACCCACACTCGTTGACCCACACACATGTCAATGTTGAAGTAGTTCACTGATTAGCCCTCGGTATCCTTGTCCGACCGCACTCAGTACACGTCCCTGTCTTCGGCTCACGAACTACCCCGTCGAACTCCGCACTGATCGAGCCGTCAGAGTCCTCGGCCACGACGTACGCTTCGAGTCGCGTGAAGCTGATCGTCTTGCAGCCGCAGGATGGACACTCACCCCGTTTCGTCTTTACCATCTTGCTTCAGCTTCCTCTTCAGATGCTTCCTAACACGCTTTAGCATCTTCCTCCATACCGAATAGTCCACGTCCCCACACTCTCCAGAAAACTGAAAGGTCGAGGGTATCTCGCCACCAGGTTCATCATTGACCCGGAACCTACAAGTAACAAAGAATTGTTCCTTGAGTATTTCCCCTGTCTCTGGGTCAAAAACACCCTCGGCGACAAGCATGTCTGCGAACAAAGACGCTCCAGTATTCGCGGCTTCCTGCATTTCATTGGTAACCGCTTCACCGACACGTACGGCAAGATCGTTTTCAACCATCATGGAGTTTTCAACCATCGGTCTTCCTCCGTAATACACCGGTCGCTTCCAGGTACGGCCACCGGTCACTGTTTAGAACCGAACAACACCCTTGGCCAATGGAAAGCTCCTCTTGAAATGCGACCGCATGAGCACACTTGTAAAGTCTGAATCCACCCTCTTCAGTCACAACCAGTCCGGGACAATCTCCTGTATGACCTGGGTACAAATGATTTGCCACAGGACACGGAGCTTGCTTGCAGCAGTATCCACAATGTACGCATTGGTTCCAACCGTCCTCGTCGGCGACTTCCACTCCAGGCGGAAGCATTAGCTCACGCAGTCCAGTCATTCACAACTCCGGTGGTTCCGGCGGAGACCACAAAGCCCCCACGGTATTGAGGACGATCAGTCCCTTGCATTTCCCACACTCAATCACGGGTCTGTTATCATCCTTCCACGACATTGTTTTGGCTTCGCGCACAAGACCTTCGTCATAGCCGCATAGCTCACACTGGTACCGAGTTGGATCCTTCGGGAGATCGTTCTGAAACGCAGCTACAGCCTCGGCCACAATCTCTTCCACCTGACGCACTGTAAGCGGAGGTTGAATCACGTCGTCACTCCCCCAGGTCACCCGATCACCATTGCCGTGGGACTGGAGACGGGTACGGGCGGCCCCGAGCCAACTACCACCCTCTCGCAGAATTTCGTAGCCGTAGATTCTCTCTTTACTCATTGTCCTTTCCCTCGGTCGGAGTAGCACGGACGTGAGCCGCCAGCAACTCACATGAGACAAACTCGATCTCGTCTTGTACGGCCATTGCCGCGACGGTCCTTCCCTTCGAGCCGAGAGCTTTCTTGATCGTCTCTAGCTTTGCTTGGTAGGATTTCATAATCGGGACGGCGACACCATCAATCTTGCTTCGGTACTTCGCCCTCACGTCCACGAGTTCTTTCGGCTCGAAATCAACTTCGCGCAACCACGGTCTCACAAAGCTCTGTTTAGCACCACTCCCTTCCACCACCCAAGTAAATCCGTCCATCGTGCGCGACAACTCCACCTTCACCGTCTTTCCACCTTTCCACAACGCTTCGTACACATGACCTCGTACGTGCTTCCACGTCTTCACATGCGTCCCGTAGTTGCTCGTTACCGACCCGTCACGACCAAACGTCAACAAGCGCTCCGTCGCACCATTGGCTACCAGTCGCCAATCTCCGACGATTCGTTGGCCAATAGGTAGAGAATGGACCTTCGTCCTTTCAATCTCGTTCTGGATCACCTGAGCATGTGTCGCGTCTCCCGACTTCCCGTACTTGCGCTTGAGAGTTTCCAGGTACTTGACGTACCCGCGATCAATCGGAGACGTTGCTCTGACAACGCTACGTCCGTACGCCTGACGGCACCGAACTAACTCTCTCGGTTCCTCGGCCAACCCACAAACGGTTGCCAACAACACCACTGGTACGAATCGCATGGCTAGTCCTCTCCTAGCTGTAAGGGATTGCCCTGAGCATCGAATACTTCAATCGCCGGAACGTACCGGCTCGGCGCATCCACACCGCGCCACTCCGTACTGACGAATAAGAACTTGTGGTCACCGAAGTCGTAGCCACTGTTTTGGTACGCCTTCAACACGGTACTGAAGCCGACCATTTTCTCACTCGCACTCCCGTTCAAGTACGGTCTAACCGCGTGGTACGAAGAAAGCCACATCCTCGTCACCACGTCTTCAGGGATCGTCCCACCATACTCTGCGAAGATAGCATTCCCCTCTCTGGACGCACGCTTGAACCGCAGAAACGTCCAGCCGTCCGGTGGAAGCTCGTCAAGGAACGTCACCGTCCCCTTGTTTCGTACCGACTCATTGAAGTGAACAGTAGGCTCGTGCATCCAACTGCAACTGTCAGAGCCGAAGGTTGTTCGACACATGTGCGAAGTCTTCCCGTGTTTCTCGGTACGCGCAAAGTCCACCTCGTGTGCACGAGTGCTCGCGTAGGCTGAGCCACCGCTAAAACCCGGTTCACTGACCGAGTGACCTCGCCAAAGGATCACACCCTCGGGGAGCATCTTCGCCATTTCTCTCCAGCCTGCTTCAATCGTGATCATCTTTCTTTACCCCCTCTCAATCGCCTCTATGAGGTCTCGGTTCACGAAACGTTCCTGAGCACACGCGCTCTCTTCACGGAAGCCAGACGCTTGCGGAAGCCCCCCACCACCGAACGCAGTCGCAAGCTCGCTCACGTCAAGCGAACCATTGCTGCGAAGAGACCAAAAGAACTTCACCTGTCCATTGTCCCCGTGCGGCCATACCGAGTACACCGCAGAGCCACGAACATCCGTCTTCCTGAGCCACCCCTCTGTATCTTGCCTGTACGTCGGGAAGTTTTCATAGAGGTAGTGGGCAATGTCAGACTGGAAGGAACAATTCGCGTTGATACACGGGAACACATACCCGCCAAACGACGCGTACTGAACCTTGTAGGTCATAAACTCGATCTCACGTTGCTGCGCCCGGAGAATCGCCCGACCTTCGCTTACCCAGACCGCCTCCCCACAAACGTTCGACACCGACCGATCCCACACCTCAAAGTCAAACGGGTACGAACGAATCACCGCATTGATCTCGCGGCTATTCTTCAGAGCGTGTCGCCACAAGTCCCTGTCTTCGATGTACCGAATGAACTCAGGTGGCATTGAACACAAGCCGTTAAACCATTCCCACGTCAACGTCGCCCCAGACTTACCCAGATCGAAAACGGCATACGACAACCCTTTCAGTTGCGCCTCGGCGGTCTTGTGGTGATCGAGAACAAGCACTTGTGTTCTTTCCTGGAGAGCTATGAGTTCGTCCCTCGGGTACGAAAAGTCCAGGATATACACCCCTGAACCATCCTCGATTTCAGGCATTGGAGAACTGAATCCAACCGGAATGAACTCCGTGTCTTCCGGCAGATGCTTCCGCGCGATCCAGGCCGAAGCAAAACCATCGTAACAGCCGCCATGATAGAGGACGTAGGTCTTACTCACTGTCATCTTCCCCCTGGGCTTTGGTTATCGCTGCGTCGAGATTCTGAATGTTGCCAGCTTCGATCAGTCGCGCCGCATACCACATGGCTCGATTGACTTTTTCAGGAGACACGTCGTAGGACTCAGCAAACACTTGTGATTTCTCGTCAAATTCTCGTCGAAGGTACTCCGCATCCTTGAGCAACCTCTTGTTGTCAAGCCACGCACCCAACACACACGCACCCAGACACAAAACCGCCATGACACCGATACCGATCAAAAGCGCCTTGGTAGACAACCCACGAAAGGGAGCCAACCAAGGCGTTGTATCCGCGTACTGAATGGCCACTGCAAACCCGAGCAACAGGCAACCGGCCATAGAAATCAGATACCAAGTTGGGTCGATTCTACTCACCTTTGAATCCTCAATCAAGAGCGCGATAGATGTCAGCTTCGGGAATCTCGAAACCAAGCAAACGAGCCAGTTGGCTGATCGCCTGCACGTCAATGTTCGGTCGCGGGTTTCCTTGCTCACGTGCGAACGTAAAACGGCAACGGAGAACGACCAAGAACGAACGTACCCCCAACGGCAAAGTTCGCTCGTCAATCCTGACGGTTACACCCATGTTGTCGATGGTAATGGCCGGCGCGTCGTTCTCAGCATCCGACCAGTACTGGCAGAACGAGCCAGTAACATGATCCGCCCCGAAGGCGAAGACTTTGGCACCGCTTGTAACTTCCTGTCTGCTCATACCAAGTGACCAGCAAAGGGGAGTATAGGACAGCCAGCCTTGCTCGACGTTGTGGAGGCGTCAAGTCTCACTGGATCGACGGGCGCGGTGACGACACGCTAGGAGCAAACTCCCTACCGCTTTCCTGTCCCTTCCCCAATCTCTTAAAGAACCAACGAAGAGGTGGAATGATACCAGACCTTGCTTGACGGATCAAGCAGATTTAACGCGCAGTAATTGACGAATTAACACCGACATCTAAACGGCGTATTTCTCACGCAAAAGCACCTTCGCCTCGTCTTTCGAGAGTTTCCGCCCTTCGTTGGCGTAGTCGTCCTCTACTTCCTGTAGATACCGGATCGCTTCACCCACCTGCGGCCCCGGCTTGATCCCCATCGTCTCCATGACTTCGCCGCCGTCCAGTACCGCAGTTTCACCCACGGGTCCACTCTCTTCACGGAGACGTTTAATCTCTTCACGGATCATCGGCACCTGATTCTCTGTCTCCGGGAGCCTACCAAGATGATCGGCTTCGGCCTGATCGAGGACGGCTTCCCACGTCTCTTCCCCAACCTTCCGCATGAACCGGCGCAACGCTTTCGGCGTCACCTTCCCATGACGTACGAGTGTGTGTGGGCGCATGTGATTCGCCACGATTGCAACCACCCGATTCGTCACCGCGTTGTCGAACTTCAACCGCTTCATAATTGCTCGCGCAACATCGGCACTCACGGCCTCGTGTCCCTTGAAGCTCACCTTGTCTCCGATCAACTCCTGAGTCTCGGACTTGCCCACGTCGTGAAGCAACGCTGCCATCTGAGCCTCGACCGTAGGCTTGGCGTTCTGGAGCACGAGTAACGTATGCTTGTACACGTCCCCTTCCTGGTGATAACCTCCCTGTTCGACACCTTTGAGTTTCTCGATCTCGGGGAACACGTGTTTCAGGAGTCCCGTTGCTTTCATGATCCGCACCGCCCGAGCAAGCTCTCCCAGATTCATGATCTTTTCCAACTCGTCACGGATCCTCTCGGCAGAGAGAATCTTCAACCGATCCGCGTTGCGCTTCACTCCCCGCAACACTTCCAGTGGGACTTCCCACCCGTACTTCACTTGGAAGCGAATAAGTCGCAACATTCGGAGAGAATCGTCGGAGAACATCTTGTCCAGTGGCACCTCCGGGTGTCCTCGCAAAACACCCTTGCGTACGTCTTCCTTGCTCTCTCCAGTAAGGTCCACGAACTCACCACTCGTCAAGTCTTTCAGGAGCATGTTCACTGTAAAGTCTCGCCGGCGCGCATCGTCTTCGCGCGTTCCATACTCCGTGACTCGTTGGCGAGTGTTCGGATCGGGATACGATTCCTTTTGCGTATCGGCCACCTCGATCTCCGCTCCCTTCGTACGATACTCTTCCCCTTCGTAGGTCACATCTTCCTTGAAGGTGATCTGCCAGATCGGATAACCGGCTCCAAGCGGTCTCGGTCGTGAGGTCTGTTCTGGGAAGAGTGACTGAAGGTACTTCGTAAACCGTTCCGCCCCTCCCTTTTCCTCGACCACGATGTCCAGGTCCTTACTGTCGATGCCGAGTAGCTCGTCTCGGTTGTATCCGCCCACGGCGAACGCTTTCCCCCGGAAGTCCGAATCCTTCAGGACGACGCGCATCAAACGCTCGACTTCCTTTTCCGCCATGCCAGCTATGAGAACTCGACTCGCGATTCGCATTACTCTCGACGCTTTCCTGGGCTTGAAGATTCCCGTGTCCCACCATAGATACTCCGGTTCCGCGGGTTGTCCATACTCGTCGAACTCTTCCTCCGATTCCTCTGTCTCTGCGGTGGCTTCCACGTCATCAAGGAACATTTCCGAATCGACACCACGTATCTTTTCCCACTTGCCACCATACCAGACCCGGATTCGTGTCGGTGGTATCTCTTCCTCAATGAAGAACGAATTGCCAATGAGGTCGCGGTTTCCCAACTCGTCATCTTCCACTTCCAGTCCGCCGAAATTAACTTTCAGCATTACTGGGGTGCCACCGTCTGAAGGCCGGTCGTCACTCGACACACCGTCGATATGTTCAAACCACTTCAACGCTGTCTTGAAGTCAGCCAGAAATATCTTGCCCTTCGAGTGCGCGCCGTAGCCACCACCGAAAGCAGAATTGCCACTTCGATTCGGAACCAGTCCATACTCACGTATATCGTCCAGGTGTCTCGCACGAGTTACGTGGTACAAGTATCGGTTGGCTTTCTTGGCTACCTTTCGAGATTCCATAAAATACCTCTCGACAATTCACACTCAAACCTCATAGTGAATTAGCACAAGCCAAAAAAAAGCGCCGTCCCGATGGGCGTAGGACGGCGCACATAACAAACCAACTGTTTTTGAGTGAAAGTCAGGTGAGCGAAGTATATGGAAGGACTTCTGGCAGGGACCCGACACTGGGCACATCGTTGTGCCACGTCACTCAAAGCGCGACAGGAAGTACCCCTTCCGGCTCACAAGTTAGAAAATAAACGTCGCTATTTACCTGACTCGTCACTCGGTCTCTGAAGCGCTCTCAGGCAACGCAGGAGAGTCGTCAGCGAATCCTAATAGCTGATCGACCTCTTGGTCACTCGCACCACCTATGAGCGCTCCTTTGACTCTGAGCATGTGTGCCGCTACCTCTGCCTTGGCCTGCTCGGTCGTCCTCTCCATTGACTCAGCGAATTGATCCTGAATAAATGGGAGATTGTGTTTGATGTTCTGAGTAAGTTTCGCCATCTTCCTACGAATCCCTTCCTTATCAGCCTTCGTCATCCTTTGCTTTTCAAGTAGATTGTCCAACTCCGCCTCGACTTGTGAAGCCTGGTCACCAATCTCTGTAGTACTCTCCGACACCTCCATGCTAAACGTTTCCTTCGTATCATCCGGGGGACACCGCCCTTGATCCTCCCCGTTGAACCAGTCGATTGTGCACGGGCTCCCGACCCCGAGGTTCAACGAAGTAATCATCGTCGCGAATTGAGCTTCGGACAGGTTCACTTCAATCAGTTGCGCCTCGTTGTGAATCCAGTGATTGTTCAGGTGTCGATCCACGGATGCTCGACTGATCTTCAGCGATATGTATTGACCATGCTGAAAAGCACTATCGAACAAATGGATTCCCGGTGTGGACGTGACACGGTGAATGGCAATCACACCAAACGCCGGATGCTCACTACGCGTGCGCTCGTCATCGATCTTCGTTCTTTTGACTGGTATCTCTTCGCTAGACATCGTTCTACTCCTATTTGTCTGTCTTACGAAATCCCGACTTCCTCTCCAGCTTCGGCCACAATATCGGCCTCGATTTTCACGTCAGCCACTCCCTCGAATTTGCAGGAACTCACCTGGAAGTTACGCCCTTCACCGCAGTACACTTTGACGATGTTCTCCAACCCCGACTTGCTCCCCGTCACAACAATACTGCTCGGAGATCGACGTACCTTGACCTGGCTTCGCTCAAATCCCGGCATCGGTGCGCGTATAACGACCTTGCGTCCACTTCGGTGAACCGTAGCACTCCCGTCCACGAGCAACGAATCGTCATCTTCGCCAACCTTACTGAAACACTCTTGCATGGCGTTCATGGACTGGCTCATAGCGCTCATGCTTTCGTCGAAATGCCTCCAGGCTTGATCCCACCGTCTTCCGAATAGACTATTCATTCTGGCTTCCTCACATTACGGGTACTAATCTTGACCGGCTCGTCTCTTGACGAACTATGTTTCCGATCATCGTCGCACTTCGGGCACCGGCGGTTACCAGGTCCCCAGGAAGGAAATTCCCTGTCACACGTCAAACACTTCCTCGTCGCAGGATTCCGACCACTATGCTTTTGGACGTGCGGCGGAAGCGACTTACCGTATGTCCGATAACGCATGGCCATATTACCTTACTCTCTCCGGCAACACCTTCAGTTCACTCCGAAACGAAACGGTATCGGACACATCCTCCGGTTCGTTGAAGTGAAACTCGTTGACCACTCGATCTGGTATCACACCCATACACCGTTGGCGAAAATGTCTCGTCAACTTCGGTCTCGTCTCCGGCTCACAATCACACTTCGGTTTTCCACAACGGCACGTGTACTCCGAATGGAAGTAGTTCTCACCGTGAATCACCTCCAGCCACAAGTTCCCTTTAGATACCTGTCTTAGCAACTCCGGTTGATCTACATACACTCGACTATGCGACTGATCAAAGACGGTCTTGATCCTTCCGCCTTCCGACTCCTCTACGAACGTCTGAAACGGATTGCACTTGTCAGTAATCCGGTAGAGGTAACGATGTCGAAGCTCATACCGATACCCAACAGAGAAATTGAGAATGACCCCGGTTGGTTTAATGCCAAGTGAATACTCCTGAACCCGCTGCATATACGTTTCATGGATCGCATCGTCATTGTCCAACCGTGTCGTCAAAACCACCGGTTTCCCTCGCAAGCGATCTGAGACCTTGCGTGCCAGCAACCGCTTCAACTCTACACCGCGGTCTACCAGGAACGTCTTTTCACCGGAGCCCCAGGTCATATCAACTTCAACCGGAACCACGGCCTCATAGCTGTACAGCCGTTCCACGAAGTCTTGATCCGTCCGACTGTCGTAGAATACGAGCCACGTAAAGTCGCGACATTTCTGACTTGCCACGGAGGGGAGACAATACCACTCGAAAAGATTGAACCGCCACTCCATCCAACCCCTGTCTGGATTGCCCAGATTAAACCTCGTCAAAAGAAAGTGCTCGAAGTTCATCGTTGTCCCTTAATCGAAAATACCCTTCCCGGCGACCCGTGTCCAGGAAGGGTATTGTTACGGTTACACCGGTCTCCGTCAATCACCTGTCCTGATCTCTTTTACGCCGTATTGCGACGAACAACGCAGCGTGTGAAGCGGCACCTCGAAAGACTTCGCTCCTGATTTCTTCCCCACGGCCAACGGAAAGATGTAACCGACCTCGGCCACATTCCCCTTAACTCCGTGGACACGAACGGAGCGATTGCCACACGACAACACCATCGACTTCAGACACTCACTCTCTAGCAGTTCCGCGTCTTTCAGTTGTATGGCTACGTCGCCTTTCTTCCATTCGCGAACCTGGAAGCCCGAGCACACGAAGCCGAAGAAACCGGCACGCGTAACTACCATGATGGCGTACACGCCGTCCAGTCCTTCCAAGACGCTCATGAACACACCAAGGCGCACGAGCCTCTTCCCATTTATCGCAAGAATGGGTATCTCAGAATCATCCGGCTCGGTCTCGTCAATCGTGAACGGAACCAGGTTCTCTCCGTCGAAGTACAACGGATGGTCTCCGAGACGCTTCACGTCACGCATCCCCATGAACACGTTTTCTCTGATCACGATCACCATCTTCATTACTCACTGTCTCCCACGGACTGAGCCGTCAGAACCTCGATCATCTGCGTCTTCGTAGTCTTCGACTTGACCTCGATTCCCCGGCTCTTGCACATCGAACGAAGTTGCGCCTTGGTCTGGGAAGCGAAGTCTGTCGTGTCGTCTGGCGCATCATCCTCTTCGCTCGGCACGGCGAACTCGATCTCGTGGCCGGAGAGATTCGGATCCCACCCACTTTCGATAGCGAGCAAGCAACCGGTATCGTGCTCGACGAGCGACACCGCACCTATCGCGTCACCCTCGTCAAACTGCACGAAGATTTCCACGGTCGAGTGCCCTGCTTTCGTTACCAGGAACACGTCCTCTATGAGGTCTCTGTGCCTGATCATCCTGATCAGTTTCTTCACCTTCACCGCACGTTCCCTTGACGGTTTTTCCTCTGTCTTCGCGCTACGCACCACGAACCGAAGCTCTCTCTTCGATCTCAGAACAGTCATGTTGACCTCCAAGTACTAAGAAACCAGTGGACCCTCTCAGCCAGCACCAACAGCGGCGCGGATGATCATGATCCAAAAATCTACAAACAACACGATGGAACACACCGCTACCGGCGCAAGGAACAAACCTGCTACCGGGTGAGTCCTCGGTCGCCCCATGCTGTCCTTCACTGTCGGAAGAACTAACTGAAGCACGAGACCAACGACGATGAACAAAAACCAGGCCAGCAAGTACCACTTCCACGGAAAGTAAATGATGTTCAGAATATCCATACGAAAGCCCCTTGTTAAATGGAGCTACGAACGACCTTACTCGTCAAAACCTTCATCGTCCTCGTCTTCGTCCAACACGTCTGCCACACGCAATACCAACGACCTGGGTATCTCGACCGTTTTCTCTCCGTCACTACCCGAGAACTTGAAACTGAACTCCCCGGAAGACGATTCCACCTCTGTAGGAATCGAGACCGGGACACCGCCGTACTCTGTTGGGAAGTCGGGCGCGTCGTCACCTTCAGCTACGTCGAAATAAGTACCCTCAAAACGACCGTGAGCAAGCACGGCCTTCGCAACCGTAAGCTCACTATCTGACGCTTTGCAGTCCTCTTGAATCGCGAAGTTACACTCGACGAAATGCTTCGCTCCCGGAGAAGTGTCCACACCCGCCATGCCCTTTTGACCAATTAGCTCCGGGAAGATAACCTCCAGGTGGTACCAAACCTTCCAGAGCTTGCCGTGACGGTACTTCCCCCAGATGTTCGTCGTCAAAACCATGACAACCCGCTCATGTCTCTTTCCGTCCTTTCGGAAGGTCGCCTGGTTCCTGTATTGAAGCCCTTGCTCGTACATACCGTGGCTAATAAACATCAAGTGTGCACCACTCACATGCTTCGTGTCCAATTGCAGACTTCCCATCTTTGCAACCGCAGACTTACCCTCAGTCTCCATGTCTGTCGCTTCGCTAGTCATCTTCGTTCCCTCCGTAAAAACCTTTCTTGCTTCCTTCGAGCCTCGGCTAAACGTTCCTGGTAACGTTTCTCCCTTTCCACATCTTGCCGTCTTTCTCGCTGTCTTTCAGATACATGTCCCTCCGCCAAAATCGACTCGTACGTCGTGAAACGCCTTCCACACGACAAGCACTCTCGTCGCCGTCGAATCTCCGTCGCGTCCGGGGACTCTCGACTATCGATCACCCTGGTATCACCAGTCTTGCAGAACTTACACTTCATGTCGCTCGGCCTCCGCTTCAACGATCTGGTCGATACCTTGACCAATCAGTATCCAAATGCCTTTCTGAGCTTCGTCCACCGACGTACCGCCTTCCTGAGACGCCCGCCGGATTGCCTGAGTATTTCCCAGACGAAACGCCATGCGAATGAACCCTTGCGGCTCTCGTAGTTCGTCATTCATCTGCATGTCGAAGTTCAAGACCCCGAGCACATCCTAAATGCTCATAATCGGAACTTCGAGTTCCTTGAAAAAGTCGATCACCGTTTGCTCAAAGTTATCGACCGACATCCAACCTTCGGGCATGATTTTCTTGAATGCTTTACGAGCTTTCTCTGTCAGTTTCTTACGCTTGTTGTTCCAGACCTTCCTTGCAAGACGCTTCGCCTTCAAGAGACGCTCTTTCTGCGCCTTCACTCGTTTCTCACGATGTTCCAGGAGATACTCTTCGTCGTGAATCTTGTGATCCTGCCACAGTCGCAGGATCAGGTGTTCGACGAAAGCCAGTGCCGCTCCGTCCAGACTTACCCGAGACCCACGGAAATAGCCTTCCAGTCCCGGATCAAATGAATGGACATTGAGACCCACCATTTGCAGGCGCTCACACCGAATCATCCACTCGTTTAGTCTTTTTCTTTCTTCCCGTGTCATACCAATAACCCTCAGTAAACGAATCCTCGGGGCACGTGTCCGGGAGCACCAAACACGGCCCCGAGATTCCTCCTGTCAAACTATTACGGATTCCCAATCCGCAGTCCTTTCAACGCGCCGTCACGAGCTTCACCAACTTGCCCGGTCTCACGAATCCTCTGTTCTTCCTTCGGCGTAACGTAGTTCACGTAGATCAGGCCAGCCGGTTCATTTTGCCAGAAACCGATCTTTTCGGGATCGACCCCGATCTTTTGCTTGATCCGAGCACCTCCCCCGACTTCGAGCTTGGTCTCGACCTCGCAGTCGTCCGATGTCTCGTCACCGGCACTCTCCATGAACAACACATCTTCCCCTCCCTCTGCCGAAGCCGGAGAGGCTGTAATATGTCGTTCCACTTCACCACGCGCGAGCATCTCACCTGGACCCGAAAGACCACGTGTACGAACACTCTTGGATCCTCTGTCAGACAGTGAAGTTGTGAAACTGGTGTCCATGCCACTGAGCAAACCCCACGAGACACCGGCACTCTTCGTCATTCCCTTCGAGTATCCCGACGACTTCACTGTCCGTCGAATCTTCGGTGCAGGTGGTTCCGGCTTCGGGTTCACACTGAGATAGAAAGCGAAACCGATGGCGTACACCCGGTCGTCACCGATCACCTGAGCCGCGACCCCTCTCAGTTCCTCCGCAGTGATGATGTACTGAGCGACCTCCCCCTTCGCGCCACGGAAGCCATCAAGCCAAAGACACTCACCTGTCGTCGTCGCGAGGTAGTTCTGTGCAGGCCATTCATACCCACACTCTTCGTGTGGACAAAAGCGATTACCTTGGAACTCGATCTCGTGACGCGGACATTTGTCCCTAATTTTCTTCAGGTTCAACTTCGTCATCGGCTCATTCGTAACCGGATTGACTCCTTGAACGCTGATCACCACCGCGACGTGGTGGGTGTGTTTCTCGTTCGCTGTAAAGTCGAACCACATTCCCCGGCCCGCTTGCAGACCCAGGAAGTACGAAGTCGCGATACTGCTTCCGTGCATCCAGTTGTCCGGGCACCCCGGATACCGATCCACATTGAACGCGCGAACCGGATCGTAATCGGGAAGACCGTACAACAAATCTCCCCTCAGAGCCTCGGGGGTATTGATCGTCGCAAAAAGACCGTTCACTTCCATGTACTTGTGTCGATTCATGGTCTCGTATCTCCCAAACTCGAATCAGAAAGAATGCGCGAGGGGCACTTGCGCCCTGTATTACGCTCGCACCCCTCGCACGAAATACGAAAGGATCATGAGCGACTCACGTCACTTCGTTTCCGACTGCGAACGGCTGTTGCGGTCTTCCCGGTCTGTCCTTCCGGTCGCCTGCGCTTTTGAGGATTCGCAGGTCCGGGAGCTTGCCCGGAGACAACTCGCGGAACTTGACCGCGGCTTCATCGAACCGTTCCGCGACTTCCTCGAAAGGCTTGTCCCGAAGGATGTCAAACAAGTCCTGTTCCGCTCGCCGTGCGAGGGTCTTTCGACTTGTACCCGTCGCGTGCACCGGCTGTACACCAGGAGTCATATCGATCTCCCCAGTCTCTTTCGCGGCAATCCAGATCAACTGACGCACCTTGAATTCAAGCCGACCCCACGGCACACCGAGTGCGGAAGTCCCGTCACTCCTGAGTGTCTGTCCCGGTCGCACCGGATTCTCGTCGAAGTACTGTGCGGGCTTGGCACCCACCGGGTACACCCGAACGACTCCCGTATCTCCGAGCTTGTACGTGTCCCGCGGAGTGTGTCCGTCGCGAAGCTCCTGTAAGAGGTCCTGGGAGACCGCCACATTGAGCTTCAACGCGGCCTCGTCATCGTACACCAGGAACGGCTGTCCCTTGGAGATCGTCGCGAGACGCGAACCGAACGCGTCATCCGGGTTTTCGGGATCGTACTCGGCCACGAGTTGCTTGGGCTTCAAGCGTGCGGCCTTTTTGGTAGGGTCGTCGTCATTGACTTCCACGACGATGTTCTGAGGAACTCCACCTTCCGCATCCGGTTCCTGTCCCCCCTCCAGTTCCACACCGACTCGGAACTTCCGAGCAATCAGTCTGGCCAACATATTCGGAACACCGCACGCGGCAAGGTCTTCGTAGGAAGCCGCGGCAAGAGCGTCTTCGCTCGTCCCTCCGCCCTCGCGGATGTTGCCCATGATCTCGTCAATGTCAACTCTCTGATCCTCTGCCAAAGACGCGTTATGCTCCGTCAGGAGTTGACGCGCTTCGTCCATCTTGGTCTCGTAAGACATGATCGTCTCCTTATCTGATCTACAACAACTCAACAACTGTATGGGATTCCGATTTTCACCGACGTTCCCACGAACACTTTCCAGCAATGTCACCGCATAGGTAGTCCCTCAAAGGCAAAAGAAAACGGCTGGAAATCGCTGAGTAGCGTCCTCCAGCCGTAAGGCGTCTAAAAGGCGATTTTCCCCATGAAGGGAAAACCGTCTTTGG
>JGI10211J34971_10000989_pt1 | contig 23678 bp, 21 predicted proteins | sample Etolagsediment_FD_34971 | JGI IMG/M metagenome (IMG submission 34971)
ACAACCGACAAAAAAGCTTTTTTAAGGCCGTCAAAAACACGCCGGGTATTGCTGCCGTATCGATCAAGCGCACGACGCTGAAAAGCTTTCGCGAAACCATGGCTGAAAACGTTCTGGTGATGACGTTCTTCAATGTCATGTTTGCGGTCGTGATTGCCGTGGGCGTGGTCTATAACGCCGCGCGCATTTCCTTGTCGGAGCGCAGCCGGGAACTGGCCAGTTTGCGGGTTCTGGGCTTTACCATGGGCGAGGTCTCGTTCATCTTGCTGGGGGAATTGGCGCTCTTGAGCGTGCTCGCTATCCCCTTAGGCTGTGTTTTGGGATACGGACTGGCCTGGGTATGGACGTTTTCGTTGGACACGGATCTGTACCGCATTCCATTGGAAGTGACCAAGCAGACGCTGGGCTTTTCCGTCTTGGTGGTGGTGTTGGCGACGTTGGGGTCAGGTCTTGCCAGCTTTCGCCAAATTGTCAAACTCGATATGGTGCAGGCGCTGAAAACGCGTGAATAAGGAAGGAGATTCTTGCACATGACACATGGCAGACCCGTGAGTTTCGGTCGTTACATGTTTTGGCTGGTGGTGAGCATTCTGATCGCGGGCTTTTTAGCCAGGGCGTTTGTCCCCACCGCCGTGCCCGTGGACGTGAGCAAAATTGAAGTCGGCCCCATGACCGTGCGAGTCGATGGCGAAGGGCAAACCCGGGTGAAAGACATCTACGCCATTTCGGCACCCGCCGCAGGGCGCTTGATGCGTATCGAAACGGAAGCCGGTGACAAAGTCATCGCCACCAAAACCCGTTTGGCGGTGATTGACCCCGCCGATCCGACCATTCTCGACAGTCGCAGCCGCGCCGAGGCCGAAGCCACCGCCCAGGCTGCGGAAGATGCCCTGGCGTTGGCGTCCGCCGAGGAAGACCGGGCGCAGGCGGAATTGGCGTTTGCAAGCTCAGAATTGACCCGCGCGGAAAAACTCAGTCAAAATGGGACCATATCGCGTCGGGCTTTGGATGTGGCGAGGTTGGACGTGGCGACGCGGGCGGCAGAACTCAAAAGCGCTAAAGCCACCGTACAGGTCCGGATGCATGAATTGGCGATGGCGCGGGCGCGCTTGCTGACGCCTGCGGACGGTGGCGGGGACGCGCAGTGTTGTGTTGCCATTACGGCCCCGGTTGATGGTCAAGTGCTGCGCATTTTGCACGAAAGCGAAGGCGTCGTGGCGGCAGGTGAAGTGCTGATGGAGATTGGCGACGCCCGTCAGTTGGAAGTCGTTGTGGACGTGCTCACCCGTGACGGTGCGCGCATTCACGAAGGTGCCCCCGTGGTCATTGAAAATTGGGGCGGGGACGCCCTGAACGGCACCGTGCGGCGCATTGAACCGTTCGGCTACACCAAGGTTTCCGTGTTGGGTATTGAAGAACAGCGGGTCGATGTGATTGTCGATTTTGATGAAGCGGACGCCATTCCTCAGGCCTTGGGACATGGCTTTCGCGTTGAAGTCGGCATCCAAGAATGGCAGAGCGATGGTGTGCTGAAAGCCCCGATGGCGGCCTTGTTTCGCGTCGAGGGTGGTTGGGCAGCATATGTCATGCAAGCTGATGAGACGGCGCGGCTGGTTCCCTTAACGGTTGGTCATTTAAATGGCCGTGAGGCAGAAGTGTTAAGCGGTCTGAGCGCGGGCGATGAAGTCGTTCTGCATCCCTCAGAGCGCATCAAGGACGGCGTTTCCTTGGCGCGGCGTAAGATGTAGGAGACGTTTGGAATATGTCAGCAGGAATATGTCAGCGCGTGGCGACGATGTATTGGGGGGACAACCTGCCCATCGCCAGCAACAACTGATAGATCGTGATGCGTTCATCGTAGGACGAGGTGGCATAGTTGATCTGGGTGTTGTTCAGTTCGTTTTCTTGATCCAAGACGTTGATGGCGGTTTCTTTGCCCGCATCACGGAGCTTTTTACGGCCTTCAAAAACTTCAGCGGCAATGTTGACGGCGTTGCCCAGGAGGACCTTGCGTTTGCGCGAGGTGACCAAGGATTGCCATGACAGTTTAACTTGCTCAATCACCTTGGACTTACTGAAATCATGGTTGTCCATGGAGGATTGGTAGTCAAAGTTGCTGATTTTGCGTCGTGCCAAGGATTCTCCGCCGCTGAACAAATCCCAACTGGCCGACAACGACATGGAATAATCACGACGGGTCCCCGTAACGGCCCCATTGTTTTTTTCGTAGTTGGCTGCACCGACCAAATCAACCACGGGGAAAAATTCGCTGTCGGAGCTGCGCCTTCCTTCACGCGCCAACTCAACGGAGGCACCGCTGCCAATGAGGGCCGGATTTTCCATCAATGCGATTTCCATAGCCCTGTCCATGGTGCTGGGAATGACTTCGGCGGGCGGGGCCGGATCGATCATGGTGGTCAAGTCGGGGGGGTGGCCAAAGACCTGTTCATAGGTGCTGATGGCGTTGTCAAACGTGCCTTCATATCCGACGCGACGTTCAATGGCGATTTGCAGGCGCGATTTCGCTTGCAAGACATCCGACGTCACACCGGACCCGCGGCGCACGCGTTCATCTTCCAAATTCAGTTGGCGCAAGATGGTGCGTTCGCTTTCACGGGCAATTTCCACCAAGCGGCGCTGACGCAACACTTCAACATAGGCCCTGATGCCTTCAAAGAGCGTGTTTTGCCGTGTGCCTTCCAAGGAAAGCTCAGCAACTTCGCGGTTGATTTGAGCGGAGCGCACTTGTGATGAGGTGCTGTATCCATCAAACAAATTCTGCGTGACGGTGAGGCCGACCGTATTTCGGACCATACTGGACGGTTTGCCGCCGGCGCCGCTTCGGGTCGTTGGGGTGTCAATGTGTTCCGGCCCAATTTCTGCGGTAACCCTGACGGTTGGATAATAGAGCGCCTCAGATTCCGAAATCGACGCGCGTCGCGATTCCAAGGTTTTTTCAGATGCGCGGACCTTCGGGTGCGAATCGATGAGGTATTTCAGTTCTTGCTCAATCGGCTGTGCAGCGGCTTCACCCACGCTGAGTGCGCCCAGGCCTGAGCCGAGCGCAATGATCGAAACCAAAAAAGGAGCCGTTATCTTGAGGGACTTCACGCGCATTTTCTTCCTAAAGTAGATGAGCATAAGGGCTTTGGCCTTATGCAATACCTTCATATCACACATCTTATACGGCGACAATTCGTGGCTGCGCAAAACATTGTCAGCGCCGTATAACAAAATACCTGGGCAAAACAGGCTTGAATCTGCTTAACTGACGATAATATAAGGACAAAACATATTGGTGTATTGAATACCGAGCGGGGGCTTAATAATGGTGGGCAGCTATAGAATGGTGACGACGGGCTTTTTTTCGTCGCGCACGATTGCCGTACTTGGGTTGGGATTCGCCCTAACACTGGGTGGATGTGGCGGCAATGCGAATACGTCTAAACCCATACAAACCGCTCAAGAAACGGCAAATGAGCCCGCACAATCCCTGAATACGCTGCGCGCGTGGGCGGAATCAGGCGATATCGGGGCGCAGTATGACTTGGGCCTGACGTTGGCCGAATCTGACCCCGCCGCCGCCGCCCGCTGGTTTGAAAGCGCCGCCCTGCAAGGTCAAGGGGCGGCAGCGTACCAGTTGGGCTTGATGCAATCGGACCCCAATCGCGCCGTCGAATGGTACTCCATGGCCTCCGCCATGGGCCATATCGGTGCGCAGTATCAACTGGGCGAAGCTTACTTAAATGGGCGCGGGACGGCAAAGGAACCCGGTTGGGGGTTGATGTGGATGGAACGCTCCGCCCGCGCCGGATACGGTCCTGCTCAGTTGGCCTTGGGCGTTGCCATGGCGTCGGGCGTTGCCGGGCGCGGTCAACGGGCTCGGGCCTTGACGTGGCTGTTGATTGCCGAGGACAACAACATCGAAGGGGGGGAGGCCACCATCAGTGCTTTGCGGGCGCGGCTTTCCAATATGTACATTGAATCGGCGGAACAGCAGGCCCAATCGTGGCGCAATGAGCCGTTTTCAGACACGACCGGTGATCGGGCTTCGTTGCGCTTTGCTCAATACGCCCTGAGCCGCTTGGGTTATGACCCCGGCACCGCCGATGGCATTGATGGGGAACGGACCTACGGCGCCATTGCTGACTTTCGGGCAGCCGAAGGCCTGGGCGGTGGCGGGTGTGATGGGAAATTGCTGGATCGCCTGCGTGAACGCCTGACGGTTCTTAACCGCTAGCGGTTTTTTGAACCGAGCATAAAAAAACACTCAGCCGTTCTGGTTGAGTGTTTTTTTATGCTCGGCAGAGCTACGGTTGGGTGAAGCTCATGGTGCAATTCACTTTGGCTGTTTGGTGAACATAGGCCTCACGGAAGGCACAGGATATGACAGCCGTCACACCCTGTGCGATTTTACGCTTTTGCAATTCATGCCAAGAGTGGAGTAGTTTCGCACAGGCGTGCACGAAAAATGGGATTGGCTGATGAGCATTTGGGGAAAAGTATTGGGCGGCGTTGCGGGGTTTGCCCTTGGTGGGCCGTTGGGCGCATTGTTGGGCGCGGTGGCAGGGCACGCCATCGACAAGGCTCATGGCGGTTCCCCGGCGTTGGGACGCGTATCGTCGGCGGAACAACGCCAAGTGGCCTTCACCCTTGCGGTGATTGCGCTGGGCGCAAAAATGGCCAAGGCCGACGGTCAAGTCACCCGCGACGAAGTCGAAGCGTTTAAGCAGTTGTTTCATATTCCGCCCGATGAAATGAACAACGTGGCGAAAATTTTTGATCGCGCCAAAGCCTTGACGGCAGGTTATGAGATGTATGCCCAGCAGGTTGCGCATCTGTTTCCTCACGAACCGGCGGTTCTGGAAGAGTTGCTGGGCGGGTTGTTTGCCATCGCCAAAGCCGATGGAGTGGTGCACCCCGCTGAGCTCGACTATCTCAAACACGTATCGGACATTTTTGGCTTTTCTCAGCACACGTTTGAGCGCATCACCGCCACCCATGGGGACCCAAACAAGGCCGATCCTTATAGCGTTTTGGGTGTCGAAGCCACGGCCTCAGATGGTGAAATCAAGTCCGCCTATCGCAAGCTGATTGTCGAAAATCATCCCGACAAGCTGATGGCCCAGGGCATGCCCCAGGAATTTATCGATTTGGCCAACGACAAAATGGCGACCATCAATGCGGCTTACGATAAAATCAAAAAAATTCGTGGCTTAAAATAGAGGGCTGAATGCGCACTCCCTTGGTTTCGCCCAATTTCAACAACCGTGCGCCCGGTTTGCCGATTGATATGCTGGTGGTGCATTACACCGGCATGCAAACGTGCCAGGCGGCCGTGGATCGGTTGTGCGACAAAGAGGCTCAGGTCAGCGCCCATTACCTGATTGACGAAGACGGCACGGTGTACCGTTTGGTCGACGAAGACAAGCGCGCATGGCATGCGGGCGTTTCGTGGTGGCGGGGGGCTATGGATATCAATGGTCGGTCCATCGGCATCGAACTGGTCAATCCGGGACACGAATTTGGCTATCGCGCTTTTCCAGACGCGCAAATGGTCGCCCTGGAAGGCCTCGCCAGCGCCATCCTCAAACGTCACCCCATCAGCCCGCGCAACGTGGTCGGACATGCCGACATCGCGCCGCGGCGAAAACTTGACCCCGGTGAGCTGTTTGACTGGCAACGCCTTGCCCGGTTTGGGGTCGGTTTGTGGCTCGACGATGTTCAGCCCATCGAGATGAGACCCGGCGATGTTTACTTGATGTTGGCGGCGTTCGGCTATGATGTGACGGACTTTCCGGCAGCCCTGATGGCCTTTCAGCGTCACTTTCGTCCGGCCTTGGTGAACGGTCTGCCGGATGCACAAACAGCCGGTCTGCTCAAAGCGTTGCTTCGCACGCGCTAACCGATTAGGTTGGCGGCGGACCAGATGGCTGGATGACCGCGCTTGTTCTTCGGGGCAAGGGAGGAAAGTCCGGGCTCCACACAGACACGGTGCCGGTTAACGACCGGCGGGGGCGACCCTAGGGAAAGTGCCACAGAAAGCAAACCGCCCAGGCTTGCCTGGGTAAGGGTGAAAGGGTGCGGTAAGAGCGCACCGCGTCCCTGGCAACAGGGACGGCACGGTAAACCCCACCGGGTGCAAGATCGAGAAGGACGACCAGGGGCTTAGGGCCTCAAGCGGGTTTGTGCGCTGTCGTTCGGGTGTATCGCGCGAGGCGTCTGGTAACAGGCGTCCCAGATGAATGGTCATCCATCCTTTTCTTTATGGAAAAGGGGGACAGAACCCGGCTTACAGGCCATCTGGTCCATTTTCTCACTCTGTGCTTTTGCGTTTTGGTTTCGCCGTGTACGCTACGCGGATGAACACCGACATTGAAATTCAAATCAACGGATTGTCCAAAGCGTTTGGCCCCCATCAGGTGCTGAGCGGCATCGATCTTGAAATTCCCAAAGGTGAGTTGGTGGTGATCGTCGGTGGCTCTGGATGTGGTAAAACGGTGCTGTTGAACCACGTGTTGTCTCAACTGGAACCGGACCAAGGCGAAGTCTTGGTCGCCGACCATGGCCTGGAAGGGGCTCCGTTGGTGAACTTGGCAAAATTGGGGGCCGTTCAATTGGCGGACCTGCACACCCACTGGGGCATGGTGTTTCAAAGAAATGCGCTGTTTTCGGGCAGCGTGTTCGACAACATCCAACTGTGGCTGCACGAAATCAAACATCTGGACGATGAAGACATTGTGCCCATCGCGCGCCGGGTGCTGCAAGCGGTGGCGTTGGACGACAGCAATGACTTTTTGGATACTGACACCAACAGCTTGTCGGGCGGCATGGCGAAACGCCTGGCGGTGGCACGCGCCCTGTCCATGAACCCCAGCGTGATTTTTTACGATGAACCCACCACCGGGTTGGATCCCACCAGCGCGCTGCAAATTCAAGATTTGATCCTCACCACCCACGAACAAGGGGTGGGCAGCAAACGCACCACGGTGATCATCACGCATGACAAAGACCTGCTGAACCGCCTGGAGCCCCGCATCATCATGCTCTACGAAGGCAAAGTGTTTTTCGACGGCAGTTTCGCCGCCTTTTCGGCATCGAAGTCCCCCATCATCCGTCCCTATTTCGACCAAATGCCCGCGCTGCACCGTGGGCATGGTTAAGGTTTGAAAAAGGGGGCACATTTAAATCGAGAATATTATGAAATTTACACCACCCGTTATCTTGAATGAAGCCTGTCCTCTCACGGATTTGGGCATCGTTCTTGATGACGCTCTTCAAAGTACGGTTCGGGGGTGGCAGGCTTTGTATCAATCCGTGGGCAAGCTTCCGGTCTGGGATATGAGCTTTGCCTTGCAACATGCCTCGGTGGTCAGCAGCTCTATCCTCTACGATCTCAGGGGCGATGAAGTTTATCTCACCATGATCGGGGATCAGTGCCGGGAATACATCGGCCTGCAACACAGCAAGGGGAACTTGTATGACCTGATCCCCAAGATCAATGCCGACGACATCCATGCGCGCCTTCAAGCGTGTGCTCAGCACAAGGCGCCAACTTACTGTTATAAAAATATGTCGTGGAACAACGACAAGGCGCACCTGAAGTACGAAGCAATTTTTTTACCCTTCGCGGAACGGGGCTCCGATGCGTGTGCTTGGTGTTTTGTGCCCAAATCCTTTGTCATTGGAGATGAGGCAGGTCTGTGAACCTGCCCAACCACAGGGGGCGGCGAAAGACGATGATCGTTACGGTTAAATAAAGAACGTAACAAGAACATTTGTGCGCCCGTACAGTGAGTTCTGAAATTCGTTTAATTTTTCAATGTATTGCCGCCTTGGGGCGGCTTTTTTTGTGCTCAGGGCCTTCGGACCCAAGGGGCTTGGTGATAGTAAAGCCCCAGTAAAACCAGGCTAAAACCCAACCAAATCCAAGCATTCCCATTGACGCCCATCAATTCCCATGGTATCCCATAATGAACCAAATTGGGTTCGTCGGCGCGCTTTGCGGGTTTGCGAACGGGCTTGCAAGGTTTTGCGATTGAGTTTCGTCACGGGGATGGGGCCGATTTCAGGGCGGTGCAGGCGAAGGTCAAAGGTCCAATCGGGCTTTTGCATGATGCATCATTAAGGGGGAGCCATGGCGCTGCTCGTCGGCCGTCATCTCAATAAAATAGATAAAAAAGGCCGGGTGTCTGTCCCGAAGCCTTATCGTGAGGCCGTCTTGGCGGAAGGCTTCGCGGGCGTCTACATCTACCCCTATTTCAAATTTCCAGCGTTAGAGGGTGCGGGCGAGGCGTTCATGAAACGCATCTCCGCCAGTCTTGAAGACAATCTTGAGCTGTTCTCCGACGCTCAAGAAGACTTGGCCGCCATTACGTTGGAAAACACCTTTCAACTCAGCTTTGATCCCGAAGGCCGCATCAGCTTGCCTGTTGAACTGTGTCAGCATGCGGGCCTGGACGGTCAGGCGTTGTTCGTTGGGCGCGGTTCGCGGTTCCAGATTTGGTCGCCGGAGGCGTACGATGAACACAGAGGCGGCGCGTTGGAGCGAGCCAAAGCCACCGGAGCGACGTTGAAGTTGTCGCCGCAGCTTTCGCCGCAACACCCATCTCACAAAGACCGGGGAGCATGAGCTTATGTCCATGCCTCATATCCCGGTTCTGTTAAAAGAGGTTTTGGATACCCTGATCCCCCGCGACGGTGGCGTTTATGTGGACGGCACTTTTGGCAACGGCGGGTATTCACGGGCGCTCTTGGAATCGTGCGACTGCGCCGTGTGGGGCATTGATCGTGATCCCAACGTCATCGCCAAAGCCCAAGACATGCAAGCTGAATTCGGCGGCCGTTTGAAGGTGGTCGAGGGTCGCTTCGGCGATATGTTTGAATTGTTGAGTGCCCAGGGCGTTTCGGGTGTCGATGGTGTGGCCCTGGACTTGGGTGTTTCCAGCATGCAGTTGGACCAAGCCGAACGCGGCTTTTCCTTCATGACCGATGGTCCCTTGGATATGCGTATGGAACAGCGCGGTCCAACGGCTGCCGATGCGGTGAACACGTTGGGTGAAGAAGAACTTGCCAACATTATTTATGAGTATGGCGAAGAACGGCGGTCGCGCTGGGTTGCCCGCGCCATCATCGAAGCCCGCGCCCTGGGTGAAATCACCCGCACCAAACAATTGGCTGAAATTGTGCGTAAGGTGGTGAAAAAAGCCAAAGACGGCATTCACCCCGCAACCCGCACCTTCCAAGGTTTGCGCATCTATGTGAACGATGAATTGGGCGAAGTGGATCGCGGTTTGAGCGGCGCAGAGCACCTTCTGGGGGCGGGCGGGCGCTTGGCGGTGGTGTCGTTTCATTCGCTGGAAGACAAACGGGTGAAGGGGTTTTTGAATGCGCGCTCGGGCAATATGCCCAATCCTTCCCGGCACATTCCCGACACCAGTCATGATGGTCCCGCGCCGACGTTTAAGCTGCTCAAAAAAGGCACCGTGAAGCCCACGGACGAAGAATGCAAAATCAATCCGCGTGCGCGTTCGTCGCGTTTGCGCATGGCCGAGCGCACCGCTGCCCCGGCATGGCCTTTTTCGAAAAGGAGTGCCGCATGAGCAAGCGCACTTCATTTCTGCGTCACACCACGGTGCTGTTTTTGGTGCTGGCGGGCGGTATTTCGATGGTGCTGTTCTTGGTCAAATATCAAGTTCACGACCTGGAATATGAACACACCCGTCTCACGCGTGAATTGCAAGATGAACAACGCGCGCTTCATGTGTTGCGCGCGGAGTGGGCGACCTTGAACGACCCCAAACGCATCGCTCAACTGGCCAAATTGCATTTGGATATGCAGCCCATCGCCCCGCGCCAAGTGGTGGGGGCGGATGCCATGATGTCCATCCCGGTGCGTGAAATGATCTTTGGCGATGAAGCTTCAGGGGATGAAAATCGGGAGGGTGCAAAATGAACCGTCCGATGCCGTTGCAATCTGAAATTCCTTTTGAAGCGCTGGACCCCAAACGCATCCGCATGGATGGGGCGCGCAAGCAAGCCTTGGAACAAGGCCGTACACGCTTGTTGGTAACGGGCGTGATGTTTGCGCTGGCGTTCGTGGTTCTGGGTGGGCGTCTTGTGGAACTCACCCGCCACGGCAAAGAAGGGGCGCCGAGCTGGCAACATATGGCGTCTGCGGCAAGCAAAAATCAACCCGTGGTGCGGGGAGATGTTGTTGATCGATTTGGCCACATTCTTGCCACCAGTTTGCCGACGCAATCGTTGTATGTGGACAGCCGCGAAGCGATTGAAGGCGGGAAGGCCGAAGACACGGTTGACCTCCTGATGACAGTTTTGCCAAGTCTCAACCGCAAGCAACTCATTGATAAAATTAACAATGGTTCACGTTTTGAATGGGTGGAACGCAACCTGACGCCGGATCAGGTGTGGGCGGTCAATCGTCTCGGCTTGCTCGGTTTCGGCTTTCGCCGGGAAGAGCGCCGGGTCTATCCCTACGGCCCGACTTTTGCCCATGTTATTGGCTATACAGATGTTGATGGGCGCGGAATTTCCGGGGTCGAGCACACCTTTGAAGGCCAGCTTGGCAATCAAGGTGAGGCTGTTGAACTGTCCATCGATATGCGTGTGCAAGCTGTCTTGCATGATGAATTGAGCAAGGCCAAAGAGCGCTTTAGCGCAACGGGGGCGGCGGGCGTGGTGATGGATGTCAACAGCGGGGAAATCATAGCGATGGCATCACTGCCCGATTTTGATCCCAACAAACCGGCTGGTTCACTGGGGGATCGCGGTTTCAATCGGGCGACCATGGGCGTGTATGAAATGGGTTCGACGTTCAAGCTGTTCACCACCGCCATGGCACTCGACAGTGGCACCGTGGGTTTGACCGACGGCTATGACACGTCAGAACCCATTCGCATCGCGCGCTTCACCATCAACGATTTTCACGGCAAAAAGCGGTGGTTGAGTGTGCCGGAAATTTTGACCTATTCGAGCAACATCGGCACCGCCAAAATGGCGATGGATGTGGGGGCGGTAAAACAAAAAGATTATTTGGCCCGGTTTGGTCTTCTGGGCCCTTCGAATATTGAATTGCCTGAAGTGGGCAGCCCGCTGTTCCCGGTGCGTTGGGGGGATATTTCCACTATGACCATTTCGTACGGCCATGGCATCGCGGTTTCACCCTTGCAGATTGCCGCAGGCGTTTCAGCGCTGGTCAATGGTGGGGTGATGATGACGCCAACGTTGATCAAACGCAGCGCTGATGANGAGGTGNNCGGAGAGCGCGTGCTTAAGGCGAAGACCTCAGAAATGATGCGCGCNCTGATGCGTCAAGTGGTGCGCGACGGCACAGGCAAAAATGCCGACGTTCAAGGTTATCTGGTGGGGGGGAAAACCGGCACCGCAGAAAAACAGGCGGGCGGGCGATACGAAAAAAGCAATTTGGTGTCCTCCTTTGTTGGTTCTTTTCCGATGACCCAGCCGCGCTTTGTGGTGTTGGCGTTGCTTGATGAACCAAAGGGCATCAAAGAAAGTTTGGGTTACGCCACCGGGGGCTGGGTTGCGGCACCGGTGGTGAAAGACATTATTGAACGGTTAGGGCCTCTGTATGGATTGATTGCCGATCCCCGTGGGGATAAGGCAGAAGACGCAAAAGATCATCCTATGCATGTTCCCCTATCCAACGGTCCCAAGCGCACCGCGCGGGTGGGGGCGAGTGTGCAACATGCGGCTTATTGATGTATTGAAGGGAGACCCGACGCTGCAGGATTTGGACGTCACGATTGGTCAGATGGACATCGCGGGTTTGACCTGCGATAGCCGAGACGTGCGTCCTGGGTTCTTGTTCGCGGCGCTTCCCAGTGCGGGGTCAAGTGCGCGTGCCGGGTCACACTCTGTAGACGGACGAGACTTTATCGAAGCGGCAACGGCAAATGGTGCAGTCGCCGTGCTGGCCCCATTGGGCACCGCTAACGATGCCCGATTCATTGTTCCCATCATCGAAGATGCAAATGTGCGTTTGCGCTTTGCCCACATGGCGGCGAAATATTACGCCCGCCAACCGGGGACGGTTGCAGCCATCACAGGCACAAATGGGAAGACCTCAACGGCCTCGTTTTTGCGTCAAATCTGGCAACGCTTAGGTCAAAAGGCCGCCAGTATCGGCACCTTGGGTGTGCACGGAAATGGCTTTGACGAGCCGGGAACGCTGACCACCCCCGACCCGGTTAAATTGCACAAAACGCTTGCCCGGTTGGCGCGGGGCGGCATCGACTGTGTGGCCATGGAAGCGTCCAGTCATGGGCTGAGCCAGTATCGCCTTGATGCCGTGAAAGTGATGGCGGCAGGCTTTACCAACATCACGCGCGACCACTTGGATTATCATGCCACCATGAAAGATTATTTCGCGGCCAAGCTGCGGTTGTTTTCAGAGGTGGTTGATGAGGACGGTTATGCGGTCATCAATGCCGATAGCCCCGAAGGTCAAGACGTTGTTGCGGTCGCCCGCAAACGCGGCCTATCCGTCCTCACCTATGGACGCGACGGTCAAGACATTCGCGTGCTTGAACAACGTCCCCACGTAGACGGCCAAACTTTGGTGCTTCAAGTCAGTGGTAAGACCTATACGGTTGCGCTGCCCTTGGCGGGTGGGTTCCAGATGGAAAACGTTTTGTGCGCATTGGGCTTGGCCTTGGCATTGGGGGCGGATACGGGGAAGGCTATTGAGGCCTTAAAAACCCTTCAAGGTGTGCCGGGGCGCTTGCAAAAAGTCGGTAACCTCGGCTCGGCATCGGTTTATGTGGATTACGCCCACACCCCCGATGCCTTGCAAACGGTGCTCACGGCATTGCGTCCCCATGCGGTGGGACGCCTTCATGTGATGTTTGGTTGTGGTGGTGATCGTGATGCCGGAAAACGTGCCCAAATGGGCGCGATTGCGGCCAAGTTTGCCGACAACGTCATCGTCACCGACGACAATCCGCGCACGGAAAATGCCGCCGCCATTCGTGCGGAGATTTTATCCGCCTGTCCAGATGCCGTCGAAATCGCCGACCGTCACACGGCGATCTTGACTGCGGTAAAGGCTTTGTCCGACGGCGATGTCTTGGTGTTGGCAGGCAAGGGGCATGAGCAGGGGCAGATCGTTGGTGATCAAGTCTTGGCATTTGACGATGTGCAAGAAGCCAAGGCAGCCATTGGGCTTGTGCTAGAGGAGGTCGGAGCGTGAACATGATGAAAGTCACGGATACACTTTGGACCTCAGAAGACGCCGCCCACGCAACGGCGGGTGATGTGCATCCGGCTTGGCGTGCCAGCGGTGTCTCCATCAACACCCGAAGCTTGCAACCGGGCGATTTGTTCATCGCGCTGCAAGGTCCCAATGTGGATGGTCATGATTTTGTTGCCGATGCTTTTGAAAAGGGGGCGGCCTGTGCGGCGGTTTGTCATCGCCCCCCCGTGTTGGACCCGGATGCACCGTTGTTGGTGGTGGATGACACCATGGCAGCGCTCGAAAGTTTGGGGCGTGCCGCACGGGATCGGTTGGATCACGCCAAAGTTATCGCGGTGACCGGATCGGTTGGCAAAACGGGCACCAAAGAGGCCTTGAAACTGGTGTTGTCTCGCCAAGGCAAAACCTCAGCCAGCGAAGGCAGCCTCAACAATCACTGGGGCTTGCCGCTGAGCTTGGCGCGCACACCATCGGATACGGATTTCGCCATCTTGGAAATGGGCATGAATCATCCGGGTGAGTTGACGCCGCTGTCTGAAATGGCGCGTCCGCATGTGTGTGTGGTGACCACCATTGCTCCGGCGCATACGGAATTTTTCGCCGATGCCAATGCCATTGCCGATGCCAAAGCGGAAATCTTTAAGGGCGCGGTCAAAGGCGGTGTCGCCGTTTTGAACGCGGACATTCCCGAATATGATCGTTTGGTGAAAGCGGCTAAGGCCGCGGGTATTCAAGATATCGTGAGTTTTGGTGGTGCTGGAAACGCGGATTTCCGTTTGCTGGAATGCACCTTGAAAGCGCACGGTTCCGAGGTCAAAGCGCTCACGCCGTTGGGGGAAATTTCATATACATTGGGTGTTCCCGGACGTCACTGGGTGATCAATTCCTTGTGTGTGTTGGCGAGCGTTTATGCCGCCGAAGGCGATGTCTCTGAGGCCGCAACCGTTTTGTCGGAACTATCAGCCCCATCGGGTCGTGGGCAGAAATTTGAAATTGTAACGGAGAACGGTTCCTTCGTTCTGATTGACGAAAGTTACAATGCCAGCCCCGCGTCCATGCGTGCGGCCATGGCGGTGCTGGGGGCACAGCCGATCAAGCGCGGTGCCCGTCGCATGGCCGTGTTGGGCGATATGTTGGAAATGGGTGAAACATCGCCGCAACTGCACGCCGATCTGGCGCAAGTCTTTCAAGACAATTCCATCGATCTTGCGTATTTGGCAGGTGAGGCCATGGCCCACATGTGGGCGGCATTGCCTGTGGCTGCACGGGGCGAATACAGCGAAACCTCGGTCCCGTTGATCGATGTGGTTTGCCACGCCGTGCGTCCCGGTGACGTGGTGATGATTAAGGGTTCGGCCGGAATGCGCATGAACCAAATTGTGAACGCCTTAAAATCCCTCAACACTTCTCACCTTGCAAAGAGGGAGTCTTAAGCATGCTGTATCATCTGTTGTTTCCATTGGCGGATCAATTTCCACTCTTCAACGTGTTTCGCTACCTGACCTTTCGCACCGGCGGTGCGGTGATGACGGCGTTGGTGATCAGCTTTTTGATCGGCCCGACCATGATCCGGCTTTTGCATATGCGCCAAAAGGGCGGGCAGCCGATCCGCGTTGATGGTCCAGAAGGTCACCTGTTGACCAAGCAAGGTACGCCGACCATGGGCGGATTGATGATCCTCATCGCCTTGGTCATTTCGACCATTTTGTGGGCGGACTTGTCCAACGGTTTTGTGTGGGTGGCGTTGGGGGTCACGGTGTCTTATGGCATCATTGGATTTCTCGACGATTATTTAAAAGTCAGTCGGCGCAATCACAAAGGGCTGCCGGGCAAAGTCAAGTTGGTGTTGCAAGTGGCGTTTGCCCTGGCTGCGGCGTTTTGGACCATGCGCTTGATGCCCAGTGATTTGGCGACCACCTTGGCGGTGCCGTTTTTTAAGGGCACCTTGCTTCAACTGGCTTGGTTTTTCCCGGTATTCGCCACCTTTGTCATGGTTGGTTCATCCAATTCGGTGAACCTGACCGATGGCCTGGACGGTTTGGCCATCGTTCCGGTGATGATCGCGTCCGGGGTGTTTTTGCTCATTGCCTATTTGGTCGGCAACACGGTGTTTGCGGGTTATCTACAATTGCATTATGTACCGGGCACAGGCGAATTGGCGACGTTTTTGGGCGCGCTGATTGGCGGGGGGCTTGGGTTTTTATGGTTTAACGCCCCGCCAGCGCGGGTCTTTATGGGCGACACCGGGTCGTTGAGTCTGGGCGGCGCCTTGGGTTCGGTCAGCGTCATCACCAAGCACGAACTGGTCCTGGCCATTGTCGGCGGTTTGTTTGTGTTGGAGACGGTCTCGGTGATCGTGCAAGTGATTTCGTTCAAGCTGACGGGCAAGCGCGTGTTCGCCATGGCCCCGCTGCATCACCATTTTGAGAAAAAAGGGTGGGCCGAGTCCACCATCGTTATTCGGTTTTGGATCATCGCCACCATTTTGGCGCTGGTCGGTTTATCGACGTTGAAGCTGAGGTAGTTGAGCATCCATGATTTCGTGTGAAGGTTACGCCACAAAGCATGTTGTTGTTGTCGGTCTGGGAACGTCCGGTCTGGCGGCGGCGCGCGCCTTGTGCAGCAGTGGGGCGCGGGTGCTGGTTTGGGATGACAGCGAAATCCGTCAAGCCGAAGCCGCTGTCGAAGGCTTTCCCGTGCGCCAACCCGAACGCATCAATTGGGCGTCCGTCGATGCGTTGGTTTTGAGCCCCGGCATTCCCCACACCTTTCCGACGCCGCACATGGCCGCGCGTTTTGCAAAAGATGCCGGCGTGCCGATCATCGGCGATGCGGAACTGCTGGCCACGTCCGGTGCCCAAGCGCCAAAAATTGCCATCACCGGAACCAACGGCAAATCCACGACAACGGCCCTGGTCGGTCATATCCTTGAGCAAACGGGCAGAGACGTCGAAGTGGGCGGCAATCTGGGTCCGGCGATTTGCAACATGGCGATGATGGAACGCGATGGCTGTTATGTGTTGGAGTTGTCGTCCTATCAATTGGAACTGTGTCCGTCGGCGCGCTTTAAAGTCGCGGTGTTGCTGAACGTCACGCCCGATCATTTGGGGCGCCATGGCGGGATGCAGGGGTATACGGCAGCGAAGAAAAACATCTTTCGCGGTCAAGGTGTCGGCGACACCGCCATCGTGGGTATCGATGACGATGTCACGCGCGGCATCTATGCCGAGCTTAAAGCGAAAAACGGGCGCAAGGTTGTGCCCATCAGTGCCGAGCATCAAGCCCCAGGTGGTGTATACGTCCAAGACAATGTGTTGATCGATGACCTGAACGGGACGGCGAAGCCTGTTTTAGAATTATCTCAGTTATCCAATATGCCGGGGCGGCACAATGCGCAAAACATTGCCGCTGCGTACGCCGTGGCGCGCACCTTAGGGCTTGCGACGGACGCCATCGTTAAATCCATGCAAAGCTTTCCCGGCCTGGCGCACCGCCAGGAACGCTTGGGCGAAGTGGACGGGGTGGTGTTCGTTAACGACAGCAAAGCCACCAATGGCGAAGCGACGGCGAAGGCCTTGGTGTGTTACGACAACATCTATTGGATTGTGGGCGGACTGGCCAAAGAAGACGGCTTGAACGGTCTCGACCCGCTTTTGGGCAGTGTGCGCCGGGCCTTTTTGATTGGCGCGGCGGCGGATGAGTTTGCGGCCTATCTGGACGGCAAGTTTGACGTCACACAGTGCGGTGATTTGCAAACCGCAACCCAGGCTGCGTTTGCGGCGGCGAAAGCCGATGGCTTGACCGCGCCGACGGTGTTGCTGTCGCCTGCCTGTGCGTCGTTCGATCAGTTTCGCAGTTTCGAACATCGCGGAGACGTTTTTCGCAGCCTTTATGAGACTTTAATTCCGACGGCGTTAAGTGGGGGGAGCGAACCCATCAATGCCACCAGAGGAGCGGCGTAGACATGAGCACATTTACCCGCACAGATACATCCATCATCAGTCGCTGGTGGTGGACCATTGACCGGGTCACGCTGGTGTCGGTGATCATCATTGCGGCGCTGGGAGCGATTTTGGTATTGGCCGCATCGCCCGCCGTGGCGGAACGCATCGGTCTGGATAATTTTTATTTTGTGCGCCGCCATTTTGTTTTTCTGCCGATGGCCTTGGTGGTGATGGTCGCCACATCTTTGCTGACCCCCCAAGGGGTGCGCCGCTTGGCGCTGTTGGTTTTTGCCGCGGGCTTGCTGGCGATGATCGCCGTTTTGTTTGTCGGTTTTGAAACCAAGGGGGCGACGCGATGGGTCTACATCGCGGGGTTTTCGTTACAGCCTTCCGAATTCATCAAGCCCAGCTTCGCCATCGTTTCGGCGTGGATGTTTTCTGCACAAAAGCTAGACGACGATGTGCCGGGTTACGCCATTGCGATCTTCTTGTTTGTGTTTGTCTTGGGGCTGTTGCTGTTGCAACCGGACTTCGGCATGTCGATTGTGGTGTCGTGTGTGTGGGCGGTACAGTTTTTCATCGCCGGACTGCCTCTGGTTCTGGTGGGCGCAATTGCGCTTTTGTTTATCTTGGGCGGCTTTGGCGCGTATTTGGGCTTTGATCACGTGCGTGTGCGCATTGATCGTTTTCTCGATCCTGCGGGCGGCGTCGGTTATCAGGTGGAAAAATCGCTCGACGCGTTTCAAAATGGCGGTCTGTTTGGCCGGGGTCCGGGCGAAGGTCGGGTCAAAGAAGTTTTGCCCGATGCACATACCGATTTCATTCTGGCCGTGGCCGGGGAAGAGTTCGGCTTGGTGCTGTGCTTGCTGATTGTCGTGCTGTTCTCCATCATCGTGTTGCGCGGATTTGCGCGGGTCTTTAAAGACAGTGATTTTTTTGTCATGGTCGCGGTGGCTGGTCTTCTGACGCAGTTTGCCTTGCAAGCCATCGTGAACATTGCGTCGACCACAAATCTTATTCCACCCAAAGGCATGACGTTGCCGTTCATCAGTTATGGCGGATCATCAACCTTGGCGTTGGCGATGGGCATGGGCATGGTGTTGGCGTTGACCCGTGTGCGTCCCGGACAGACCAGCACCAGAGCCCGCCTGCACGGCGTGAAATTGGGACGGGGGAGCCTTTGATGAGCAAACCTCACGTTCTCTTGGCGGCAGGTGGAACCGGTGGACACGTTTTTCCGGCGGAAGCTTTGGCGTCTGAACTGATGGATCGCGGCTACCGTTTGGGTCTGGTCACAGACAAACGCGGCAAAGCCTATGGCGGTGCCTTGGGGGAATTGGAAACGCACCACATCTCAGCTGGCGGACTGGCCGGTAAAAGCGGGGCCGCACGGTTGAAAAGCGTTTTTGAGCTGGGTCTGGGCACATGGCAGGCGTGGCGGTTGCTCAAACACTTGACGCCCGATGCGGTGGTGGGGTTTGGCGGTTATGCCTCGGTGCCGACCATGATGGCGGCGACGTTGACTTCGACGGCGACGGCCATTCACGAACAAAACGCGCTTTTGGGACGCGCCAATCGGTTGTTGGCGAAACGCGTGAAAGCCATTGCGACCTCTTTTGCCGACACCCGCGGTTTGCCCCAAGGGGCGGATCAAACCGTGACCTTAACCGGCATGCCGGTGCGCGCGCCCATTGCCGCGATGGCGGGCACCCCATATCCCCAAACCGAAGGCGATGCACCGTTGGGCGTGTTGGTGTTGGGGGGCTCCCAAGGGGCGACGGTTCTCAGTGACGTGGTGCCTTTGGCCCTGGCCAAATTGCCCCAAGACATCAGGGCGCGGATCGACGTGACCCAGCAGTGTCGGGCCGAAGATCTGGACAAAGTCAAAACGGCTTACAGTCAAAGCGGTCTACGCGCCCACTTGGCAACCTTTATCGACGACGTGCCCCAGCGCATGGCAAAGGCCCACGTGGTGATTTCACGGGCCGGGGCGTCAACGGTCGCGGAAGCCCTGGTGGTGGGGCGACCATCCATCTTGGTGCCCTATCCCCACGCAGCGGACGATCACCAAACGTACAATGCTCATGCCGTGGATGCGGCGGGGGCAGGGTGGATTATGCCGCAAGATACCTTTACACCGGACAATCTGGCCATGCGCTTGGACTCATTGTTGGGCTTGCCCGCAGTGTTGCAAAAAGCCGCACGGTGCGCCCGCGATTTGGGCCGCGCGGACGCGGCCAAACGTTTGGCCGATCTGGTCGCAAGTCTTATCGAACACAAAACACACTTAAAATCAGGGAGTGCTGAGCTATGAGGGCTTTGCCATTGACCATTGGCACCATTCATTTTGTCGGCATCGGCGGCATCGGCATGAGCGGCATTGCCGAAGTGCTGCACAATCTTGGCTATTCGGTGCAAGGCTCAGATCAAGCCGATGGTCCCAATGTGACGCGCTTGCGTGAACTGGGCATCAGCATTTCCGTCGGCCACAGCGAAGACAATTTGGGCGACGCGGGTGTGGTGGTGATTTCCAGCGCCGTCAAACCCACCAACCCCGAAGTCGTTGGGGCCCGAAAACGCCTGTTGCCGGTGGTGCGCCGCGCCGAGATGCTGGGTGAGTTGATGCGCCTGAAATGGTCCATTGCCGTTGGCGGCACCCACGGCAAAACCACCACCACGTCGTTGGTGGCGCAATTGCTTGACGCAGCGGGCCTGGACCCGACCGTCATCAATGGCGGCATCATCAATGCATGGGGATCAAACGCGCGCTTGGGCTCGGGCGATTGGATGGTGGCGGAAGCCGATGAATCGGACGGCACGTTCTTGAAATTGCCCGCAACCATCGCCGTGGTCACCAATATTGATCCCGAACACTTGGACCATTATGGCAACTTTGATGCCCTGCGTGCGGCGTTTACCCAGTTTGTCGAAAACATTCCGTTTTATGGTTTTGCTGCCTTGTGCATTGATCATGCTGAAGTTCAGGCCTTGATTCCACGGGTTTCGGATCGGCGCATCATCACCTACGGTTTTTCCCCCCAAGCCATGGTGCGCGGCGAAAATGTTCGACCCGGCGCAGACGGTATGACGTTTGACGTGGTGTTCGCCGGATATGGTGACGAGCCTCAGGCCATTCGCGACATCAAGTTGCCCATGTTCGGTCAGCACAATGTGCAAAACACCTTGGCGGCGGCGGCCATCGCCCACGAAATGGGCATCGACCCCAATGTGTTGACGACCGCCTTCGCGGGTTTTAAAGGGGTCAAAAGACGCTTCACCAAAACCGGTGATGTGGACGGCATCACCGTCATTGACGACTATGCCCATCATCCCGTCGAAATCGCCGCCGTATTGCGGGCCGCACGCGGTGCCGCGTCTGGCGGTCAAGTGATCGCCGTGGTGCAGCCGCATCGCTATAGCCGTCTGCGCGATTTGTTCGAAGATTTCTGCACCTGCTTTAACGACGCCGACGCGGTGCTGGTGGCGGATGTGTATGAAGCCGGAGAAAGCCCCATCGAAGGCATTGATCGCGACGCTTTGGTGGCGGGCCTGCGTGGACATGGTCATCGCACCGTTATGCCACTGACCAATCCCGATGAGCTGCCGGAAGTCATCAAAGATTTGGCGCGCCCAGGGGACATGGTTGTGTGCCTTGGCGCGGGCAACATCACCCAGTGGGCCAACAAGTTGCCGGAACGTTTGCGCAAATTGCGCTACGGTGCCCCAGGCAAATCCGGGGGAGGGGCAGAGTAATGGCGGCTGCCGTTTACGCCGAAAACCTGATTGATCGTCTGCCCCCGGTGCGCGGACGGATCAGCGAGGGTGCGTCTCTCGCCAAGGTCACGTGGTTCGGCGTCGGCGGCCCGGCGGAAGTTTTGTTCAAACCCGCCGACGTTGAAGACTTGGCACATTTTCTCAAATCCAAACCTGCCGATGTGGTGGTGACGGTTTTGGGTGTGGGCTCCAACATCTTGGTGCGCGATGGCGGCGTGCCGGGTGTGGTGGTGCGTTTGGGCCGGGAATTTGCGTCTGTCATGATCCACAAAGGCGATGTGATCGCCGGGGCATCGGCGCTCGACGGCAGCGTTGCGCAAGCCGCACTTCAGGTCAACCTTTCCGGCTTGGAATTTCTCAGCGGCATCCCCGGCACCATTGGCGGCGCGTTGCGCATGAACGCCGGGGCCTACGGGACAGAGATGAAGGATATTGTCATCGGCGCGTTGGCCTTGGACCCCAAAGGCGAACTCCATGAACTTGGTGTCGACGAATTGGGTTTCGCCTATCGCACCTGCGCGGTGCCAGAAGACTGGATTTTTGTCGAAGCCATGCTGCGCGGACACGCTGGAAAAAATACCGATATCAAAGCGCGTATGGATGACATCAAGCATTCCCGCGAAGGCACACAGCCGTTGCGCACGTCAACCGGCGGCTCGACGTTTAAAAACCCAGAAGGGCACAAAGCCTGGCAGTTGATTGACGATGCCGGATGTCGGGGGTTGCGTGTGGGCGGGGCTCAGGTCTCTGAAAAGCACTGCAACTTTTTGATCAATGACGGCACCGCGACGGCAGCGGACATCGAAACCTTGGGCGAAACCGTGCGCCAACGGGTCAAGGAAACATCGGGCATTGAACTTGTGTGGGAAATCCGCCGCATCGGTGTCCCTATCGAAGGGGGGGCGTCATGACCAAGCAAGTGGCTGTGTTTATGGGGGGCTGGTCCGCAGAACGTGAGGTTTCATTAGTCTCGGGTGCTGCGTGCGCCGGTGCGCTAAAGCGTGCGGGCTATTCGGTGACCGCCATTGATGTGCAACGCGATGTGGGAACGCTGTTGGGTCGGCTTTATCCCAAACCGGATGTTGTATTCAACGCTTTGCATGGGCGCTTTGGCGAAGATGGTTGTATCCAAGGTTTGCTGGATATTTTGAACATTCCCTACACCCATTCAGGCCTCACGGCGTCGGCCTTGGCGATGGATAAACCGCTGGCGAAGCGCTTGTTCAAAGACGCAGGCATTCATGTTGCCGAAGGCAAAATCGCAACCCGTGCAGAAGTTCTGGCGGGTGACGTGATGAAGCCGCCATATGTGGTCAAGCCCGCAAACGAAGGCTCCAGTGTCGGCATTCATATCGTGCGTGAAGGCGATAACGCGCTGCCGTTTGCCCATGAAAGTTGGCCCTATGGTGAAACGGTCATGGTGGAACGCTTTATTCCCGGTCGCGAGTTGACCGTTTCGGTGATGGGAGATCGGGCCTTGGCGGTCACGGAAATCATGACCGATCACGAATTTTACGATTTTGATGCCAAGTACGCCGCAGGCGGTTCGCGTCATCAAATTCCCGCCGATGTTCCAGCGTCTGTTTATGACGAAGCCCTGCGTCTGGCGCAGTTGGCGCATGACACGTTGGGGTGTCGCGGGGTGAGCCGATCTGATTTCAGATACGACGGCGAAGATATGTATATTCTTGAAGTGAACACCCAACCCGGCATGACGCCGACATCGTTGGTGCCAGAACAAGCCCAGCACGTCGGAATCAGCTTTGAGGAATTGGTCAGTTGGATGGTTGAAAACGCGGAGTGTGACGCATGAGAAATATGCTGACACGACTATTAGCCAGTTCAGACGCAATCGATGCAGATGTGTCGGAGCCTGATTTTGAGCGCAACTCCAGGCCGAAACGAAAGCGGGTCGTGCCCGTGTGGCGTCGCCCGCAAACAGTGGTGGTGGCGATTGTTTTGGCGTTGAGCCTGATGGGCGGAGGCTCGGTGTGGGCGTGGACGTCCGGGCACGTGGAAGCGGTCTTGAATGCGACCAAGTGGAAAGCCATTAAGGTGTCTTCGGATTTGGGCTTTACGGTTCAAGACGTTTTGGTGAGCGGACGCTTAGAAACCAGCCGGGACGATTTGCTTGCAGCCCTGGCCATCACGCGCGGAACGCCGATCTTGGCGTATGATTTTTCGGCGGCAAAGGAACGGGTGGAGGCGCTGCCGTGGGTTTTGCAAGCGCGTATCGAGCGGTTGTTGCCAGACACTTTGGCGCTGCACATCATCGAACGCCGCCCCATGGCGCTGTGGCAAAGCCACGGGGAATTCGCCCTCATTGACGATACCGGCGAAGTGATCACCCGTAAGGGATTAGGGCGGTTTGCGAATCTGATTCATGTGGTGGGCGAAGACGCCCCCGACAATGTTGGCGGGTTGTTGGAATTGCTGGAAACGCAGCCTGAATTGAAGGCCTTGGTGAAGGCCGCAGTTCGGGTCGGCGGACGGCGCTGGGATTTGTCGTTGAACGGCGACATCAATGTGCGCTTGCCTGCGGAAGATGCGCCCAAGGCGTTGGCGCGTTTAGCGGAGTTTGAAGAAGCCAGTGGTGTTTTGGCCCGCGACATTCGGGTCCTGGATTTGCGCTTGCCGGACCGTGTCATCGTGCGCCGCAGTCCGAACGCGCTGCGAAAACCCGAACGAAAACCGGGGCAAGAAACTTAAATGCAGAAAATATTAAATTT
>JGI10211J34971_10000993_pt1 | contig 23668 bp, 19 predicted proteins | sample Etolagsediment_FD_34971 | JGI IMG/M metagenome (IMG submission 34971)
TTGATGTGTTGAACTGTAATCACAGCAGTAGAAATTGTTTTGAGCAAAGGTAGGTTTTTTAAAATGAATTTACCCAAACAACAAAACGGTTAGTTCCATTTTTGGGGTGCTGTTATTGCTTTTCTGTACCTTCTATGTGGCAACACAAGCAAAACAGCTAAAACTTCTATTTTTTTTCATCATTTTCGTTTCCCCATTCCGTGTACCTCTGTGACTTCTCCGTGCAACTCCGTGCAACTTCCAAAAATTTCCTTTTAAATTCCTGAGATAGCCAAAAAACGATTTCAGTAAAGTAACACAGAGCAATCAGTGGAGTTTCACAAAGGATTCACAATATTTGAAAAAAAAGATATCAAACAAAGGATCAACTATATTATAGCACCTCCGAAAAAGAATTAACAAAAAAACCTATCCGCAATTTCTTAAAAAGCAGAATCTTAAAGCATCGCAGAAAACCGGTCAGCTAGTGCTTACTGAAATTGAAAGTGTTCCGGTTATCATGCGTGGGACAAGCCCAGACATTTTGTGGCAATGGTGCATCGCCTTGAATTGCAAAAACTTTTTCGCTACTTGCTACATAAAGAATATTATCATTCGACAAAGCAATGGCTGCCGGGTTTGCACCCCCAGTAGTAAAACTCCAGGACAATTCTCCAGTGTTAGTGTAACAATTAAATTTATCTAAACTTACCCGGTACAGCCTTCCCTTTTCATCGGTAATACAGTTATAGCCAATATTGAGGATTTCCTTCTCCACGCCGTTTTGGGAATCTATCACATGTAAACCACTCCACACATCATAAACATAGATAAAACCATTGATATCAACGATTTTCTGCTTTTCGGAAACAGAAAGTGCTACTTTCCAGACATATTCACCTATATCCACATTTACCAAGGCCAGTGAATCAGAAGAGCTACAAATCAGGTGGCCATTTTGATTTACAACAATATTGTTGGCCGCAGCTTCATGATAGTTTAGTTTTTTTCGCCACCTTACACTTCCATCTTCAGGATAAATAGCATAGAGATACTTCACTCCCATATCGGACTGATAGTCGTATATGGTACCATAATAACCGATGGTAATGTTGTTGATGGTTGCGCCTATAACTCTGTACCAGCGCGTATTTCCCTGAGGGCTTACACAGTACATAGCCCGATAATAAACACCAGAGCCGTTTGTTTTAAATATTAAGTCCCCATTATCGGCCAGAGCCAACCCCCCAACTTCACCGTAACTATACACTTCATTTCCGTCGTGCAGAATGGTGGTTGGCACTTCCCACTCCCAATTAAAAGCACCCGTTTCTGGATTAATGGAATACAATTTTGTGTACGATAACATGTAAATAACCCCGTTATCATCCACTAAAATATTGCTGTTGGGATGCCAGATGGCCAAAGGTTCTGTTTTCCATTTCAAGCTGCCATCATTTTTATTTATGGCGTAAATCCGGCTCGATTCCCAGTTCAGCGTGCCGCCGTCGGCTTCGTAATACACCGTTCCGTCCTTGCCAATGGCCAGCGCCATGTTGGATATATAGGTCGTGTTTTCAAGCGCCGGCTTGGTGTGTATCCAGAGCGTGTCGCCTACCTGTGTTGTTGGTTTTGGGTCTTCTTTCTTCGTTTCGCAACTCCCAAAATAGAGGAAAAGAAAAATCGCGAAAAAAGCAGATAAGATAATAGAGTTAAGCTTTTTCATCATCGTATGATTTTGGTTGTGATTAAAGATGAGCCTTATATGACCACAAATGTAATCTAAACGAAAGTAAAAAGCAAGTTATCCCAGTGCATGGATCAGACCATTGGTTCAAAACGAGACAAAAAAAGCAGGTACAATTTCTATACCTGCTTCTCATACACATTATTAGCGTCCTTTTATCCTTTGAGGGCTTCCGCCCCGCCAACAATTTCAAGTATTTCGTTTGTGATGGAGGCCTGTCGGGCTTTGTTGTATTTAAGCTTCAGGTCTTTCAGCATTTCGTCAGCATTTTCGGTGGCTTTGTGCATGGCTGTCATGCGTGCCCCATGTTCGGCGGCAAAACTATCGAGCAGCGCTTTGTAAAGCTGTACCTTAATGGTTTTAGGCACAATGGCTTCCAGAATTTCCTCTTTACTGGGTTCAAAAATATAGTTTGACTCCGTTTCATTCAATGGCTGGGCTTTTTCAACGGGCTTTTCAACCACCGGAAGCAACTGGTCTGTCTTCAACACCTGAACAGCAGCATTTTTAAATTCGTTGTAAACCAGGATGATTTTATCGTACTGCTTACGCGAAAATTGCTGCATGAACAAGTCGGCAATCACGTTGGAGTCGTTGAAATTCAGGTGATCGAAGATTTCGGCATTGATTGTTTTTGGTTTTATCCCGGCAGCATTCAAGCCATCGGCTCCCTTTTTCCCGATACAATAAAAATCGACTTTGCCGGCCTGGAACTGTGCCGCATAGGTAGTTCTGACAAGGGTGAGCGATTCTTTCACCACACTTGAGTTAAAAGCGCCACAAAGTCCGCGATTGGAGGTGATGGGAACGATTAAAATGCTGTTGTCGCCACGGTCTGTCGAAAACTGGCCCTCTTCGCTGTTCTCCAGATCATTGCTTATATTTTGCATGATTTCGAGCAGTTTTTTGGCGTAAGGGCGCATATTCTGTATGGCATTCTGTGCACGCCGCAACTTCGATGCCGCCACCATTTTCATGGCGCTGGTGATCTGTCGGGTGCTGTTTACCGAGGCAATCCTTACTCTAACTTCTTTAAGACTGGCCATAGTATGGTATTATTTTTCGTATTGACGTGCTATTTCAGCAGCAGCTTTTTTAAGGACACCCGTGATTTCGTCGGTAAATTTACCGGCGGCCAGTTCTTTCAGTTCTTTGGCATGGTGGGTGTCGAGGTGCATGAGGTACTGGGACTGGAAATCGATAATCTTTTCAACCGGCACTTTAGCCAGCAGGTTTTGTGATCCGCAGTAAATAATAGCCACCTGGTGCTCGACCCTCATGGGGGCATACTGGGGCTGTTTCAGGATTTCAACATTGCGTTTTCCTTTATTCAGCACGGCCATTGTTGCCGGGTCGAGGTCTGAACCAAATTTGGCGAAAGCTTCCAATTCGCGGTACTGGGCTTGGTCGAGTTTAAGCGTACCGGCTACCTTTTTCATGGATTTGATCTGGGCATTTCCCCCTACGCGCGACACCGAAATACCCACGTTGATGGCCGGACGAATCCCGGAGTTGAACAAGTCGCTCTCCAAAAAGATCTGTCCGTCGGTGATAGAAATTACGTTGGTTGGGATATAGGCACTTACGTCACCGGCCTGGGTTTCGATAATGGGAAGCGCTGTAAGCGATCCGCCACCTTTTACAATCCCCTTTATGCTTTCGGGTATATCATTCATCTGCTGTGCAATTTCATCGGCATTGATGATTTTTGCAGCCCTCTCGAGCAGGCGTGAGTGGAGATAAAACACATCGCCGGGATAAGCTTCGCGCCCCGGAGGACGACGCAGCAGCAGCGACACTTCGCGGTAAGCTACGGCCTGTTTACTCAAGTCGTCGTAAATAACCAAAGCCGGGCGACCGGTATCTCTGAAAAATTCGCCGATGGCAGCACCTGCAAAAGGAGCGTAGAACTGCATGGCGGCAGGATCGGAAGCTGAAGCCATCACGATGGTAGTGTAGGCCATAGCGCCGTTGTCTTCCAGAATCTGTTGAATATTGGCTACCGTTGAGCTTTTTTGCCCTGAGGCCACGTAGATACAGAAAACAGGTTCTCCTTTTTCAAAAAATTCTTTCTGGTTGATGATGGTGTCGATAGCGATGGCCGTTTTACCTGTCTGGCGGTCGCCGATAATCAGCTCGCGCTGACCACGTCCGATCGGAATCATGGCATCTACGGCTTTTATCCCTGTTTGCAAGGGCTCGTTCACCGGCTGACGGTAAATAACGCCCGGCGCTTTACGTTCCAGAGGCATTTCATAGGTTTTTCCCGACACAGGCCCTTTGCCGTCGATGGGTTCACCCAGCGTGTTCACCACACGACCGAGGAGCCCTTCGCCTACCTTTATCGAAGCAATGTGCCGTGTTCGCTTTACCGAGTCCCCTTCGTTCAGGTCTTCGGTTTCGCCAAGCAACACAATACCCACGTTGTCTTCTTCCAGGTTAAGCACAATGCCTTTGAGGCCGGTTTTTTCAAACTCAACCAATTCACCGGCTTCCACATTTGATAGGCCGTAAACACGGGCAATTCCATCTCCGATTTGGAGAATAGACCCTACTTCTTCGAGTACAGATTCTGATTCATATCCTGCAAGTTCTTTTCGAAGAATGGCTGAAACTTCAGCTGGTTTAATGTCTGCCATAGTCTATCTTTTTTCTTTATTAAAATTTCTTGATGTAATGATGATGCGAAAATACTTCCCTTAACTTGTTCAATTCGTTGATGATACTGGTGTCGTATTTATAATCCTTAAACTTTAAAACAAAGCCTCCCACGATGTCATCCTTCACTTTTTCAAGCAAATCAATTTCCATGTCGGTGGCTTTCTTCATCTTGGCGATCACCTCTTTCTTTAACTGATCATTCAGCTGAACGGCGGTGGTGATTTCCACGCTAAGGATGTTTTTATAGGCCTGATAGATGTCGTGATAGGCTTCGCAAACTGTTGAAATATACGACTCCCGGCCCTTTTTTGTGATCAAAACGATAAATCGCATGGTCAGCTCGCTCACTTCTTTTTTGAAAATGAGCTCAAGTATCTTCACTTTTTTGTACGTGTCGATAACGGGGTTGTTGATAACAGTTTTAAGCTGTCGGTTTTCGGCCAATACCTGCCCCACGAGCAGCAGGTCGGCATTCACCCGATCTATCAGCTTAAACTCACCGGCCAAATCAAAAACGGCCTGCGCATATCTTTTCGATAACAAATTGATTCGCATGCGTTGGTATTAGTTTAGTCGTGATTCTTTCAGCAGCTTTTCAGCGTAAGCCATTTGCTTCCCTTTGTCTTTTAACTCTTCGCGCAACACCTTTTCGGCAATGTCGATAGAATAAGAAGCAATGGTATTTTTTATCTCTGCGATGGCTGCATTTTTCTCACTAATGATTTGTTCACGCGCTCCCTGAATCATGTTTTTGGTCTCTACACCGGCTTTTTCACGGGCTTCGTTCATGATATTTTCTTTCAGCCTGCGGGCTTCTTTGAGTATCATATCACGCTCATCTTTAGCTTCCTGCAGCAGCTTTTCGTTGCCCAGCTTCAGGTCTTCCATGGCCAAACGGGCTTTTTCGGCAGCCTGCAAGGCGTTGTCGATCGAATCTTCGCGCTCTTTTAACGATGCTAAAATCGGTTTCCATGCGAATTTTGCCAGAATAAAAAGCAAAATCCCAAAGGCGAGCGTCATCCATATTACCAGTCCAAATCCGGGATTGATTAGTGACATATTGTTTTCTTTTTAAGGTGATCATTAAAAAAGATATTAAACCCCAGCCAACCGCTGAGGTTTAATACCATGTTTTCGTTGCGATTATATAAATACAATCAACAAACAAACAACGATTGCAAAGAAGGCAACACCTTCAATCAGGGCAGCTGCAACAATCATGTTTGAGCGAATGTCGCCAACAGCCTCGGGCTGACGTGCGATTGATTCAACAGCACTGCGACCAATTTGTCCGATACCGATACCGGCTCCAATGGCTGCAATACCTGCGCCCAAACCTGCTCCCATTTTTGCATAAGGGGCGAGATCGGTTACTGCCTGAAGTAAAATTGCTAATAAGTCCATAATTTCTATTTGTTATTTAGTGATTAATGGTTTTAAATTTAATGATGTGCCTCCTCGGTGGCCATGCCAAAATACAAAGCCGAAAGCAGAGTAAAGACATAGGCCTGAATAAAGGCTACAAGGATTTCGAGTAAGTCCATGAAGATGGTGAACGCAACAGAAACGACCGATACGCCCAACCCCAATCCGGTACTGATCTCGCCAAAAATGAAAATCAAACTGATAAAACCGAGGATGATGATATGCCCGGCGCTGATGTTGGCAAAGAGACGAACCATCAACACAAAAGGCTTGGTAAACACACCCATCAGCTCAACCACCGGCATGAGTGGAATGGGAATTTTAAGCCACCACGGCACGCCGGGAGCATTTACAATGTGTAACCAGTAGTTTTTGTTTCCGCTAAAGGTAACTATGACAAAAGTAAATAAGGCCATCACGCCGGTTACGCCAATGTTTCCAGTTACGTTAGCTCCACCCGGAAAAAAGGGAACTATCCCCATCAGGTTGTTGATCAGGATAAAGAAAAAGATGGTCAGCAAAAAGGGCAGGTATTTTTCATACCGCTTTTCACCAATAGAGGCTTTAGCGATGTCGTCGCGAACAAAAATGATGATGGGTTCCAACAGCGACTGAAGCCCTTTGGGGGCTTTTCCCGGTCTGCGCTTGTAACTCTTGGCGATGGAGATAAAAATCAAACTTAAGAAAAAGATACTCAGAAATATAGCCAGCACATTTTTGGTAAATGAAAAATCCAGATCAGGTCTTACCTCATTCCCTTCGGCGTCTTTACGTACAATTTTGCCCGAGTTAAACCCCTCGTGGGTGATATAATAGCCCAGATGGCTATCGTGGCCATGATGGAATTTCGACGACATAAACGCATGAAACTTACCCTGATCGTAAAGCAAAACCGGAAGCGGAACGCTCACATGGGTATGACCAATGTTGATGATATGCCATTCGTAACTGTCGGTGATGTGTTCAATAATCATGTCGCCGGCCTTGAAGTCCTGCACTACGATTTCTTCCTGCCAGTTTTCCTGAGCGTGATCATTGGCCTCATTAGGATGTTGTGAAAGACCGTTATAGCTGATAATGAATAAGATCAACATCAAAAGACCCGTTCTTTTCATTCCATTTTTTTGTCCTACTCTATCACTCATTTGCTATGGAAAGTCGTTGGTTTAAAATGGCTGCAATTTTACAACTATTTGCTGAAATTACAAAGATGTTTTTTTAATTTATTTATTTACTGATCATTATGATTATCAGAGTTTTTTAATTGGAACGCTTCTAAATAACTCTTTTCCTGTACTTTTTGGCCAAAAATATGTATCTTCACGGCAGTAAAATCATCAAAATAAAAACTGCCATGAAATCCTATTTACTCATTTCATTTGTCGCCCTGGCACTGGTCTTTTCATCGTGTCAGGACTGCGAACAACAAACCAGCATAAAGGATGATCAGTTGGCCATCGAAAACCTGCTCGAACAATATATTATTGCCAACGAACGTCAGGATTTTGATTTGATACAAGACATCTGGGCTCCCGACTCTGACATCATTTTATACGGAACAGATTCAGAAGATCAGCTAATGGGCTGGATAAACATCAAAAAAGCCGTGAAGAATCAGTTTTCACAAATCAGCGAAACCTACATCAGCGTTTCCGATCAGTTTATCAAAATAAATTGTTCCGGCAACACAGCCTGGTTCGCCGAGCGCTTGAATTACAATTTCATTTACAAAGGCGAAGCCCACACTTACAGCGGATTACGATTTACCGGCGTAGTTGAAAAAATTGAAGGAAAATGGATGCTGGTACAAGCACACCTTTCCTTACCGGCTCATGTAGGAGTGGGGAAATAGCGGAAGGTTGGCTTTGGCTGTTGGCTTGGACGCTCGTNAGTTAGGAAGTGCCATTTTGCATTTTGAATTTTGCATTTCCCACTGTCCCCCCCTTAAAAATTCAACGGTCGTTTCAGCTCCTTGGCTATGAGAATNTCAAGCTGCTTCAACTCGAAATGCTGCTGTTGTAACACAAAAATCTCGGCTTCGTCAGTCGTGTGCTGCATCTGTTTTACGATCTCCTTCAACTGNTTGCTCAACAGCCGGTGCTTAAAAGCCATCAGGATTTCAATGGCATTTTGTCGGAGCTCATCCGATTCCACTTTTACAAAAATGTGATTCTTTTCCCAGTTCTCACTCAATTGGTAAGGACTCGAAATCAGCTGTATAGCCATACCCGATATCTCCGGATCGGGATGATTTAAAAAGTATTTATCCGTTACCTCGATGCCCTTGTCGAGGGCTTCTTTGTATTCAGTAATTATTTTTATCAAAACCGGACTCTCCAGCTTTAACTGATCGCGCTGCAGGTCTTCCACAAAAAAAGATCCAATCGTCGTCACTTCAGGTTGCTCTGTTTCTTCGTTTATCACCGTAATCGACTCCCTGCCATAAACCAGCATCCACCTGATGATCTCCTTTTCGTGAAACGTTACATTCAGCGGATCGATGGTTAATTGCTCCTCGGCCTGCTGTTTGGGCTCACTCTCCCCCATCTCCCCCGTCGTCAACTCATGCTTTTTACCAAACCGCTGCCTGAGTATCTTATTCAGCTCGTTCATGAGGGTCTGCTCCGGAATGCCCATGATGGTGCTGCATTCCTGAATATAAACCGTTCTGTTGATGGCTTCAGGTATCAGTGAAATGGATTGCACTATTTCTTTGATAAGTCCGGCCCGCGCCGCTGGATTGCCTACCGACTCATCGAGCAGCAAATTTGTTTTGAAGGTAAGAAAATCAACGGCGTTGGAGGTAATAAACGCTTCCGTTTCAGCTGTGCGGTGCGACTTGGCATACGAATCGGGGTCTTCTCCCTCAGGGAAAAGCACCACCTTTACATTCATGCCTTGCTCCAAAATCAGATCAATCCCTCTGAAGGAAGCCTTGATACCGGCAGGATCGCCATCGTAAAGCATGGTGATGTTGGGGGTATAACGCTTGATCAGTTTTATTTGATCTACCGTCAGCGAAGTCCCCGACGAAGAAACAACATTCTGAATACCTGCCTGATACAACGAGATAACATCGGTGTACCCTTCCACCAGATAACAGCTGTTCTGTTTAACAATGGCGTTGCGCGACATGTAAATGCCGTAAAGCACCTTGCTCTTGTAATAGATCTCCGATTCGGGCGAGTTCAGGTATTTGGCTTTGGATTTATCAGCCGATAAAATGCGCCCGCCAAACCCGATCACCTTTCCGGTCAGGTTGTGAATCGGAAAAATAACACGTCCCCGGAAACGGTCGAACAGCTTACCATCTTTTTCGATAGTCAGACCTGTTTTAATGAGCGCCTCCTTTTTGTATCCGTTTTTTAACGCTTCTTGTGTGTAGTCGTCCCAGCCTTCGAGGGCATACCCCAACTGAAATTCACGAATGGTACCTTCTCTGAATTCACGCTCCTTGAAATAACTCAACCCGACAGAGCGTCCTTCGTCGCTAAGAAAGAGGTTTTTGACGAAATAGTTGTTTACGAAATTGTTCACCGCAAACAAACTTTCCCTTTCATCAATTTCCTGCTGCTTTTCCGGCGTGAGCTCTTCTTCGTTTATTTCGATGCTATACCGTTTGGCCAGGTATTTTAACGCCTCGGGATAACTGTAGTGCTCGTGCTCCATGATGAAGTTAACCACATTGCCCGCTTTTCCGCAACCAAAACACTTGTATATGCCTTTGGTAGGCGAAACGCTGAAACTCGGCGTTTTTTCGTTATGAAAAGGACACAGACCCAGGTAGTTTGTTCCCCGCTTTTTTAAGGTAACAAAATCACCAATAACCTCCTCCACATGGGCGGTTTCGAGTATGGTTTGTATGGTCGACTGGTCAATCAAAGGGAAACAGGTTTAAAGTTAAAGCGTATCGCGTCCGATAGCTACAAATGGGTTCTCCGATTTTTCAGACCCGATGGTGGTATGTGGTCCATGACCGGGATAGACAATGGTGGTGTCGGGCAGGGTAAAGAGCTTTTTCCAGATGCTCTCCTGTAACAGGTCGTAATCGCCGGTAGGCAGATCCGTCCGGCCTATGCTTTGGTAAAACAACACGTCTCCGGTTACCACAAAATTCGAATCGGCAGCGTATAAACAAACGCTTCCATCGGCATGACCGGGCGTATAAAGCACCTGCAAATGGCTTTTTCCAAAAGTAAGCACATCGCCATCGTTGAGAAAATGTGTTATCGGTGTAACTTTTTCAAGATTTAACCCATAAAGCCTGGCCTGGACAATGGCGCTGGTGAGAAACTGAACCGATTTAGCATGAGCATACAACGGCAGTTGAAAGGTGCGGTTAACAAAATCGTTCCCTATAATATGGTCGATGTGGGCGTGGGTATTGACAAGCAAAACAGGTTTTAGCTGATGATTCGAAAGATAGGAAGTAAGGATATTTTCCTCTGTAGCATCGTTCATGCCCGGATCAATAATTACACATTCACCGGTTTCATCACTAAGTACATAGGTATTTTCCTGAAAAGGATTAAAAGTAAACAGCTTAATAGTAATCATAGATAGTTCGTTTTGGCAGGGTCAAAAATAGTGCAAAGCCACAAGAATTCGCCTCGTTAAATAAAATAATTTGGTTCAATATTTGTTTTAATTTAGCCACGCTAAGCATTAACGGTGAGATCAGCAATAAAAAAAATAACGTCCCGGTTTTTATCAAATCGAATTATCGTTTTGATATTGAGTGTTGTTGGCCTGCTCACAAGCCAACATGCAACGGCTCAGTTTTACAATGGGTCGAATCAAAATTTTGGCAAAAACAGGGTGCAGTTCAACGATTTCTATTGGACTTACTACAAATTTGACGACCTGGACACCTATTTTTACCTGAACGGAAAAGAGCTGGCCGAATATGCTGCGCGTTATGCTACCGAACAAATTCCTGTTATTGAGGCCAAAATGGAGACCATTTTAGACAAACGACTTCAGTTTATTGTTTTTAACAACCTCACCGACCTCAAACAAAGCAACATCGGCCTGATGACAGATGAAAACTACAATGTCGGCGGGGTAACACACATTATCGGCTCTAAAGTTTTTATCTATTTCGATGGAAATCACGTGAACTTTGAAGATCAAATCCGGTCGGGTATAGCCGAAGTTATGTTTAACCAGCTCATGTTTGGCGGTTCGCTCACGCAGCAAGTTAAAAACGCCACTTTCTTTAGTCTGCCGTCGTGGTACCGCATCGGGCTTATCAGCTGGTTAGGAAAAGATTGGAGCGTGGAATACGATAACAGGGTGCGCGATGGGATTTTAAGCGGACGTTATAACAAGCTCAACAACCTGGAGGGTGAAGACGCTACCTACGCCGGGCATTCGTTGTGGCGCTTCGTGGCCAACCAGTACGGTGAGCGTACCGTTAGCAACATCATCCACATGACGGGCATGAGCAACAGCGTCGACAAAGGCTTTTTGTACGTTACCGGACTGTCGTACAAACAAATTGTGGAAGAATGGAAAAACTATTATCAGGCCGAATACCAATCCTACGTTGGCCATACCCAACTTCCCGACAACAAGATTGATTTGAAATACCGTGAGGATGTTGTTTTCAGTCGGCCTACCATAAGCCCGGCAGGAGATTTATTGGCCTATACCACCAATGAAATGGGTAAATACAAGGTGTTTTTAATGGATATAAACACCGGGAAAAAGAAACGGATACTGAAAAAAGGGGTGATGATTGATACCAAAACAGATTACAGCTATCCGCTGCTCTCATGGCATCCTACCGGAAAAATACTGGCCCTTGTCATCGAAGACAAAGGCATGCCCTGGTTATATTTGTACGAACTGGAAAACAAACAAACTACCCGCCAGATTTTATACAACATCCAAAAAGTAAACGACTTTTCCTATTCCGATGATGGGCGGAAGCTGGTGATGTCGGCCTCCCAAAAAGGACAATCCGACATTTTTGTTTTTGATCTGGCTTCCAGCTCGTGGTTAAAGATTACCGACGACCTCTATTCCGACCTTTCGCCCGCCTTCATCAACAGATCATCGCAAATTGTGTTTAGCTCAAACCGGATAAACGACACGTTAAGCAAATCAACCGAAGTGGTTGTCGACGTGCCCGACCAGTTTGATTTGTTTGTTTACGACTTTAAAAACCACAACCCTGTCCTGAAAAGAATTACAAATACTCCGCTTGCAAGCGAATGGCAGCCCGAGTCGTATGGCTTTAACACCATTTCCTACCTCAGCGATGCCAACGGTATTACCAACAACTACCTGGCCATGATTGACAGTACGGTGAGTTCGGTTGATACCGTGGTTCATTACAGGTATTTTGCCCAATCGAAAGCCATAACCGACTACACCTGGAACATACTCGATCACCAGGTAAACCCGGCAGCCGGACTACAGGCCATGACGATCTTCCACAACAACAGAACCCAGTTGTTTTTGCAACCCGTGCCCACCTACTCCGCTGCTCCAAACCTGAAGCTGATGGATACCAGGTACATGCAACAACTTAAAGCCGAAGAGCAAAAGAAGCAGGTGCTGTTGCAACGCGAAATGCAAGCACAAAAAGCCCCCCCTCCCCGGCAGGATACCGTGCAAACCGAAACCAAACCGGCTCCCGTCTCAACGCCTAAGCGCTTTGCGATGGTGTATACCGACGAAACCGGAAAAGAAGTGATTCCGGCACGGGGAATGACTGAAAGCGGGGTTGGTTCGGCCTCCATTCCGGGCTTGTCAGGGCCTCCATCGGGCGAAGAAATCAGTATCCCTAAAAGGCTTAATTACAATGTGTCATATTTTATCAACGACCTGACCTCGCAAATCGATTTCAATTACATCAACTACGGGTATCAGCCTTTTACAGGTGGCGGAAGTCCGATTTATCTTAACCCGGGTTTTAACCTGTTCTTCCAAATGGGGTTGACAGACCTGATGGAAGATCACCGCATCATCGGCGGGGTTAGGCTAAACCTGAGTTTAATCAACAACGAATACCTGTTTAGCTACGCTAACCTAAAAAAACGTCTCGACAAGGAATTTGTATTTCACCGCAACACCCTCGAAGGATCAAATGGTTATGTTATCCAACGGGTGCATACCCACGAACTTTTTTATTCACTCAAATGGCCATTTAACGAAGCACTGAGCCTGAAAGGTACGGCGATGTACCGCAACGAAATGTTTGTAACCATGGCCACCGACCAAATTGCGCTCGAAACGCCTACCGTTTACGACAACTGGGCAGGGCTTAAAGGCGAATTGGTTTTCGACAACACACGCAGCCCGGGGACAAACCTCTATTATGGCACACGTTATAAGCTGTTTGCCGAATACCACCAACTGATCAACGGTGACCAACAAAACCTGATTGTGCTGGGATTCGACTACCGAAATTACCAAAAAATTCACCGTACTTTTATTTGGGCCAACCGCATAGCCGGAAGCACCTCGCTAGGCAGCGACAAATTGATTTATTACATGGGAGGCGTCGACAACTGGCTCTTCCCGGCGTTTAATACCAACACGCCCATCGATTACAGCCAGCATTATGCCTACCAAACCTTGGCAACAAACATGCGAGGCTTCAACCAGAACATAAGAAATGGCAACAGTTTTATGGTGATAAACAGCGAACTGCGAATGCCTGTGTTTCAATATTTCTCGCGAACACCAATCAGCTCAACTTTTTTACGCACCTTTCAGCTGGTAGGGTTTGGCGACATTGGAACGGCCTGGACAGGGAGCAGCCCTTACTCAAAAGAAAACGCCCTGTACACCAATTATGTAGATAGTGGCCCAATGCATATTTCCGTTGAAGTGCAAAAAGAACCCATCGTAGGAGGATTTGGGTTGGGAGTGCGGTCCACAGTATTTGGGTATTTCATCCGTGGCGATATTTCATGGGGTGTCGACGACTACAAAGTAACCCGTCCGGTGTACTACCTGTCGCTAAGCCTCGACTTTTAAACAATATAGGAGACATGAAAATGACTGTAAGTGTAGTTTTAATCCTGATTTTAGTAGGCCTGATGGCCGGCATCTTCAGCGGGTTGATTGGGATTGGGGGCGCAATCATTATCATACCGGCCCTGGTTTTTATCCTGGGCATGGACCAGTACAGCGCACAAGGCACAAGTCTGGCGGTCATGCTTCCACCTATCGGATTGCTGGCGGCATACAGTTATTATAAAGAAGGAGCACTTAACCTCACCTACGCACTAATTATTGCAGGAGCATTTCTAATCGGTGGCTATATCGGATCAAAGTTCGCCTTGTCTATACCCGAAGTTACCCTGAAGAAAATTTTCGCCGTAGTGCTTTTCCTTATTGCCCTCCGGATGCTTTTTGAAAAGTGAACTATTTTGGTAATAAAATTTGTGCCAAAAACATCGCGAAAAATAGTTTATCCATTTTTTCGAGCTTAATTAACTAAATACCTGTTTGTTATTTTTTATCAACACCCGTTGTGAATAAAAAAATCACAGGGCATGATGTATTGTGTTGTATATTGCAAGCCTGAAAAGTCAAGCTGCATTTTTTCGCAGCATGTTGATTTACAGACAAATGTTTCAACCAACAACCATCAATCGTACCAAAACCATGGATAACAATTTGTACTTAAATTTCGACGAAAAAGTCAGTAATCAAACGGCCGGTCAAGAGGTGGAGCAGGAGATAGAAAAGAGTTTTTACGAACGCGTTTTAGAAGAAAGATCAAAATTGGAGATGACAGAACAAAAAACGGAAACAGGATTTGTTTCCAAGTTGCGGGTAGCCGAAAAAGACTTAACGGAGAATGCAGAGGAAATCGTTTCAATGCCGAAAACCAGTTACTCACATCAGGAAGTACTGGAAGCTTGTACGGCTTACTTTGAGGGTGACACCCTGGCAGCTAATGTGTGGATTAACAAGTACGCCTTGAAAGACAGCAAGGGGAATTTATACGAAAAAACCCCTGCCGACATGCACCGGCGTCTGGCCAAGGAAATCGTGCGTATCGAGAATAAATACCGAAACCCAATGACTGAGGAAGAGGTATTTGCCGTTCTGGATCATTTTAAATACATTATTCCGGCGGGAAGTCCTATGGCCGGCATTGGCAACGAACAGCAAATTTCGTCTTTGTCGAACTGCTTCGTTATTGGAAACGATGGCAAATCGGATAGTTATGGCGGCATTCTGAAGATTGATCAGGAACAGGTGCAACTCATGAAACGCCGCGGCGGCGTGGGTCACGACCTTACCCACATCAGGCCTGCCGGAAGTCCGGTAAAAAATACCGCTTTAACTTCAACGGGAGTAGTTCCTTTTATGGAAAGGTATTCCAACTCAACACGCGAGGTAGCGCAGGATGGCCGACGTGGCGCGCTGATGCTCAGCATAGGCATAAAACATCCCGATGCTGAACACTTTATCGATGCAAAACTTGAACAGGGCAAAGTAACCGGTGCCAACGTCTCGGTAAAAGTTGATGATGAGTTCATGCATGCCTTACGCGACAATAAATTGTATGTACAACAGTTTCCTACCAACAGCGATAATCCTTGGGTAAAAAAAGAAATTGACCCCAAACAGCTGTGGGACAAAATTATCCACAACGCCTGGGCTTCTGCCGAACCCGGTGTGTTGTTCTGGGACACGGTGATCAACGAATCGATACCTGATTGTTATGCCGATTACGGATTTAAAACCGTTTCGACCAATCCGTGCGGCGAAATCCCCTTGTGTCCCTACGACAGTTGTCGGCTTCTGGCTATAAACTTATATAGCTATGTAGAAAACCCGTTTACCGAAGAGGCGTATTTCAACGGAGATCTGTTTACCAAACATGCCCATATTGCCCAACGCATCATGGACGACATCATCGATCTGGAAATAGAAAAAGTGGACGCTATTCTGGCCAAAATCGAAGCCGACCCCGAATCGGAAGAAGTAAAGATGGTAGAACGCAGGCTGTGGGAAAAAATTCGAGAAAAATCCATTCAGGGTCGCAGAACAGGTATCGGCATTACCGCCGAAGGAGATATGCTGGCCGCTCTGGGCTTGCGCTACGGCTCGGATGACGCCATCACCTTTTCAACGGAAGTTCATAAGTTGTTGGCCATCGAAGTTTACCATTCGTCGGTTGAGCTTGCCGAACAGCGCGGCTCATTTCCTATCTACAACGCACAACGCGAAGCCAATAACCCGTTTATCGCACGCCTCCGCGAAAATGCACCCAAAGTTTACGAAAAAATGACCAAGGTTGGTCGGCGAAACATTGCCTCACTCACCATTGCCCCTACCGGAAGCATCAGCATCTGTACCCAAACCACTTCGGGTATTGAACCGGTATTTATGGTTTCGTATAAAAGAAGAAGAAAAGTTAATCCCAACGACAAAAATGTGACGGTTAATTTTGTAGATGAGGTAGGAGACGCCTGGGAAGAGTATCTGGTATTTCATCCGAAATTTGAAACCTGGCTTACGGCCAACGGCTACGAAGTGGCTGAAGTAAAGTCGATGAACGATGAAGATTTAAACAAAATAATCGAAAAATCGCCTTACTACCTAAGCTCCTCTGCCGATATCGACTGGGTAAGCAAAGTAAAAATGCAGGGCGATATTCAAAAATGGGTAGATCACAGCATCAGCGTTACGGTAAACATCCCTGAAACGGCTACCGAAGAACTGGTGAGCCAGATTTATCAAAAAGCATGGGAGAGTGGCTGCAAGGGAATGACCATCTACCGCGACGGATCACGATCGGGTGTACTGGTAAGCAACGACAAAAAAGGTGAAGCTTCGAAGGATGATTTCATCGAAACAAAAGCCCCGCCACGCCCCCGCATTATCGAAGCCGATGTCATTCGTTTTCAAAACAACTATGAAAAATGGCTGGCAGTGATTGGCAAGATAAACGACAAACCCTACGAGGTGTTTACCGGAAAAGCTGAAGATTTTTATCTACCACCTTACGTTGAAACCGGTTGGGTAGTGAAGGTTAAAAACAAAGGCGAAAGAACCCGTTACGATTTCCAGTTTGAAGACAAACAAGGTTATCGCATCACCGTGCCGGCCTTATCCCGCAGCTTTGAGCAGGAGTTCTGGAATTATGCCAAACTGATTTCCGGAGTGCTCCGACACGGTATGCCACTTACTTACGTGATAGACCTCATCTCGAACCTGAATTTCCCCGAAGACAACATCAACACCTGGCGCAACGGGGTTGTAAGAAGTCTGAAACGCTATATACCTGATGGTACCCAGGCCGTCGACACCATTTGTCCGGCATGTGGCGAAAACACCGTTGTATACGAAGATGGCTGCCTGATTTGCAAATCGTGCGGACATTCCAAATGCAGCTAACCTATTGATTTTTTATTTGTTTGAGGGTGGTTTTGGTCGTACTGAAGCCACCTTTTTTTTGAACTCATGTCCAATCCTTTGGCACAATTTTAAGCTACCTTATATTAATTGCTTCTAAATCTGTTGACAAAATTGAAAGTTGTAATAATTTATTACTTTTGCCGTTCTTTTTTTGTGAGAAGAAAAGGAGAGGTGCTCGAGTGGCTGAAGAGGCTCGCCTGGAAAGCGGGTATACCCCAAAAGGGTATCGCGGGTTCGAATCCCGCTCTCTCCGCAAATGAAGAAAAAATAATGTTGATAACTAAAATAAATTTTTAACTTTGTCCAATCGTAAAAGTTAACTAAAACTGATCATCAATTTTTACAACCATGAGAAAATTATTTGCGTTTCTTACCATCGTTTTCTTGATAACCACAGGGTTGTCAAATTACAGTTATGCACAGGTCTACAATGAGGAGGAAACAACTCCCGTTGCTGAATCAATCGTTGGAGATTCTGTTACAGTTGCCGAAGAAATAGTTGAGGAAGTGGCCACCATCGCTGAGCCCGAAGCTCCCAAAACATTTCATCAAATACTGAAGGAAAAATTTATTGAAGGGGGTCCCGGATTTATGGGCATCGTTTTGCTGGCGCTTATTTTTGGTCTGGCCATTAGCATCGAGCGTATCATTTACCTCAGCATGGCTTCCATCAACACCCGCAAACTCCTGAAAAACTTTGAATCGGCTCTGGATAAAGGAGGCGTTGACAAAGCCAAAGAAGTTATCCGCAACACCCGCGGACCGGTTGCCAGTATTTTTAGCGAAGGTTTGAATCGCTTTGGTGATGGTTTGGCCGAAGTTGAAAAAGCCGTTATCGCTTACGGAAGCGTAGTTACCGGACGTCTCGAAGCCGGAGTTAGCTGGATTTCACTTTTCATCGCCCTGGCTCCTATGCTCGGGTTTATGGGAACTGTAATCGGTATGATTAAAGCTTTCGACGATATCGCAGCTGCCGGCGATATTTCACCAACTGTAGTTGCTGATGGTATTAAAGTGGCGCTGTTAACCACCGTTTTCGGTTTGATCGTGGCCATCATCCTCCAGATTTTCTACAACTTTATCGTTTCAAAAATTGAAAGCCTCGTTAATGATATGGAAGACAGTTCCATCGCATTTATCGATATCCTGGCCAAACACGTTAAAAAATAAAGATCATGAAAGATAGTATTCACAGCATTACAAAAGTGATTCTGATCATCTTGCTGGCGCTATCTGTTATCTCCGGTGCGGCTTACTATGCCTTATTTGAGTTTGACAGAACAGTGGCCGAAATGATGGATGATCTGAATAATCCTTATCTGAATGAATTCTTCTACTGGTCGGCTATTTTATTGGGTATTATTGTGCTTATCACGATAATTTCACCTATTTACAACTTTATAATCAACCCACAGAATATTGGTGTGGTAATAGCAAGTGTGGTGGCTTTTGCAGCCGTTATCCTTGTTGGTTATTTGTTGGCCGGTAATGAGTTTTCAGCTTACGAACTGGAAAAACTGAAAACCACTGCACAGGTATCCAAACTGGTGGGCATGGGCATTTACAGTACGTATATCGCCTTCGGACTTACCATTTTGGCTATCATTTACTCTTCAATAGTTAAACTGTTTAAATAATCGCTCTATGGCACGAAAAGCAGCCCCGGAAATAAATGCCGGATCGATGGCGGATATTGCCTTCCTCCTGCTGATCTTCTTCCTGGTTACAACAACTATGGACGTGGACACCGGGATTACCAGGAAGCTGCCGCCGCCTGTTGAGAACAACGAAGAAGATATCGATGTAAAGGATCGAAATGTATTAAAAATTTTGGTCAACAGCCAAGATCGGTTACTTATTGATGGCAAACCGGGTGATATCAGCCAGTTGAGATATAAAGTCATCGACTTTATCACCCCGCACCCAGAAAACCCGGAATATCCGGAAGTAACCAGTAAATACATCGAACAACTAAAAACCGAGATCGTCGTTTCAAAGGGAATTATTTCGTTGAAAAACAGCCGAGGTACTTCGTACGACATGTATATTGCAGTTCAGAATGAATTGGCCGCTGCCTTTAACGAGCTAAAGGATCGCTTTTCGATGGATCAGTATGGCATGAAGTACAGCGTTCTGATTGATAAGGACAAGATTGATGCCGTTAACGATGCCGTACCTGTGGCCATTTCAGAAGCTGAACCTGATGATATAGGAGGAAATTAATATGTCGAAGTTTAAAACCAAACAAGGAAAAGGATCTCCTGCCATTAATACTTCATCGTTGCCTGATATTATTTTCATGCTGTTGTTTTTCTTCATGGTAACGACAGTTATGCGTGAAGTAACGCTGAAGGTAAAAACCAAGTTGCCGCAGGCAACCGAAGTACAGAAGCTGGAGAAAAAATCGCTGGTGAGTTATATCTATATCGGGCCTCCTACCAAATCGGCTCTCTATGGCACAAACTCACGTATTCAGTTGAACGACACCTTCGCCACTGTAGATGACATTCAGGAGTTCGTGGCCAAAGAACGTGAAGACCGTGATGAAGCCGACAGGAAGTTTATTACCACTTCACTCAAAGTTGACGGACTTACCAAAATGGGTATCGTAACAGATGTAAAACAGGAGCTTCGCAAAGCCGGAGCGCTTAAAATCAACTACTCAACCCGCAAGGGGAAATCAAATCAAAAATAAAATCTTTAAGGTTTGTTTGAAAGAGGTTGTCCTACAAGGGCAGCCTCTTTTTTTTGTAGAAAACGTATGCACTACGAGCAAAAAGGGAAGTGCGTCCACCACAAGCTGAGCATTTCCTTCTATCGCTTCGTTAAATAACCTTAGGATTATTTTACACAGGAATAGGGAGGGGGATAAGAAATATTAAGCGACGGGCTACACCGCCCCTCGCGTATTCGGCATGTCTTTAAGCGTATTTACATCGTTAGTTCACTCAATTTTTGCAATTTTACAAGAAATCTGATACAAATAATGCCTACACTTATTCAGCATTTGAATGCAGCATGCTTTTGGGATGTTGACATCACAAAACTTGATGAACAGAAATCAAAGAGATTGATTATTGAACGCATCGTACAACTTGGAACACTGGATGAAATAAGGCTGATAAAAGAATTTTATGGTGTGGAAACTATCATATCCACCATTTGTCAGCTCAACTATATCGATCCTAAAACGCTGAATTTCTTATCTTTGCTCTTTCAAACGCCAAAAACAAAATTCAAATGCTACACAAGAGCACAGTCGACGAGTCAACACTGGAGTTATTAAAACAACTACAGTAGAAAGATTATCTTAAAGGATTTCACCTGGTTGGTGGCACAGCCTTAGCACTAAAAATGGGTCATCGGAAATCTGTTGACCTTGATTTGTTTTCGAATTTCATTCAAGTTTTGCAGTTAAACCTATTTATTGAAAATCAGATAATTAATTATTATCAAACATAAATGACATTGATATATTATTAATTACAGATTCCATTCCTGTTCAGAAATTTTCTTTGTGATACCTTCTATGTTGCAAAACAAGTAAAACAGCTAAAATTTCTAAATATTTTTCTCATTTTCTTTTCCCTACTCCGTGTACCTCAGATATAAGATCTCGAAAAATTACATGCGAAACTTGAGTAAAATAGAAAAAGCCACATTAATCTATTTGAAGAAAATATAACAACCAAGCCGCCAGTCACACAGTCGCCAATAGTGTCGCTTATTCAATCAATTGGAAATCAAGCTTACGCTGCTCCAGATTCACATTTTTTACCAATACTTTCACCTCATCCCCCAGCCGATAGATTTTTCCGCCTTTTCGTCCTATAATCCGGTAGTTGTCTTCATCCAGATAATAAAAGTCGTCGTCTAAATCAGTAAACCTGATAAGCCCTTCGCTCTTTGAGATGGCCAGTTCGACAAAAATGCCCCATTTGCTAACTCCTGAAATGTTCCCATCGAAAACCTTTCCCTGCTTATCGAGCATAAACTCCACCTGCTTGTATTTAACCGAATCGCGCTCAGCCTGTACTGCCCTGCGTTCCATCTCCGATGAATGTTTGCACATCTCCTCGTACACTTCACGATTGGCCGATGATCCACCTTCCAGGTATCGCTGAAGCAGCCTGTGTACCATCAAATCGGGGTATCGGCGAATGGGCGAAGTAAAATGCGAGTAAAATGGAAAAGCCAACCCATAATGACCGATATTTTCGGTCGAGTATTCGGCTTTGGCCATGGTTCGCACCGCAATGGTTTCGATCATGGTCTCCTCTCCCCTTCCATGAATTTTTTCAAACAGACTGTTGTAAGAGGCTGCCAGACTTTCTCTGGAACTCACGTTTAACGAGTAACCCAACTTTTTTAGAAACTGCACAAAGGTGTTCAGTTTTTCCGGGTTTGGCTCGTCATGTATGCGGTACACAAAAGTTTTTAGCTTTTTGCCTGGTTCAGGCTTTCCGATAAACTCGGCCACATGCTTGTTGGCCAACAACATAAATTCTTCAATCAGGTGGTTGGCTTCCTTTTGCTCTTTAATGTAGGTTTCAATTGGTTTTCCGGTTTCATCAAGCCTGAATTTGATCTCCTCCGAGTGGAAGTTAATCGATCCGTTGTTGAAGCGCTTTTTCCGCAGCAAGGTAGCCAGCGCGTGCAGGACCTGAATTTCTTCGTTAAAATCGCCTTTGTTGGTTTCAATAATTTCCTGCGCTTCTTCGTAGGTAAAACGTCGGTCGGATTTGATAATGGTCTTGCCAAACCAGCGATCAGTTACTTCAGCTTTCCGGTTCATTTTAAACACCGCCGAAAAAGTTAATTTTTCCTCGTCAGGCCTGAGCGAACACACGTTATTCGACAGCTTTTCGGGAAGCATAGGAATTACCCGGTCGACTAAATAAATGGAAGTGCCCCGTTGAAAAGCTTCCTTGTCCAAAAGGCTTCCCGGCTGCACGAAATGAGACACATCGGCAATATGAACACCTACCTCCCAGGTTTCGTCATCGAGTTTTTTTAGTGAAACCGCATCATCAAAATCTTTGGCATCATAAGGGTCGATGGTGAGGGTAAAAGTATCGCGAAAATCTTTCCTTTGTCTGAGTTCTTCCTTCCCAACAGTAGTTTCAATGCCAGCAGCTTCCCGTTCCACTTCGGGCGAAAACGACAAGGGGAAATTGTTGTCGGCCAGAATAGATTTCATCTCCACATCATTGTTACCCGGCATTCCCAACACTTCAACTATTTCACCGAAAGGGTTATTGGCATGATCCGGCCAATCGACGATGCGTACCAGCACCTTTTCACCATTCTTGGCCTGGTTTAAATGCTGAGGCTGTATAAAGATGTCATAAGGCATGTTCTGACTATCGGCAATAACGAAACCAAACGACTTATTTAGTTCCAGAACACCCACATAAGTGTCTTTTGTACGGCTTATAATTTCAACAATCTCGCCTTCGGTTTTGTGATTTTTCCGTTTGGGAAAGATAAAAACCTTTACACGGTCCTCGTGAAGTGCGTGCCCTGCATTGTTTGAGGCGATAAAAATATCATCACCTCCTTCATCGGAAATCACATACGCCTTTCCTGTTTTCTTTAAATCGACTTTTCCAGTAATAAACTGCTTTTTATTGGCTAAAGCCTGCAATCTCTCCGGGTTAAGAATATATTTTCCGGTTTTCACTACCTGTAGGTCGTTAGCTTCGAGCAGGCTGTCAAGCATCTGGTGCAGCAAATCGCGACCGGCCTTGTCTTTAATACCGATTAAATGTCCTATTTGCTTGTAATTGTATGCTTTGAAAGGATTTTCTGCAAATATGCTCAGAATTACGCCAGCCAGCGCATTCTTTGGATAGGTATTGTTTTTCTTCGACATAAGTCTGTTTATTAGTTAGTTATTGCTAAAGTGGGCAATGCCGAAATCAGCTTTCGGGTATATTCGGTTTGCGGATGAAGAAACAAGTCATCGGCATCACCCGTTTCGATAATTTTTCCGTCCTTCATCACCATAATACGATCCGACATGTACCTTACTACCGACAGATCGTGAGAAATAAAAATGTAAGTAAAGCCAAAATCCCGCTTCAGGTCGTTAAGCAAATTGAGTACTTTGGCTTGAACCGAGACATCGAGAGCAGACACCGCCTCATCGCAAATAATAAAACGCGGTTGCAGGGCCAGGGCGCGAGCAATGACGATGCGTTGCCGTTGTCCGCCCGAAAACTCATGAGGAAATCGGCCCATCATCTCAGCTTGTAGCCCGACTCGTTCCAGGATTTCGGTGGCTTTTTCCTTACGTTGCTTTTGGTTTCCATACAGGCGATGTACAATCATGGGCTCGATAATGGCTTCGCCAATACTCATTCGGGGATTGAGCGATGAATAGGGGTCTTGAAAAACAATGTTCATCTCCCTGCGCATTTGCTTGGTTTCAGCCAGGTTTAGTCGGGTCAGATCACGTTC
>JGI10211J34971_10000999_pt1 | contig 23619 bp, 24 predicted proteins | sample Etolagsediment_FD_34971 | JGI IMG/M metagenome (IMG submission 34971)
TAATTCACTATGCTTTAGCTTGTAACAAATTCTCCCCCTATGTCAAGTCATGACGTCAAGGTCGTTCGAATTTAGGCGAATTTGTCCTCCCAAATTCATGGGCTAGGGGACGTTCGTCAGTTTATAAGTTCCCAATCTCATACTGATTTTCTAATGCAATCCGACGTCCTCTGCTTACCGAAAGGCTTACCGCTGCTTGGGAAAGCCCCAGTTTCCGGCTCAACCACGCCTGACTAACGCCCAATTCACTGGTCGCCCAGTAGCAAAGAAGGCTGCGAGCCTGCACAATCTTAGGCTGTTTTCCCGAAGCCCAAACCGCTTCGGGGGCCATGCCCATAATGTCGGCAACTCTCTCGGCAATCCTGCCGACATCAATCCCCTTGGCCTTCAAGCAATATCTCCTTTCGAATGCCTCCTCGGCTTGAGAGAGCACCTTCTCCACAAATTCGCCATCGCCAAGGATACGCTCATCCCCCTTCTGGAATACGCCAGCCTTCCGCAAGGATTTCACGGTAGACCACCCGCCGGCGCTCCGAACCAGTCCCCCACCTTTGAGATTTTGCCCGAAGCGGGTTCAAATGCACATAGCGAGTCAGTTCCAATAGATATGAATCTTCCTGGCAGAGGATTGACTTGTATCGGTCGTCATCATCATCAAACACTTTTCGACGACCTATCCCCCTGGCAATAACGTGGTGTAGCGCTCCTGGAGCATCTATGCGGGCTTTTCTTGGCATGCAGACACTCCATCAAATGAAAAATCAAAACACAACTTATAATCTGACGAACGTCCCCTTTTTTTCGCTTTTTCTTACTTTTTCTTATCAAAAAGGCGCCCAGACCCTTTCGTTTTGAAAGGTTTTGGTGCTGTTTCGATCAATCGAAAGCGTCAGGCACCAGTAATTGACGACCTTTTTTCCCAAGTTTCGATTGTGTTTTAAGGTATGGACGAATTTCTCCATACCGTATTGTTCCTGCACTTCTTTGATGAAGTCAAAACCGCCGAAATTAATGGCCCTTTCGATAATGATTTGAGACGAGGTTTGATCTATGTTTCTGTCCCAGAACAGTTCTTCTCTCATTTTATATAATCCAAATAGAAGCTTTTTATGTTTTCCCATTCTTTTCGGGTTAATTTTTTTTGTTCTTTGTCATTCTTGAGCATAATGATCTGATCAATTTCCTGTTCAGCATCGTCAAAATATACAAAGGATGTTTTGAGTTGATAGTTATAACCCTGATCCAGGCCATATTTTTCCATCACAAGATTTGCAGCATCGCTAAAATCCAGCCCAGTTTTACGCAGTATGAAAAATAGATCTACAAAATCTTTTATTGAACCTCTCTGGTTGATTGCCACCGCCTTCATTGCGGCGATATCGTTCAAAGATGCCAAAGGGCATGTAATTCCCTCATTAATGGACATTTTATGGACCGGAGACATCAGCCCGTAGGGAAGATAGAATAAGGAAAATTTTAATTTTTCAGGTCCAAGGTAGAGTATGATGGTGTCTTTGCCCATTAGTTCAACAGCAACTTCATCAAAGCATTCCTTCATCCTGTATAGAAAGATTTCGGCGCTGAATTCGTCCCGGGTGAAAAAAACAAGATCCACGGACACACGATGCCGCAAGTAAAAATAGACCGCCGTGCCTCCTGCTAAATAGGCACCTTCCGGAAGGACATCGCATTTTAAAATACGCGCCAGTTGTTTTACCAACAACGGTATGATGTTCTTTGAAAACATGGCCATGCGCAAATTTCAGACCTCAATACTCTGACAGGACTAACAGGATAAAGGAAAAAGGTCATAAGTTTCCTGTAAATCCTGCCAAAATAACAGGGAGGGGGTGCCCAAATTTCAGCCCGATTTTGTTCTGCCGCGAGGTGCAATACTTTTTCGTCAGGAAACAGTCTCCTGCTGACATGGTTTGGAATCATCAAATTGGTTATCGTTTTAGGATGTAACAGGTAAGCCAAATATGTCAAGAGAAGATTCCCTATCGTACTAAGAGCCTCGACAAAAAATCCTCATATATTCGAATAGTGTCCCCCGAAATTCCCTTCAGGATTCGGCATTTGTAAAAGCCGCCTTGACGGTATCGCCCATATCTCCGGTTCGTCAAGGGGTTTGATTTCATTGCCCCGATAGATGACGATTCCCCCCAGCCATTTGCTGCCCAGTCTGGAAGCAATCTCTTTCATCACCCTTGTATCTTTATTAAAGACCGTGGTACGGGATTTGATCTCAATCCCCAAAAATCCGAACTCCGTCTGAATCAGGAGGTCCAGTTCCATGCCCGATCGGGTGCGGTAAAAATATATATCGAGATCCAGCTGGCAGGTCCTTACCCATTTGACAATCTCGGAAACCACCATGGTTTCGTATAATTCACCGGTCAGTTCTCCTTTGAAACCCGTCAATTGTCTCAAAATGCCGATATCCGTCCAGTAGATTTTGGGTGTCTTGACCAAGGAACTGGTCAGGTTTTTATAAAACGGCTGAATGAGAAACGTCTGATAGGAAAGCCTGAGATATTCAAGATATCGCCTGGCCGTATCGACGCTGATGCCCGCGTCACGAGCGAGTTCGGAATAATTGAGCAGCATGCCGGACCTTAACGCCGTCAGTTTTTGAAATTTTCGAAAGGGTGAAAGGTCCTTCAACCGGGCAAGATCCGCCAAGTCCCGTTCCAAATAGGTATACCCATAATCTTTCAGCCATTTCCATCGGTCCGTTTCATTGAGCGGCAGCAAGGCCGGCATGCCGCCCCATCGAAGAATATGGTTTTCACCCTTAACATAAGCGATATCCGCTTTGTCCAGCAGGACCGCCGGTGTTTTTGAAAGAGCGATCTTGAGGCTTTTTGTGGTAAAAAGTTTATGCAAAAGTGGTGGGGATGCAGATTCCGGGTTATCCGGCAAGTTGATTTCGCATTGCATGAGCGGCCACAGCTCATAGAAAAAAGCGCGTCCAGCCAAAGATTCTCTGATTTTCTTAAGCAGCAGAATCTGGCTTGAGCCGGTGAGAACTGAAAACAAAATTTCACCTTCATCAAACGCGTATTTTACTTTTTCAAAAACAACCGGTGCTTTCTGAGCTTCGTCAAGTACCGCATGACCTACGGATGTGGCCCAGGATGCGGTGGAAAGATGGGTCAGTGTTTCCCTGTTTTCGGGTGCATCCAGGTTGATGTATTTCAATTCGGGATATTTTTTCTTTGAGAGAGTTGTTTTTCCCGTCTGCCGAGCACCGGTCAGAACCACAAGACGCCGCTGGTTTGCCTCAGGCAGGATTTGGTCTAAAATTCGAAATCGCTGTATATTATCGCTCATGATCGTAAATTATACAGATAATTATCTCATGTCAATAAAAAAGGCGACATGCTGCTGAAAGGCGCTCTGGCGATGCAGTTGGTCGGACAGGAAATGCTGGCGGCGGGAGGATCTGAGAAATTTAAAATGTTTTACGGGTATAGAGCCTGGAGCCGTTCGGAAAACGTCATCCATGTTGTTTGTTCAAGCTGCAACAGTTCAGGGAAATGAAGCCGGAATATCAGCCCAAATCGTTCCACTCTTCAATAGAAAGAGGCCGATCCATTACGACTTCCACTTCATCTATCATCATTTTCAACTGAGGGACAGAATATTCAGAGTTCGCTGGTACGCTCAAGCGGTGATTTTTATATACCATGAATTGATGCCGGGACCCTGCGTAGGGCCCGTCGAAGCCAAGTTTTCGCAATCTTTTGATGAAAAGTCTTCGTTTACACGGCTGCCACGGACTCATAAACAGGTTCCTTATTCAAATCAAATCCATCAATAACGGGCAGAGGATGCCCTAATTTCAGGCCGATAAAAATCCAGTCCTCAAGAGTTGATTGCAACTCGTTCTCACATTCGCGCAAGGTTTTTCCGAAAGCGATTACACCTTTGCAACCGGGTATCCGCCCGGAAAAAGTTCCATCTTCCAACTTGTCATATTCGGCGCTACATAGTGCCAGATCGATATATCCGGTAAGAATCGATTTGAGCATTTCACCCTCCTTTTGTAACTCTTGCTTAAAAGATTGGAATGCTTAAATGTGCCTGCTTAAACCGCAGGTTTGGATTCCATGGGTCTTCCTTGTTTCCAGCAATTTCCTGATCAATTTACGATCTCAGGATGTAACAGTTAAACATAATATGTCAAGAGGAGATTCCATCCATATCGCTGCGGGTAAAGCTTTCCAGCTGTGGAAACCGTGGCGGAGCCTTCAAGAGCGCGTTCCCACGCGGAGCATGGGAACGAGGGGAAAAATATTGCCAGGTTTGCAACCCATCGAATACAATAGATCACAATGAAAGTAAAATCGATGCGAATCCCCGAGGATATCGACAAAGCCATTGCCTATGTATCCCGGTCAGAGAAGGTGGTGAGGAATACCTCCCCGATTCTGGATTTGGCGATCATTGATGACCTCCCCCCTTCAGGCCAGGGGATCAGATCTTAAACAGTAACTTTCAGACCCAGATTTAACCCTCTTCTCCTCGCAGTTCTCTGGCAAGACAGATCATATCATCAAGCGCCTGGAGTCGTTCGGAAAACGTCATCCGTGCTGTTTGTTCAAGCTGCAACAGTTCAGCACCTTCGTGGGTAGCATACTGCCATGGATCCTCATTTTTCTGTCTGCTGATCATTCCTAACCTTTTCCAAATATTCAATATCAACAAAGGCAAGAATCATGTGCGATGTACTCTTTCATGAAAATTGAATTGCCTTGCAAATTCATAACCCAACGAACAACCATGCAGAAACCCCTTTACAAAGCTTGCGCTTAGGGATTACATTTCACGGACAAAATCATGAGACCTTTGAGGAATGCCTTCCTTTTGCCCAATCTTTAACCGCCGGCAAAGGCTATGGCAGGACAGGCGCGGCAGGTTGACAATTTGACCTTCCTCGATCTTGAACAAAATGAAACATTTTGCAAAGGACTCTTTACGAGCGTTCTCAATTATATTTAAAGGGCTATATTTCCATGGAACAAAGCAGGCAGTTGCAGAAGGAGGCATTGTTGAAAGAGGTAAAATCCAAGAGTGGATTGAAAAAAAAGGGTGTATTTCGAGAATACGCGGAAGCCGCGATCATTGCCATTCTTCTGGCGCTTTTTATTAGAACCTTTGTGGTGCAGGCCTTTAAAATTCCTTCGGGGTCCATGAAACCGACCCTTCTGGTGGGGGACCATATCCTGGTGAACAAGTTTCTGTACGGCATCAAGGTTCCATTTACCAACAAAACCCTGATCCCTATCAGTGAGCCCGAACGGGGCGACATCATCGTTTTTATCTACCCGGTGGACCCTGAAAAAGATTTTATCAAGCGCGTCATCGGTGTTCCAGGGGACAAGGTGGAGATTTCCGGTGAGAAAGTTTTTATCAACGGAAAACAATATGACGACGAACACGGATTTTATTCCAAGATGGGGAGTACGGCGGCTCAGATCGGAAAAGGGAACCATTTCGGACCGGTTACCGTACCCGAAGACAACCTTTTCGTCATGGGAGACAACCGGAATCACAGTTATGACAGTCGTTTCTGGGGTTTTGTGCCCCTATCCTCGGTCAAAGGAAAAGCCTTTATTATTTATTGGTCGTGGCCCCACTGGAAACGCTTTCTCCACATCGTAAAGTAAAGTATTGACAGGGTATTTATCCGTAAATATACTAAAAATTTTCGAGAATCGACAACCGATACAGCTGTTCATGGGTTCGAAGTTTCCTTCTCACCTCTCCAAACATTGAACCCTAAAGCTGTGAACACCCTTACCCATAATGAAAGGAACCCTTATTATGAGTGCAACAAACAAAACCATCGAGGGAAATGAAGCAGCAGCCCACGTGGCTTACGCCATGAGTGACGTGGCGGCCATTTATCCCATCACCCCGTCCAGCACCATGGGCGAATACTGTGACGAGTGGGCGGCCCACGGACGGAAAAACATCTTTGGTCAGGTGCTGAACGTCACCGAAATGCAGTCGGAAGCAGGGGCCGCCGGTGCCGTCCACGGAGCGCTTTCCGCGGGCGCCCTCTCCACAACCTTTACCGCTTCACAGGGCTTGTTGCTGATGATCCCCAACATGTACAAAATCGCCGGGGAACTGATGCCGGTGGTGTTTCATGTTTCCGCACGGTCCGTGGCCACCCACGCACTTTCCATCTTCGGCGACCACTCGGACATCAACGCGGTACGGCAGACCGGGTTTTCCCTGCTGGCTTCCGCTTCCGTCCAGGAGGTGATGGACCTGGCTTTGGTGGCGCACTTGGCCAGCATTCGAACGGGTCTTCCTTTTGTGCACTTCTTTGATGGGTTCCGAACCAGCATGGAGATCCAGAAAATCGAGCTCATCGACTACGACGATATGGCATCCCTGGTGGACTGGGAAGCCATTGAAGACTTCAGAAGCCGGGCCATGAACCCGGAATACCCCCAGCTGCGGGGCACCGCCCAGAATCCCGATATCTTTTTTCAAAACCGGGAAGCCTCCAACCCCTTCTTCGCCCCGGTGGCGAACACGGTCCAGGAAGAGATGGATAAGGTGGGGGCACTGACCGGCCGGCATTACAACCTCTTTGACTATGTGGGCGATCCCGAAGCGGACCGCGTGGTGGTCTCCATGGCGTCGAGCTGTGACGTCATCGAGGAAACGGTCAACTACTTAAACGATCTGGGTGAACGGGTGGGCCTCATTAAGGTTCGCCTTTACACGCCCTTTTCAAGGGACCATTTCTTAAGAGCACTGCCGGCAACGGTGGAAAGCATCGGGGTCCTGGACAGGACCAAATCCCCGGGCGCTTTGGGTGAACCCCTGTACCAGGATGTATGCACCATCTTTCAGGAACGCCGGGAATTTCCCACCATCGTGGGAGGGCGCTACGGACTCGGCAGCAAGGATTTTACCCCTGCAATGGTAAAAGCGGTCTTTGACAACCTGCGCGCCAGGGGACCCAAAAATCACTTTACCGTGGGCATTGTGGATGATGTAAGCCATACCTCACTTCCTTTGGGTGAACAGATCGACCCATCTCCCGAAGGGACCGTAAGATGCAAGTTCTGGGGACTGGGAGCGGACGGAACCGTCGGCGCCAACAAAAATTCCATCAAAATCATCGGCGAAAATACCGACATGTTTGCTCAGGCCTACTTTGCCTACGACGCCAAGAAATCAGGGGGCAGCACCGTAAGCCACCTGCGGTTCTCCCCTCACAGGATACAAGCCCCCTATCTTTTAACCCATTCAGACTTCATCGCCTGCCACAACCCGTCATTTGTAGAGGAATACGATGTTTTAGACGGCATTCGGGAAGGGGGTGCCTTTTTGTTGAACTCCCCCTGGACCCTGAAAGAAATGAAAACCCGCATTCCGGATCACATGAAAAGAACCATCGCGCAGAAAAAACTGGAATTCTACAATATCGACGCGGTGAAAATCGGCGCCGAACTGGGCCTGGGGGCCCGCATCAACATGATCATGCAGGCGGCCTTTTTTCAGATCGCCAATGTGATCCCCCCCAAAGAGGCCTTTGATTACGTCAAGACCGCCATTAAAAAGACCTACGGCAAAAAGGGCGACAAAATTGTTCAGATGAACATCGACGCGGTTGACCGCGCCGTGGGAGCCCTTGAAAAAATAAAGGTTCCCAAATCCTGGGCCAATTCCGGCCACGAAGCATACATGGAAAAGGACGAACCGGAATTTGTCACTGACGTCATGCGGCCCATGCTCAGACAGCAGGGAGACCTGCTTCCGGTCAGCGCCATGCCGCCGGACGGCATTTTCCCCACCGCCACCACCCGGTACGAAAAACGGGGTATCGCCATCAGAGTCCCCGAATGGCAGCCGGAAAACTGCATTCAGTGCAACCAGTGCGCCTTTGTCTGCCCTCACGGCGTGATTCGGCCGGTGCTGGCAGCCCAGGAAGATCTTGAAGAGGCACCAAAGGATTTTGTAACCGTAGAAGCCAAGGGTAAAGAGCTAAAGGATCTCCGGTATCGCATACAGATCAGCCCTCTGGACTGCACCGGCTGCGGCAGCTGCGCCAATACCTGCCCGGCCAAGGAAAAAGCGCTGCTGATGAAGCCCCTGGGAACCCAGAAAGAGGTTCAGGTTAAAAACCACCTGTTTTCCATGGAGCTTCCCCTTTTAGATGACCTAATGCCCGGCACCAGTGTCAAAGGGAGTCAGTTCAGACAACCGCTCTTTGAGTTTTCAGGGGCCTGCCCCGGATGCGGTGAAACCCCTTACGTCAAACTGGTCACCCAGCTCTTTGGGGACCGCATGATGATCGCCAACGCCACGGGGTGCTCTTCCATCTATGGCGGCTCGGCGCCTGTCTGCCCCTATACGGTCAATGAAGAGGGCCACGGGCCCGCATGGGCCAATTCCCTCTTTGAGGACAACGCGGAATATGGACTGGGCATGGAGCTGGCGGTCACCCATCGCCGGAGCAAACTGGAAGACCTGGTACGTGAAGCCCTTAAAAGCGATATTTCCGAATCCCTGAAAGGGGCGCTTAACAGCTGGCTGGAAAACATGAACGACGGCCCCAAATCCAAAGAATCCGGACGCAAAGTCCGTGACATGCTGGAAGTGGAACTCCTGTCCGGAGAGGATAAAAATCCCATTTTTATCGATATCCTGGATCGAAGCGACTACCTCACCAAGAAATCCATCTGGATATTCGGCGGGGACGGATGGGCCTACGACATCGGATACGGGGGCCTAGATCACGTAATCGCCTCACGGCACGATGTTAACATTCTGGTGATGGATACGGAAGTCTATTCCAACACCGGCGGCCAGTCTTCCAAGGCCACACCCACCGGGGCGGTTGCCAAATTTGCCGCCAGCGGCAAGCCCGTTCGTAAAAAGGACCTGGGTCTTATGGCCATGAGTTACGGTTACGTCTACGTGGCCTCCGTGGCCATGGGCGCCAACAAAAACCAGCTCATGAAAGCGTTGTGGGAAGCGGAAACCTATGACGGGCCCTCACTGGTCATCGCTTACTCCCCCTGCATCAACCACGGCATCAACATGGGGTTGAGCCAGCTTGAGGAGAAAAAGGCCGGTGGATGCCGGTTACTGGCTCCTGTACCGGTACGACCCGAGGCTGAAGGAGGCGGGTAAAAACCCGCTGGTGCTCGACAGCAAGGAACCGACCGGGGACTTCCAGGAGTTTCTCATGGGAGAGGTGCGCTACTCAAGCCTTACCCGGACGTTTCCCGAAAATGCCAAGACCCTTTTCGCCATAGCGGAAAAAGATGTGAAAGAGCGGTATGAATTTTATAAGAAAATGGCTGCGGAATAACAATGGTTTCGCAGGAAGAAAGGTGATGGCCGGCGGTTTGCCTCAACCCCTAAATCCATAACCATATTTTTAAAAAAAGGCCTCTTTTTTAGAGGCCTTTTTTGTTGGAGGGCTAAGAAATGGAAATTGTTGAAACCAAAAGAATCGAAAATATTATTACGAAAGCAACCGTGTGTCGGTTGGGACTTGCGGACGGAAATCAACCGTATGTGATCCCCCTGAGCTTTGGCTACCATGATAACACACTCTATTTCCATACCGGTAAAAAGGGCAAAAAGATGGAGATCCTTAAAAAGAACAACAGGGTGTGTTTTGAGATGGAAGCGGGTCTCGAAATCATTCCGGCGGACAACCCCTGTAAATGGAACATGCGCTACGAAAGTGTGGTGGGTTTCGGGCGCGCCCTTGTTCTGGAGAATCAGGCGGAAAAGAGACAAGCCCTGGATGTAATTGTTCACCACTACGGCGGAACGCCAATGGAATATGACGAAAAGCGGGTTAACGGGCTTGCGGTCATTAAAGTGGAAATCGAAAACATGACGGGAAAAGAGTCGAAAGTATAAAGTTAGCAGGGGGCAGTTGACAGAGGCCAGGATAAAAGAGGATTCGCCTGATTTGAAAAAAATGCAGGGATGTCAGAAAATATCGGCCAGTTCGTCCAGCATCCGGGAATCTCTCAATCGTCGCAGTTCTTTTTCAGCGGTCAGGTCGTAATGGATGGGGGTAATGGTGATTTTGTTCCGTTTAAGGGCTGCTGAATCGTTGTCGGGATTTCCGTTTTCGATGAAGGTTTCACCACTCAGCCAGTAATAGACATTTCCTCTGGGATCGCGACGTTTTTCAAAGCGCTCCTCAAACCGACTGGTTCCCTGCCTCGCCAGACATACCCCTGAAATTTCTTCAGGGCGTACGGGGGGGATATTGACGTTCAGGGCGGTGCCGTCCCTGAGACCGCTTTCCACCAGAAATTGGACTATTTTCAGGCTGAAACGGGCGGCAAAGGCGAAATCAGGCTCTTTCCGGATTCCCAGAGATATGGCAGCGGACCGGATGCCCAAGAATGCCCCTTCCGTAGCCGCTGAAACCGTCCCGGAATAGAGGATGTTAACCCCCACATTGTTGCCCAGGTTGATGCCTGACAGGATGATATCGGGCGGCGGATCGAGAATTTCCTGAACCGCTATCTTGACACAGTCCGCAGGGGTGCCGCTTACGGCATGGCCAAAGAAAACACCCTTTTTATTGACCGTTTTGACGCGGATGGGGTCCACAAGGGTGATGGCGTGTCCCACGGCGCTCATTTCCGCCTCAGGCGCCACAACATAAAGATCATGGTGGCTTTTGAGGGCCTCATGCAGGGCGGAAAGCCCGGGCGCATGAATACCGTCATCATTGGTCAAAAGTATTTTCATTTTTCAGGTTGCGTTCCTGTTGCTTCCCAAAGAAGTTTCTTGTATACGTTTATCCTAGCCTACTTTCCATCAAAATGCTAATTTTATGGCCACCTGTAAACACGGAAGAATACAAATCCCATGTCCACGCAATTAAACTCCCAGACGACGCTGCATGAGGGCCGGGTCTTTCGGCTGGTTCGGGAAAATGTGACACTGGAAAACGGTGTTGTGACCGACCTGGATGTGATTCGCCATCCGGGCGCCGCGGCCATTGTTCCCTTTTTGAATCAGAAAACGCTTTTATTGATCAAGCAATACCGCCACGCTGTCGGCGGCTTTATCTGGGAAATTCCCGCTGGAACAATAGATTCAGGTGAATCACCGTTGGCATGTGCCCAACGGGAATTGATTGAAGAAACCGGCTTTTCCGCCGAACACTTCGAAAAATTGGGGGAAATAACACCCCTTCCCGCTTACTCCGATGAACGCATTCATATTTTCTGCGCAACAAACCTTACCCCTGCAAAACAGCATCTTGATCAGGATGAAATCCTGGATGTGCATGAAATCTCTTTTGACGAATCCCTTTTGATGGTTCGAAACAATCAAATCCAGGATGCAAAAACCATTTCAGGGTTGTTCATGGCAAACCTGCAGATGAAGGATTGTTAAAAAAATGGGTTCGGTTCGAGATCTGCTGACCCGTTCACCGGTAACGGTATCCGCTCCTTGCCGTGTGGATGCCGGCGGCACCTGGGATATCAAGGCACTGGCCCTTCCCCTTGAGAAAAAGACGCCTGTCACCGTTAACATGGCACTCACCCTCAGAACTACCGTAACCCTTAACCCCTATGAAGATGGGCAGGTGAAAATATTTTCACGGGGATTTTCCCACCCCGAAACCGCTTTTTCAGATCGGTTGCCCTTTGATTCGCCATTCGGCCTTTTCTTTGCCGCGGTGTCCTACTTCGGTTTTCACGGTCTGGAAATAAATATTGATTCGCAGTCCCCGGTTAAATCGGCTCTTGGGGGATCCAGCACCGCCCTTGTTGCACTGTTGTTTGCGCTCCAGAAAGTGGGCTATTTACTGAATCAGCGAGCGCTCTCCAGAAAGGACATCCTGCACCTGGCCTACCATCTGGAAGACGGCATCAGCGGCGGAAACTGCGGCATTCAGGATCAGGCCGCAGCTGTTTATGGCGGCATCCACCTATGGAAATGGCATTTTGGCCAGGCAGCCAAACCGCTGGACAGAATTCCGTTGTTGGATAAAAAAGGCCGAGAAAGTCTTTCAAAACACATACTGGTGGCTTACAGTGGAAAAAGTCATGTGGCCGCTCAAACCAACCGTAAATGGGTCAGGGATTTTCTCTCCGGCAAAACACGTTCCGGATGGATCAAAGCCAATGAATCCGTGCATTCTTTTGCGCGCGCCATTCAGGCCTGTGATTGGGAACGAGCCGCTTTTTTCCTTCGGATGGAGATGGCCTTAAGGAGAGAGATCACCCCTGAGGCCCTTGATCCTGTTACGGACAAAATGATTACCCTGGCTGAGAACGCCGGCTGCGGCGGCCGTTTTGCCGGCGCCGGCGCCGGCGGGTCCGTTTGGGCGCTGGGGAAAAATGGTAATATCAACGCGCTGAAAAGCCAATGGCAAGAGCTGCTGGAGCCTATCGCAGCGGCTAAAATACTTGACGCCGGGATTGATTCTGAAGGCATACGACTGGAGTAAAAGTTCTACTAATTGACGGTCTGTCGGTACACCATTCCGAACGTTCCTGTTTCAAAGAGGCCTTTTAGTTCCGCCAGAAGGGTGTTTGTGGCCTGTTCCACCATGAGGATATCCAGTTCGGATACCAGGTCCATATCCAGGCTACTGATTTCTTCTTCCAAATCTTCAAACTGGGTCAAAAACGCTTCATCTCTAAGGGTTTCGCTGATGGCGCCATGTACGTCAATGATGGTGCCGACGCAGTGCTGCACCCTGAGCCGATATTGATCTGTAATATTCATCTGTTTCCTTAAGTTATCCTTTGCCAAGTTCATTCAGGGTCTCCATAAAAGCCCCGTAAAAGTTTTCGTGATTCCAAACGGCCGCCCTCAGGATTCCTGAAAATTCATCGACATCCTTGGGGTTCACCACCAAATCGGCGCTCATTGCAAAAGCCGTCATGCGATCCATCGTAGAAAAGTCTTTACCCAAAAGAACTAGAAAGCTCTTTCTGCGGGTGTGCATGGGAAGCCGATTCAGGTAATGAAGAATTGGGCTCTGGAGCCATGGAATGCCTTCAAATTGTTCTGAGAGAACCAGGAGATCAAAAAGATGAAAGCGCATTTTGTTGATGGCCTCACCCGCATCTTTTACCAGGACCGGTTTGTGAAGCAGTCCTTCCGTGGCTTCTCGAACCCTGTTTTCCGCTTCGGCTTCGCTCACCATCAATAGGGCGAGCTTTGCGCCCTCTTCATAAAAGTCCAGTGAAAAAGGATCCTCATCACGATATTCCGGATCCTCATCGGGGAACGCAGAATCCAAATCCGGCATTTCCTCGAACAGGGATGCTTCAGGATCGGAATGGGGTTTTTCAATGGTAATTTTGCTTTTGCACTTCGGGCAGTTGGCCATAACGCGGCCCGTCTCGGGAACTTTCTCATCCGGGATTTTAAGCCTGGCCTGACAATTTGAGCAGACAACCTCCATAACGATCTCCTTACCCTTTAATGTCGGTCCTTTTTCCCATATCCGGTATCCACCGTCAAGTTTTCGATGGAGGTTGTCTTTTCACCCCGGGCCGATTTTACTGAATCAATGGCCCGGTTTACGATGGCTTTTTTGGAGGCATAGCTCATGGCGGTTTCTTCTGTAATCAATCCTTCTTTGTAAAGACCCACAATGGATTGATCAAAGGTCATCATCCCGTAGGTATTGCTCCCCTGAATGATTTCGTAAAAAGTTTTACCCTCTGACTCACCGTGTAAAATGGTGTCCCTCACTCTCATATTTGCCATCATGATTTCAAAAGCGGCAACACGTCCCCCACCCACTTTGGGGAGCAGGCGCTGGCAGGCAATCCAGCGAAGGGTGTCCGAAAGTCTCACGCGAACCTGGGTTTCTTCTTCCTTCTCAAAAAGACCCACAAACCGGTTGATGGTCTGGCCTGCGTCCACGGTGTGCAGTGTACTGAAAACAAGATGCCCCGTTTCGGCGGCTGACAAGCCGATATCCACCGTTTCCCGGTCTCTCATTTCACCCACCAGGATGACCTTGGGCGCCTGCCTGAGGGCAGCCCTCAGACCGGAGGAAAACGTATCGAAATCAACCCCCAGTTCCCGCTGGTTAAAGGTCGATTTCTTCTGTGAATGCACAAACTCCACCGGATCTTCCAGGGTCACCACGTGAACAGAATCATCCTCATTGATTTGATCCAAAACAGCAGCCAAAGAGGTGCTTTTGCCGGAACCTGTGGCGCCGGTGACCAGCACAATTCCATTTCTTTCCTTTGCCATCTTGAGGAAAGCGGGGGGCAACCCCATTTCTTTCACCGTCGGCACCCGCGTGGACAACTGCCGCATGACAATGGAATAACAACCCCGTTGAGAGAAAATGTTGACCCTGAAACGGGCCTTTCCCGCCAGTTGATAGGAAATATCACATGATCCCTGGGAAAGTAAGTTTTTGATCAAACGCCGATCTCCCTTCACCAGGTTGAGCGCGATGGCCTCGGTCTGAAATGCCGTCAGTTTTTTCGGGAGCGGCCCCGTAATAACGGGTTTCAGCTGACCCGAGGCTTCCACCTGGCAGGGCTTATCCACCGTGAAGTTGAGGTCCGACACATTGTCGTAGGCCTTCAGCATCGATGTCAATATATAATCAAGGTCCTGCTGTTTCATGGCGGAGTCTCCTGTTTCGTGCCGCCCCCTGGCGACCTCTTTCTATTCCTGCCGGGTGTCGTGGTTACGGCCATAAAAAATCTACACTTCCGTAAAATCTTGCGGGGGATTTTTAAGATAGGGAAGGAATTTGGTCTTGTCATTGCTTTTGCCGTATGCATCGTCGGCGCTTATTCTTCCTTTTGAAAGATGTTCCATAATGGCGTCGTCCAGGGTCTGCATGCCATATTTTTTTCCGGTCTGCAACATGGACGGAATCTGAAAGGTTTTCCCTTCACGAATCAGGTTCCGGACCGCCGGATTGGCAATCATGATTTCAAGGGCCGCCACCCGGCCTTTTTTATCGATTCGTTTGAAAAGATTCTGGGCCACAACAGCTCGGAGACCATCGGAAAGCGTGTTGCGGATCTGTTCCTGCTGATTGGTGGGAAACACCTCGATCACCCGGTCTACGGTCTTGGCGGCACTGGTGGTATGAAGGGTGCCGAAAACCAGATGCCCCGTCGCTGAAGCCTCTATGGCGAGCGATATGGTTTCCAGATCCCGCATTTCACCCACCAGGATAATATCCGGATCCTCTCGCAGAGCGCCCCTCAAAGCCGCTGAAAAAGAGTTGGTGTGAAGCCCCACTTCGCGGTGATTGACGATGGCTTTCTGGCTCTTGTGCACAAACTCGATGGGGTCTTCAATGGTCAGGATGTGGTCTTTTCGGGTTCTGTTGGCTTCATCCACGATGGCTGCCAGGGTGGTTGATTTTCCGCTTCCGGTAGGCCCGGTCACCAAAACGAGCCCTCTGGGCAGAGACGCCAGCCGCTTGACAATGGGCGGCAGACCTAGCTGCTCACAGGTGAGGATCTCAGAAGGGATTTCTCTAAAAACCGCTCCTACACCATTTTTCTGTTGAAAAAAATTGGCCCGGTAACGGGCCAGTTCGGGAATTTCGTAAGCAAAATCCACATCTCCGGTTTCTTCGAAAACTTTTACCTTTTCTTCCGGCGCAATTTCATAAAGCATCCCTTTCAGCATATCATTTTCAAGAACTTTGTATTTTACCCGCTCAAGTTCACCCTGTATTCGCAATACCGGCTGTTGACCCGACATGAGGTGAAGATCCGATGCCCCTTGATCATTCATTAACCTGAAAAATGCATCAATCTGCGCCATTATGCATTGCCCCTTCCCTGAATTTCCTTTGAACCGTGGAATAAGTCTTGAAAATCATTATACATGGGCAACGATTCTGTCAACCCCAAAAAAGGCCGTTATGAAGTCTTCATTGGCAAAAGAATGGCGTTTGGCGGCTGAGAATGGGGCAATGGGTCACGCTCACATTGCAAGGAAATGTATTGACAAGCCCTTACCCCTTTGATAACTCTTCTCACACAGTCGCTTGAAAAGGTGATCCTCATAGGTGGGACGTCTATTTCCAATGGCTGTTTTCTTCGATATATGAAAAGAAGAATTTTTAACTTGAAACCGCTTGGATCGGCACAACAACTTGACCGGGACGGTGACATTATCTGCTTCAAAGGGTTTGTGGTGGAAAATTATTTTTTTGAATGGTTTTCCCAAAAACGAGACCTTTGATATGAAACCGCCAGGTCTTTTGGTTTTTGCCAAAAGACCTTTTTTTGTTGTTGTGGCGCAAAAGAGCCGACACGAGGAGGAGCAAAGATGGCCAATGCAAAAGTAACAATTGGCGAGTTACAAAAAAAAATACAGGCAGGTCAAAAAATCTCCATGATGACCGCCTATGATTACCCGACGGCAAGTCTGGTGGATCAGGCTGAAATTGACACGATTCTGGTGGGAGATTCCCTGGGGATGGTTGTCCTGGGCTACGATTCAACAGTTCCCGTGACCATGGACGAAATGATTCACCACTGTAAAGCTGTTTGCAGGGGTGCGAAACGCGCTTTTGTAATCGGGGATATGCCCTTTATGTCCTATCAGGTGAGCATTGAAAAGGCAGTGGAAAACGCCGGGCGCTTCATCAAGGAAGCCGGATGTGAATGTGTGAAACTGGAAGGTGGAACAGAAATGGTGCCGGTGGTGAAAGCCATTACCGATGCCGGGATCACGGTTTGCGCACACATTGGTTTAACACCGCAGACCGCGACAAAATTAAGCGGTTTTAAGGTTCAGGGAAAAGATGCTGAAGGCGCCAGAAAACTGGTCCAGTCCGCCATTGACCTGGAAGAAGCGGGCGCTTTTATGATAGTCCTGGAATGCATTCCCGACCTGGTGGCGAAAAAAATAACCGACGCGGTTCAAATTCCCACCATTGGTATCGGCGCTGGAAAATATTGTGACGGTCAGGTGCTGGTCTATCATGATCTGGTTGGCCTTTTTGAGCGGTTCACCCCAAAAATGGTTAAGCAATATGTAAATCTGGCCCCTCAAATCCGTGAAGCCCTGATCCAATACAAACAAGAGGTGGAAAACGGAACATTTCCGGGTCCGGAACACAGTTTCGCCATGAAAGAGGAAGAAGCGGGAAAAATATAGAAATGCGGATTTCGGATTGCGGATTTCGGAATGGGGTAAAGAGCACCACGCTCTCCGGAAAGGATACGCCAACTGTTTGAAATTCTTTTGTGAGGAACCATGTCATGAATTTTCTAGTCGTCGGACCGGGGGCGATGGGGTGCCTTTTTGCCGGGCACCTCACAAAAGCCGGACATCAGGTGGTGTTGCTCGATTACAAGGAAGACCGGGCCAGAGATATCAACGTTAACGGTATTTCCCTTGAAGGCGTGGCGGGGAACTTCAACGTTCGGGTAGCCGCCGTTACGGAAAAACCTTCACAGAAAATTCATGTGGCCCTGATCTGCGTTAAAGCCTATCAAACGGACGAAGTGGCTCGAACACTTTCCTCGTGGCTTGATTCCGATGTTATGGTGCTCACCCTCCAAAATGGCCTTGGCAACCTTGAAATCCTCAAAGAAGCATTGGGCGAAAAGCGGGTCCTGGGGGGTGTTACCGCGGAAGGGGCAACACTTCTTGGCCCGGGCCGCGTACGCCATGCNGGCCGGGGTCCTACGATCATCGGCCCGGCCGGTGCAGGTGGCGGGCCCGCGGCAAAGATTGTTTCCGCTTTTGGCGATGCCGGTTTTGATATCCGTGCCGTGGACGCGGTGGAGGATCTGATCTGGGGAAAACTGATTGTAAATATTGGCATTAACGCTCTGGCGGCCATCACAAGGCTCAAAAATGGCCGACTGCCGAACATCGAGGGTACGCGTCAGGTGATGAAAGAAGCGGTTGGTGAGGCCGTGACGGTTGCCAATGCAAAGGGTATCACCCTGCCATTTCCTGATCCCGTTGAGAAGGTTTTAGAGGTATGTCGCGGAACTGCCGACAATATCGCTTCCATGCTGCAGGATGTATTGGCCCAACGGGCGACGGAAATCCGCTTCATCAATGGGGCCATTGTCGCGGAAGGTCAAAGGCTGGGAATTGAGGCGCCTGTCAATTTTACCCTGAGCTGCCTGGTTGAAGCGCTTCAGGATTCCTACGATGAGGCCATCAGGATATAAGGGCCTCGGGAAAGACCGGTTTTCAGTTGGGTGAAACCAGCAGCTTCTGGTCCGGTCTGATGGGGTCATCCACTTTCAATTGATTCAATTTGCAAAGCACCTCCACCGTAAGTCCGTATTTACCCGCAATTGCAGAGAGGGTGTCACCCGGGCTGACGGTATGGTACCGTTCCCGGGATTTTGGTTGGGTCGAAGCGGCTCTTTTGTCCAGCATTTCAGGGTCAATATTTTCTTCAAAACGGGCGATTTTGGTCTCCAGTATTTTCAGTCGCTCTTCAATCTGCGCAAGACTGCCCTCCAGAGAGTCTGCGCCCTCTCTCGGCTCTTTATTATCAAACGTGGTAGCCAGTATCACAATCAGAACAAGAACCGCACCAGCAATTGCCAGCAGCCATTTTATATTGCGTTTGCGTTTCAGACGTCCGGCACGCCCAAGCCTTTCATTTCTGGGAATATATTCCAATTCGTCCACCATCCCGGACATGAATTCCGGAATGGGTTCATCCCTGTATCGGTTATCGGTTTTATCGTTCATTCAGTAATCCTTAAACATGGTTCAGATAATGTTTTTTGAAACCATAAAACAGCTACAAACCGAGGTTTTCGTTGATCAGGACCACTTTGATGCGGCCTTTTGGAAAGGATTTTTCTGTAATGGTCCAACTGTTGCAAATGCGCTCGGGGCTTTTGCATTCTTCACATACCCCCGTTTTGGCGCATGGCGTTTTTTTGTTCAGCCGCATGGCATTGACTGGCGCTGCATACTCTTTGATGCGCTCTATGGCCGCTTCCAGATCTTCCACAACCTTGTTTCGCCCCACCATCACCACCACGTTTCTGGGGCCAAACGTAATTCCCGCCACCCGGTTTCCGATCATATCCAGGTTTACCAGTTCGCCTGAGCGGGTCACGGCGTTGGTTCCGGTGATAAACAGGTCCACCAGCAAAGACTGTCTTCTCCGCTCCAAACTATCTTCGGGCGACAGAGATTTATCAAAGGTATCCAGAATCTCCGCTTTTGGGTAGGCTTTCAGCATGTCGTAGAGTTCACTGGCGACAAAGGTCATGGAGCCCCCCCAGGAAATGCTCTTGGGGGCGAGTTTGGGCAGGATTTTGTCCATCACCAGACGGCCCGCTTCCCGGGCATTATCCGCGATAAACACTTCAAAGTTGTTTGCCGCCAACGCCTCTTTAAGATTCGCAAGACGAAGTTGCCAGTAATTCTGAATCGGTTTTTCCATGGTTCATCCCCCTCCACATTCTCATAATGATGTTTTCTCTTGCCTCAGACTTGAATACCGGTAGGCCAAACCCAGTGCTTTAATGCACTGTTCGGGTTCGGCAAAAACCGGAAAGCCCAAGCGTTCAAGGCTCTTTTTCAAATCACGCCTGACATTGATATTCGGACCATAAACCCAAGTGGCCACGGGTTTATGGTTATTTTCTTTTAAAGCCTCATACCCTTCCACATAGGCTTTTGTGTTCCTCCCATTACCATCCGCCCAAACAACATTAAACAGGCAGTCCACATTTTCGTCATTGATGACCGATGTCAGTATTTTGGTGTAAACGAGGGAAAAATCCTTTACGGATGGTATCATGGGGCCGATGTCCACCGGAACGTGCCCCAGACCGGGAAACAGATCCTCCAGCATTCGGGATGTTTTATTTGATAACGGCGCCCGAACCAAACCGTGCCTGGCGCCTTCGTCCAGTGCCGCAACCCCAACGGCGCCCGTGTAGCTGACCATACCGAAGCGATTTCCTTTTGGCAGCGGCTGAGAAGCAAAAAAACGGGGCATTTCAAACATTTCGCTGAATTGATCCAATCGCAGTACCCCGACCTGACGGCAGGCCGCATCAAAAACTTTGTCATCCATTGCCAGGCTACCGGTGTGGGAGGCCGATGCTCGAGCCCCTTCCTCCGTAGACCCCAGCTTCAACAGCAAAATAGGCTTTTTTGGCGACACCCGCTTGCAGACGTCCAGAAATCGCTTTCCATCCTTCACGCTCTCCACATAAACACTGACCACCTGCGTATGGGCATCATTTTCCACATACTCCAGGAAATCGCACTCATCCAGATCACATTTGTTGCCAAAATCACAGATTTTGTTGATGCCGTAATCCAGGTCTCGGTAGGCATAGGCCTGGGGATTGATCATTCCTGTTTGCGAACAGATTGAAACCGTTCCCTTTTTAAACCGGTAATATCCGGCATCATAGGGGCAGGGATTGAAACCGTTCATGGCATTGGCGATACCCGCTGTGTTGGGACCGATAATGCGAATCCCCAATGACCTGGCAAGTTGGACCACTTCTTCCTGAAGTTTTGCCCCTTGGGCATCTCTTTCGGCAAAACCGTCCGCCACCAGAATGATCGACTGAATGCCGGCGTCACCACAGGTCTTGATGACACCCGGAACATAACGGGCATTGATCATTAACAGGGCCAATTCGACTTTCCCGGGAATGGCCTGAGGCGATGCATAAACCTTCAAGCCCAGAACCTCCTTATAATTGCCGGGGTTCACCGGGTAGATATTTCCTTTGTAACCGGCTTCCAACAGGGATTTGACGACCACATATCCGCCAAATACGCCTTCTTTGAAAGATCCGATGACCGCCACGCCTTCAGGTTCAAAAAATGGCGTGAGGTCGTTTTTTTTGGGCTGATCTTGAACCACTCGGTTTTTTCCTCCGCATTCGGGCATTTTCACTCCTTTTTTCTTAGGTCAATGAATGTGCCGCGTTTAGGTGCTATTTCATTAATATCCTGGCTCCCGCAAATCCGATGAAAACAGACGAGCCGGCCACCAGCTGATTTTTATCATAAAACTCAAAGCCGATCAAAACTGCCAGCAAGACAAATAAAAAACCAATGATCTTAGGCCGCTTGATGTTTTTTAGGATATAATCTGAAAGAAACATGCTGACCCAGAACAACACAAACGCCGAAATACCGATTATCCACAGTTTCATATTTCAAACCTTTTCCCCATTCTACCATCAACACCGCAAATAAAAGGTTTGTATTTTACCAGATCTCCATCAAAAAATCAGCTTTTTCATATTTATGACGAATGGGTGGCCTTGCGTTTTGAGATTGTGCCGTGATATAAAAGACTTTGGCACAATGTTGTTATGCAGCCTTGGTGATTACCGGAGCGTCTCATGGCCCGACCATTTCATTCCATTTATTCTCACGGATTTATCCGTTCAGCCGTTTGTGTTCCATCCCTCCGCGTGGCCGATACGGCCTACAATGTGGAACATACCATTGCCCTCGCCCGCCGCGCGTCTGACCAGCATGCCGCATTGGTGCTCTTTCCGGAGTTGGGGTTGTCCGCCTTTTCCAATGAAGACCTGTTTCATCAGGATGCATTGCTGGATGCGGTTCGGGAGGCCGTGGCCCTGCTCACCCATGAGAGCAAAACCCTTTCCTCCGTATTGCTGGTGGGCGCACCACTTCGCTTTCAGGGAATGCTGTTCAACTGTGCCCTGATCATTTACAGTGGAAAGATCCTGGGAATTGTACCGAAAACTTACCTTCCCAATTATCGGGAATATTACGAAAAACGCCAGTTTGCCGCCGCTCGAAATGCACTGGAAACGGAAGTCCGGTTTCAAGGGCAATCCATTCCTTTCGGCAACGATCTGATTTTTGAGGCCATTAACTTCGAGGGGTTCGCACTGCATGCTGAAATCTGTGAAGACATGTGGGTGCCGATTTCTCCCAGCACCTATGGGGCCCTGGCCGGCGCCACAGTGCTGGCAAACCTGTCTGCCAGCAATATCACGGTGGGCAAAACCGATTACCGGCGCCTCATGTGTGCATCTCAATCGGCCAAATGCATTTCGGCATATCTCTATTCCGCTGCCGGTTACGGGGAGTCCACTACGGACCTGGCCTGGGACGGATATGCAATGGTTTATGAGAACAATGTCCTACTGGCTGAAACGGATCGCTTTCAAGTGAAAGAACAGATCATTTTTGCCGACATTGACCTGGAGCGCCTGGTGCAGGACCGGATGCGGACCACCAGTTTTCAGGATTCGGTGGCGGAACATCGAGCGCAACTCAGGACGATGCGCCGGGTTCCTTTTGAATTTGAAGTGCCGGCCCATAACGTACCGCTGATGCGGGAAATATCTCGTTTCCCCTATGTGCCCGAGGACTCGTCCGCGCTCGATGACCGCTGCTATGAGGTATACAACATTCAGGTTCAGGGGCTGATGAAGCGTATGTCGGCCGCGAATGTCCAAAAGGTCGTGATCGGTGTGTCAGGGGGGCTTGACTCCACTCAAGCCTTGATTGTTGCCGCCAGAACCATGGACCGCCTGGATCTTCCGCGCAGCCACATCCTGGGTTATACCATGCCGGGATTTGCCACCAGCGAGACCACCCACAGCAATGCCCGCCAGTTGATGAAGGCGCTGGGGATTACGGCCCGGGAAATTGATATCCGGCCGGCCTGTCTGCAGGTGTTCAAGGATATCGGTCATCCGTTTGCCCAAGGTGAGAATCGTTACGATGTGACCTTTGAAAATGTTCAGGCGGGTCAGCGCACGGCCCATCTTTTCAGACTGGCCAACTTTCACGATGCCATTGTACTGGGAACAGGGGATTTGAGCGAACTCGCCCTGGGGTGGAGCACTTACGGCGTTGGCGACCAGATGTCCCATTACAATGTAAACGGATCGGTTCCCAAGACGCTTATTCATCACCTCATCCGGTGGGTGGTGAAAACCGAACAGTTTAGCGAGAAAACCGGTACCGTGCTCGAAGCCATTGCAGGAACTGAGATTTCGCCGGAGCTGATACCCCACGAACATGGCGACCGCACAAAACAACCTTCACAGAAAACCGAATCCGCCATCGGCCCTTATGAACTCCAGGACTTCAACCTTTATTACATCACCCGTTTCGGCTTAAGACCCAGCAAAGTGGCTTTCTTGAGCTATTGCGCTTGGCGTGACAGAACCCTCGGTGTCTGGCCGGAGATTCTACCGCCGGCGCACCGACATGAATATGATTTGGCCACCATCAAACGGTGGCTGGGGGTATTTTTGTACCGCTTCTTCAAAACCAGTCAGTTCAAAAGGTCCGCCCTTCCCAACGGACCCAAAGTGGGCTCGGGGGGGTCGCTTTCTCCCCGTGGCGACTGGCGAGCCCCCAGTGATTCTGAAGCCACCGTTTGGATTGACGAGCTGAATCGAAACGTCCCCGATTAATCAAAGAATCTGCAAAATGGGTTATTGAAAAGAGTGTTGAATACAATTGCAAGAGGATGAAACAAATGACAAATAGTCTTCAACAAACACCCCCCATTGTAAATTTGTCGTACAAAAAAGGGGACCTCATCATCAAGGAAGGGGACTACGGCGTTTCCATTTACAAAATCCTCGACGGCGAAGTCAGCGTTTATCGAGAGGCGGAAGGGGAAGA
>JGI10211J34971_10001000_pt1 | contig 23617 bp, 20 predicted proteins | sample Etolagsediment_FD_34971 | JGI IMG/M metagenome (IMG submission 34971)
GTCCGCCCCAGCCATGAGGTTGAGGACCTCGCGGGACCCTGGGTCGGCGACCGGGGGAGTGTCGACCAACGTGGGGCGAGGTCCGGTGGCGCATCCGGTCACAATCGCCACTGCGGCGAGCAAGGCGAAGCGATGACCCATCCCGTCCGAAGGCTACGGGCAGTACCCTCCGCCGACGTGATCCGTCTCGACGCCGCGACCGTCGCACTCCAGTGGTCGGTCGGTGGGATGGCGATGTGCTGGTTCACCACTCGCCGCCGCGTGGTGGGCGTCGGCTACGGATGGCTCCTTCGCGGCGTCTATGCCGCGCTCGCTGCTCTCGGGCTTGCGGCCGGCCTGCGCACCGAAGGGTTCGGTGTTCGTGAGTTGTCCGCTGCGGCGGTCGTCATCGCGTGTTGCGCGGTGCTCGCGGTGTCAATCGTCCGTCGTCACGCCGGAGTGGCGCTGGCCGAGGCCGAGCACGACCGCCGAACGGCGAGGGTCGCGGCCATGACGGGAATCGAGCGGGGATCCGAACGTGGCTCGACTCGAGGTTCCGAGTTCCCCCCGCTGCTCGACCTCGTTCCCGTCGCACTTGGCGTGATCGGGCTCATCGCCGGTGCGTACTCAGCCGTTGACGGCTCGGGCTCGGACGAAGTGGTGTCGGTCCTGAGGGTGTTGGTCGGGGCCCTGTTTCTTGGCGCGGTCACCGATGCCATGTTGCTCGGGCATTGGTACCTCGTTCAGCCGGGCCTGCCTCGGTCGCTCCTCAACGAGATTGTGGGCGCTCTCGGCGCCCTCTGGCCGGCCGAACTCGTCGTGATGCTGCTGCCAACCGGGATGTTGAGCGTGCTGTCGGGTTCGGTGGACGACGGATGGGGTGGCCAACTCGGCTGGTTCTGGCTCGCGTGCACGATCACGACGATCGTCCTGGTGTTCGTCACGCGGGCGGCGCTCAGGGAGCGTCAGTACTCCGCGGTGATGGCCGCCACCGGCCTCCTCTACCTCGCGATTCTCACCGCGTTCGGCATGGATCTCGTGGCGCGAGCAGTGTTGGCCGGCTGACCGGCGAGAGCGTGCTCAGTTGACCTGTCGGTCGTGGCCCTCCCAGAAGGGCTGGCGCAACTTGAACTTCTGGAGCTTGCCGGTTGCGGTTCGAGCGAGCTCAGTGCGGAACTCGACCTTCTTCGGGCACTTATAGCCGGCGAGTTTCGTGCGGGTCCACGAGATCACGTCCTCTTCCGAGAGCTCGGAGCCGGGGGTGGTGACAACGAGCGCGGTAACGAGCTCGCCCCACTTCTCGTCCGGGATGCCGATGACGGCGACCTCGGTCACCTCGGGATGCTGGAAGATCGCGTCCTCCACCTCGATCGAGGAGACGTTCTCCCCTCCGGAGATGATGACGTCCTTCTTCCGGTCGGAGATCGTGACGTAGTTCGCCGCGTCGATCGACCCTCCGTCTCCGGTGTGGAAGAAGCCCTCACGGATCGCCTCGGCGGTCGACTCAGGCTGCTCCCAGTAGCCCTCCATGATCATGTTGCCTCGGGCGAGCACCTCGCCCTCGTGGTCGACATCCATCGTGCAGCCGATGACCGGGGCCCCGGCTCGGTTGAGCAGGGTGGCCCGCTCGCCCGCGGTGAGCGCGTCCCATTCGGCGCGGCCGCGGTTCATGGTGAGGACGGGAGCGGTCTCGGTGAGCCCGTAAATCTGAACGAACTCCCAGCCGAGCTCCGTTTCGCATCGCTCGATCGTGCGCGTGGGAGGCGGCGCGCCCGCCACCACGATTCGAACGCGACCGGCACCGGGAATCGGGCCCTTCCAGTCGGCGGCGGCATCCAGAATCATGTTCAGCACGGCCGGAGCGCCGCACATGAGCGTGACCCCCTCAGCCTCGACCCGTCGGAGGATCTCAGCACCGTCGATTTTGCGGATGATGACGTGGCGCGCCCCCATGCCGGTGACCGCGTAGAGCATGCCCCAGCCGTTGCAATGGAACTGCGGCAGGGTGTGCAGATAGACGTCGCGGTCACTAACTCCCATATGCCAGCCGAAGACGGCTGCGTTCAGCCACACGTTGCGATGGGTGAGCTGCACCCCCTTCGGCCTCGCGGTCGTTCCGGATGTGTAGTTGATGGTGGCGGTCGCGTCCTCGTCGGGCTCCCACGCCTGAGGCTCGATGTCGAAGCGCATGAGCTTCGCGTCGGTTTCGGCTCCGATGGTCCACTTCATCTCGCATTCGACGGACGCCAATGCCTCCTCGAGTTCGGGGTCGACGAGCAGAATGCGGGCACCGGAGTGCTCCACGATGTAGGAGACCTCTTCTGCGACAAGGCGGAAGTTGACCGGCACAAGGATTCTCCCTGAGCCCGACACCCCGAAGAGGGCGGTGAGCAGGCGCGCGGAGTTGTGCGAGACCATCGCCACCCGTTCTCCAGCGGCGATACCGAGGGCGTCGAGGCCGGCGGCAATCGCCCGGGCGCGACGTGCCATCTCGGCGTAGTCGAAGGACTCCCAAGACTCCGCGGGCTGATCGGGCTCGTCGACGACCGCCGTGCGGTCCGGGTAGACGAGTTCGGCTCGTCGAATGAAGTCGTTGACGGTCATCGGAACTTTCACGGCCGCCAAACTAGTCGGCGGCTCTGTGGGCGGTGACGGTCGTCACGGTGCGACTGCTGGCGGGCGACCTCGAGGGCCCGAGTCCGGTCGATGGGCGGGCGGCACCTAGGGTCGCGGCATGGATCAACGCCGACCAGGTATGACCGTGCCGCTCCCCGGGCACCTCCACGCGCAGCGTGACCGTCTCTGCGAACTCGCCGACCTTGGCTACACGGATATCTGGAGCGCCGAGAGCGATGGCGCCGACGGGTTCACACCACTCGCGCTCGCCGCGGCGTGGGAACCGCGGCTGCGCCTCGGCACCGCGATCATCCCGGCGTACACCAGAGCGCCCGCGTGTATGGCCCAAAGCGCGGCATCACTCGCCGACGCGGCGCCCGGACGATTCGCCCTCGGCCTCGGGTCATCGAGCAATGTGATCGTCGAACGCTGGAACGGCATTCCGTTCGAGTACCCGTACCGTCGCGTTCGGGACATGGTGAGGTTCTTACGGGAAGCCTTCGCTGGTGAGAAGGTGTCGCGGAAGTTCGACACCTTCGAGGTGGATGGCTTCCGCCTCGGAGTGCGGCCCGAGGTGGCGCCGCCAGTGTTGGTGGCGGCGCTCCGTGAGCAGATGCTGGCGATGGCCGGTCGCGAGGCTGACGGGGTAATCATCAACTGGCTTGCTCCCGAGGACGTGCCGACGGTCGCCTCGGTGGTTCACGGCGCGGCGGGAGGCGAGGCCCGGGAGGTGGTCGCGAGGATCTTCGTCTGCCCGAGTGAACGGGCCGAGGTAGTGCGAGAGGGCGCGCGCCGTGCCATCGCCGCGTACATGAACGTGCCGGTGTACGCCGCGTTTCAGGAGTGGCTCGGTCGGGGGGACGCGCTTCGGCCGATGTGGGAGGCCTGGGCGGCTGGTGACCGCAAGGGAGCGCTCGCGGTGATCCCCGACGAGGTGGTGGACGCCTTGGTGATCCACGGAAGCGCCGAGTATTGCCGGTCGCGGATCGCCGATTACTTCGATAACGGGGTGACGACCACCTCGCTTGCGATCCTTCCGCTTGATCCGGAACTCGATTTCTTCGAGGCCGTGTGCTCGCTCTCACCGAGCGCAGGCTGAGCCACTCGGTTTACGCCGCATCGCGGCTATCGAGCCGCTGCCGACGACGCTCCTCGAGCATGGCCCGGATCTCGGCGATATGCCGCATGCCGCGGCGACGGGTTTCGAGGTCGAGCCGCAAGCTGGGATCGAGCCGACTCGTGCCGAGCAGGCTGAGTTGCACCGGTTCCGGGAGCTGATCAGCGACCCCGTCGGCGTGACCCGCGCCCGTCTTGTGGATGGTCTGTGTTGCCATATCCCCATCATGCGAAAGGGGTGTGACAGTCCTCAGATTGCGCCGACGGATACCAACGCGATCAGGGCTGAAGCGACGATCAGCACGAGGAGCCCGGCGATCGCTCGGGCCGGTTCGACGCGCCTCGGAGACAGCAGCAGCGGTGCGGCGGCGGCCCCGACGAGGACGCCACCGAGGTGTCCGCCGACCGAGATCCCGGGGATGACGAAGGTGATCATCAAGTTGAGGATCAACAGCGAGCCGATACCGGTGTTCATCGGGTTGATGCCGCGCAGCCGGAATCCAACGAAGGCCAGGCCCATGAGCCCGAAGACTGCCCCTGACGCCCCGCCGTGGAGGCCGTTCGGCTGAAGCACCATCGCGCCGGCGGAGCCGCCGAGTAGAGCCGCGAGATAGGCGAGGCCGAACCGAACACGACCCACCTCGGGCTCGAGCAGATTGCCGAGTTGGAAGAGGAGGTACATGTTGAAACCGATGTGGATGAGTCCGAAGTGAATGAACCCCGACGAGACCAGGCGGTACCACTCCGCGGGAGACTCGAGTAGGAAGCGCGCGCTCAGTCCCAGGTTGAACTGCCCCCGCGATATCCCGCCGCCCAGGCTGGATGGCTCCGCGAGGGTGATGTAGATAAACACCGCGAGGTTGACGGCGATCAAGGAGCGGGTGACGAGCGCGGCGTGGCGCGCCTGCCAGTGACGAACTCGCGTGGTTGCAGCGGGACGCGATGCCTTCAGGCAGTCAGGACAGTTCGACCCGACGGCCGCGCGGGTGAGGCAGTCGTCGCAACAGGGCCGACCACAGCGCGTGCAGCGCCGACCGGCTGGCCGGGCGGGATGCCGGTAGCACGAGATGATCTCCACCGGGGGAGTGGTCGGTGGGGGAAGGTTCACTCGCCGACGCCTCCCGCCAGCGAGCGCAGCATCTCCCAGCCGTAGATGCCCGTTTCGTGGCCATCAGACCAGCGGATGGCGAGACCCCAATTGCCATGAAGCTCGGCGGAGAGCGCGGACAGACCTGCCGGCGGCTCGATCTCGGCCCCTCGTTCTCTGACCCCGATACACCCCGCGCAGGGGCAGAGGGAGCGAAGGTCACGCAGCGATATGTCGAGACGGCTGCCGTCCTCCCAGGCGACACCGAGCGAACGTTCGCGGTCGACGACGATGTCGACGACCTCCACCGTCATGGACTCTCCGTGGGCTCGGTCGGGGGAACATACGGCACCGTCGGATCGCGCAACTCCCGGCCATCGCCGGTATCGCAGGCCGACACCGAGGTGATCAGTGCCACCACCAATAACGCCACGGTGAGCCCGTTACGTCCTCGCACGGCCCGAAGGCTACCGGTAGCCTCACAGGCGTGTCTGGCGGTCCTCCCACCACCATCTTGACCGTGCACGCGCACCCCGACGATGAGGCGTCGAAGGGGGCTCCGACCCTCGCGATGTACGGCTCACGAGGGGTTCGAACCGTCTTGGTCTGCTGCACCGGCGGCGAGGAGGGTGATCTTCAAAACCCGTCGCTCGCTGAGCCTGGTCAGCCGTTCCATGGGCTCGACGAGGCCGAGTCGCGCAAGCTGTTGGCAGAGTTGCGCCCGCTCGAACTGGCTCGCTCGGCGGAGGTCATCGGATTCGACGAGGTCGTCATGCTCGGCTACCGCGACTCCGGGATGGCCGACTCCGAGGCCAACTCGCATCCCGACTGCTTTCACTGCGCGGATCTCGATACCGAGGTCGGTGACCTTGTCGAGATCATTCGACGCGAGCAACCCGCTGTGATCATGACCTACGGCGACGATCACAGCGGCTACCCGCATCCGGATCACATCCGAGTCCACGAGATCTCGGTGCTCGCCTTCGATCGCGCCGGCGACCCTCAGTGGTATCCGGATCGAGGACCCGTCTTCCAACCNCTCAAGCTCTACTACTCGACGTGGACGCGCCGCCGTATCGAGGCCGTTCATCGAGCCCTCACCGACAAACTTGGCGAGTCCCCCNTCGACGACTCGTGGTTTGAGCGCCTAGATCAAGACCACCGCATCACCACCCGGATCGATGTCACGGGTTTCATGTGGGCCCGCACGGGTGCCCTTCGGGCGCATGCCACGCAGATCGATGCAAACGCATCGTTCTGGTTCGGCCTCGACGACGCCGAACTTGAGGCCGTCTACCCGTATGAGGATTGGATTCTCGCTCGATCAGAGGTCGGACCGATCCCGGGTCTCGACGAGGAGGACGACCTCCTCGCCGGCATCTCGCTCGTCGTCGAGGCCTCTGGATGAGTATTCGCTGCACCGTTGAGATCCCCCGCGCTGACGATCGAAGCGAGGGGCCTGAGGATGCTGAGGCGACGGTGACGGTTCCACTCAAGGTGGCCACCGAAGCTGGGTTCTCAGCGACGGTTGAGTACATGCGGGGCCGCCTGAAGGCCAAGGGTCACACGGGGACGATTCTCGATGCGCTCTCCGACGGCACCATCGACGAGATGGTGCAACGTCTCGTCGCGGAGTGACTCGTCACGGATCGAGTGGCGCCGCGCGCCCTCAGTTCGAACGCATGAGGTCGCGGAGATCGCGGTAGCCGATCAGCGCCGCTCCGACCTCTTTCACGGCATCGGCGAGCGTCCCATCGACGGCGAGCCGGTGGTCGTCAATCCACGCCTCAGCCGAAGACGAGAGCGCGCGCACCTCCGGCGTGTCGACCACTGGCTGAATGTGCACTTCGGTGACCCCGGGAGCGAGCTCGGCGATGGAGCGAAGCAGGCGATCCCGCGAGCCTGCTCTCCAGTCGTGATCGAAGTGATCCGGGAAGAGGACACCCTCCTCCGCGGCGAGCCGTCGGTAGGGGAAGCCGGCTTCGGCTTCGGTGACGGTTGAGGGCAGACGAATCGGCAACGTGAACTCGGTCGCGAGTTCGAGATAGACGTCGAAGAATTCGGGGCGCAAGGTGATCGCACTGAGGTGAGGGGCGAGATGGGTCACATCGACACCCCAAGCGAGGGCGCGGTTGACTTGGGCGCGCAATTCGCGACGGACCTCATCGAGGTCGGCGTGCTCCCACAGATCGGCCGTGTTTCGCGGAAACCCTCCCTCGCCCGAGAGCAGCGATGGAGCGTGGGTGATTGGACCCCAGCGGTAGATGTCATGCTCGGCGTTCAAAGTCAGGTGCACGCCGATGTCATCGCCCGGTTCGAGCAACTCGGTGGCGTGGCGGGCCCACGGGGCGGGAACCATGATCGAGGCGCAGGTCGCCGCTCCTGTTCGGAGGGCGTCGAGCACGCCGAGGTTGGCGGCGTGGCAGGATCCCAGGTCGTCGCANGAGACGATCAGCAGACGCGCGTCTGAGCTGTGGCCGAGACGTTCTGCGAGCTCGCTCACCGGNACGACGCTATCGGTCGCTGGTTGGGCAGAGGGCCCAGATACCGCGGCGAGCTGACTTGGCCGAGGACACCGCCCGTTCGATGGTGTCGCTCAGCGCCGTGTTCGGTTCGATCGGCATGGCTCGGGCGAATCCTCGCTCGGCCATCGTCAGGGCACTCGGTCGGTCCGAACCGGCGGGAATGACGTGAGCCAAGATCCGGCCGTAGTGATCCCGTCCGACGATCTCTCGGCGGAGCGAGACCCTTGAACCGATGGGGAGGATGACCGAGAGAGCATCCGTCGCCAGATCCGCGCCGCACTCGGCCGGTGCACCGTCGCGAGCGACCTCCGGAGTGTCGATGCCGAGCAGTCGGATGCGCTCCGTGATGCCCGATAGCGAGGCGACGACGGTGTCCCCATCGATGACCTCGAGGATGATCGCGGTCGAGCCGTCGAGCGGCTGCGAGATGCTCGCGCAGGCGGAGCAGATGACCGCGAGGGCGGCAAGGCGGGATCTCAGAGGCGCTCGATGAGCGTGCCGGTACCGAGTCCGCCGCCACAGCACATCGACACCAGTCCGAATCGGCCACCGGTGCGCTCGAGCTCGCTGAGCGCCTTGGTGAGGAGCACGCCACCGGTGGCACCGAGCGGGTGACCAAGAGCGATCGCGCCTCCGTTCGGATTGGTGCGGTCGAGATCGGCTCCGAGTTCTCGGGCCCAGGCGAGCACGACGGAGGCGAAGGCCTCGTTGATCTCGAAGGTGTCGATATCGCCGATGCCGAGCCCGTTCCTGTCGAGAAGGCGTCGAGTCGCGTCGATCGGCCCGGTGAGCATAAGGACCGGGTCGACACCGACGAGGCAGGTGTCGACCACTCGGGCTCGCGGCTTGAGGTCGAGCGCCTCGGCTCGAGCGGCCGTCATCATGAGCAGGGCCGATGCGCCGTCGGAGATCTGAGACGAGTTGCCGGCGGTGTGAACACCGTTCTCGCGGGCGACGGGCTTCAAGGTCGAGAGACGCTCGAGTGAAGTGTCTCGGATGCCTTCGTCGTGGGCGAGGGTGACCGTTTCACCGGTCGGCTCGCCATCTTCGCCGAGTACTGGCGCGACCACGGGAACGATCTGCGGTTCGAATCGACCTTCCGCCCGCGCGGTCGCGGCGCGCTCCTGGGATGAGAGACCGAGACGGTCCGTGTCGTCACGAGTGATCTCCCACCGCTCCGCGATCCGCTCAGCTCCCTCGAACTGAGAGGTGAACTCGTAGTTCTCGAAGTACGACGAGGGGATCGGGACGCCGAGTCCGAGTCGGCGGGAGGAGTTCGAACCGATGGGCACCCGCGACATCGCCTCGACACCGCAGGCCACCGCGGTGTCGACGACACCCGATGCGATCAGCGAGTAGGCGAGCCCGGTGGCTTGCTGGCTCGATCCGCATTGGGTATCGACCGAGGTCGCTGCTGTCGTGAGCGGGAGTCCGGCGGACAGCCAGGCAGTGCGGGTGATGTTGAAGCTCTGCTCGCCGACTTGGCTGACGCACCCGCCAACGACCTGTTCGACCTCACCAGGATCGATGCCACTTCGAGCGATGAGCGCCGACAGCGCCGTGGAGAGCAGCTCGGCCGGGTGGACTCCAGCGAGGGATCCGTTGCGCCGGCCGACCGGAGTGCGGACGGCCTCGACGATGACGACGTCTCGAGCACGTTCTGGTGTTGCCATAGCCGAAGGCTAGGTGGCGGGCTCGGCGCGGAGCGATCCAGCCCCGCGATGTCGGGCGACGATCAGGATTCGGTTCGGTGTTCGGGGCGCAGTTCGCTCATTCGACCGGCCGCCCAATCGGCGACGAAGGAGAAGCGGTCTCCTCGGAGGAGGGTCCGACGCCACTCAACCGGTCGTCCACGATGACAACCGAGACGATCGATGCAGAACACCGCCTCGCTTTCGCTGAGACCGAGCAACGCTCTCTCGTCGGGACCGGGCATCAGGGGGATAATCCGCTCGCGGCCTGAACCTGGCCGGCATCCTGACACCCGCTCGAGCTCGTCATAGAGCGAGGTATGGGAGAAGTCGACATCAAGCAGGCCAGCGGCAATCGAGGCCGGCATCCACGCGCGATCGACGGCGAGCGGCTCACCTCCGGCGAGGCGAAGGCGCTCGAGAAGCACGAGCTCGCTGTCATGGGGGAGTTCGAGTCGCTCAGCGGCCTCGGTGTCACGTGTTGTCTCAAGTGTGAGGACCTCGGAGGTCTGGGCGAGTCCGGACGCCTCGACCACTTGGAACAGGCTGTAGAGCGAGCCGAGTGACTGCTCGAACCGCGCCGCGTCGACCAAGGTGCCGATTCCACGGGCCCGTCGCACGATGCCGTCGGCCCCCAATTGTCCAACCGCCTGTCGGGCCGTGTGGCGGCTCACTCCGTAGACCGTCATCAACTCCCGGTCGGTCGGGAATCGCTCGGCGAAGTCACCACGGTCGAGCCGGCGACGCAACTCATCCTCGAGTTGAGCCCAGAGTGGCTTGGCGCTCTCTCTCGAGAGCGTCGCAGCCCCAGTCGCGAATCCGTCAGTCGTCAAGGTTGCTTCACTCCCGCTCATGCGAGGTACGCCTCCGGAACCGGCTTGAGCGGCCGCGCGTACCACAGGGGTCGACGAAGACCGTTCGGGCCAGGTGCCGGGCGGGTCTTGGTCAACCAATCGAGGTACGCCTCGCGGCTCTTCGCTGTGTCGACGACGACATCGCCGTACTCGTCGCCTTCCTCAGCCGGGCTCACGTGCACCCGCTGGTGCCAGCACTGCATGCCCGAGATGGGATCCGGCTGCACCGCGAAGGTGAGGTTCTGGTGAACGCCGGTGTCGTTCCACCAGATGCGCTCGGTATCGGGATCCGACGAGCTGTACGACTTCATGCCTTTCGTCCGGCGAAGTCGCCAACTCGTGCCGTCGTTGTCGATCATCGCGAGGCCGTTGCCCCAGGAGCGAGCCTTCTCCTCTTCGATGCGCCAGCGACCCATGTGGTGCGAGGCCGCCACGACTCCGGGACGAATGCCCTCGGTCCTCCAGGCGGAGATCACGAAATGTCCGATCCTCGTGGACACGCGAACCAGTCCGTTCTCGGCGATGCCGAGTCGCTCGGCGTCGCTCGGATGGATCCAGAGCGGATGACGGTGAGAGATCTCGTTCAACCACTTCGAGTTGGCCGACCGGGTGTGGATGAGCGTTGGAATACGGAAGGTCGGAAGCAGGATGCGCTCTGACCCTTCGAGGTCGAGGTCCTCCCAGTGGACATGTGAGGGGATCCACTTCGGCGTCGCGTACTCGTCCCAACCCCAGTCGCTCAGCGTGGTCGAGAACAACTCCAGCTTCTTCGACGGCGTCGGGAAGCCCTCCTTCAACTCGCCATCGACTTCGATCGCCGGCGAGCCGTCGCCGAGTTTGGCGAGCGCCAATCCGCTGAGCGACTCGCTTGAGCCGTCCCAAGTGCCCTCGGTGCCGGGCTTGCGGAACACACCGGTTGAGTCCTTGGTGCACCCCTCGACCGCTGATGGGTCGACCGGGCGCTCGTAGGGGCGGTACGGGTCGCCGGGAACGGCGAAGGCACCGCGGTCGCGCATGTACTCGAGCGGGCTCTGGCCGGCCTCGGTGGCCGCCTCGACGAGTCCGGGCACGCTGTCGGAGAACATGCGTCCGTAGTACTCGTCNATTCCCATCGGCGTGCCGGGGCGCTCATCGCTCTCGAAGAACTTGCGGATGCCGAGCGAGCCATCCGGATCGATTCGCCAAGAGAGGTCAATCCAGAACTCGTTCTCCTCCCAGACTTCGCCGACATTGAACTGATGCGACCGCGAGTCGGGTCCGACCTCCTCGCCGTTGAGTTCGGCGTAGCGGCGCATCACCGGCTGCCGGAACCCGATCCAACGGCCGGCGTGGGTCTCGTAGGAGGCGATGTCGTGACGCTCGCTGCCAACACCCATCGGCAAGACGTAGTCAGCGAACCACGAAGTCTCCGACCAGGTGGGCGTGAGAGCGACATGACAGCCGACACGGTCGGTGTCCTTCAGCGCCTCGAGCCAACTGAACCCGTCGGGATTGGTCCACACCGGGTTGTAGACCCGCGTGAAGTAGGTGTCGAGACGTCCACGGCCCTCGTTCAAGAAGTGGGGGAGGAGGATCGACATCTCGTGGTAGGCGAGCGGATACTCGATTGGCCAGTTGAGCTCGTTCCACTCCTTGATCGGCTGGCCGCCCTTCGGCGGAGCAGGCGTGAACTTGTTCCAGCCGTTGCCGCTGGTGCCGCCGGGCGTGCCGACCGATCCGGTCAGCACGTTCACGAAGAACAGCGTGCGGGCGACCTGCCAGCCTCCGAGGTTGCCGGCTCCGGCAGAGCGCCAGTTGTGCGAGGCGAACTTGGTGGGATGACGTCCGATGATCTCGGCGATCTCGCGAAGCGTGTCACCGGAAACGCCGCAGACGTGCTCGGCGCGCTCGGGGGTGTACTCGGCGTACTCGTCGAGCAGCGCCTGTTCGAGGCTCTCGAACTCGCACGGGAGATCGGGCCGGCGCTTTTGCAGGTAGGTCTCCCAGTTCACCCAACGCCGCACGAAGTCGCGCTCCCACGTGCCGTTGGCGATCAACAGCCGGGCGATCGTGAGCATCATGAACGCCTCGGTGCCCGGCCACGGCGCGAGCCAGTAGTCGGCCTTGGCGCCGGTGTTGGAGAGCCGGGGGTCGACGCAGATGACCGTCGCGCCTCGGGCCTTGCCCTCCATGATCCGCTGGGCGTGCGGGTTGAAGTAGTGGCCGGCCTCGAGGTGCGAGGAGATGAGGAAGATGACCTCGGCATTCGCGAAGTCCGATGAGGGGCGGTCGAGGCCCATCCAGGACTGGTAGCCGATGCGCGCGTTCGACGAGCAAATATTGGTGTGGCTGTTGTGGCCGTCAACACCCCATGCCGACAGGACCCGCTCGGTGTAGCCGTCCTCGCCGGGGCGGCCGACGTGGTACATGACCTCGTTGCCACGTCCCTCGGTGATGGCGGTGCGAATGCGGCTTCCGATCTGGTCGAGCGCCTCGTCCCAGGAGATCCGCTCCCACTGTCCTGATCCGCGCTCACCCACCCGGCGCATCGGATAGAGGATTCGCTCGGGGTCTTGAACCTGGTTGAGGGTGGCTGGGCCTTTGGCGCAGTTGCGGCCGCGGCTCGCCGGATGCTCGGGGTTGCCCTCAAACTTCGCGACTTCGCCGGTCTCCTTGTCGATGAATGCGACAAGACCACAAGCAGCCTCGCAGTTGAAGCAGGTCGTCGGAACGAGCGTGTAGTGGCGCTCGACTCGCTCTGGCCAAGCCTTGGCGTCGAGCTCGGTCCAGTCGTGCCACTTCTCGTGCGGCGGGTGGTTCATGAGTGTCATGGGAACTCCTCGTTGGCGATCGATGTGGTGGTCAGGAGAGCGGGACGGACTGGCCGGCGCGGACGTAGGCGTCCTCGTAGCTGAACAGCCCGATGAGGGCGAGGAGGCCGGCAAGGGCGACCACCCCGTCAGCGAGGCCNGCGGCGAGATCGGCGTAGACGATCGCCGCTGGGGCGACGATGCCNATCAGAATGCCGCCGATCCAGAACTTGCGCGCCTGNGCGCCTCGGGTCATCTCGAGGGTGGCGAGCTCGACGGAGCGCGAGCCCTTCGACCAGATCTCGGTGGCGAGGAGCAAGGCGAGCACACCGAGTCCGATGAGGAACGCGATCCCGACCGCGTCGGGTTCGGGAACATCCACCGCGAGGCCGAGCACGCTGTACGTGGCGCCACCGGCCACGAGTGCCTGAGCGAGGAGGGTGGGCAGCAGGAGTGGGGTCTGCCAGAGGTCGCGTCCCTCGCACTGGCCGAAGAGGAAGGCGGTGTAGCCAGCCACGGCGGCCGCGAGGAGGATTTGCGGCAACACGAGCCACGGCAGCGCGCTGCTNNATCCGATGAGGCCGAGGAGNCCCCACAGNCCGCTGACGCCGGCGAATGCGCCGAGGATCCACGCCCCGCGAACCAACCAGGAGGANGTGTTGGAACGGGTCAGGATGTAGAGGAAGCGCTTCGGCTGCTTGAGGTCGGCGATCAGGAGCACGCCCGTGATCGCCGTGAAGACACCCGCGATCACCGCGGGGAGTAGACCGGCCGCCGTGGCCGATTCGCCGTGGCCGAGCATGACCATGAGTGCGGCCATGATCATCGCTCCGGCGGCGATGGCCTTCGTCACGAGATAGCCCGAGACCTTCGACTTCCAGGTGATCGCGTGGGTCGTTGTGTACGCGGTTCTCGCGACCACACCCGAGCCGCTGTGCTCTTTCATGACGTTGGTGATCGTCGGGTGGTCGGGGGTGGTATCCGCCCAGATCATGCCGTCAGAGGAGATGGCGGTCCTCGTCGGGTCGAGCGAGGCCTGGTCGACTCCCCGGTAGAAGACCTTCGGGTTGGTGCCTTGCTCGGGGGCGCGCACCGCGACCTTGTCGCGGGCGACGATCTTGGAGATCTCGGAGTTGGGGTCGTCGAGGTCGCCGGTGATGATCGCGTGTGTCGGGCACACCGTCACGCAGGCAGGCTCGAGACCAACCTCCACGCGGTGGTTGCAGAAGTTGCACTTGTGCGCGGTGTTGGTTTCCGGGTTGATGTAGATCGCGTCGTAGGGGCAGGCGTTCATACAGGCCTTGCAGCCAATGCAGTTGCCGTCATCGAAATCGACGACACCGTTCGGCGCGCGGTGTAGGGCGCTCGTCGGGCAGATCGTCATGCACGGCGCGTCGTCGCAGTGGTTGCACCGCATCACCGAGAACGACCGACCGGTGTTCGGGAATGAGCCCGACTCGATGTACTTGACCCACGTGCGGTTCACGCCGAGCGGCACGTCGTGCTCGCTCTTACAGGCCACAGTGCAGGCGTGGCAGCCAATACAGGAGTCGCTGGCGAGGACGAAGCCGAGTCGTGTCATGGTTTCCCCAGTTGGGTGTGGTGCGGATGGTGAGAATGTCGGGTCACGCGAGGCCCTTGAGCATGAGGTTCCAGTAGAGGAACGGCAGGCCGTACTTCTTCAGGTACCACATATCGCGGCGAGGCTTGACGGTGTTGATCACGGGAATCGAGGGGGTCCGCTTCATCGAGTAGTCGAACTCGGCGAGGAGCATCGTCTGGCGCGAGGTGGTGAGCGGGCAGGAGGCGTAGCCGTGGTATTCGGCGGAGACGGAACGCCCGGACAGGTAGGCGTCGACGTTCTCCGTGACGACCGGTGCTTGCTTGCGGATCGCGGCGCCGGTCTTCGAGTTCGGGGTGCTTCCCGCGTCGCCGAGCGAGAAGACGTTGGGATAGCGCACGTGCTGATGGGTGTGCTTGTCGACCTCGACGTAACCGGGCCCCTCTCCGGTGGAGAGCGGACTGTCCTTCACCCAGTCGGGTGCTGACTGACGTGGCACAACATGGAGCAGGTCGTAGGGGAGTGTGCTGGTGCCGTTGGCCTCGCCGAGGTTGGTGACGGTGACCGTGCGGTTGGCGCTGTCGACGGCGGTGACCTCAGCCTCGGTGTGGAGGTGGATTCCGTAGCCGGCGATCACCTTGTCGAGCTCGTCGGCGATCTCGGGGATGCCGAAGGCCCGGGCGCCGGGGATAACCAGGTGGATGTCGATCTTGCCGAGCAGCCCCTGAGACTTCCAGTAGTCCGCAGCCAGGTAGGCGATCTTCTGAGGTGCTCCGGCGCACTTGATGGCTCCCGTCGGCATGGTGAATACCGCGGAGCCCGACTTGGTGCCCCGGACGAAGTCCCAGGTCTTTGGCGCGAGGTCGAAGCGGTAGTTCGACGAGACCCCGTCACGGCCGAGGGTTTCGGGTAGGCCCGACATCTTGTCCCAGTCGAGTTGAATCCCGGGGCACACGATCAGCGCGTCGTACTCGTAGACAGAGCCGTCCGAGCACTCGACGGCGTTGTCGTCGGGACGGAAGGCTGATGCCGCCTTCTTGATCCACGTAGCGCCCTTCGGCATGACCGAGGCCTCAGACCGCTCCGACGTGCTCGCCTGAGACACACCGGCGCCGACCAAGGTCCACAGCGGCTGGTAGTAGTGCTTGTCGGAGGGCTCGATCACGGCGACGTCGCTGTGGCCCTTCTTGAGCAGGCGAGCGGCGACGGAGATGCCCGCGCTTCCGCCGCCGACGATGACGATCCGGTGTTTCGCTGTGGTTGTCATGGTCCCCCCATGGTGCTGGCCCGACCGGACTCGTCCCGTCGGTATCTCGATTGTGCGTGATCGGCCGAACCCCGGAGCGGGGTCCGGCCAACCGGTCAGGCGCTTTGGGTCGTCTCGATCCAGGCGCCGTATCCGCCGAGCACGTCGCTGACGTCGTTGAAGCCCCGCTGGCGAAGCAGGCTCGCCGCCACCGACGAGCGGTACCCGCCGGCGCAGTACACGACCGTCGGTCGGCCCGCATCGAGCTCATCGAGACGAGCGGGCAGTTGGCCGACGGGAATGTTCACTGCGTCGGGCACCATGCCCGACTCGACCTCGCCCGGATTGCGGACGTCGACAATCTGGATGTTGGCGACCTCAGCGTGGCGGCCATTGAAGGCCTGCGATGTCAGGCGCGACGCGCGTCGAACCCGGTCGGGATTCTCGACGAGGACGCGCGTGGCGTCGCTGATCGCGCCGACGACACGGTCAAACCCGATACGGGCGAGCCGGTTCTTCGCCTCCAGTTCGTATCCGTCCTCCACGAAGAGCACGATCTCGGCGTCGCTTGGGATGATCGACCCGGCAAACTCGGCGTAGCGACCGCCAAGGCCGACATTGATGGCGCCCGCGAGGTGTCCGAGAGCGAACTCCTCGGGGGTGCGGCCGTCGATGAGCAGGGCGCCGCCAGCGATGGCGCGATCGGCCTCTTCCAGCGTGAGGGGGACGGGAAGGGCGTCCTCATCGAGGAGTTCGCGCTTGCGCTGATTGAGCACCGCGTCGTAGATGAAGTAGCTGGGAGCCGGCGGTTGTCCGGCGGTCACCATCTCCATAAAGGCGTCGCGGCTCGGGGCGCGAAGGGCGTAATTCGTCGACTTCTGATCGCCGATGGTCGAGGTGAGCTCGGTCGACAGGTTCTTTCCGCATGCGGATCCGGCGCCGTGGGCTGGGAACACCTTGGTCACATCAGGAAGAGTCATGAGCTTGTTGTGAAGCGAGTCGTAGAGCTTCTCGGCCAGTTCATCCTGCGTGAAGCCGACCGAGGTGAGCAGGTCGGGGCGCCCGACATCGCCGATAAAGAGGGTGTCGCCGGTGAGTACGCCGTAGGGCTCCGTCGCCTCGGCGCTCTCGAAGACGACGATGCTCATCGACTCGGGGGTGTGACCCGGCGTGTGGCGGAACTCGAGCACGACCTCGCCAAGGCTCACTCGTTCGCCGTCGGACATCTTGCGATGCTCGTACTCGGGGTTCGCGATGGCGGAGTAGCAGATCTCCGCACCGGTGGCCGCAGCGAGTTCGAGGTGCCCGGAGAGGAAGTCGGCGTGGAAGTGGGTCTCGATGACCATCTCGATGGTGAGGCCGCTCGCCTCCGCGTCGGCGAGGTACTGGGCGATGTCGCGCTGGGGATCGACGACAACCGCGCGGCCTGTGGTCTCATCACCGATGAGGTACGAGGCGTGGGAGAGACATTCGAGGTAGTACTGCTGGAACTTCATGGCAACTCCTTCGTCGTGTGCTTGTGAATCTAGAGGTACGGACATTTCGGGTCAAGGGATTGGTACGGACAAAGCGGGTGATTCACCGGTGGGGCCCTCCTCGGTGATCTCGATGAGCCGTCCCGTGGCGAGATCGTGAACCGCGCCCCGAAGCACCGCACGCCCCTCGGCGATCGCGTTGCCGAGAGGCCCGCGGTTCCGCCGCAACCGACGAAGGTTGTGGGCGACGTTGGCGGCAACGGCGGCATCGAGGTCGCCATCGCAGGACCGACATGCGGCGAGCATCTCGTCGATGGGCGCGAGGATCGGAGCGAGCACCGGCGCGAGCACGGGGTCAGGGCTGTCGTCGAGCGCGGCGCGCACGGCACCACAGTTCGTGTGTCCGAGCACGACAACGAGGCCGCAGCCAAGATGCTCTACCGCGAACGTGAGGGATGCCACCGCCCCGGCGGTCGCGCTCGACCCGGCGATCCGGACCACGAAGAGACTCCCGGCATCCTGGCCGAAGAGCACCGACGGTGGAACGCGCGCATCCGAGCAGGCGAGTACGGCCGCGACCGGGTTGTGGTCGGCGACCGTGCCGTCGTAGCCGTGGGTCGCGACGTGCTCGTCATGGCGTCGCACGAGCTCCGCCCAGACAGCATCGGCGGTTTCCCGATGCTCAGACACCGCTCTCCTCCAGTCCCGCGGCGCGACGATCGCCAGGGGCGGGCTCCGCCGAGCCGGTGATGAGCTCGACCGCCTGGTGCGCGGTCGCGTGTAGCCGCCCGTCGAGGCGCTCCCATAGGCCGGCCCGTCGAAGCACATCGCGAACCGGACCTTTGACGTCGCAGAGGTGAAGCGCGACGGGGGACTCGTCGAGGTCGGTGAGTATCTCCGCGAGTGTCTCAGCCCCGGTCGCGTCGATGTCGTTGATTCCAGAGCAGTCGAGGACGAGCGCTCGGGGCTCGGTCTGCAACTGGGCTGCCCGGTCACCGAGGAGACGCTTGACGTGCTGAGAGTTCACGAACGAGAGCGCGGCGTCGATGCGGACGACGTCGATACCGGGAATCGTCTCGGCGTCAGGGAAGCGCTCAAGGTTCCGCCAGCTCGTCGTGCCAGGAATGCGGCCGAGCACAGCGGTGTGGGGCTTGGACATTCGGGCGAACACCACGAGCATCGACGCGACGACCGCGACCCCGATACCCACCTCGATGCCGAGGATCAGCGTGGCGAAGAACGCGACTCCGAGACCGACAAGGTCGGTCCGCTTCACAGCAGCGATGTGTCGCATCTCGGCGAAATCGACGAGGTTGATGACCGCGACGATGATGATCGCGCCGAGTGCCGCCTTCGGCAGATTCTCGAAGAGCGGGGTGAGGAGCGCGATGGTGATGAGAACGATCACCGCGGTGATGACGCTTGCGAGCGGAGTTCTCGCGCCGGCTGAATCGTTGACGGCGGTCCGGGAGAAGCCGCCGGTCACGGGATAGCCGCCGAAGAGTCCCGCGGTCACGTTCGATGCCCCGAGGGCCACGAGTTCGCGGTTCGCTTCGACGTCGTACCGGTGGCGGCGGGCGTACACCTTGGCGACGGCGATGGACTCCATAAAGCCGACGAGGGTGATCACCAACGCTGTGGGTAGGAGGTCGGCGATCGCTCCGCCGCCGAAGTCAGGCAGGGCAAACATCGGAAGGGAGTCAGGGATCGAGCCGACGGTGGCGACTCCGCTCGACCCGAGGTCGGCGAGTGTGACCACCACGGTGGTAGCGATCACGACAACCAACGCGCCGGGCACCCGTCGGGCGATGCGCTTCAGGATGAGCAGAAGCGCGACGCTTCCGAGCCCGATCGCCAGGGTGGTCACATCGGTGTCGCCGATTACTGAGAGCACTTCGGTGACCGTCTCGTGGAAGTGGTCGGTGCGGGGTACCGAGACGCCGAGCAGATGCTTGACCTGCGAGAAGCCGATGATGATGGCCGCAGCAGCGGTGAAGCCGACGAGGACGGAATGCGAGAGGAAGTTCACGACGAATCCGAGCCGTCCCAAGCCGAGCACGAGGTGGGCCGCTCCGACGAGGAGGGCGAGCAGCGCCGCTGCTGAGATGTAACCGGTGGTGCCCTGCTCATACAGGGGGGCGAGGGCCGATGCGGTCAGAAGCGAGACGATGGCGACGGGGCCGACAGCGAGTTGGCGTGAGGTGCCGAGCAGGGCGTAGGCGAGCAGCGGGAGAGTGGACGCGTAGAGGCCGATCTCCGGGGGAAGGCCGGCGAGCAGTGCGTAGGCCATTCCTTGGGGGACGAGCATCGCGCCGATCGTCAAACCCGCGGCGAGGTCTGGGCGCAGGTCGTCGCGGTGATAAGCGCGGATCCAACTTGGGGCGAGAGATCGACCGAGATTCACGCCGCAGAATGTACGGACATTTACCCCCGAGGTCAACCACCTACCCCGTACGGGGTGTCCAGCGAGGACCCGCGCCGCCTCTTTACTCGATGATTCGGGATAGGTGAGTTCGAGATCGGTAGTTTCGATGGCGTGAGCACCCAGTCCGCCGAACAGACCCTTCTCGATCGCTACCGAAGCGTCCTCCCGTCATTCGTCTCCCCGCTCTACGCGGAACCGGTCGAGATCGACCGCGGCAGCGGCTCGCAGGTATGGGACTCGGCGGGCAACCGCTACCTCGACTTCTTCGGTGGGGTGCTGACCACGATGGTCGGCCACGACAACCCGCACGTGACGGCAGCGATTCGTGAACAAGCCGGCAAGGTGCTCCACACCTCGACCCTGTACCTCTCTGAGCCGATGATCGAGTTCGCCGAGATGGTCGCCGAGGTGTCGGGCATTCCCGATGCTCGGGTGTTCTTCACCACTTCTGGCACCGAGGCCAACGACACCGCCCTGCTGCTGGCCACCAGCTTCAGGAAGTCGAATCAGGTGCTCGCGGTGCGCAACTCCTATCACGGGCGTTCCTTCACCGCGCAGGCCATCACCTCCCACTCGAGTTGGTCGTCCACCTCCATCAGTGGACTCCAAGTTCAGTTCGTGCAAGGCGGCTACCGCCTTCGATCACCGTTCGCCCATCTCGACGATGATGCGTACACCGCCGCCTGCACCGCCGACTTGGTGCAACTCCTCGACATGACGTCCGCGGGGGATGTCGCCTGTCTCATCGCCGAGCCGATCCAGGGAGTCGGGGGTTTCGCGACTCCACCCGATGGCATGTTCGGGGCGTTCGCGAAGGAACTCTCCAACCGCGGGATCCTGTTCATCTCCGACGAGGTGCAGACCGGCTGGGGTCGCACCGGGGAGCATTTCTGGGGCTACCAAGCACACGGGATCGTTCCCGACATCATGACCTTCGCCAAAGGCGTCGGGAACGGGATCACCCTGGCCGGGGTCGTGGCGAGGGCCGAGATCATGGACACGATCGATGTCTTGTCGTTCTCGACCTTCGGCGGAAACCCACTCTCCGCCGCAGCCGGTGCGGCGACACTCCGCTACGTGCTCGACAACGACCTGCAGGGCAACGCGCTTCGCATGGGGCGACGATTCGACGCCCGCNTCCGCCCGATCGTCGAGCAGACCGANTGGATCGCCGAACTCCGGGGACGGGGGCTCATGTGGGCGCTNGAGATCTGCCACCCGGGAACNGTCGAACCAGATCCGAAGCGGACCGCCGCGCTCCTCGAGGCGGCGAAGCGGCACGGTCTGCTGGTCGGCAAGGGCGGCCTCTACGGCAACGTGATCCGAATGTCGCCGATGCTCGACATCGATGAAGCGACGATGGACGAGGGTCTCGACGCGCTGGTCGCCGCGATCGGCGACTGCTCGTAACGCCGCAACTCAGTGCTCGGCGCGGGCCCAACTCTCGCGGTTGACGAGCACGTAGAGCCACACCAGCGCGGGCACCGCTGTCACCCCGGCGACCGCGAACACGATCACCAATCCGATGAGCGTCGGACGTGCCCCAGCGGCCGACTCGAGCGTGGCGTGGTCGACGAGCAGGTCGGGATATTGGGCCACCGCCCAGCCGACCACGATGCTCGCGACCGCGAGGATCGCCGTAATTCGAGCGTGATTCCACCGGCGAGACGCGAGCAACACCAATGTTGCGGAACCGGCGATGGCAGAGAGGACAATCAACGGCAGCCCTCGACCAAGCAACCCGTCGGCGAGCGTCTCGGCATCGGAACGGATCGCGAACGCTCCTGAGATCGCTACGGCGCCAGTGGCGAGCCCCCATCGGAGGGTGCCACGCCCCACGCGTTCAGCGAGCGGATGTTCGCCTGAGCGTTCGGCGTCCGCCGCGAGGAAGGTTCCCGCGAGAAAGGTGCAGGTCAGCACCGCGAGCAGCCCGCCGACGATCGACGTGGGGCCGGTCCACGAACTCAAACGTCCTCCCGAGCCGTCGAGGGGCACACGACCGCTGGCCACCGCTCCAGCGATCATGCCGAGGACGAGTGGCGTGAGGAGTGACGAGAGCGCGAAGACGATTCCGTGGAGCCGAGCCTCGGACATGGTCGTCGAGAACTTGCGGAAGGCGAAGGCTCCTCCGCGAAGCACGATGCCGACCGCAAGGAGGAGCCACGGCACGAAGAGGGTCTCCATGAGCGCGCCGAATGCCCGCGGAAAGGCGGACCAGAGAAACACGAGGATGTAGATCAGCCAGACGTGGTTGGCCTCCCACACGGGGCCGATCGAACGGTCGATGAGCGAGCGGAGATGGCCCCCTCGGTGGTCCCCGCCAGCGGTCAGGTCCCAAACGCCAGCTCCAAAGTCGGCTCCGCCGAAGATGGCGTACGCGACGACCCCAACGAACATGAGCGCCGCAACGAGATCGACCAGGCTCATGCGCTCACCACCTCGCGGCCCGGTCCGTATGGAGTTGGCAGGTCGGAATGCGGGTCCTGTCGCCAGCGCGCCGCCATTCGTCGCAGCACGCGGGCTGCGATCAGCCCCATCGATGAGTAGAGGAGTACAACGCCGAGCAGGCTGATCCATACCCCGCTGTTCGTGGTGACCGCCTCCTCGACCGTCATCACGCCGTGCACGATCCATGGCTGCCGTCCTACCTCGGTGGTCACCCAACCGGCCTGGAGCGCGATCACCGCCATGATTCCGGTTGCTGAGGCAGCCGTGAGGAACGCTCTNTTGGCCAATGGGTCCCGACCCCGACGTCGCATAATCACGTAGGTAACCCCGGGAAGAATCAGCAGCGTTCCGAGACCGATCATCAGATGGAAACTCCAGTGAACGATGTTCACGGGTGGGCGCTGGTCGACCGGAATGTCCTCGAGGCCTGGGACGACTCCGTCGACTGAGTTGGTCGAGAGAAGAGATCCCAGTTTCGGAATTTCAAGCGCGAACCGAACCTCATTGTCAATAAGCACGCCGCCGATGGTCAGCGGAGCCTCCGATTGGGTCTCGAGATTGAGCTCCATCGCCGCGAGTTTGGCGGGTTGCTGATCGGCCAACCGAGAGCCGGTGATGTGCCCGACGACGGGCTGCACCAGTGCGAACAGCGACGCGACGGTGAACGGCACGATGAAGCCGAGCCGGTGTCGTCGATCGTCTCGTCCGCGCAGCATGCCGACGGCGTACACCGATGCCACGAGAAACCCAGCGACCATGTAGGCCGCCACCCACATGTGAAGGAACTGGCCCCAGAGCGCGTCATTGAAGATGGCCGCGATTGGGTCGATATCGGTGACGGTTCCGTCGGGAAGCATGGTGAAGCCCGAGGGGGCGTTCATCCAGGCGTTGACCGCGATGATGCAGAAGGTGCCAAAGAGCCCCGACACCATGATTGGGATCAAGGTGTACAGGTGCACCTTTGGCGGCAGTCGGTCCCACCCATAGAGGTAGATGCCGAGGAAGACCGCCTCAGTGAAGAAGGCGATGCCCTCCATCGCGAAGGGAAGTCCGATCACGTCCCCGAAGGTCGACATGAGGCCCGGCCAGAGCAGACCCATCTCAAGACTGAGCACGGTGCCCGAGACCGCGCCGACCGCGAAGAGCACGGCGGAGACCTTCGACCAGCGGCGTGCGAGGAGTAGGGCGTCGTTGTCGTTGTGGCGAAGGCCGCGACGGTGCAGGAGAAAGATGATGGCCGGAAGGGCGACGCCGATCGACGCAAGCACGATATGGAACCCGAGGGAGAGCGCCATCTGGTAGCGCGCGGCGAGAAGTTGCTCGGTGCCGAGGATTGAGTTCATAGGCAGCCGAGTGAATTGGGATGGTCGTCCGCTTGCTGTTTCATCACGGTAGTAATGTACGGACATATGCGTGCTGATTCAAGAACCCTGACCCGAGCTGGCAGAGGCGTCCTTCTGGTGCTCCTGATCGGGGCCATGCCTCTTGTCTCATGCGGTGACGGTGGCGATGAGGTGACCGAGACTCGCGATGCCGTTCCAGACCTCGAGGAGTCGTTTCTCGCCCTTGTTGACCCGGTAGGGGCCGAGGCGATCCTCGCCTCCGGCGGTGTTGAGATCATCGACGTTCGGACCCCCGAGGAGTTCGCCGAAGGTCACCTCCCCGGCGCGGACCTCATCGATATATCCGCCCCTGATTTCGTCCCGAGGATCGAGGCCCTTGATCGATCAGCCACGTACTTCGTCTATTGCCGAAGTGACAACCGCTCAGGGCAGGCGACGGCGCTGATGGCCGACCTCGGGTTT